>BNJU01004499.1_pt1 | contig 66630 bp, 97 predicted proteins | sample 8539281 | NCBI WGS metagenome assembly BNJU01 (sample SAMD00202456, study PRJDB9452) | human saliva metagenome | isolation source: human saliva | place: Japan
ACGAAAAAAATAAGAAAAGCGGGACGGAAGTCCAATGTCATTAAGTTAAGAAATTCAAATACAATTCTGTATTTGGGTTTCTTTTTTTATGTGCTAAACTGATAGTTAAGGAGGTACTTCCCATGATAAAACAGATAAAAGCCCACTTGAATAAGAGTATTCAGAGTATCCTTAGTCAAAAAAAGTTGAGCTCGTCAAACAAGATGAATATACTTTACTCGTAAAAGAAGGTTATCACTAGAAACCATGATTCGTACCATTCTGGGAATGGGAGGAAAATCACTGTCAAAAGAATTACTAGATGCTAGACTGACAGTTTCAAATTCAGCCTTTGTTCAAAGACGCTATCAGATAAAATCTGAGGCTTTCTATACCTTATTTAAAGAATTTACAGCACCTATTCCACTTAACACCAATCTTCCGATATTAGCTGCAGATGGAAGTGATATCTGTATTCCTCGAAATCCCATGGATACAGAAACCTCTATCCAAACCCAAACGGATGTTAAATCCTATAATCTCATACACATAAATGCCCTATACGACTTGAAGACTGGAGTGTATAGAGATGTTTCTATTCAAGACAAACATAGGCAACATGAGTGCTTAGCTCTGATTCAGATGATGGAGGCTTCTCCCTTTCGAGAAAGCTCTTGTTATCATGGATAGAGGCTATGAAAGTTACAATCTTATGGCTCATTTTCAAGAAAAAGGATGGCTTTTATATCATCCGAATTCGAGATGGAAAACAATCCATGCGTTCCTCCTTCAACTTGCCAAATACAGAGTGTTTTGATCAAAACTTTTCTCTAAAATTATCACGAAAGCAAACCAATCAGCTCAAAAAACTTTATCGTGATTTCCCCAATGACTATCATTTTATTCCACACAATTCTACTTTTGATTTTCTTCCAGAAACAAGTCAAAAACATGACCCTGTTGAACTATACCAACTTCCTTTTCGTATGGTGCGTTTAGAAGTGGAAGAAGGAAAATACGAAACTTTAGTGACAAATACAGACTATTCAGTCCAACAATTAAAAAATCTCTACGCCAGCAGATGGGGCATAGAGACTAGTTTTCGTGACCTGAAATACAGTATTGTACTGGTCAATTTTTCATGCCAAAAAGAAGGAAGGGATTCTCCAAGAAATCTTTGCCCGATTTACAAATTTTAACTTTTGTCGTTGGTTAACCTCGCAAGTTGCCATCGACAGTAGTCACAAAAAACAAAGATATAAAGTGTGTTTCTCAGATGCGACTTATGCCTGCCGTTTGTTTTTTAACGGTTCCCTTTCTTCTCTCCAGTTGAAAAACTACCTCAAGAAACAGTTATCTATTATTCGACCGAATCGAAAAATATCCAAGAAAAAAATAAAAGTACCAATCGGTAGTTGATTTCATCTATAAAGTAACATAAATCTCAAAAAAATAGGGTGAAAAACCTTTATTTGTTATGCAAAAATAGAAGATAGGATAGAGAATCACTTTGATGATCTCAATCCTATCTCCTATTCAAATAGTTAGATTACTAACTTAATGACATTGGACGGAAGTCTCGCTTTTTTTGCTAGGAGTAGGATATGAAGGATTTAACAGTTAGACAACTACAAGCCTATTTGCTAGAACATTACCAGCAATCTAGAACAGAAGAAGGGCTCTTTATAAAACTAGTTGAAGAAGTCGGTGAAGTAGCTGAAGTTTTAAATGGACGTTCTGGACGAAAAGAGGGAGTTCAGGACTCAAATGAGGAACTTGCTAAAGAACTTGCTGATATCATTCACTACACAGTCGCAATCGCAGCTATCAACGATATTGATCTAACCAAGACCATTTTTGAAAAAGATAAGAAAGCTGCCATCAAGTATCACCATGAACGAGATTTGGAAGGATATTTAGAAGCGGAAGGTTAGAACTAGCTTTTTTCTCCAACTTGTGAAAATACCTAGAACGTGATAAAATAAAGGATAAGGATTTTTAATAATTCATTATATAGAATGAGTGGATTTCTTTATGAAGAGGTTTGAAGTATCTACAGAAATCGGTAGTCTCTCTGTTACTTATCAAAAGCAAAAGAAAATGCTTGTTTGTCTAAATGGAGCAGGTTTGATACCAAGTTATGAAAATTTTTCACTTATACTTGAAAAACTTCCTCCCACAATTGGTTATTTGACAATTGATTTTCCAAACACAGGTAGGAGTTCGATTCAGAACCTAGCTGGAAAAAATCTGGACAATCTTGTAGATGCAGTTTATGAAATTCTTAAAAAACTAAATATTTCTGATTATGTACTTTGTGTTCATAGCTTGAGTGGAATCTTAGCTTGCAAATTGATGAACAAAGATTTTAATTGTCAAGCTTTAGTGGCGATTGAACCGACAACTAAAAAAGTAATGTTTGCTGATTTTTCAAAGAATCCTTATCCAGAAATGGAAAAGCAAATGAGACTGATTGAAGAATTCGGTCCTGAACTTTATTTTAAGAACTTAACTCAAACCACCTTTATCCCTGAAATTAATAAAGAGATATGGGAATTAATGCAAGAAAAAGGCTCAGAGTTGGAATGTCAAGTTCCGGGATTTCAGGTATCTGTTGAGATCACCAAGGAAGATTTTGAGGATGTGTCAATAACGGATCGCATCCCTGTATTTATTTTTTGTCAGGCTTATAGAGAAAAAGAGTACAGAGAATCAGAATATTGGATTTCTAAGACTAGACTTATTCTAGGTGGAAGTCATCATTATTTACAGTGGTCTGAATCAGAAAAAATTGTAGATATTATTAAAAAATTGTAAGAAGAAAATGGAGATAAGGAAATTACAGGAGATCAAATGAACTATTTTAACGTTGGAAAAATCGTCAATACACAAGGTTTGCAAGGTGAGATGAGAGTCTTATCTGTGACGGATTTTTCGGAAGAACGCTTTAAAAAAGGTGCAGAGCTTGCCTTATTTGATGAGAAGGATCAATTTGTTAGAACAGTGACTATCGCAAGTCACCGTAAGCATAAAAACTTTGATATCATCAAATTTAAGGATATGTACCACATCAATGATATCGAAAAATACAAGGGTCACAGTTTGAAGGTTGCAGAAGAAAACCTTAATGACCTAGACGAGGGTGAGTTTTATTATCACGAAATTATCGGCTTAGAGGTCTACGAGGGTGATAACTTGATTGGAACTATTAAGGAAATCCTTCAACCAGGTGCCAATGATGTCTGGGTAGTTAAGCGTAAGGGAAAACGGGATCTGCTTTTACCATATATCCCACCGGTTGTCCTCAATGTAGATATTCCTAATAAGCGTGTGGATGTAGAACTCTTAGAAGGGTTAGACGATGAAGATTGATATTTTAACCCTCTTTCCAGAGATGTTCTCACCGCTAGAACATTCTATCGTTGGAAAGGCCCGTGAAAAGGGACTTCTTGACATCCAGTATCATAATTTTCGTGAATATGCTGAAAAGGCCCGTCATGTGGATGATGAACCTTACGGTGGTGGTCAAGGGATGTTGCTAAGAGCACAACCCATCTTTGACGCCTTTGATGCCATTGAAAAAAAGAATCCGCGCGTGATTCTTTTGGATCCTGCTGGTAAGCAGTTTGATCAAGCCTATGCTGAAGATTTAGCCCAAGAAGAGGAACTCATCTTTATCTGTGGTCACTACGAGGGCTATGATGAACGCATTAAGACCTTGGTAACAGATGAGATTTCCCTTGGTGATTATGTTCTAACTGGTGGAGAACTGGCAGCAATGACCATGATTGATGCGACGGTTCGCTTGATACCAGAAGTAATTGGGAAGGAAACCAGTCACCAAGATGATAGTTTTTCATCAGGCCTTCTTGAATACCCTCAGTACACACGTCCTTATGATTATCGAGGCATGGTGGTTCCAGAAGTGCTTATGAGTGGCCACCATGAGAAGATTCGCCAATGGCGTCTCTATGAAAGTCTCAAAAAAACTTATGAGCGTAGACCAGATTTGTTGGAACATTACGAATTAACAGCAGAAGAAGCCAAAATGTTAGCAAACATTAAAGAAAATACAAATTAAAAGGAGAAGCCTATGCAAGTCATTAAACGTGATGGACAAGTTGCCGACTTTGATCCAGATAAAATCTATCAAGCCATTCTCAAAGCTGCTCAAACAGTTTATGTTTTGACAGATGATTTACGTCAAAATCTAGCTCAGGTAACTAAAAAGGTTGTCTTGGATCTAGAAGAGGCAAAAGTGGAGCGTGCCACTATCAGCATGATTCAATCAATGGTTGAGCATCGCTTGCTTGGCGCAGGCTATATCACCATCGCTGAACACTATATCTCGTACCGTTTGCAACGTGATTTAGAGAGAAGTGGTTACGGAGAACACATTGCTGTTCACCTTCATTTTGAACAAATTCGTTAATAGAAAAGAGTGAGATGAAGAAAACTCATCTCACTCTTTCTTAAATCGATTTTTTTGGGCAGTTTGGACAGTTGAGGGAACAAAACTCACTTTCCGAATATCTGGGATTCGAATAATGCGGGTCACATTTTTTGCAAAATTTTTAACGATAATTTGCTGGCGGTCCTTATCATATTTGATGATATCCCCTGTAAAACTCGTATCGGAAAAAATAATGTGGACAGCAGTTTTTTTTAGGAGCGCCTCTTTAATGGCACTTGTCAGGGAGTCAGCTTTGGAATGATCTGGTTCTTCTCGCCCGTCGAGAAAGCTTTGGAACTTTTGTTGAATGTGTTTAAATAAATCTTTCATCGGAGCCTCCCTTCTTTTTACCATTATATACAATTTTAAAAAAATCTACAAGATTTTACGAATAATCAAGTGAAGACAATCAAAAGGAGAATACAATGGCAGAATTTACATTTGAAATCGAGGAACACTTACTTACGCTCTCAGAGAATGAAAAAGGTTGGACTAAGGAAATCAATCGTGTCAGCTTTAACGGAGCACTAGCAAAGTTTGACATTCGTGCTTGGAGTCCAGACCACACTAAGATGGGGAAAGGAATCACCCTCTCAAACGAAGAGTTTCAAGTGATGGTCGATGCCTTCAAAAATCAATAAGTAATCATAAAAAAACAGACGAAAGGAGGTTGGGAGAAAATTCCCGACCTCCTTTCTTTATTTATGTGAAAAGTAGGGTTGACTACTAAGTCGTTGAAGGAGTGGTCGTCCGATAAAACTAATAGCAATAATTTTTGCAAGATCAGGAATGATAAAGGGAATGACACCGACAGCGAGTGCCTTGTCAAAAGGCATACCAGCAAGGAAGTGGAGACTGAGGATACCACCGACAAAGACAAGGGAATCTCCCAAGAGATTTGCAAGAAAGATACGAATATAGCCACTTTTCTTATGGATGAGGTAGGAAGCAAGTCCAGCATAGACAAGGTCAAACCATAGATAACCAGAACTTGGCCCAATTAAAACGTGGAAACCAGCTCCTCCACTAGCAAAGACAGGAAGACCAATGGCACCTAGTAAGAGGTAAAGTCCTACAGAAAGGACAGCTTCCCTAGGTCGAAAAAAACAGTAGCAATGAGACCGATAGCAAAGTTTTTGTAGAGTGAAATGGTACAGGACCAATTGGGATACTAATTTGGGCTAATACTGCAATCAGAGCAGCCCCTATAGCTGGAATAGCGTAAATATGTGCTTTTTTTCATAATAGTTAACCTCTTTTGTAATTTATAGTAACTATTATACTTTGAAAGAAACATAATTGTCAACCTGTTTTTAAAAATAAAGGTTACAAATTTGTAACGTACCGATTTAGAGAGAACCGGAGACCAAGAGATTTTTTTCAGAACACGGATAAATCATGTCAGTCATAAAAAGAGTAACCTTATGGAGCTTGGCTATCATATTGTGTAAACATTTAGAAATATTGATGGAATGCTATTTTTATGAGTTCCTAAATTTGCTCTAGTAAAAGAAAAAGATTGAAGAAAATGGTCCAAAATAGACTTTTTCTTCAATCTGAGTGACCGTGATGGGCTCTTTTTGTATTAACGCATAGTGACAAATTCTTCTGAGCCAGTTGGATGGATAGCGACAGTAGCATCAAAGTCTGCTTTTGTAGCGCCCATCTTGATTGCTACTGCAAAACCTTGAATCATTTCATCGACGCCATAGCCGATACCATGAAGGCCAACGACCTTTTTGTCCTCACCAGCTGTAACGAGCTTGAAGCGTGCTTCTTGACGGTGACTAGTAACTGCAGAATACATAGAAGCAAATTTTGAAGTATAGACTTTAATGTTTTCTTGGCCGTACTGTTTGATAGCTTCTTCCTCAGTTAGACCGACAGTTCCAATAGCTGGGTGTGAAAAGACAACAGTTGGAATAGTCGTGTAGTCCATTTTGGCATTGGTTTTTCCATTGAAAAGTCTTTCGGATAGGGTACGTCCAGCCTTGATAGCAACAGGAGTCAGTTCTTTTTCACCTGTCACATCGCCAAGGGCGTAGATACCATCAACGGCTGTGTTTTGGTATTCGTCAACTTGGATGAAGCCACGTTCATTGAGGGTAACACCAGCTTTTTCGAGTTGAAGTCCTTCAACATTTGGACGGCGACCAGTTGCCCAGATAACTTGACTAGCAGTATGAGTACTACCATCTTCGAAATGAATGGTAATGCCTTGTTCAGTTTCTTCAAGTTTAGCAGGAACCTTATGGGTGTGGAGGTTTAATCCAGTATTTTCCATTTCTTGAACTAGACTCTCAACAATATAACTATCAAATCCACGGAGCGGACGCTCGCGACGGACGAATAAATCTGTCTGCACACCAAGGGTATGGAGCACGCCAGCCAATTCGACAGCAATGTAACCTGCCCCAAGAATGGCTACAGATTCAGGTAACTCTTCCCAAGCAAAGACATCATCAGAACTACCACCTAGTTCAGCACCAGGAATGGCAGGAATATGAGGATGTGCCCCAGTTGCAATCACGATGTGCTTAGCACGGATTAACTCACCATTGACGCTGACTGTATGAGCATCAACGAACTCGGCGCGACCTTCAATCAAATCAACTCCGTTACGCTTAAAGCTTCCACCATAAGAAGAGCGAGCACGATCAATATAGGCTTCACGATTTTTACGAAGCCTTGCATAATCAAATTCATTGCCAGTACTTGTAAAACCATAGTCAGGTCCATATTTGTGGATGCTCTCTGCGATTTGAGCTCCATACCACATGATTTTCTTAGGAACGCAGCCAATATTGACACAGGTTCCACCTAATTTCTTTTCCTCAATAACTGCCGCTTTAGCACCATGTTCACCAGCACGATTCATGGTAGCAATACCCCCGCTACCTCCTCCAATGGCGATAATATCGTATTCTCTCATAGAAAGCTCCTTTGTTGTTTTCTAGTCATATTCTATCTTTTTTTGGAGGTCAATGCAAAAATCTGCTACGTTTAAAATTTTTAAGAAAATGCTTGCAAAAATAAAAAAGAAAGTGTATTATATAACTAATACAACAACAAAAGATTTAGCAAAATGTTTTTTTGGATAGTGAGAAATAAATTGTCCATTTTTAGGATATGTGCTATAATCTTAATATATATATTTATAAAAAGGGGTATTGCTATGAAAAAGAAAGTCAAAAAGCTAAGAAATGGTACTTTTATTTACTGCTATTGGAGTGGCGTCAGTACTTGTAGTGGAGCAGCAGCTGTTCTTCTATTGAGACAACCAAATCAAGATGCAGCAAAAGATGAAACTGCTAAGATAGTCCTTGCCAAAAGAGGGGTCTGTGGCATCTTCAGTTCTTTTATCAGGTACAGTAACTGCTCAAAAAGAACAATATGTTTATTTTGATGGCAGCAAGGGAGATTTGGATGAGGTTCTAGTTTCAGTTGGTGATAAGGTAAGCGAGGGCCAGGCCTTAGTCAAGTATAGTAGCACAGAAGCCCAGGCTGCCTATGATGCTGCCAGTCGTGCAGTTGCTAAAGCTGACCGTCATATCAATGAACTGAATGAGTCTCGAAATACCGCCGCAGCAACACCTAACCTTCCGCAAGCAGGTCTAGAAGGAGCAACTGGACAAGCGCCAGCTCAGTTATCCGGTTCTGCCACAGCTGCTATTGATTCTCAAATCAGCGATGCTCGTGATGTGCGTGCAGATGCAGAAGCGCAACTCGAAAAAGCTCAAGCCCAGTTGAATGCTGCTACAGTATTGAGTACGGTGGAGGGAACAGTTGTTGAAGTGAATCGTAACGTTTCAAAATCTCCAACAGGAAATAGTCAAGTTTTGGTTCATATCGTAAGTAACGATAACTTGCAGGTCAAGGGAGAGCTTTCTGAGTACAACCTTGCACAATCTATCTGTAGGGTACAAGAAGTCACTTTTTACTTCCAAGGTTTACCCAGATAAAACTTGGAATGGTAAGATTAGCTATATTTCAAATTATCCAAAAAATAACAGTGAAGCAAGTAGTAGCTTAGCTGCTTCAAACACAGGTTCTAAATATCCATATACAGTCGATGTAACTAGCGAAATCGGTGATTTGAAACAGGGCTTTACAGTCAGTGTTGAAGTGAAAAGCACTAGCAAAGCATTGATTGTTCCGATCACCAGCGTAGTCATGGAAGAAGATAAAAACTATGTTTGGATCCTTGATGAAAATCAAAAGGCCAAAAAAGTTGAAGTTGGATTGGGCAATGCAGATGCAGAAAATCAAGAAATCACATCTGGTCTGACAGATGGAGCAAAAGTCATCAGTAATCCGACAGCTTCCTTGCAAGAAGGAAAAGAGGTGAAGACTGATGAAGCAACTAATTAGCCCTCAAAAATATCTGTCGTAGCTATCGCAATGGTGATCAAGAACTACTAGTCCTCAAGAATATTAACCTAGAAGTTCATGAGGGAGAATTCGTAGCAATCATGGGACCATCAGGTTCTGGTAAGTCCACCCTCATGAATACCATCGGTATGTTAGATACACCTACAAGTGGTCAGTATTTTCTAGATGGAAAAGAAGTAGCTGGTTTAGGTGAAAAACAATTAGCCAAGGTTCGAAATCAGGAAATCGGCTTCGTCTTTCAACAATTCTTTCTCTTGTCCAAGCTCAATGCTCTTCAAACGTAGAATTACCCTTGATTTATGCTGGAGTTTCAGCTTCAAAACGTCGCAAATTAGCAGAAGAGTATCTAGAAAAGGTTGAGTTGACAGAGCGTAGTCATCATTTACCTTCGGAGTTGTCAGGTGGTCAGAAGCAAAGGGTTGCCATTGCGCGTGCATTGGTCAATAATCCTTCGATTATCTTGGCAGATGAACCTACTGGAGCCTTAGATACTAAAACTGGAAATCAGATTATGCAGCTTTTGGTTGAATTAAACAAAGAAGGAAAAACCATTATCATGGTTACGCATGAGCCTGAAATTGCCGCCTATGCGAAACGTCAAATCGTCATCCGAGATGGTGTCATTTCGTCTGATAGTGGTCTAGTAGAAAAGGAGGAAAACTAAGATGCAGAATCTGAAATTTGCCTTTTCATCCATTATGGCCCACAAGATGCGGTCCTTCTTGACCATGATCGGGATTATCATCGGTGTATCCTCCGTTGTCGTGATTATGGCCTTAGGTGATTCCATGTCTCGTCAGGTCAATAAAAATATGACCAAGTCCCAGAAAGATATCCATGTCTTTTTCTCACCTACAAAGAGTAAGGACGGTTCCTTTACACAAAGACAATCTGCATTGACCTTGTCTGGTGGTCGAGAAGAAGATTTTGTTGAACCACCAAAACCTCAAGAAGCATGGGTCAAGGAAGCTGCTAAGCTCAAGGGAGTGGATAGCTACTATGTGACCAACTCAGCCAATGTGACCTTGACTTATAAGGATAAAAAGGTCGAACACGCTAACATGACGGGTGGGAATGTCACCTATATGGATGCGGTTGAAAATAAAATCATTGCAGGTCGCAGTCTAAGAGCGCAAGATTATAAGGATTTCGCAAGTGTGATCATCCTAGATGAAGAACTAGCCAATAGCCTTTTTGGTTCAGCAAAAGATGCGCTTAATCAGATTATTGAAGTAAACGAAATTAGTTACCGTGTTATTGGTGTTTATGCAAGTAAAGAAGCCAAGGCAGTCAAATCCTTTGGAGTCGGAGGACTACCAATCACGACCAATATTTCCTTAGCAGCTAATTTTAACACAGATGAGATTTCAAATATTGTCTTCCGTGTTAACGATACGAGCTTAACCCAGACTTTGGGACCAGAGTTGGCAAGAAGAATGACAGAGATTGCAGGTCTTCAACAAGGGGAATATCAAGTTGCAGATGCGTCTGCTGCCTTCCAAGAAGTTCAACAACTCTTTGGCTTCATAACAACGATTATTAGTGCCATTGCAGGGATTTCCCTTTTTGTCGGTGGTACTGGTGTTATGAACATTATGCTCGTTTCAGTGACAGAGCGTACCCGCGAGATTGGTCTACGGAAAGCACTAGGAGCAACTCGGGGTAATATTCTGGTTCAGTTCTTGATTGAATCCATGATTCTAACCTTGTTAGGAGGGGTCATCGGTCTTGTGCTGGCTGCAGGGGTGACTATGCTTGCAGGTGTCCTTCTTCAAAACATGATTGCAGGAATCGAAGTTGGCGTATCCATCCCAATCGCTCTCTTTAGTTTAGCTGTCTCAGCTGGTATCGGTATGATATTTGGTGTTTTACCAGCCAATAAAGCTTCTAAACTTGATCCGATTGAAGCACTTCGCTATGAATAAGATAATCAACAGGAAAAACAAGATGGACACTTGTCTATCTTGTTTTTGTGGCTCTTTGTCAACTGTAGTGGGTTGAATAAAAGCTATAGTGGATTGAAATAAGATGCGAACAGAGAGATTAGGAAAGTCAAACTAATTTCTAGAAATATTTTTAGCAGTTGTAGTGTACTGTTCTAGATTCAATCTACTATAACATCTGGAGAGGACAATCGTTGTCCTCTCCATTTTTATATTCAGAGCGATGAAAATTCGTTTCTCAAAGTTGTCAAAGTTCCTAAAACCAAAAGCATTTCGTTTGATGAGTTTAATGAGATTATTAGTCGCTTCCAATTTAGCGTTGGAATAGGGCAATTGAAGGGCGTTGACAATTTTCTCTTTGTCCTTGAGAAATGTCTTAAAGACAGTCTGAAAAAGAGGATGAACCTGCTTCAGATTGTCCTCAATAAGTCCGAAAAATTTGTCTGGCTCCTTGTTCTGAAAGTGAAAAAGCAAGAGCTGATAGAGATTATAGTGGTGTTTCAAGTCTTCTGAATAGCTCAAAAGCTTGTCTAGAATCTCTTTATTCGTTAAGTGCATGCGAAAAGTAGGGCGATAAAAACGTTTATCACTCAGTTTACGGCTATCTTGTTGGATGAGTTTCCAATAGCGCTTGATGCTCTTTGTATTGATGGGATTTTCTATCGAATTGGTTCATAATTTGAACACGAACTCGACTTATAGCTCGGCTTAAGTGCTGAACAATGTGGAAACGATCAAGTACAATTTTTGCATTAGGAAAAAGCTGTTTAGCCAAGTTATAGTAAGGACTAAACATATCCATAGTAATGATTTTCACACGACATCGGACCGCTCTATCGTAGCGAAGAAAGTGATTGCGGATGGTAGCTTGTGTTCTTCCCTCAAGAACAGTAATGATATTGAGCTGATCAAAGTCTTGTGCGATAAAACTCATCTTTCCTTTGGTAAAGGCATACTCGTCCCAAGACATAATCTCTGGAAGACAAGAAAAATCATGCTTAAAGTGAAAGTCATTGAGCTTACGAATGACAGTTGAAGTTGAAATGGCCAGCTGATGAGCAATATCGGTCATAGAAGTCTTCTCAATCAACTTTTGCGCAATCTTTTGGTTGATAATACGAGGAATTTGATGATTCTTCTTAACGATAGAGGTTTCAGCGACTATCATTTTCGAGCAATGATAGCACTTAAAATGACGCTTTTTTTAAGAAGAATTCTGGTAGGCATACCAGTCGTTTCGAGGTAAGGAATTTTCGACGGTTTTTGAAAATCATATTTCTTCATTTGACATCCGCACTCAGGGCAAGACGGGGCGTCATAGTCCAGTTTAGCGACGATTTCCTTGTGTGTATTCCAATTGATGACATCTAGAATCTGGATATTAGGGTCTTTAATATCGAGTAGTTTTGTGATAAAATGTAATTGTTCCATATGATTCTTTCTAATGATGGTTTGGTCGCTTTTTCATTATAGATCTTATGGGACTTTTTCATATGAAAAATAGGCTCCATAAGATCCATAGGGATTTACCCACTACAAATATTATAGAGCCGTTTTTGTATGGATTTCTTATCGAAAATCATCAAAAATATGATATAATGAAGTGTTAGAAAAAAACAGGTTTCATTAGCCTGGAAAAGGAAATATTATGTCTGAAAAGAATTTTTTTATATTACAACGCCGATTTACTATCCATCTGGTAAACTTCATATCGGTTCTGCCTACACTACCATCGCTTGTGATGTCCTAGCTCGTTACAAACGCCTTATGGGCTACGATGTCTTTTATTTGACTGGTCTTGATGAACATGGTCAAAAAATCCAGCAAAAAGCAGAAGAAGCTGGCATCACGCCTCAAGCCTATGTTGATGGAATGGTAGTTGGAGTTAAAGAACTATGGCAATTACTAGATATCTCATACGATAAATTTATCCGTACAACTGATGACTACCATGAAAAAGTTGTCGCACAGGTCTTTGAACGCTTGCTTGCTCAAGATGACATCTACTTGGGAGAATACTCTGGTTGGTATTCAGTATCAGATGAGGAATTCTTTACAGAAAGCCAGCTTGCAGAAGTTTTCCGTGACGAAGCTGGAAATGTAACTGGCGGTATCGCTCCATCAGGTCACGAGGTTGAATGGGTTTCAGAAGAGTCTTATTTCCTTCGCCTCAGCAAATACCAAGACCGCTTGGTCGAATTTTTCAAATCACATCCTGACTTCATCACTCCTGATGGTCGTCTGAATGAAATGCTGCGTAACTTCATTGAGCCAGGTTTGGAAGACTTAGCAGTATCTCGTACAACCTTTACCTGGGGTGTACCAGTCCTATCAAATCCAAAACACGTTGTCTACGTTTGGATCGATGCCCTTCTTAACTATGCGACAGCTCTTGGTTATGGTCAAGATGAACATGGTAACTTTGATAAGTTCTGGAATGGAACAGTCTTCCATATGGTTGGGAAAGACATCCTTCGTTTCCACTCCATCTACTGGCCAATCCTTCTTATGATGTTGGATGTTAAATTACCTGACCGCTTGATTGCCCATGGTTGGTTTGTCATGAAAGACGGTAAGATGTCTAAGTCTAAAGGGAATGTCGTTTATCCTGAAATGCTGGTAGAGCGCTATGGTCTCGATCCACTTCGTTACTACCTCATGCGTAGCCTTCCAGTTGGTTCAGACGGAACCTTCACTCCAGAGGACTATGTAGGGCGTATCAACTATGAATTAGCAAATGACCTCGGAAACCTCCTCAACCGTACGGTTTCAATGATTAACAAGTACTTTGATGGTCAAATTCCTGCCTATGTAGAAGGTGTAACAGACTTTGACAATGAACTTGCTCAAGTGTCAGAACAATCAATCGCTGACTACAATACCTACATGGAAGCAGTTGACTATCCACGTGCACTTGAAGCAGTCTGGACTCTCATCTCACGTACTAATAAATACATCGATGAGACAGCTCCATGGGTACTGGCTAAGGACGAAGCGCACCGTGACCAATTGGCAAGTGTGATGAGCCACTTGGCAGCTAGCCTTCGTGTCGTAGCTCACTTGATTGAGCCATTTATGATGGAAACCAGTCGTGCAGTCTTGACACAACTTGGTCTAGCAGAAGTTTCTAGCCTTGAAAACTTGAGCTTGGCTGATTTCCCTACAGGTGTGACTGTAGTGGCCAAAGGAACACCAATCTTCCCACGTCTCGATATGGAAGAAGAAATCGCCTATATCAAGGAACAAATGGAAGGCAACAAGCCAGCCGTCGAAAAAGAATGGAATCCAGATGAAGTCGAACTCAAACTAAACAAGGAAGAAATCAAGTTTGAAGACTTCGATAAGGTTGAAATACGTGTCGCAGAAGTCAAAGAAGTTTCTAAAGTAGAAGGTTCTGATAAGTTGCTTCAATTCCGCTTGGATGCTGGAGATGGTGAAGATCGTCAAATCCTTTCTGGTATTGCAAAATATTATCCAAACGAACAAGAATTGGTCGGCAAGAAAGTCCAAATCGTTGCCAACCTCAAACCACGTAAAATGATGAAAAAATATGTCAGCCAAGGGATGATTCTCTCAGCTGAGCATGATGGCAAATTAACCCTTCTCACAGTTGATCCAGCTGTACCAAACGGAAGTGTGATTGGGTAAAAATAGACAGGACTAGTTCATGCTAGTTCTGTTTTTTCTATGTGACTTTCAGTCTGTCTTGCTCCGTTAGGTGCGAGACAAATATAGTAGATTGAAGTTGGAATGGTACACTGTTGTTTCTAAAAAATTGTTAGAAATTAGTTTGACTTCCCCAATCAATTTGTTAAGTTTTTTATTTCATTTCACTACAAACCACCCGTTAGACGGGTGGTCATGATTTTCGATAGGAGTATCAGCTTAACTGTTTGAAGTGAGGTAGTCGGAATAATAGCAGAATTATTTAAAATCTATTTCCAAATACACATGGGAGTCAAAAAGGCAAAAATATAAAGGTGTCTGTGGGAGTAGATTGCTCCTTTTTTTATTAGGAGTTTTTTTCTATATTTTTTTGGAGTAGTGATTTAAATATTGTTTATAAATACTTTTTTTCTCCAAGTATTTCAAATACTTGGAGTGCTTTGTTGCATTTTTAGATTTTTCCAGCATCAGCATCATGGTGAAATTCAAAATACCCTTGTGAATAGAGAAATACAGTTTGTTCATAATAATTTAGTTCATTTTCTAGTAATTGTGATATTTCTTTTATTAGGTATTTACAATTTTCAAATTGTTCAATGTCAACGCTTGATATTAAGCAATTAATTGAGAGTTGCGTAACTAACTTTTTATTAGTTTTATTTAGAGAAGAGTAGATATAATTTTTTTAACATTTCTTTTTGTAAGTAAGAACAATGCTTCATATTTTTATTGTTCGGGCACAATTTCCCAGAAGAATAATTTCATAATATCCCCACTTTTCAACTTTTAAAAAAAGAAAGTCTGTTAATTGAAGGATTTCTTCTTCAGTTGGAGCGACATCATTATCTAGTGTGTGTATGATAGACTTTATCATTGTTTTTTTCAAATGAATTTAAATTGTAATTTGAGGAATCAGAAAGTAAAGTTGAAATATTTTTGGATATTTTTGTAAAGAATACTCTTTTCTAATATACTGTATCAAGTTAGCAAACGATTCAGTTTTTTTGTATAATCATTATCATGTAAAATGAGAAATTCATCCAGAGATATATGTAATTTGTCCAAAATATTAATCAGTCGGATGCAAGATATCTCTGATTCATGTCTGCTCAAAAACGAGAAATCTGTGATTTTCGATAAATTATCATCAGCAATAGAGCACAAGCTGATTTGTTTCCCTTTACGAATTTTTTTCTAAGTGTTGTACCAAGTTTTGATTTCATATTTTTTTCCCACTTTCCCAACAAAGATTTTTAAATACTTTTTTTATTTATTATACAATAATTAAAAAGTAAAAAGGAGGAATAATATGAAAAAAATATCACTATTGTTATCAATTATTAAAGAGTAAACAATTAGAAGAAATCAATATTCATCGCTTATTAAATGATTTTATAACTATATCTACCTTTATTTGAGAACAATATTTTACCTACTGCAAAAGGGGATTGGTAGTGAGTTGTCTCGGAAAATAAAAGATTTATTCATTTATTCCAAATATTATTGTAATCTTTCCATTGATGAATTGATTTATTTTTTTATAATGAATTTTTTTAAAAATATTTTAAAATAGCTAAGCACTCGGAAAGATTATTTATTAATCAAATAGATAAAAAAATATTAAGTCAAAAATTTAGGAGTAGTTCCACAAGATTCGTTTTTTATTGAACAGAAGTATTCTTGATAACATAACTTTAAAGCACGAAGTTACTTCACAAAAGATAGAGGAAGTTTGTAAAGCAGTTCAAATCTATGATGAAATCATTGCTATGCCGATGAAATTTAATACTATCATCTCAGAGATGGGTTCAAATATTTCAGGTGGTCAAAGACAACGGATAGCACTGGCACGTGCATTAATAAATAATCCTAGTATTGTAATTTTAGATGAAGCAACTAGTGCATTAGACACTATTAATGAGGAAAAGAATAACAAAGTATAAAAAAAGTCAGGGCTGTACTCAAATAATTGTAGCTCATAGATTGTCAACGATTAAGGATGCGGATATTATTTTTTTGTAATGAAAAGGTGGTAAGATTGTTGAGTCAGGAAATCATAAGTACTTAATGGCTCTTGGTGGAGAGTACTACAGCTTATATACAAAAAGGAAATGAGGTGTAAAGAAAATGAAGAAAGTAAATGAATATGTAATTTCAACAGCAGTCTCACTAGGGGTGATGATTGGAATAGTATTTGCAATTTTTTTAGTTTTTTTCCAGTTGAATATGGTATTTCTTTTAGGCTTGTTGAATGGAATAGTATTGGGTCTCGCTGATTTTTTTACAAAAAAACAATAAGAATTAAGCAAACCAGTGGACTATAGTGAAACAAAAAAAGAATTTATCTGACAAACAGACTCACTATCAAAAATAGCATTCTTCAACTAAAACAAATTATAAATCCGTCTAATACTTTTGTTGAAGGAAGACTTAAAGAAATTTCTTCAATTACAGGAGTGCAGTCTGTTACTGAAAATAACGATCCAAATAATAAATTGAATAAACAAGGTGGGTATACAGCGTCTGTATATTTTGTTGATAATCGAGTGACACATTCAGTAGAGGGATCTGATATTGTTCAAAAAGGTAATGATGCTGGTGGAAATGTAGAAGTTTATAGGACAAAAGAAGATGCTGAAAAACGCAACACATATATTAGTGTATTTGATGCTACTGCTTTAAATCCTGGCTCACACTATGTTTATGGCACTGTTTTTAATTCGTACTTCACATTATCTAACAGGAACACAGCAGAAAAGAGTTAACTGAGGAAATTTATAATAAATTGATTGAACTTAAATAATTAAAAAAATTGGAAAGCTATTAATTTATTGAACTAATATACAGTCAAAAAGCCGTTGCAAAGCGGTTTTTTTGTTATAATGAAGGGAAGAACAGTAGAAATTAAAGGAGAAAAAAATTTGATGAGATACATAACTCTTGGTCAAGAGAAAAAAAGAACTATCAGAAATTGTGCTCGGTATGATGCGCATCGGTGACAAGTCGGTCAAAGAAGTAGAGGAGCTGGTTGAAACAGCCCTGTCTGTTGGAATCAATGCCTTTGACTTGGCGGATATCTACGGTGATGGACGTTGCGAAGAATTACTGGGTCAAGTGTTAAAGAATCGCTCTGACCTGCGAGAAAAGATGTGGATTCAATCCAAATGTGGTATTCGCATTGAAGAATTTACCTATTTTGATTTTTCAAAAGATTATATTTTTAGAGTCAGTAGATGGTATTTTAAAAAGATTGCAGGTTGATTATTTAGATAGCTTGCTTCTTCACCGTCCAGATGCATTGATGGAAGCTAATCAAGTGGCTGAAGCCTTTGACATTCTCCACACATCTGGTAAAGTTCGAGACTTTGGTGTGTCCAACCAAAATCCTATGATGATGGAGTTACTGAAGAAAGAAGTCAAACAGCCTCTAGCTATCAATCAATTACAACTAAGTGCAGCTTTCACACCTGGTTTTGAAGCAGGATTTCATGTCAATATGGAAGGGAACAAGGCGGCTTTGCGTGATGGAAGCGTCTTTGAATACTGTAAATTGAACGACATGGTTATTCAGGCCTGGTCAGTTTTACAGTTTGGCTACTTCAAGGGAAATTTTGTTGGCAATGAGAAGTTCCAACAACTAAACCAAGTCCTAAATCGACTAGCCTTAAAAATATGGAGTCAGCCCATCAGCTATTGCTATCGCTTGGGTGTTACGCTATCCAGCCAAGATGCAGGCGTGGTAGGGACAACAAATCCAAAACATTTGCTAGAAGCTAGCCAAAGCAAGTAACCTGATTCTAACACGAAAAGAATGGTACGAGATTTACCTCGCAGCAGGGAATGATTTGCCGTAGAGGGAAATTACATTTCAGAAATTACAGTCAAAAAAAGCCGTTGGAAAAACGGTTTTTTTGTTATAATTAAATTAAGATTCATAGATAACAAAGGAGAAAAAAACATGACATTTGAAGAAATTTTGCCTGGACTAAAGGCTAAGAAGAAATATGTACGTACTGGATGGGGTGGAGCTGAAAACTATGTTCAACTTTTTGACACTATCGAGCAAAACGGGGTCGCTCTTGAAGTGACACCCTATTTCCTCATCAACGTGTCTGGTGAAGGGGAAGGTTTTTTTCTATGTGAGCCCAACTCCCATGTGATGTCCTAGCGGTAGACTGGGTGGAAGTTCATGACTAAACGTGTCTTAGTTACAGGTGTTAGCTCAGGGATTGGTCTTGCACAAGCTCGCCTATTTTTTAGAAAAAAAGGGTTATCAAGTTTTACGGTGTGGATCAGGAGGATAATCCTGACTTGCAAGGTGATTTTCACTTTTTACAACGTGATTTAACGCTTGACTTGGAACCTATTTTTGAATGGTGCCCTCAAGTTGATATTCTCTGCAATACAGCTGGGGTTTTGGATGACTACAAACCTTTACTGGAACAGTCTGCCCAAGAAATCCAAGAGATTTTTGAAATCAACTATGTGACTCCAGTAGAGTTGACGCGACATTATCTGACTCAAATGCTGGAAAATAAAAAAGGAACCATCATCAATATGTGTTCCATTGCTTCAAGCTTAGCTGGCGGTGGTGGTCACGCCTATACCTCGTCCAAACACGCCTTAGCTGGTTTTACCAAGCAATTAGCTCTAGACTATGCTGAAGCTGGTATTCAGGTCTTTGGGATTGCTCCTGGTGCAGTTAAGACTGGTATGACCGCAGCTGACTTTGAGCCAGGTGGACTAGCTGACTGGGTAGCCAGTGAAACACCTATCAAACGCTGGATTGAGCCAGAAGAAGTGGCAGAAGTCAGCCTCTTTTTAGCAGGTGGAAAAGCAAGCGCCATGCAGGGGCAAATTCTCACTATTGACGGTGGATGGTCTTTGAAGTAGCATAGTTGCTATTCTATAAATATGTGGAGGTAAGCTATGAAAAGAGATGAGTTTGGATTTGTCTTGCCCAATCTCTATTATCAGTTTTTATCAGAGTGGGAAGAGATTGACCCATATGAAATTGGAGATTCAGGCATCTGTTTGTATGCTAAGGAGGATCTTCAAGAGCGTAATAAGACTTATCAGATTGAGGAAGTAGAGCCAGATTACTTTATGATTGGACAAGAAGGAGATTTGGCTTACTTTATCAAGAAAAATTCTGATGATTGCATTTATGAAAATGACCTGGGTGCTTTAGGCTCCTTAGAAATGGAAAAAGTTGCTGCAAATGTCTATGACTTTATTGACAAGATACTAAAAGAAGAATTGTAGAAAACTGAAGGGAGTAATCATGTTTAGGATGCTTGATGAAGATTCACCGATTTCAAAAGAAGACCTTTTACAATTTGAGGAGATTCTTGGGAAGAAATTACCGGAGCCTATGATGGACTTTTATCTCAAGTACAACGGTGGTCAGCCCCAAGTAAGTGGTGTCCACGATGAACATCACCTCTTTCCTTTTCAATTCCTTTAATTCACTTGAGGAAATGAGCAAGTCTCTTACATGGTATGACGATGAGGCTGTGCCTGCAGGATTTAGGGCTACAGACCTTCTCCATTTCGCCTATGATCCTGGTTCTGGCAACTATGTTCTTTCTCTAAGGGAAGAAGATTATGGTATGGTTTACTTCTATGTTCTGGAAGAAAAAGCCGAGATCTACGGTCAATGGCCGTCTTTTGAGGAATTTTTGAACTCTTTTGTTGAAGAGTGAGATTAAAAAGGAGACGGGATGCGAAAACACCAAGAACTTTCACTAGATCAGATCATTGAGCAGGTGCGCGTGGACAAGTTGGCATCAGATGATTTTTGCCTCTATGGCAAGGAGGATGGAGAACTGGCACTAGCTAGGCTCTATCGGGTATCCGATTATCCGGATGTCGTGGAAGACCGTGATTTCTACCCAGCTGATGCAACGGATCAAGATCTGCAACTAGTCTACTATGGAGAGCAGTTGATTGATGTTCTTGCAGTCGCACTTGAGGAAAAAGCCAGATGCAAGTCTCCAAGACTTGGTCGGTGCTTTGAATTATTATCAGCAACATGATAGTTTTATGTCTTTTGATTCTGATTAGCTCTCCTAAATTTATGAAGTTCCGTTATAAATAAACGAATCTCATAAGGAGTGAGATTGCACATAAGATAAATCCAGATGTGAAGATATGGCTGGAATTCTTAAAGGAGACGTAAGACGAATGACCGAGGAGAGAAAAATGACAGTAGTTACTGTATTAAAAAAGATTATTAAACTCTATGAGGAAACAACGTTTATTCCCCAATCAGTGAGTTTTTTTCAAATGAAAAATTAAGGATTCAGTCTTCCAATTTGACAGGAGAATTGCTTGATTACTATCAACATACAGAGTTCGATAAGGATTTGTTTTTTGCCAATCAAAATTTTAATATCGTTTTGTTGCCATTAGACTCTCCTGCAAGGACAGTTGAATGCTGGGCCTTACAAGATGTTCTTCAATTTAGTGAAGGGCAATACCAGATATTCGCTACTACAGATACAGACGATATTCTTTTTCTGCGATATGAAAGATGAAAAAAATCTCCCTGTTTACGCGGGCAGTCCTGGAGATCCTAACTTCTATAAACTCAGCGCAAGTTTGACGGAGTTTTTTGAGTTCTATTTCGCTTTTTCAAATTTTTGGAACCAAAGAGAAGATGTCCCACAGGAGGAATTTATTGCTGGGACAGGTGACTTGATAGAGCGCTACCTTTCCCAGGATGTCCAAGAGACAGCGAAAGAATATCTATTTTCGGTAAGAGTGAGCTGAGATAGATTTGTAATTAAAGCCTTTCTCAAATAACAAAAAAAGTGAACTGGATAGGAGAAAAGAAATGAATGTGAAAGAACTAATCGAAGAGGTTGAAAATAATCTTGAGTTAGTATCTTATTTAAACCTGGTTCCCAAAAAGAATAAGAAGACTCAAGCTAGCTATCTCGAATCGCTTAATCATCTGGCCTATCTACTTTATCTAGATGGTCAAGAGGAAATTGCTAAGAAATTATTGGAGAGTGTTATACAAGTCCCATTTGAAGGAAATTATAACACTTGGACCTTTGTTGATAGTTCTCTGGTTTTATTGACCTGGATGGAAAGAGAAACAGAAAATAAGCTATCTGCCTATAAAAAACTTCTTTTATCCCCATTAGAACAAGGGGAAGAATCCACTCAAAACATAAGAAGGAGAGGTCATCAGAGATTTTTGAATGGTGATAGCTTGGAGCAAAAGCTTGCAAAAATTAAGCAAGCTTCAAGTCCTGAATCAGAAATGGAACGTCGTCTGCTATACTTGACAGATTTATTGAAGATTCACCTCTTTATTGCTGAGTCATCTTGTGAAAAGACAGATATTCAGGCAAAAATTGAAGAGAATATGGAGATACTGAAGAAGTATATCAAGGAACATGAAATCTATAGCCTCTTTTCTTTTAAAGGATGAGGTAAGGTATCAATCTTGGATTGTTAGAAAGAGTGGAATATGGAAATCAAAAATCACTTTGGTGTCTATGGCATTTGCTATGAGAAAGGAAAATTACTCTGCATTGAGAAAACGAGAGGACCTTATCAACATCGTTTTGATTTACCTGGTGGTAGTCAGGAAGTAGGGGAGGGGCTGACAGAAACTCTCAAGAGAGAAGTTCTTGAAGAGACAGGGTATTCTCTTAGCAGTTATTCAAATCCTAGAATTTACGATGTGATGGTTCAAGAAAATGGTGAAGACTTCGCAGTTCACCATATCATGGCCTTTTATGATATCGTACTCGATTTCGAAGGCACTCAACAATCCCTTCCTCAAGAGGTTCTTGATGGAAGCAATGATTCAGCAAATGTAGTTTGGGTCCCTATTGAGCAAATGACCCAAGAAAATGCCTCACCCTTAGTATTGAAGGTGAAGGCAGAGTTACGAGGATTTCCAGAATTGGACATGACAAGCTATAAGAATTGGAAGGTAAAATTGAGGAATAATGGAACTATTTAAAACATGGAAGAAATATATGGTTCTCTATGGTCTTAAATCTCAAATCGGGACTGTTTATCGAAACAGTGATAGGACAACGAGCTTTTATGATATTGGGAATTTCTATACCTAGCAGGGGAGTTGGATTCCAGATTTTGGGAAGATTTTGTTAGGCAATATGGTTTAGATTATAAGATTATTATTTCAGAAGACACTAAGTGGCAAGATTTTCTGCATCAGCAAGGTGGGTTAATTTCTTTTACTCGCTATTCTTTTAAGGATAAGGCAAATTTTAAAGTTGAATTTCTAAATGATCTAGTTACTCATATAGAGGAAGGTTACAATATTGTGCCTATTGATAATCGTATTTATAACTGCCTTTCTGAGGAAGAATGGTCACAAGATTTACAAGGGGATTTTGAGTCCTACCAAGATTTTGCTTTAAAAGGTGGATTTGGCTTTGTTATTCTTAAAGATAATGAAGTGATTGCTGGGATTTCGTCAGGGTTAGTTTACCGTGGAGCAGTTGAAGTGGAAGTTGCAACTAGGCCAGACAAACAAGGAAATGGATTTGCTAAAAAACTTGGTGCTGCAATGATTCTAGAGAGTTTAAATAGAGATATGTTTCCACTTTGGGATGCTCATAACGAGGCTTCCAAAAAAGTAGCAGAATTTTTAGGATACGAGTTAGCTGAACCTTATGAAGCTTTTGAACTAGAGGAAAGTGTCATATAATGATATGTGATAATGTATCTTTTAAGACGAGGTGAATGGCTATGAAAAACCAACTGGCTCTTAGTGGCGAAAGAATTGTTGAAAAAGTTTACCCACAACTATTGCACCACGTCGGCATGATTCGTGGCGAATATTTGGTGAGGGAGATTAGTCAAAATATACTGCTAAAAAATTGTCAGCAATTTGTAAAAGATTATCTAGACACTATTTGCCATTTGTACCCAGATGAAGAAGTCTGGTATCGCTTTTCAGAGTTAACAAATGCAGAAGCAAATTGTCTAGACGGGACTAAAGAGTATTTTGATGAACGCCACCCCTTATTTGGATATAGAGGAACTAGGCGTTTACTGGCGTGTTTGGATGAATTTCATGCTGAAGCACATGTTGTTACAGAAGTTTATCAAACCAATCTCAATCTGTCTGTTATTTTTCCTTTTGTCAATGATGCCGACCAATTAAAACAAGCTATTAGAGTATTGCGCCAGCATGGTTTTACTGGAAAAGTTGGAACAATGATTGAATTACCATCAGCTTATTTTGACTTGGACAGGATACTGGAAACTGGTATTTCAAAGATTGTAGTGGGAATGAATGATTTGACTTCTTTTGTTTTTGCGACTGTGAGGAACAGTCAATGGCATGATATGGAAAGTCCCATTATGTTAGAAATGCTGAGACAGATGCAGGATAAAGCAAGGACGAAAGATAGATTTTGTCGTAGCAGGATATCTGAATGCTTTTTTCATACAAAAAATGAATCAAATGGATATCAAGTGCATTATCCATTATAGTTCTATTCCAGAGATTTTTGATTTAGAGATTGACCATCCAGATCATCTCAAACGTGTAAAAGAAGAAAGTAAAAAAATACAAAGGAGCAACCTATGACACCTCAAGAAATGTGGAATGCCTACAAGCAAATCAACCCCTCTATCGGAGATGAGATAGATGCCTGGGCTTTTGGAGTGGAACCAGACCTTTTAGCGGATCTAGTCTTTAAAGGCGAAAAAACAGCAACAGCCTCAGCTTACGATCTTTACGCAGTAGAGGACGAACACCTTCCCCAAGAAGGGACCTTTGATGTTATTTTAGATAGTAAGGATCAAGCTGTTTGCATTGTCGAAATTACCAAGGTTTCCGTTCAGCCTTTCCATCAGGTTTCAGCCGACCATGCCTACAAGGAAGGTGAAGGGGACAAATCTCTGTCCTATTGGCGTCAGGTTCATGAAGACTTTTTCAAAGACTGGTTAGGAGAAGCAGGTTTGACTTTTACACCTGACAGCAAGGTTGTTTTAGAAGAATTTCGCAAGGTTTATCCTCTGTAGACTACTAGAAGGAAGAAAGTTTTGGAAATAACCGTCCAAAGCTTTTTTCTGACTTAAAATATGATAAAATAGGTATGTTTGAACTAGAGCATTTGCTCAGAAATTTAGAATAGGAGAAAATGATGCAAGCAGTAGAACATTATATTGAAACATTTGTTCCTGAACATTATGATTTATTTTTAGACTTGAGTCGTGAGACTAAGACGTTTTCAGGAAAAGTGACTATCACTGGTCAAGCTAAGAGTGACCGTATTTCCCTTCACCAAAAAGACCTAGAAATTGCTTCTGTTGAAGTAGCAGGTCAAGCTCGTCCATTTACAGTTGATAATGAAAACGAAGCTCTTCATATCGAACTTGCAGAAGCAGGTTCAGTTGAATTGGTTCTAGTATTTTCAGGTAAAATTACAGACAACATGACAGGAATCTACCCATCATACTATACAGTTGATGGTGTTAAGAAGGAAGTTTTGTCAACTCAGTTTGAAAGTCACTTTGCTCGTGAAGCCTTCCCATGTGTGGACGAACCAGAAGCCAAAGCAACCTTTGACCTAGCTCTTCGATTTGACCAAGCAGAAGGTGAATTGGCCTTGTCAAACATGCCAGAGATTGACGTTGAAAACCGCAAGGAAACTGGGATCTGGAAATTTGAGACAACTCCACGTATGTCTTCTTACTTGCTAGCTTTCGTTGCTGGTGATTTGCAAGGGGTAACTGCTAAGACAAAAAATGGTACTTTGGTAGGTGTATACTCAACCAAGGCGCATCCACTTTCAAACCTTGATTTCTCACTGGATATCGCTGTTCGTTCAATCGAGTTTTACGAAGATTACTACGGAGTCAAGTACCCAATTCCTCAATCTCTCCACATCGCCCTTCCTGATTTCTCAGCTGGTGCTATGGAAAACTGGGGTCTCGTAACTTATCGTGAAGTTTACTTGGTTGTGGACGAAAACTCTACCTTTGCCAGCCGTCAACAAGTTGCTCTAGTCATTGCCCATGAGCTTGCTCACCAATGGTTTGGTAACCTTGTGACTATGAAGTGGTGGGATGATCTCTGGCTCAATGAAAGCTTCGCGAATATGATGGAATACGTCTGTGTGGATGCTATCGAACCAAGCTGGAATATCTTTGAAGACTTCCAAACAAGTGGAGTGCCAGCCGCTCTTAAACGTGATGCGACAGATGGTGTTCAGTCTGTTCACGTTGAAGTTAGCCACCCAGATGAAATCAATACGCTCTTTGATGGTGCTATCGTTTATGCCAAAGGAAGCCGTCTCATGCACATGCTTCGTCGTTGGCTAGGAGATGCTGATTTTGCCAAAGGTTTGCATGCTTACTTTGAAAAACACCAATACGGAAATACCATTGGTCGTGACCTTTGGAATGCCCTCGGACAAGCATCTGGTCGTGATGTAGCAGCCTTCATGGATTCTTGGTTGGAGCAACCTGGTTATCCAGTCCTTACTGCCACAGTTGAAAATGATGTTTTGAAGATTTCACAAAAACAATTCTTTATCGGTGAACACGAAGACAAGAATCGTCTTTGGGTAGTGCCACTTAACAGCAACTGGAAAGGACTACCAGATACTCTCGAAACTGAAAGCATCGAAATTCCTGGCTATGCAGCACTTCTTGCTGAAAACAAAGGAGCCCTTCGTCTTAACACTGAAAATACAGCACATTACATTACAGACTATCAAGGCGACTTATTGGATGCTGTTCTTTCAGAATTAGTAGAACTTGATAACACAAGTAAACTTCAAATCGTTCAAGAACGTCGTTTGCTAGCTGAAGCTGGTCACATTTCATACGCAGACTTGCTTCCAGTAGTGGATCAATTGGCACAAGAAGAATCTTACCTAGTTGTTGCTGCAGTTTCTCAAGTTATTACAGCCCTTGAACGCTTCATTGATGAAGGAACAGAGGCAGAAAAAGCCTTTAAAGCCCTTATTGCTAAACTGGCTCGTTACAACTATGATCGTCTTGGTTTCGAAGCTAAAGAGGGTGAATCTGATGAGGATGAATTGGTTCGTCAATTGACAATTTCCATGATGATTCGTTCAAATGACGAGGAAGCCAGTCAAGTTGCTAGCCAAATTTTTGCAGCCCACAAGGATAATCTTTCAGGACTTCCAGCAGCTATTCGTTCACAAGTTCTCATCAATGAAATGAAACACCATGAGACTAAGGAATTGGTCGCAACTTATCTCGATCTTTATACTCATGCGACAGATGCCGCCTTTAAACGCCAATTGGCAGCAGCCCTTGCTTATGCAACAGATGCAGAGAACATCCAAACACTGCTTGCAACTTGGAAGGACAAATTTGTCGTGAAACCACAGGATCTTTCAGCATGGTATCTCCAATTCCTAGGACACCAAGCAACTCAAGAAACTGTGTGGGTGTGGGCACGTGAAAACTGGGATTGGATTAAGGCAGCTCTTGGTGGCGATATGAGTTTTGACAGCTTTGTCATCTTCCCATCACACATCTTTAAAACAGAGCAACGCTTGGCAGAATACATACTTTCTATGAACCACAACTTTCTGACCTTGCCCTTAGCCGTAATATCCGCATGGGAATTAAGGATATCGCAGCTCGCGTTGAATTGATTAAGCGTGAAAAAGCAGCAGTTGAAGCAGTTGTAGCTCAATATAGCAAAGCTTAAAAAGATTCTAGTCTAAATAGATTACAAAAAAACTCAACTTTCTCTAGGAAAAAAACAAGGGAAGTTGAGTTTTTTTAAGATATTTTTGCTATAATAGGTATAATAAGGAGGAATTTTTGATGATCAAAATTCTATTAGTGGAAGATGACCTAGTACTATCTAATTCAGTATTTGATTTCTTGGATGATTTTGCAGATGTCATGCAGGTTTTTGATGGAGAAGAAGGTCTTTATGAGGGACTGAAAGTGGTGTTTATGATTTGATTCTATTGGACTTGATGTTGCCTGAAAAAAATGGATTCCAAGTTTTAAAAGAATTGCGTGAAAAAGGTATTTCGACTCCTGTTCTGATCATGACAGCCAAGGAAAGTCTCGATGATAAGGGACACGGATTTGAGCTTGGGGCAGATGATTATCTGACAAAACCATTCTATCTAGAAGAACTCAAGATGCGTATTCAGGCCCTGCTTAAACGTTCTGGTAAGTTCAATGAAAATACCCTTTCCTATGGTGATTTGACTGTCAATCTCTCTACTAATGAGGTTAAAGTCAATGAGACTGCTGTTGAATTATTGGGTAAAGAATTTGATCTCTTGGTTTATTTCCTCCAAAATCAAAATGTTATCTTACCCAAAACCCAGATTTTTGACCGTTTATGGGGATTCGATAGTGATACAACTATCTCTGTCGTAGAGGTTTACGTATCAAAAGTTCGTAAGAAATTAAAGGGATCAGTCTTTGCTGAAAACCTCCAAACCTTGCGTAGTGTTGGGTATATTTTTAAAAACATGTTTAATAAATTTAAAAAGAATTGGTATGCGGAGGATTTCAGTTATTTTATCCGTAACTTTGGAGTATTTACTCTGATTTTCTCTGCTATGACCTTGATTATCTTGCAGGTTATGCACTCCAGTCTCTACACCTCAGTAGATGAGAAGCTTCTGTCTCTCAGTGCCAATCCTCAAGATGTCATCCAGTTGGCTGTCAATCGAGCAACAGATGAAGTCAAAGATCTCAATAGTCAATCCGTGACTCCATCAACGGATAAAAAACCAACGGTCAGTTCCAATACAGAAGTGATTTTGTTGGATTCAAATTTGAATCAATTAGTGACTGGCAACCGCTTTTTAGGTCTTGATAAGATTACTTTTAATAAAAAGGATTTGAATCATATTCGACAACTTCATGTTCAGAATAGTTACGGTCAGGATGAGATTTACCGAGTGATTTTATCTGAAATAAATATCGATTCTGTCTCGACCAATATTAAGTATGCAGCGGTTTTGATGAATACCAGTCAGATAGAGCAAATCAGTCAAAATCATGAGCAATTAATCGTGGTAGTCATGGCTAGCTTCTGGATTTTATCCATCCTTGCCAGCCTTTATCTTGCGCGTGTCAGTGTTAAACCTTTACTTGAGAGCATGCAAAAGCAACAGAGCTTTGTGGAAAATGCCAGTCATGAGTTACGAACTCCATTGGCTGTTCTTCAAAATCGTCTAGAAACTCTTTTCAGAAAACCTGAGGCAACTATTATGGAGTCAAGTGAGAGTATTGCCTCCAGTCTAGAAGAAGTTCGGAACATGCGATTTTTAACGACTAATCTACTTAATTTAGCTCGTCGTGATGACGGTATTAAACCGGAGTTAGGAGAGGTAGAGCCGGATTTCTTTAACACAACTTTTACCAGCTATGAAATGATTGCGTCTGAAAATAACCGTGCTTTTCATTTTGAAAATCGTATTCATCGGACCATCATAACAGATAAGCTTCTTCTTAAGCAACTGATGACTATCTTGTTTGACAATGCTGTCAAGTACACAGAAGAAGAAGGAGATATTCATTTTGTCATTGCTACGACGGAGCGTAATCTCTATTTGTCAGTAGCTGATGATGGAATTGGTATTTCTGCAGCAGATAAAAAGAAAATTTTTGATCGCTTTTATCGAGTTGACAAGGCTCGTACTCGCCAAAAAGGCGGCTTTGGGTTAGGTTTGTCTTTAGCTAAACAGATTGTCGATGCCTTAAAAGGAACCATCAGTGTTAAGGATAACAAACCTCATGGTACGATTTTTGAAGTAAAAATCGCCATTCAAACACCATCCAAGCGTAAAAATAAATAAAAAGGCTATGACTTAGAAAGCGGAAGACCAAGTATCGCTTTTTCTAGTCGCAGCCCTTTAGTTATCTTATAAAAAATAGGTCGGGATTTTTATGGCTCTTTGTCAACTGTAGTGGGTTGAAGAAAAGCTAAGATCTAGAAAGGACACATTCCGTCCTTTCTTTTTTGATGTTCAGAACGATAAAAATCCGTTTTTTGAAGTTTTCAAAGTTTCGAAAACCAAAGGCGTTGCGCTTGATAAGTTTAATGAGATTATTTTGTTGTCTCCAATTTGGCGTTGGAGTAGGGTAGTTGAAGGGCGTTGACAATCTTTTTCTTTATCCTTGAGGAAGGTTTTAAAGACAGTCTGAAAAAGAGGATGAAGTTGCTTAAGATTGTCCTCAATGAGTCCGAAGAATTTCTCAGGGTCCTTGTTCTGAAAGTGAAAAAGTAAGAGTTGATAGAGATTATAGTGGTGTTTCAAGCCTTCTGAATAGGTCAAAATCTTGTCTGGAATCTCTTTATTGGTTAAGTGCATGCGAAAAGCAGGGCGATAAAAACGCTTATTACTGAGTTTACGACTATCCTGTTAAATGAGCTTCCAGTAGAGCTTGATAGCCTTGTATTCATGGGATTTTCGCTCAAACTGATTCATGATTTGGACACGCACACGACTCATAGCACGACTTAAGTGTTGAACAATGTGAAAGCGGTCTAGAACGATTTTAGCGTTAGGAAAAAGTTTTATGGCAATATCGTAGTAGGGGCTAAACATATCCATGGTAATGATTTTCACGCGACATCGGACGGCTCTATCATATTTAAGAAAGTGATTTCGAATGATAGCTTGTGTTCTACCTTCAAGAACAGTGATGATATTGAGGTTATCAAAATCTTGCGCAATAAAGCTTATCTTTCCCTTTGTAAAGGTGTACTCGTCCCAGGACATAATTTCAGGAAGACGAGAAAAATCATGCTTAAAACGGAAGTCATTGAGCTTGCGAATGACAGTTGAAGTTGAAATGGCTAGCTGATGAGCAATATCGGTCATAGAAGTCTTTTCAATTAGCTTCTGGGCAATCTTTTGGTTGATGATACGAGGGATTTGGTGATTCTTCTTGACGAGAGAAGTCTCAGCCACCATCATTTTAGAGCACTGATAGCATTTGAAACGGCGTTTTCTAAGAAGAATTCTGGTAGGCATACCAGTCGTCTCAAGGTAAGGAATTTTAGAAGGTTTTTGAAAGTCATATTTCTTCATTTGACTTTCGCAATTAGGACAATGTGGAGTCCCTCATAATCGAGATTAGCGATGATTTCCTTGTGTGTATCCATATTGATGATATCTACAATCTTGATGTTTGGGTCTTTGATATCGAGTAGTTTTGTGATAAAATGTAATTGTTCCATATGATTCTTTCTAATGATGGTTTGGTTGCTTTTCATTATAGGTCATATGGGACTTTTCTACAACAAAATAGGCTCCATAAGATCCATGGGGATTTACCCACTACAAATATTATAGAGGCTTTTTTATTATTACAATAGTTTATTTGAAAAAATTTTTTTCTGATTTGATTTACTTAAAATTAATTGACATATAATAGTTAAAATGTTACCATTGCTTTATAAAGAAAAGCGGTTTCAAAAAAAGAGGAGAATTTATTTTGTCGTATTGTTACTCAGGGTTTGCTTTTTGAAAGAAAAAAATAAAATGAAAACGAAAAAAACATAGATTACTCGCTCTAGCTCTTTATTTCATAATGGGAGCCGTATCAGCTGCTGTACAATATCCAGATGGAGGAGTATGGACGTACGGAGAAAGCTCAGGAGGTGGTTGGGCTTTTTCAAACTACTATCATGGTAAAAATATCATTATTCTTCTCTTGTAAGTAATTGGGATAGTGGAATTCTGTCAATATTTTTGGACACATTTTGGGAGGAAAATTGAAGGCTAGCGCCCCTCTTCGGTTGCTGAACCCCTTCTACGAGATCATAAGATGAATTTTATAATCACGTAGAAGGAGTACTATTAACTAAGCAATTTGTTTTTCAAATTCATTCAGACAAAGATAGTTCAGTTTGCTGTGACGCCTCCTCGAATTATAAAAACCTTCAATATACTTAAAAATACTATCGTAACAGGTCTGAAAATCTTTATAACCAATATTAGCTTCGGCGTAAATACACTCCTTTTTGATCGTTGCGTAAAATGACTCTATACAACTATTGTCGTATGGGCATCCCTTAGCACTATAGGAATGTCGAATACTGTGGTGTTCAAGATAATCATTGTATTCCTTACTTGTATATTGACTCCCTCTATCTGAGTGAAGGATAAGCCCATCTGCTACAGTTCGCTTACTTAAGGCATCTTGTAGTGTTTCTATAACGAGTCGTGTTTCCATCTGTCTGGAAAGTCTTCAAGCAATAATTTTCCGAGAATGAAGATCTAAAATGCTTGATAAATAGCACTAGCCATCCGAAAGTGTGTAGATATATGTCATATCAGTTACCCACTTTTGATTGATTTTATATGTTGAAAAATCACGTTTTAACAAATTGGGGTATTCTTTTGCTTCTTGTTTTGACAATGAAGCAGGTTGGTATTTCTTTCTGACGATCGAACGAATATTTAATTCAGTCATCAGTTTTTGTACTCTCTTTTCAGAAATCTGGTATCCCTTTTCCAATTAATCTTTATGGATCTTTGAAGCACCATATCTCTTAGAAGAAGCAAGATAAGAGATCATAATCTCCTTTTTAAAAGAAGTTTATTTTCTTGATCTCGTTTGCTTGGTTGATGGCTTTTAAAGGCGTAGTAGCTAGCCTGTGAAAGTTGGAATAGGCTACACATCATCTTGATAGAAAACTGATAACTAGCATAAAGATGGTCGATCATTTGGAAGATAGTAGAATCTTTTATTTCTTCGCAAAGATCGTCAAGGCTTTTTTTAAGGTTTCATTTTCCTCCTTCATTTTAGCCATCTCTTTGCACATTTGTTGGAGGTCATGAAGGGATACATTTTGATCTTTAGATTTCCCGTATAGTTGAAGCCATTTGTATATAGTTTGGTTGGCAACTCCGTACTCTTTGACTAGATCTGAAACAGGCTGTCTTGCTTCATGCAATTGAACAATTGTTTCCTTGAACTCTTTGGTATATTTTTGCCTCATTTGGACATCTCCTTTGGTTAGATACTAGTCTACCAAAACGTGCCCATAAAATCATACTAACATCAATTGACAGTATCAGCGAATGATGATAGTATTAATATCAAAACTATTAATTTCGAATTAAAAATACGAAAACGTTTTATTTTATAGTACATATTACATTTTTAGTGGATGATTTATCCTACAAAAATTCTCCATAAGTCAAGGCACTTACAAGTAGAAATACTATGAGAGTTTTTGTATATGTGGCTATAAATGTTCATCTTACAGGCAAAGGGTAGTTATTCGTAGACCAAGAAAGGGTAAATTATATATGTTTATGCTTTTTCCAAAATATTTATTGCAATTCCCCACCAATACATAGGTAGGCTAAAATAACATACAAAACATAAATTTTTATGAAAAAGAAGTCAGGAGGTAAAGAGGTTTGAAAAAAATTTTCATTAGCATTCTTTCAGGTATCCTTCTTCTTTTCACTTCTTATAATATTGTTTATGCTGACCAGGAAATTAAAACTTCAATAAATTCCAATGGTCAGGACACTATTACAATTAATGTTGAAAAATCAACAAGAGCGACCTTTAGAAAAATTTAAGTTACCAACTAGACTTACCTGCGGGGTTATGAGCTAGTGGATAAGCTACCAACCTCACAAGAATTAGGGAGCCACCAAACACATAAATTTGATGTAAAAAAATAAAAACGTCAAAGGCTCTGCCAAGTACTGGAGAAACTTGGACCAAGTGTACCTTAATTGGTATATCAATTATAAGTTTACTCTTGGTTGCTTACTACCTTTCTAAAAACAAGAAAAATTTATATTTTTATTCTTTATAGTCTCTCTACTAGGAATAGGAGGCTTCGTAAAAGCGGCCCCTACCTATAAAGAATTCTCAGTGAGTCATCGAATTAGTTTATTTGATAATAAAATCCCTGTAACTTTACATATTTATTTTGAAGATAAACAACCTTCAAAAGTTGATGTGTCTAAACAAAATTCGGGAGAAACTCACTCTGAAGAAGTGGAAAATCAAGAAAAGGAACCTAGTCAACCCACTGTCAGTGAGAACCCCACAACTACACCAGTTGTCCCTAGTCAGCCCACTGTCAGTGAGAACCCCACAACTACACCAGTTGTCCCTAGTCAACCCACTGTCAGTGAGAACCCTACAACTACACCAGTTGTCCCTAGTCAACCCACTGTCAGTGAGAACCCTACAACTACACCAGTTGTCCCTAGTCAACCCACTGTCAGTGAGAACCCTACAACTACACCAGTTGTCCCTAGTCAACCTACTGTCAGTGAGAACCCTACAACTACACCAGTTGTCCCTAGTCAACCCACTGTCAGTGAGAACCCTACAACTACACCAGTTGTCCCTAGTCAACCTACTGTCAGTGAGAACCCTACAACTACACCAGTTGTCCCTAGTCAACCCACTGTCAGTGAGAACCCTACAACTACACCAGTTGTCCCTAGTCAACCCACTGTCAGTGAGAACCCTACAACTACACCAGTTGTCCCTAGTCAACCTACTGCCAGTGAGAACCCTACAACTACACCAGTTGTCCCTAGTCAACCCACTGTCAGTGAGAACCCTACAACTACACCAGTTGTCCCTAGTCAACCCACTGTCAGTGAGAACCCTACAACTACACCAGTTGTCCCTAGTCAACCCACTGTCAGTGAGAACCCTACAACTACACCAGTTGTCCCTAGTCAACCTACTGCCAGTGAGGACGCTACAACTACACCTAGATTAACGCCACCGGAAGAAATACTGATTTCGGGATATGCAATCTCAGGTACTACAAACAAAGCATTAGAGGAAACTAACATCACTATTTCTGCTCCCAACATAGCACTTCAAACTGTGGAAACAGAAAATGATGGATATTTCTACACACATTTGATAAAAGGACTTACCTATACATTAGTTGCAAAAGACTTTAAAGTAAGGCTCACAGCAAATAGTAATAATAACCTTCAAATTGAAAATATTTTAGGTCGTTTTTCAGCAGGAAAACAAACAATTATTGATTCAGGAGAAGTAATTCTTCAACCTTCAGTTGCCGTATTTGATACTATTGTCGATTATACCGTGTCTGATAAAGAACACCATGTAACTTTAGCAGAAGAACGGAAACTAAATTCTGGTGATATTATTGTACTACCAGCAAATGGAACCTACCCTAGTGGTTTTGCTTTCAAAGTTATCTCTTCAAATATTGTTAATGGTAAGACTGAGATAGTTGTGACAGATGCTAAACTCGACGAAGTTACAAAGAATATTTCATATCATGAAAAATTTGATGTAGATCAGGCAACATTTAAACCAGCAGAAGGCGTTACAGTTACTGAAGAGGGATCTGACCAATGGAATCGTTCAGTTTCAATTTCTGCAACTAAAAAATTACATACTAGGATTTCTGGAATAGATGTCGATCTCATTATAAAGGGTAGTGTTGAAGCTGATATTCAACTTGTAAATAATAAGTTATATGTGAAGCCAGCATTAGACATCGAGTTGTCTTCTAAATATAATGCAAAAGCTACAATTAATGCAGAAGTTAAAGTTGGTGAGCTAGTATTCACTTCTCAAACTGGAGTAAATATACAAACTGAGCTTTACCTTTTTGTCAATGCTAGTGGTTCTTTAGACATAAAAACAAAATCTAATTTTGGAGTATCCGCAGAAATTGGTCTAAAAGACAAGAACCCTTACTATGTTCCAAACATCAGTCTTAGTAACAAAATTGATGTGGATATGAATGCTTTGTTAAAGATTGGACCTAAAACTATAATACGTCCAAGATTCCTGAATTTATCAATAGTTTCATTCGATACTTCTGTAGGTTTAGGTCTGGAAGGACAGTTTCATGCTTCTGTAACACAAAAAAAACACAGAAAATCCAATTCTTGATAACGCTAATGGAAAAGTTCTCTTATTTGGAGACTATACTATGGGATACAATATAGATGCCTGGATTTATAAGGGAAGCGGAAAATTCATCGAAAACAAACGTTTCTTTGAGATTCCAATAAGCAAAGGGGAATACAGCTCAAAAGCTACCCAAGCAAGCCATTATCACAATATTAATAATAATATAGAAGGCGGAACAACTTCTTCGAATACTATATCCAATACCAATTCCCATCTCTATAGTTTAAAAGATTATCCATTTTACAAGCGGTTACTTGAAAATACTGCTAATAATTCAGGCCGTGATGCCTCGTTTACAAGATCTGTTGGACGACCAGTTACTTATACCCTGTATGACATAAATCAAGATGGTCTGCCAGAGCTTATCTTTTTAGCAGATAACCATCCTATTTCAGTCTGGACTTGGACCGGTTGGACCAATCAAAACCCACACCCGGATGTAGTTAGTGTTGCTGATATAGCTGAACTATGGGGTATCACCAAAGAACAAAAAATGACTATATATCAAGATGGTACAATAAAAAAATAACTTATTATAAGGAAGATTTTTTTACGATAAAGATAAAAACATTATAATATTATAAGAAAAGGGGTGATGGGTCCATTTACTGATAAACAATATTATGAGAGTAGTTGGACCACAGACTTTGCATACTTCTATAATGTTAACAATATTGATGAACATATTAGTTTAGCAGATTTAAATACCAAATATATTAAATCCCCTGAAGTGGACTTTAGCAAATATCCTCAAAATATTTTGAGAGACTATTACGGTGATAAAACCTTCACACCATATCTTTCTAAGACAGTTGACCTTACAAAATGGCTAGGATATAAGTATTTATTAGAAGATTTATCACAAAACGAAAAGAGACAGTCAACAAACTGGTGCTGGTGGTTTAGCAAGCAATCTAAAACCTTTAATTAATTCTCCTGTTCAATATGCTTTCTATGATATTGATGGAAATGGAACACCTGAATTAATTTTTAAAGCGTCTGATATAATCTTGTATATCGTAACCAGTACTGTACAAACTAGACAAGAGTCTGCCTCAGGAACATATGGTAAAGGTAATGTTACTTATCTAGAATTTTCCCAACCGCCATTAGCTATTTCTGTGAACCCTATAACTCCAGTTTACTATTTCTATGACAAAGAAACAGGACAGGAAAAATATAGTAGAACTGATGGTGGAATCAAGATTTATAAAGATGGCACCATCCGATACTATGCCCCTGATCCTGAATTACAATACTCTACCAATAAGAGAGCAAATCAAAGAACTATTGCCTACTATAGAATTAACAAGGATAAAGCTGTGACCTATCTACTAGGATATTTCCAAAGCAATCGTGAAAATGGTCTAGAAAATTATTATAATCTTTCAAATACTGAACATTACACGCTAGACGAATTAGATCAAAATTACATTCACTCTGAAGAAATTGATTATAATTCACTTGTGTGGAAAAAAACTTAGTAGATTTTAATAGTGATAACCTAAATGCTGCCTAACATGTGAAAAGATTAAACAATATTAATTGGTTATTTGTAACAATTTGTTTAATTGAGGAAACAAAAAAATGCTAACTAGTAATTTTAACCTACTAGTTAGCATTTTTGACTCTTTGATCAACTGTAGTGGGTTGAAGAAAAGCTAAGCTCGAGAAAGGATACATTCCGTCCTTTCTTTTTGATGTTCAGAACGATATAGTGGATTGAAATAAGATGTGAACAAAGAGATTAGGAAATTCAAATCAATTTCTAGTAATGTTTTTAAAAATCTAGTAGCGTACTATTCTAGATTCAATCTACTATAAAAATCCGTTTTTTGAAGTTTTCAAAGTTCCTAAAACCAAAGGCATTTCGTTTGATGAGTTTAATGAGATTATTAGTCGCTTCCGAATTGGCGTTAGAATAGGGTAATTGAAGAGCGTTGACAATCTTCTCTTTATCCTTGAGAAAGGTTTTAAAGACAGTCTGAAAAAGAGGAAGAGCCTCCTTTAGATTGTCCTCAATGAGTCCGAAAAATTTCTCCGGTTCCTTATTCTGAAAGTGAAAAAGCAAGAGTTGATAGAGATGATAGTGGTGTTTCAAGTTTTCTGAATAGCTCAAAAGCTTGTCTAGAATTTCTTTATTGGTTAAGTGCATGCGAAAAGTAGGACGATAAAAACGTTTATCGCTAAGTGTCCGACTATCTTGTTGAATGAGTTTCCAGTAGCGCTTGATAGCCTTGTATTCATGGGATTTTCTATCGAATTGGTTCATAATTTGAACACGAACTCGACTTATAGCTCGGCTTAAGTGCTGAACAATGTGGAAACGATCAAGTACAATTTTTGCATTAGGAAAAAGCTGTTTAGCTAAGGTATAGTAAGGGCTAAACATATCCATAGTAATGATTTTCACCTGACAACGAACGGCTCGATTGTAGCGCAGAAAGTGATTTCGGATGATAGCTTGTGTTCTTCCATCAAGAATAGTAATGATATTGAGCTGATCAAAATCTTGTGCAATAAAGCTCATCTTTCCCTTGGTAAAGGCGTACTCGTCCCAAGACATAAACTCTGGAAGACGAGAAAAATCATGCTTAAAGTGGAAGTTGTTGAGCTTTCGAATGACAGTTGAAGTTGAAATGGCCAGCTGATGAGCAATATCAGTCATAGAAGTTTTTTCAACTAACTTTTGAGCAATTTTTTGGTTGATAATACGGGGAATTTGATGATTCTTCTTGACGATAGAAGTTTCAGCGACCGCCATTTTCGAGCAATGATAGCATTTGAAACGGCGTTTTTTAAGAAGAATTCTGGTAGGCATACCAGTCGTCTCAAGGTAAAGGAATTTTAGAAGATTTTTGAAAATCATATTTCTTCATTTGACTTCCACACTCAGGGCAAGATGGGGCGTCGTAGTCCAGTTTAGCGATGATTTCTTTGTGAGTATCCCTATTAACAACATCTACAAATTGGATATTAGGGTCTTTAATGTCTAGTAATTTTGTGATAAAAATGTAATTGTTCCATATGATTCTTTCTAATGATGGTTTGGTCGCTTTTTCATTATAGATGATATGGGACTTTTTCTCATTAAAATAGGCTCCATAATATCTATAGGGATTTACCCACTACAAATATTATAGAGCCATTTTTATCCCGACCTTTTGAATCTAATAAAATTTCTTCTTAATCATTGAACGTTGAAAGTTTGATGCCGCTAAACTCAAGGCAATTGCTAGGCTAAAAAGCTAAGACTGTATTAAACTTGAGGCTAAAAAGATAAAAGCTAAACAAAGGCTAAAAAGACGCAAAAAACAAGCAATGTTTACAAAGAAAAAGAACTTCCTTCAAACTAGCAACGGAAGTGGTTTCTGGAACATAGTCTTGGTATAGCGTTGTTTGAGTTTCCTCTTCTTCAAACTCATACGATTGATATTTTTCTTACGGGCATGATTCTCTCCTTAACAATACTCTTTCATTTTTACCATTTTTTTCAAGAAAAAAATTATTACAGTAAGGTTACAAAAGAATAAGTAAATTTATCATTTTAGGGAATAGCTGATTTTTCAGAAATGTGGTATAATTTTTTTCTTATGGAAAAGATTATTATTACAGCAACTGCTGAAAGCATTGAACAAGTAAAAAGAATTACTAGAGGCGGGAGTTGACCGCATCTATGTCGGTGAGAAAGATTTTTGGGCTTCGTCTACCAAAGACTTTTTTCTTATGATGAACTGAGAACCATCGCTGGTCTGGTTCATGATGCAGGTAAGGAATTGATCGTAGCGGTCAATGCTCTTATGCATCAGGATATGATGGATCGTATCAAGCCCTTCCTTGATTTCTTGGAAGAAATTAAAACAGACTACATTACTGTTGGGGATGCGGGTGTCTTTTATGTTGTCAATCGCGATGGTTATTCTTTTAAAACCATCTATGATGCCTCAACCATGGTCACAAGCAGCCGTCAGATCAATTTTTGGGGACAAAAAGCAGGAGCGTCAGAAGCAGTTTTGGCGCGTGAAATCCCGTCTGCTGAACTTTTCAAAATGCCTGAAATTTTAGAAATTCCTGCTGAGATCTTGGTATACGGTGCTAGTGTTATCCACCACTTTCAAGCGTCCACTCTTGCAGAATTACTATAATTTCACACAGATTGACGATGAAAAATCTCGTCAACGTGATTTGTTCTTGGCCGAGCCTAGTGATCCAGAGAGTCATTACTCTATTTTTGAAGACAATCATGGAACTCACATTTTTGCCAACAACGACCTTGATTTGATGACCAAATTGCCAGAGTTGGTGGAGCATGGTTTCACTCATTGGAAGCTAGAAGGACTTTATACTCCAGGTCAAGATTTTGTTGAGATTGCAAAACTCTTCATCCAAGCCCGTAGCTTGATTCAAGAGGGAAGCTTTACGCATGACCAAGCCTTCTTGTTGGATGAGCAAGTCCGTAAACTCCATCCAAAAAATCGTTTCCTTGACACAGGATTTTATGACTACGATCCTGACATGGTTAAATAAGAATCAGAAACCCGAAATAAAATGTTCGGGTTTTTCTAGTGCAAGGATGAATTTAAAGCGTATTCATGTTATAATAAAAGTAGCTTTTTGTTTGGAGGTGTTTAAGTGGAAAATCTGAAAAAAATAGCAGGCATCAAGGCTGCTGAGTTCGTAACCAACGGAATGGTTGTAGGACTTGGAACAGGCTCGACTGCCTATTATTTCGTAGAGGAGATCGGACGTAGAATTAAAGAAGAAGGACTTCAAATTACAGCCGTAACGACCTCGAGTGTAACGACAAAACAGGCACAAGGATTGAATATCCCACTTAAGTCGATTGACGAGGTGGATGAGGTTGATGTGACTGTTGATGGAGCTGATGAGGTAGATCGCCAGTTTAATGGTATCAAAGGAGGCGGTGGAGCGCTTCTAATGGAAAAAGTAGTTGCGACCCCAACCAAACAGTATATCTGGGTGGTAGATGAGAGCAAAATGGTTGAGAAACTGGGCGCTTTCAAACTACCTGTCGAAGTTGTCCAATACGGAGCAGAACAGGTTTTTCCGTCGTTTTGAAAAAGCTGGTTATAAGCCAAGTTTTTCGTGAAAAAGATGGCCAACGCTTTTGTGACGGATATGAAAAAAATTTCATCATTGATCTTGATTTAGGTGTTATTGAAGATCCGATTGCTTTTGGTCATCAACTGGATCTTCAGGTCGGTATTGTTGAGCACGGTTTATTTAATCAAATGGTTGATAAAGTCATTGTTGCAGGGCAAGCTGGCGTTCAGGTTTTAACTTCAACAAAAAGGGAAATAAAAGGAGGCAAACGATGTCAAAATTTAAACGTATTCATTTGGTAGTGCTCGATTCTGTAGGAATCGGTGCAGCACCAGATGCTAATAACTTTGTCAATGCAGGGGTTCCAGACGGAGCTTCTGATACACTAGGCCATATTTCAAAATCAGTTGGTTTGAATGTCCCTAACATGGCTAAGATTGGTCTTGGGAATATCGAGCGTGAGACAGCACTTAAAAACTGTTCCCGCAGAAGCAAATCCTAGCGGTTACTACACTAAACTTGAGGAAGTGTCATTAGGTAAAGATACTATGACCGGTCACTGGGAAATCATGGGCCTCAATATCACTGAACCTTTCGATACTTTCTGGAATGGATTCCCAGAAGAAATCCTTACAAAGATTGAAGAATTTTCAGGTCGTAAAGTAATCCGTGAAGCAAACAAGCCTTACTCAGGAACTGCTGTTATCGATGATTTTGGACCACGTCAAATGGAAACAGGAGAGTTGATCATCTATACTTCAGCTGACCCAGTTCTTCAAATCGCGGCCCATGAAGACATTATTCCTTTGGATGAACTTTACCGTATTTGTGAGTACGCTCGTTCGATTACATTGGAACGTCCAGCTCTTCTAGGACGTATCATTGCCCGTCCATACGTTGGGGAGCCTGGAAACTTCACACGTACTGCAAATCGTCGTGACTTGGCTGTATCACCATTTGCTCCAACAGTTTTGGACAAACTCAACGAAGCAGGTATTGATACTTACTCAGTAGGTAAGATTAGCGATATCTTTAATGGTGCTGGGGTGAACCATGATATGGGCCACAATAAGTCAAATAGCCATGGAATTGATACGCTTTTGACAACAATGGGACTTGCTGAGTTTGAAAAAGGATTCTCATTCACTAACTTGGTCGACTTTGATGCCCTTTACGGTCACCGCCGTGATCCACATGGTTACCGCGACTGCTTGCACGAGTTTGATGAACGATTGCCAGAGCTTATCGCTGCTATGAGAGAAGATGATCTACTCATGATTACTGCCGATCATGGTAATGACCCTACTTATGCAGGTACAGACCATACTCGTGAATACATTCCATTTTTGGCCTACAGCCCATCACTAAAAGGAAATGGGCACCTACCAATCGGTCATTTTGCAGATATTTCTGCGACAATCGCTGATAACTTTGGCGTAGATAAGGCTATGATTGGTGAAAGCTTCTTAGATAAATTGGTTTAAGATGACTCGCTTGACATTACTGGTTAGAGGGATCAATGTCGGTGGAAAACATAAGGTGGTCATGGCTCAGCTTCGTCAAGAATTGACAGAGTTGGGATTGGAAAATGTTGAAACCTACATCAATAGTGGCAATATTTTCTTTGATACTAGTATACCTAGAACTCAGTTGGTTGAGAGGCTACAGGATTTCTTTAAAGAACATTATCCATTTATCCAACGTTTTTCCTTGTTAAGTCAAGAAGACTACGAAGAGGAGCTTAGAACTCTTCCGGAATGGTGGTTCCAAGAAATGGCTCGAAAGGATGTTCTCTTCTACACTGAGGACTTAGATGTGGATCAAGTCATCGAGAAAGTGAACAGTTTGGAACTGGTAGATGAAGTGCTTCATTTTCGGGGAAACTAGGGATCTTCTGGGGCAAATTGTCAGAAGAAACCTATACCAAAACAGCTTATCATAAGTACCTGCTTAAAGATGCCTTTTCTATCGTAATATTACCATTCGAAATGCTAAAAACCTTTGACAAAATCGGTCAATTTTTTAAAACATTAAAGAAAGGAGACAGACAATGACATTATTAGCAAAAATCAATGAAACAGCTGCTTTCTTGAAAAGAAAAAGGGAGTTGAAGCACCAGAGTTTCGGCTTTGATTCTTGGATCAGGACTTGGAGAACTTAGCTGAAGAAATCGACAAATCCAGTTGTGGTAGACTACGCTGAAATTCCAAACTGGGGACGTTCTACTGTTGTTGGACACGCTGGAAAAATTGGTATACGGTGAGCTTTGCAGGACGTAAGGTTTTAGCACTTCAAGGACGCTTTCCACTTTCTACGAAGGAAATCCTCTTGAAGTTGTGACTTTTCCAGTTCGTGTTATGAAAGTTTTTGGGCTGTGAAGGTGTGATTGTAACCAACGCTGCTGGTGGTATCGGCTTTGGTCCTGGTACTTTGATGGCTATCACTGACCACATCAATATGACAGGTCAAAACCCACTAATCGGTGAAAACTTTGGATGACTTTCGGTCCACGTTTCCCAGACATGTCAAAAGCCTACACTCCAGAATATCGTGCTACAGCACATGCAGTTGCTGAAAAACTTGGTGTTAAACTTGACGATGGTGTTTATATCGGTGTAACTGGTCCAACTTACGAAACTCCAGCTGAAATCCGTGCCTATAAGACACTTGGGGCAGATGCTGTCGGGATGTCAACAGTTCCTGAAGTCATCATTGCAGCTCACTCTGGCCTAAAAGTCCTTGGTATCTCATGCATTACTAACTTTGCTGCAGGTTTCCAAGAAGAACTCAACCACGAAGAAGTGGTAGAAGTGACCGAACGAGTTAAGGGCGACTTCAAAGGCTTGCTGAAAGCTATTCTTGCTGAACTCTAATCCAATGAAAGTACGACTCCAAAGTATACCCTACGGACTGAGGGTGCTTCTAGCCACTTTATCATTAGGAATAGGGACGGGTCTGGTCGGAATTGCCTGTCATTATCTACTAGAAGGGGTGCAAGGGCTGGCTTTGGGCCAAGATAAGTCGGATTTACTCCAGCAATTTCAAGAAGCTGGAGTTCTCCGTAGATTTCTGGTCTTGTGTGTGACTGGGTGCTTGGCAGCTGGCTTCTGGTATGTCCTGCAAAAGGCGTTATAAGATCCAGTCTATTCGCCAGCAAATTGACTTAGCTGGAGACAGGGAACCAGCGCCCTTAGCCCACCTCCTTCATGCAGGTATGCAGGTTGCGATTGTCGGAGCAGGTGCATCGGTCGGAAAAGAAGGAGCACCACGTGAGGTCGGGGCTCTTCTAGCTGGTCGCTTGGCGAAAGGTTTTTCTCTAGCCCTCAAAGAGCGAAAAGTCTTGATTGCCTGTGGTGCTGGAGCTGGTTTAGCTGCGGTCTATCAAGTTCCCTTTGCCAGTAGCTTGTTCGTCTTTGAGACCTTAGGACTCGCCTACAGTTGGCAGAACCTTTCTACTGGTTTTGACCAGCACTTATCTAGCCACCTGGGTCGCTCAGTCCATCATTGGTCAGGAGGCTATTTATCACCCTGTCCGCAGTCTCATGGTCGGCTAGCAGTTTCTTTCCAGGCTATTGTGATTGCTTTCTTGGTTACTCCCTTGGCTCTGGTCTTTGCTTTCCTCGCCAAGCGGGCTAGTCACAAACGGCGGAAGGATGGGACGATTCTTTGGGCTCTTCCTCTAGCCTTTCTAGTGCTGGGGAGCCTAGTAGCCTTTTTTTCCCTATCTTTATGGGGAAATGGCCAGGTACTAGCGCAAGCCCTCTTGTCTCAGCCAGTCGATTCCTTATCTTCCACTGGCTCTTGCAGTGAAGGGGCTTCTGGTTTATCTCCTCTTGCGCAATGGTGCTTATGGGGAACTTTGACACCATCATTTGCCTTAGGGATTGGCTCTGGCTACCTAGTGACCTTGCTTTTTGACAGCAGTTGGGATTCATCTAGATCCTGCTCTAGGGATGTTACTAGGAGCGACCGTCTTTTTAGGGACGACCTTAAAAGCTCCTCTGACAGCTATTGCTCTGAGCCTTGGATTTACAGGCCAAACTTGGAGTTTGACAATTCCCGCTTGTACTTGCGGCTGGTCTGTCTTACGTGATTCGAAAGAGATGGGAGAAGAAACGATGAAGGTACATTTTGTACTGCATGAAACCTTTGAAGTGCCGGGCGCTTATCTAAAAATGGGCGCAGGAGCGTGGCCATCAAGTGACCACGACCAAAGTCTATGAGAATGAAGCCTTACCAGAGACAGTGGATGAGATCGACTTCTTTGATCGTGATGGGAGGACCTCAATCGCCAGATGAAGATCGGGAAACTTTTTCCATACTACGATCCTCAGGCAGAGATTGAGCTGATTCAAAAAGGCTATGAAGGCAGATCGTTATATTGTTGGTGTCTGTCTTGGTGCTCAACTCCTGTCTGTTGCTTATGGCGCAGAGTATGAACATAGTCCAGAGCGTGAGATTGGTGCTTTTTTTCCAATAACGCTAACTGAAGCTGGATTAAAAAGACAATCATGTCAAAAGTTTTTTTGGACAAACTTTAAATACTGCCACTGGCATGGAGATATGCCGGGATTTGACAGAGGATGCTGTCGTCCTTGCGACCAGTCAAGGTTGTCCACGTCAGATTATTCGCTTTAGTCCTAAACACTATGCCTTCCAAGCTCATTTGGAATTTGATCCAGAAGCAGTAGAGCTCTTAATTGCTGCGGATGGTGAAGAAGTCTTGGAAGAACAAAGTCAAAAATTGACCTACGTTCAAAAGCCTGGAGTTATTCGTGCATATGATTATCAAGATATGAATGCAAAACTCTATGCATTTTTGGATTCATTAACAAATTAAAAACAACAGAAAGGTAGAGCGTGTGTTCAAATTTGAACACGAGCGGAAAGCTCGGAAAATAGATAATCTGACTGTGAAATCAGGATTTCTCGTCAGATTCCTGATTTTCAGTCGCTTTCTGGTCGCTCTTTGTATCATAAACTATGTCTATCCATATTGCTGCTAAGCAGGGTGAAATTGCTGATAAAATTCTTCTTCCTGGGGATCCTCTTCGTGCGAAATTTATCGCTGAGAATTTCCTTGAAGATGCTGTTTGCTTTAACGAAGTCCGTAACATGTTTGGTTACACTGGAACTTACAAGGGCCATCGTGTATCTGTCATGGGAACAGGGATGGGAATGCCATCAATCTCCATCTATGCGCGTGAATTAATTGTCGATTACGGTGTGAAAAAATTGATCCGTGTCGGAACTGCTGGTTCTTTGAATGAGGATGTTCACGTCCGTGAATTGGTCTTGGCGCAAGCAGCTGCAACCAACTCAAACATCATCCGCAATGACTGGCCTCAATATGATTTTCCACAAATCGCTAGCTTTGATTTGCTAGATAAAGCCTATCATATTGCCAAAGATCTCGGCATGACTACTCACGTCGGAAATGTTTTGTCATCAGATGTCTTTTACTCAAACTACTTTGAAAAAAATATCGAACTTGGTAAGTGGGGAGTTAAGGCTGTGGAAATGGAAGCGGCAGCCCTTTATTATCTTGCTGCTCAACACCATGTTGATGCTCTTGCTATCATGACTATTTCAGATAGTTTGGTTAATCCAGATGAAGATACAACTGCAGAAGAGCGCCAAAATACTTTCACAGATATGATGAAGGTTGGTCTAGAAACCTTGATTGCAGACTAAAGGTAGATTCCATTCATGTGATTACTCTTGTTCTCAAAATGATAAGCATGTTTATTGCTTCAATCCTATAAATAGATGAGAATAAGGACTTTGAAGAACGTCAAATTGTGTCAAAGAACCGAGACTAGTCAGTTTAATATCTAAATCATAATCAAATAAAGTTGAAAAGCCTGGTTGACAGATAGCTAAAGGTTTTCAACTTTTTTAGAACAAAAAACTTAAGGAGGGGTGAAATGGATAAGATTGAACAATTACAGGAACTGATAGATAAAAGTCAAAGAATTGTCTTTTTCGGTGGTGCAGGGGTTTCAACAGAGTCTAATATTCCTGATTTTTCGAAGTTCTGATGGTGTTTATAGTCTTAAGTTGGGGCGCCATTTTTACTGCCGAGCAACTGGTTTCACGCACCATGTTTGAACGCTATCCAGAGGATTTTTTTGATTTCTACAAAAAGTATCTGGTCTATCCTGATGCCAAGCAGAATTTAGCACATGATTATCTAGCGTTGTTGGAAAAAACAGGTAAATTAAAGGCGATTGTGACGCAAAATATCGATAGTCTCCATGAAATGGCGGGTTCTGAGAAAAGTTTTGAAACTGCATGGTAGTGCAGATCGTAATTACTGTTTGGGCTGTCATCGCTTTTTATGATTTGAATGCATTTTTTTGGCACTTGAAGGTCCAGTTCCCTACTGCTTAGATTGTGGTAAGGTGGTCAAACCTGACGTAACCCTTTATGAGGAAGCGCTAGATATGGATGTATTTAGTCGAGCAGCCCAAGTCATTCAGCAAGCAGATTTATTGATCATTGGTGGAACTTCCTTAGTCGTTTATCCTGCAGCTAGCCTAATCAATTATTTTTCAGGGTCAAATCTTGTCGTTATCAACAAGTCCAGCACTCCTCAAGACAGCCAAGCTGATTTAGTTATCGAAGGTAAGATCGGAGAAGTTTTTTCTAAATTGAGACAATAAAAAACTGAAAGAAGTAGGACTATACTTCCTTCAGTTTTTTTGTATCACGAACTCAGAAACTATGAACAAGATTCTCTTCATTTCTAGGGGAATATTATAGTGGATTGAAATAAGATGTGAACAGAGAGATTAGAAAAGTCAAACTAATTTCTCGAAATATTTTTAGCAGTTGTAGTGTACTGTTCTAGATTCAATCTACTATATTGTTGATTTATAAATTGCTCGAGTTATTTTTTTAATTGTTGAATAAAAGGAAAAAGGAAGATTTTTCTGGATGAAAATCTTCCTTTTTAGTCAATCAGTACATGCTGATTTTAATGAAATGCTACTATATTGTTTACTTTTTTTAAAGATCGCAAAAAACAATCAATCTCTGCTTGAGAATGGAGAATACGCATCTTTTCTGGGTAAGTATTGTTTAAGTATTGGTATCTATCCTTAGCATTTTTTGTTCGTCCATCCCAAAGAATCCAACGGATAAATTCCCAGTTGAATTGCTCGGGGCATCCCTGTAGCCATACTTTCTCTGACTTTTGCCTCTGTATTTTTAAATAGCGCTTTAAAGGCTCTTAGCAAACAAGTCCAAGGCGAGAAAATTTAAAAAGATAATCTGGTCAGCTTGCTCCATTCTTTCCTCATAGCAACACCACGAGTAGTTGCCATCAATGACCCAATCTTTGTGTTTGGTAAGGAAAGTCTCCATTTCCTTAAGCATCCAGTCACGGTCACTGTCCTGCCAACCAGGTTGAAATTGGAGAGTATCCATATGAAGTTTTGGGGATGGAGTAGTGCTTAGCTAGTTTTTTTCTGCAAGAGTAGATTTACCTGATCCTGAATATCCAATGATAGCTATTTTTCATAATAACCTCCAGAAAATGTGCACAAAAAAAGCTCCGAAGAGCTCATTTTGTATGCAGTTAAAGATTAACCAAGTTTAGCTGCAAGACGTGCTTTATCACGGCTAGCTTTGTTTTTTTGTGGATCAAACCTTTAGTTTCTGCTTTATCGATAGCTGAGCTGGCAGCACGGTAAAGTTCTTCAGATGGGTTTGCTTCAAAAGCTTTTGATAGCAGTACGCATAGCTGATTTTTTTGAGCTGAGTTCTTTTTCGTTTTGTTTAACGTTCAATTCAGCGCGTTTGATAGCTGATTTAATGTTTGCCAATGTTCTTACCTCCATTTTTTTACTAACTATACCATTATATCTGAAAACTTACGTTTTGACAAGGGAAAATTATTTTTTTAAGTAAATTTCATCAATTTCGTGATTTTTTTAGATTTATGGAGAATGACCTCGGCACGATTTCGTGTCGGTTCAATGTAATTTCTGGAGATTGGTGAGGTTGATACTGGTCCAAACTTGGTGAGCAAAAATCCTTTGACTTCACTAAGAGGAAGTTGAGTGAAACGGTAGTAATAGTTGCCTGGATCATCCTGAGCAAAGCTAAGAAGTTTTAAGAAACGATCCAAATACCAGCTTTCAATATCCTCGACAGCGGCATCTACATAGATTGAAAAGTCAAAGAAATCAGTAATATAGAGACGGGTCATTATGAGGGATTTTTGGAAACACATTGATTCCCTCAACAATGACAAAATCAGCGGCTTCTACTCGTTGTTTTTGACCTGGCACGATATCATAGATTTCATGGGAATAAACAGGTATATCAACATCCTGCCCATTTTTAAGTTGGTCTAGGAAATTGAGCAAAGCTTCCATGTCGTAGCTCTCAGGAAAACCCTTGCGGTTGAGAATGTCTTGCTCAATTAAGACACTGTTTGGGTATAAAAAACCATCCGTAGTAACCAGTTCAACACTTGTTCCAGGAACGATACGAGAAAGCAAAATTTGCAAGAGACGACTAGTGGTTGATTTACCGACAGCGACACTTCCTGAAACTCCGATAATAAAGGGCTGTTTTTTGTTCTCTCTTTGAAGGAAAATGCCTTTTGAAAAGGCAAGGTCTTCTTTGGAACGTTTGTAAATCTGAATCAGATGTGCCAGTGGCAGATAGATATCTGTAACATCTTGTAGGCTAATCTGGTCATTGAAACTCTTAATGGAATCTAACTCTTCCTCGGTCAAGGGAGGGAGTTGTTTTGCGATGCAAGGATTGCCAAGTTTCGCGGTTTATCTTTTTCAAAATGTAAAAAAATTCGTTGGTCATACTATATCCTCGTTTGATATCTTAGTATACCATATTTTGGAATGAATAACATCCGACTAATTGAGAAAAAGCGCTTTCTTTGTTAAAATATAAGGGGGGAAACCTATAAAAGGAGGTGCTAAGATGAAAGCTGTATTAAGAGAAAAAACGCTTATTTTGATCAGTCTATTTGTAGTTGTTTTATGGTTATCACCAAACTGGGTGAATTTTCTCCTTTTACGATAGGAACTCAGAGCCCATAACTGGACCACTTTTTGTTTCTGTTTATCTTATTGCCCCTCATAGGTCTTGGCTACCTTGTGCTAGCTTTCTTTAAAAGAAAGTGGTGGCTCTTCTTTTTTGGTCTTGCTTGTATTTTTGCTTTTCCGATTACCATGGCAGTAGGGAGCTTTTTACTAGGTCCCTAATGTTAATCCAAATTTATATTATTTTTGAAAAAATACAATGTGATTTAAGGGCTTGATACCTTTGTAAACGATTTACAAATAACTTATTTTTATGGTAAAATAGTATCATGAGTAAAATGTATTATGCAGAAAATCCAGATGCAGCCCATGATGTTCATGAGCTTAGAGTTGAGCTACTTGGGCAAAAGATGACCTTTTTGACAGATGCTGGTGTCTTTAGTAAAAAAATGATTGACTTTGGAAGTCAGTTGTTGTTAAGATGTTTAGATATTGAAAAAGGTGAAAAAATTCTTGATGTTGGTTGTGGCTATGGTCCGATAGGTTTGTCTTTGGTTAAAGCATATGGTGCCCAAGCAACGATGGTGGATATCAATAATCGTGCCCTGGATTTAGCCCAGCAAAATGCAGTAAAAAACAAGGTTCAAGCGACTATCTTCCAGTCTAATATTTATGAGCAGGTAGAAGGACAATTTGACCATGTCATTTCCAATCCTCCTATACGCGCTGGCAAGCAAGTAGTCCACGAAATCATCGAAAAAAGTATAGACTTTTTAGTAGATGGTGGAGATTTGACGATCGTCATCCAGAAAAAACAAGGAGCTCCTAGTGCCAAAAGTAAGATGGAAGAAGTCTTTGGCAATTGTGAGGTTGTAAAGAAAGATAAGGGATATTATATCCTTAGAAGTGTGAAAGAATGAGAGCAGTAGATCTAATCCAGAAAAAAAGAGACGGCCAAGAACTAAGCTCCAGTGAGATTCAATGGTTGATTGAAGGTTATGTGGCAGGAACTGTTCCCTGACTACCAGATGGCCGCTTTTGCTATGGCAGTATATTTTCAGGGAATGACTATAGATGAGATTTCTGACTTGACTATGAACATGGTTAAGACAGGTCAGGAATTTAATTTATCGCCAATCGAAGGCATTAAGGTGGATAAACACTCTACTGGTGGAGTTGGTGATAAGGTAACTTTAATCCTAGCACCCTTGGTAGCTAGTTTTGATGTTCCAGTGGCTAAGATGAGTGGTCGAGGTTTGGGGCATACTGGTGGGACCATTGATAAGCTAGAATCCATCAAAGGTTTTTCAGATTGAACGAAATCAGGATGAATTTATCAAACAAGTTCAAGAGATTGGGGTCTCAGTTATTGGCCAGTCTGATCAACTGGTTAAGGCTGATAAATTGCTCTATGCCCTTCGTGATGTGACGGCAACGGTTGATACTATTCCCTTGATTGCTAGCTCAGTCATGAGTAAAAAGATTGCAGCTGGAGCTGACGCCATCTTACTTGACGTTACTGTTGGTGAAGGTGCCTTCATGAAAACAGTGGACGAGGCCCGTGAATTGGCTCAAACTATGGTAAATCTTGGTAAGGCTGTAGGTCGTAAGACAGTAGCAGTCATTACGGACATGAGTCAACCCTTGGGACGTGCCATTGGAAACCGCTTGGAAATACTAGAAGCACTAGAAATTCTTCAAGGTAAGGGACGTGAAGATATTAGTCATTTTATCTGCGAGTTAGCCCAGATTATGCTATCTTTAGCTAATGTTGAAAAAACTGTTGAGGAAGTAAGGCAACATCTTGAAAATGGTAAGGCACTCCAGAAATTCGAAGAGATGGTTGTAGCTCAGGGTGGAGATTTAGAAGACCTCTATCGTCCAGTAAAAGTTGACCATATAGTTGATATTCCTGCTCAAGAGGATGGTATTATCGCAGAACTTCCAGCCATGGAGTTTGGTCTTTTTGCCATGAGATTGGGTGCTGGTCGTGCAGTGAAAACAGACGCCCTTGACTATGAGACAGGGATTGTTTTTGAGAAGAAAGTTGGAGACTTTGTCAGAAAGGGTGAAATTGTTGCAAAAGTATATACAAATGGCAAAATTTCTCCGGAACTAGTTACAGATTTCCAAAAATATGTTAAAATTAAAATAAGTGATGAAGTGATAAAATCGCGTGAAATTATCGAAATCATCTCCTAATTTAAGGAAAAACCGAAATGAAATTAAATAAATACATTGATCATACGCTTTTTAAAAACAAGATGCAACAGAGGAACAAATTGATCGTTTGTTATCTGAAGCAAGAGACTATGATTTTGCCAGTGTTTGTGTCAATCCTTGCTGGGTTGCTCATGCCAAATCTGGTCTAGCAAAATACTGATGTTAAGGTTTGTACGGTTGTAGGCTTCCTCTTGGAGCCACAACATCTGCTGTTAAAGCCTTTCGAAACCAAAGAAGCTATCCAAAAATGGTGCTGATGAGATTGATATGGTTATCAATGTTGGAGCACTCAAGTCTGGGAATGCTGATTTAGTTGAGTCAGATATTCGAGCTGTTGTTGAAGCAAGCGGAGACAAACTGGTTAAGGTTATTATCGAGGCTTGTTTGTTAACTGATGAAGAAAAAGTTCTAGCTTGTCAGCTAGCTCAGAAAGCAGGAGCAGACTTTGTCAAGACGTCAACAGGCTTTCTCAACAGGTGGTGCAACCCTACCGGATGTTAAATTAATGCGCCAGACAGTTGGACCTGAAATGGGGGTTAAAGCTGCTGGTGGAGCTCGTTCTTATGCGGATGCTGTTGTTTTTGTTGAAGCTGGAGCTACTCGTATTGGAACATCTTCTGGTGTAGCAATCTTAAAAGGAGAGTTAGCAGATGGCGACTACTGAGTTGATTGACTTTAGCGATTGAGACTAGTAAAAACGCCTATGTACCCTATTCACATTTTTCCGATTGGTGCTGTTTTTGGTTGCCAAAGGACGGAAGTGTCTATACAGGATGCAATATTGAAAAATGCTAGCTACCCCTTGACCAACTGTGGTGAGAGAACAGCTATCTTTTAAAGCTGTTTCTGAAGGACAACGTGAGTTTTCAGAATTGATTGTTTATGGGTCAAACTGAGAAACCTATTTCGCCTTGCGGAGCTTGTCGACAGGTTATGGTCGAATTTTTTTAAACCAGATCTAAAGGTGACCTTAGTTGCCAAAAGATAAAATCGACGGTCGAGATGACGGTCGGGGAATTACTTCCATACTCATTTACAGACTTGCATTAGTTAGTCTGCGTCACTCCCTGAGTGACAAGGGTCCTTGTGACCAATCAATCCATACTTGCAACTTCGTTGCGCATCTTATTTAGGAGGTTCAGTAATGAACAAGAAACAATGGCTAGGCCTTGGTCTAGTTGCAGTAGCAGCATTTGGACTTGCTGCATGTGGTAATCGCTCTTCTCGTAACGCAGCATCTTCATCTTCTGATTTGAAGACTAAAAGCAGCTATCGTTACAGATACTGGTGGTGTTGATGATAAATCATTCAACCAATCAGCTTGGGAAGGTCTTCAAGCTTGGGGTAAAGAGCACAATCTTGCAAAAGATAAAGGCTACACATACTTCCAATCAACAAGTGAAGCTGACTACGCTAACAACTTGAACCAAGCAGCAGGAAGCTACAACTTGATTTATGGTGTTGGTTTTGCCCTTCACAATGCGGTTGAAGAAGCAGCGAAAGAACATGCAGACTTGAACTATGTTTTGATTGATGATGTGATTAAAGATCAAAAGAACGTAGCAAGTGTAACATTTGCTGATAACGAAGCAGCTTACCTTGCAGGTGTAGCAGCAGCTAAAACTACTAAAACAAAACAAGTTGGTTTTGTAGGTGGTATGGAATCTGAAGTTATTTCTCGTTTCGCAGCTGGTTTCAAAGCTGGTGTTGAGTCAGTTGACCCATCTATCAAAGTACAAGTAGACTACGCTGGTTCATTTGGTGATGCCGCTAAAGGTAAAAACAATCGCTGCAGCTCAATACGCTGCAGGTGCAGACGTAATCTACCAAGCAGCTGGTGGTACTGGTGCAGGTGTCTTCTCAGAAGCTAAATCTTTGAATGAAAGCAAAAACGAAGGCGAAAAAGTTTGGGTTATCGGTGTAGACCGTGACCAAGTTGAAGAAGGTAAATATACTTCTAAAGATGGTAAAGAATCAAACTTCGTACTTGCTTCTACTTTGAAACAAGTCGGAACAACAGTTCAAGATATCGCAAACAAAACTGAAAAAGGTGAATTCCCTGGCGGTCAAGTGATCGTTTACTCATTGAAGGATAAAGGGTTGATCTAGTAACAACTAACCTTTCTGAAGAAGGTAAAAAGCTGTTGAAGATGCAAAAGCTAAAATCCTTGATGGAAGCGTCAAAAGTTCCTGAAAAAAATAATGGATGAAAAGTCATTTTCTAGGGGAGCGGCCTGTAGCTGCTTTTTTAAGAATTGAGACAAAGTGATTTTGTCTCAATAGAGCTTGCTAAGTTTCTTTAGCAGGTTTTATTGAAATAAAATAAAACTCTGAAAGGAAGAGCACATGGCACACGAAAATGTCATTGAGATGCGTGAAATTACCAAAGTTTTTGGTGAATTTGTCGCTAACGACAAGATTAACCTAGAACTGCGCAAAGGTGAAATTCATGCACTTTTAGGAGAAAATGGAGCTGGGAAGTCCACTCTTATGAATATGCTAGCAGGGCTTTTAGAACCAACTAGTGGTGAGATTGTGGTCAACGGTCAAGCTGTGAAACTAGATTCGCCATCAAAAGCCGCTAGTCTAGGGATTGGAATGGTCCACCAGCACTTTATGTTGGTAGAGGCATTTACAGTCGCTGAAAATATCATTTTGGGAAGTGAATTGACCAAAAATGGTGTCCTAGATATTGCTCGAGCAAGTCGAGAAATTCTTGAATTATCAGAGCGTTATGGACTAGCTGTAGACCCTTCTGCTAAAGTAGCAGATATCTCTGTTGGGGCTCAACAACGTGTTGAAATTTTGAAGACACTTTATCGTGGTGCCGATATTCTTATCTTTGACGAACCAACTGCTGTTTTAACGCCATCAGAAATCGATGAGTTGATGGCTATCATGAAGAACTTGGTCAAAGAAGGCAAATCAATTATCTTGATTACCCACAAGTTGGATGAAATTCGTGCGGTTTCTGACCGCGTTACAGTTATCCGTCGTGGTAAATCAATCGAAACAGTTGAAATTGCTGGTGCAACTAATGCTGACTTGGCAGAAATGATGGTGGGACGTTCTGTTTCCTTCAAAACTGAGAAGCAAGCACCACAACCTAAAGAAGTCGTTCTTTCCATCAAAGACTTGGTTGTTCATGAAAACCGTGGCGTTCCTGCTGTTAAAGAAATCTTTCACTCGATGTTCGAGCTGGTGAGATTGTCGGAATTGCCGGTATTGATGGAAATGGTCAGTCTGAATTGATCCAAGCTATCACAGGACTTCGTAAGATTGAGTCTGGTAGTGTGGAATTGAAAAGGCCAGTCCATTGTAGGATTGCATCCACGTCAAATTACTGAACTGAGCGTTGGTCACGTTCCGGAAGACCGTCACCGTGATGGTTTGGTCTTGGAAATGATGATTTCTGAAAAATATCGCTCTTCAAACCTACTATAAAGAACCTCTTAGCAAGAAGGGAATTTTAAATTATACGAATATCATTGACTATGCAAAAAAATTGATGCAGGAGTTTGATGTTCGTGCTGCTAGTGAGATTGTTCCAGCTTCTGCCCTTTCTGGAGGAAATCAACAAAAAGCAATCATCGCTCGGGAGATTGATCGAAATCCGGATCTCCTCATCGTCAGCCAACCAACTCGTGGTTTGGACGTCGGTGCCATTGAGTACATTCACAAACGCTTGATTCAAGAACGTGATAATGGGAAAGCTGTCCTTGTAGTCAGCTTTGAACTAGATGAGATTCTAAATGTCTCAGATAGAATCGCTGTTATCCATGATGGTAAGATTCAAGGGATTGTAACGCCAGAAACAACCAACAAGCAAGAACTTGGTGTCTTGATGGCTGGTGGTGAATTGGAAAAAGGAGAAGAGTGATGTCTAAAAAATTACAACAAATTTCGGTTCCCTTGATTTCTGTTATCCTTGGAATCTTGCTTGGAGCCATCGTCATGTGGATTTTTGGCTATGATGCTATTTGGGGTTATGAAGAGTTGTTCTACACAGCCTTTGGTAGTGTTCGTGGAATCGGTGAAATTTTCCGTGCCATGGGGCCATTAGTCTTGATTGCTCTTGGATTTGCAGTTGCGAGTCGTGCTGGCTTCTTTAACGTTGGTCTTCCAGGACAAGCACTCGCTGGTTGGGTTATGAGTGGCTGGTTCGCTCTTTTCAAATCCAGATTTGCCACGTCCATTGTTGATTCTTGCGACAGTTGTCATTGCGTTGGTGGCTGGAGGAATCGTTGGTGCCATTCCTGGTATTTTAAGAGCCTATCTTGGGAACATCTGAAGTCATCGTAACCATCATGATGAACTACATTGTTCTTTATGTGGGAAATGCCTTTATCCACCACTTCCCTAAAGAAATCATGCAAAGTACAGACTCATCTATCCGAGTAAGTGCAAACGCAACTTATCAAACACCTTGGCTTGCTGAGTTAACTGGAAACTCTCGTATGAATATTGGGATTTTCTTTGCCATCATTGCAGTTGCAGTTATCTGGTTCTTGCTTAAGAAGACAACTCTCGGTTTTGAAATCCGTGCAGTTGGTCTCAATCCAAATGCTTCTGAATACGCAGGTATTTCAGCTAAACGCACCATTATTCTATCAATGATTATCTCAGGTGCTCTTGCAGGTCTAGGTGGAGCTGTAGAAGGACTTGGTACCTTCCAAAACGTCTATGTTCAAGGTTCATCATTGGCAATCGGATTTAATGGTATGGCGGTCAGTCTACTTGCTGCAAACTCACCAGTTGGAATTCTATTTGCAGCCTTCTTGTTCGGAGTGCTTCAAGTTGGAGCCCCTGGTATGAATGCTGCTCAAGTACCATCTGAGCTTGTAAGTATCGTTACAGCCTCAATTATCTTCTTTGTCAGCGTTCACTACATCATCGAACGCTTTGTCAAACCAAGAAAACAACTTAAAGGAGGTAAATAAGGATGTCGATTACAACAATGCTAACCCTTATGGTTTCTTCAATGTTGATTTACTCAGCACCACTTATTTTCACAAGTATCGGAGGCGTTTTCTCTGAACGTGGTGGAGTTGTTAACGTTGGACTTGAAGGAATCATGGTCATGGGTGCCTTCTCTGGAGTTGTTTTTAACCTTGAATTTGCACAAGATTTGGGAGCATTAACTCCTTGGTTGGCTCTTCTAGTTGGTGGATTAGTCGGAGCTATCTTTTCACTGATTCACGCAGTAGCTACAGTTCATTTTCGTGCTGACCATGTTGTCAGTGGTACCGTACTTAACTTGATGGCGCCAGCCTTGGCAGTCTTCTTGGTGAAGGTGCTTTATAACAAGGGACAAACGGATAACTTAACGCAAACTTTTGGACGTTTTGATTTCCCTCTTTTGGCTAATATCCCAGTTATCGGAGATATCTTCTTCAAGTCAACAAGTTTACTTGGTTACCTAGCAATTGCCTTCTCATTCTTAGCATGGTTTGTCCTCTTTAAAACTCGCTTTGGACTTCGCCTCCGTTCAGTTGGTGAACATCCACAAGCAGCAGATACTTTGGGGATAAATGTCTACAAGATGAGATATCTTGGAGTTGTGATTTCAGGTTTCCTTGGAGGAATCGGTGGAGCTATCTACGCTCAGTCAATTTCCGTTAACTTCTCAGTTACAACCATCGTTGGACCTGGATTTATCGCACTTGCTGCTATGATCTTCGGTAAATGGAATCCTGTTGGTGCTATGCTTTCAAGTCTCTTCTTTGGACTATCACAAAGTTTAGCAGTTATCGGTTCTCAACTTCCTTTCTTGCAAGGAGTCCCAGCCGTTTACTTGCAAATTGCACCATATCTCTTGACCATTGTCGTACTAGCAGCCTTCTTTGGAAAAGCTGTTGCACCGAAGGCGGATGGTATCAACTATATCAAATCTAAATAAACAAAAAGCGTCGGTTTGAAACTGACGCTTTATTTTTTTAGGTTTTTTGATGGGTGAGATTTAGTCCCCCAAGGAACTAGGGTTTTCAGTTTTGTTTTGAATACGATTGATATTATCCTTATGGCGAATGATAATTACACTTGCTGAGTGCTAGGATAATCAGCGTAAAGAGGAAATCGTAATACTTGAAGATAGAAACCGAAAAAGTGGAAAGACTAGAGCTCCCAAAAACAGCAGCAAGGGCAGCAGTAACACTAGAGAGTGAAATCATACTTCCTAAATAAAGAGTTCCAAAGAAGACTACTGCTAGATAGAGGCAAAATAGAGGAGCAAATCCGAAAATAACTCCAGCACTAGTTGCGACAGCCTTTCCTCCTTTAAAGCCTGCAAATACTGGGAAGGTATGCCCAATTACAGCTAAAAGACCAAAGACTAGAGGTGAAACACCTTGAACATGAAAGATAAGTGGGAGTAAGGTTGCGATGGTTCCTTTGAAAAAGTCAATCACGAAGGTTGCCATACCCGCTTTCTTACCTAAGATTCGGAAGGTATTGGTTGTTCCAGTATTACCAGATCCATGTTCTCTTAGATTGATGTTAAAGAATATTTGTCCAATCCACAAGCCTGAAGGAATTGAACCCAATAAATAAGCTAAAATTAATAATACTATTGTCATCATGTTTCTATTATACCATGAAATAGGAGAGAAACGAAAGTGAATCTGTTTACTAGCTGTGACATCTGATACTTTATCAAACTAGATAAGTTTATCATGAGTACCATTTATTTATTCAGAAATTAAGGCTAAAAGTTTTAAAAAAATTCATGAAAATTTCTGAAAAATCTTGATTTTTGTGTTTATTTATGCTATAATAGGAACAATTATTTTTTAGGAGGTGGAATATGTCTTACTTATTCGAGATATTACCAAGTTTATTGAGCGGTGCGACAATGACTTTACAAGTTTTTGCACTGGTCTTACTTTTTTCAATCCCTTTAGGCATTTTGGTTGCCTTTTGCTTACAGGTCCATTGGAACCCCCTCCATTACATGATTGATATCTATATCTGGGTGATGCGCGGGACACCCTTGCTCTTGCAACTAATTTTTATTTATTATGTCCTTCCAAGTATTGGGATTCGTTTAGATCGTGTGCCTGCAGCGATTATTGCCTTCACGCTTAATTATGCAGCCTATTTTGCTGAAATTTTCCGTGGAGGAATTGCAACCATTCCTCAGGGGCAGTACGAAGCAGCTAAGGTTCTGAAATTTAATCCTATTGATACCGTTCGCTATATCATTTTGCCACAGGTGACCAAGATTGTTTTACCAAGTGTATTTAACGAGGTTATGAGTTTGGTTAAGGATACTTCTCTGGTCTATGCGCTCGGTATTTCAGATTTAATACTAGATAGCCGTACTGCGGCCAATCGTGATGCTAGCTTGATTCCAATGTTTCTAGCAGGAGCTATTTATCTGCTTATGATTGGTATCGTTACAATCCTAGCTAAGAAACTTGAGAAAAAGTTCAGCTACTATAGATAGGAGGTTTTCCATGTTAGAGTTAAGAAATATCAGCAAAAAATTTGGAAAAAAAGAAATTTTATCCAATTTCAGTTTAACAATTCCTGAAAAGCAGATTTTGGCTATCGTTGGTCCTTCTGGTGGTGGAAAGACAACCTTGCTTAGAATGTTAGCTGGACTTGAGACTATTGATTCAGGAGAGATTTTTTATAACGGAGAATCATTGCCTCTGGATGAACTTGAAAAGCGCCACTTGTTAGGATTTGTTTTTCAAGATTTTCAGCTTTTTCCTCACCTATCTGTTATGGAAAACTTGATTTTGTCACCTATCAAGACTATGGGGATGTCTGAAGCAGATGCGAAGAAGAAGGCAATCGACTTACTCGCTCGTCTAGGTCTTGAAGCTCATGCGGATGCCTATCCATACTCTTTATCTGGTGGTCAAAAGCAACGGGTTGCCTTAGCACGTGCAATGATGATAGATCCAGAAGTGATTGGATATGATGAACCAACTTCTGCCCTTGATCCAGAGTTGCGTCTCGAAGTTGAAAAACTGATTTTACAAAATCGAGACTTAGGCATGACGCAGATTGTCGTGACCCACGACCTCCAGTTTGCAGAGAATATTGCTGACCAGATTCTCAAAGTAGAGCCTAAGTAGGAGGTGTCTATGAATCGAAAGAAAATCAGCCTTGTTTTGGTATTCTTTCTGGCTTTTTTCCTTGTAGGATGTACACAAAAAGCTAGTGATCCCAAAGTCGATAATTGGGACAAATACCAAAAACAAGGAAGCATTACTATTGGATTTGACAATACCTTTGTTCCTATGGGCTTTGAAGAAAAGAATGGGCAATATGTTGGATTTGATATTGATTTAGCCCAAGCCGTTTCTGAGAAACTTGGGTTCAAGGTACAGTTTCAACCCATTGATTGGGATATGAAAGAAACAGAACTTCAAAACGGCACTATTGATGCAATTTGGAACGGCTATTCCGCAACAGATGAACGCCGTGAGAAGGTAGATTTTACCATTCCTTATATGGAGAATCAGCAGGTTCTAGTCTCTAAAAAATCGCAAAATATCCAATCGGTTTCGGATATGAAAAATAAGATTTTGGGAGCCCAAGCAGGTTCTTCTGGTTATCTAGATTTTGAAGCTCAACCTGACCTGTTGAAAAATATCGTAAAAGATCAAAAAGCAAACCAGTATCAGAGCTTTAATGAAGCCTTGATTGACTTGCAAAATGATCGGATTGATGCACTATTAATTGACCGTGTTTATGCCAATTATTATCTTAAAACGGAAGGAATATTAGACCAGTATGAGATTTTTACAGCTGGTTTTGAGAGTGAGTCTTTTGCAGTCGGAGTAAGACCAGCGGATAAGACCTTATTAGCCAATTTGAATAAGGCTTTTGTGGAATTGTATCAAGAAGGAAAATTCCAAGAAATTAGCCAAAAATGGTTTGGTGAAGATATTGCAACAAGCCAAGTTAAATGAAAAGAAAACTGAGACTCTCGGAGCCTACTGAAAAAGTCATCCAATAGATGGCTTTTTTGTTATACTAGAGATGAGGTGAAATGATGCTTGATAATCAGTTAACTATGGATGTCAGTCCTTATTCTAGTTTGTATAATATCGTGGTTCCTAAAACCCACTTTTTTTACGTCAGCTAACTGAACTCTGTGATTTTTAGCTTTATTTATGATGAACTAGAAAAAGAATTATCGTCCCGATTTTTGGGCGTAAAAAGCTTATTCACCGATTATGATGTTTAAATATCTCTTGTTAAAAGATATTTATAAGTTATCAGATGTCGATGTGGTGGAACGTTCCTTGTCAGATATACTTTTTAAATTTTTTTCTTGGTCTAGCTCCGGAGGATTCTGTTATCGAACCATCCTCTCTGACAAAAATTTAGAAAGTTAAGAATTAAAGATGACAAGCTACTTGATGTATTGATTCAGAAGTCTGTTCAAATTGCACTCGAACATAATTTGATTAAGAGTAAAATCCTCATTGTAGATGCCACTCACACTAAAGCTCATTATAATCATAAGAAGCCCCAAGAAATTCTTAGGGAGCGCTCAAAAGCTTTACGTAAAACGATTTATCAACATTCAGAAGATATCAAAATAGAATTTCCAAAGAAACCTCAGGAAGATAACCTCGAAGCAGAGTTGACCTATACAGAGGAGTTAATGGCTGTGGTTGAAAAACACGAGGAACTCTTAGCCCTACCGGCTGTTTCTCAAAAGTTCAATTACCTAAAAGAAGCTGTTGATGATGACTTAGAACACTTGGAAGCTTCTGTTAAAGAGGAGGCTAGGCTTGGACATAAGACAGCCGACACCTCTTTCTATGGATATAAAAGTCATATCGCTATGACGGATGAACGGATTATTACTGCTTGCGTGGTCACTTCTGGTGAACAAAGCGATGGGAAATATTTACCTGAGTTATATGCCAAAACAAAGGAAAATAGTCTGGACATCGAGACTATTATTGGTGATGCGGCTTATTCAGGAAAGGACAACATTCAACTAGCTCGCAAAGAAAAGATTCATTTGGTGTCAAAACTGAACCCTTCAGTTTCAAAAAGGTTACCGTAAAGAAGAGGATTCGTTTGAATTTAATAAAGATGCAGGGCTATTTGTCTGTCCAGAAGGACACATGGCTGTTCGCAAAAGCAAGGACAGGGAAAAAACATCAAAATAAGAATCAAGTTGTCACTCATTACTTTGACATTGAGAAGTGCAAGAGTTGCCTTTCCAAGGAGGGGTGTTATACGGAGGGGGCAAAATCTAAAACCTATTCAATAGTCATTAAGAGTGACGACCATCTTTTCCAGAAGAAATTTCAGGAAACACCGTATTTTAAAGAAATGGCCAGACATCGCTATAAAATCGAAGCGAAGAATGCCGAACTAAAACAGAGACATGGCTTTGATGTTGCAAGGGCATCGGGTCTTTTCAACATGGAGTTACAGGCAGCCACAAGCATCTTTTGTGGTCAATATGAAACGAATTATGACCTTAATAAATAAAAAATAACCGAGGAATTCGCTCAAAGTGATGAGTGATTCCTCGGTTTTCATTTCATTAAAAGTAAGAGAGCTGCTTTTTCAGTAGACTCGACTCTCGTCTTGGTTTCTTTTTTTAGGGCGGGAATGAGTGATTTTTTTACTAAATAGGACTTGTGAATAGGCTTTTTAACTTGAAAATTTTGCAAAATCCTTAGAAAAACCTGTAAAATAGAAAAGATGAACAAATAGGAGGTTCCTTGTGTCAAAAAAGGAAATCAATATTAACAATTATAATGATGACGCCATTCAGGTGCTAGAAGGGTTGGATGCGGTCCGTAAACGTCCAGGGATGTATATCGGATCTACTGACGGTGCTGGGCTACATCACCTTGTTTGGGAAATTGTCGATAATGCAGTCGATGAAGCTCTGTCTGGATTTGGTGATCGTATTGATGTAACGATTAATAAAGATGGAAGTTTAACGGTTCAAGACCACGGACGTGGGATGCCGACTGGGATGCACGCTATGGGGATTCCAACGGTTGAGGTTATTTTTACCATTCTTCACGCTGGAGGAAAATTCGGTCAAGGTGGTTACAAGACTTCTGGTGGTCTCCACGGGGTTGGTTCTTCTGTTGTGAATGCACTTTCTAGTTGGCTTGAAGTAGAAATCACTCGTGATGGTGCAGTCTACAAGCAACGCTTTGAAAATGGTGGGAAGCCAGTAACAACTCTTGAAAAGGTTGGAACGGCACTAAGTCTAAAACAGGTACCAAAGTGACCTTTATGCCGGATGATAGTATCTTTTCTACGACAGACTTCAAGTACAATACCATTTCAGAGCGTCTCAATGAGTCAGCCTTTCTCTTGAAAAATGTAACCTTGTCATTAACGGACAAACGAACAGATGAAGCAATTGAATTTCATTATGAGAATGGAGTACAAGACTTTGTTTCCTACCTCAATGAAGACAAGGAAACCTTGACGCCAGTCCTTTACTTTGAAGGCGAAGATAATGGTTTTCAAGTAGAAGTAGCCCTCCAGTACAATGATGGATTTTCAGATAACATCTTGTCCTTTGTTAACAACGTTCGTACCAAGGACGGTGGAACGCATGAGACAGGACTCAAGTCTGCCATTACCAAAGTCATGAACGACTATGCGCGAAAAACTGGCCTTCTCAAAGAAAAAGATAAAAACCTAGAAGGTTCAGATTACCGTGAAGGGTTGGCGGCAGTTCTTTCCATCCTTGTTCCTGAAGAACATTTGCAGTTTGAAGGACAGACTAAGGATAAACTAGGAAGTCCACTTGCTCGTCCCGTTGTAGATGGGATTGTAGCTGATAAGTTGACCTTCTTCCTTATGGAAAATGGGGAGTTGGCTTCTAATCTGATTCGTAAAGCAATCAAGGCGCGTGATGCCCGTGAAGCAGCACGTAAGGCGCGTGACGAGAGTCGTAATGGCAAGAAGAATAAGAAAGACAAGGGCTTGCTTTCTGGGAAATTAACCCCAGCCCAGTCTAAAAATCCAGCTAAGAATGAACTCTACCTAGTCGAGGGAGATTCTGCCGGTGGTTCTGCCAAACAAGGCCGTGACCGTAAATTCCAGGCCATCTTGCCTCTTCGCGGTAAGGTTATTAATACAGCTAAGGCCAAGATGGCAGATATCCTCAAAAATGAAGAAATCAATACCATGATTTATACCATCGGTGCTGGTGTCGGGGCAGACTTCTCTCTTGAAGACGCCAACTATGACAAAATCATTATCATGACCGATGCGGACACCGATGGTGCCCACATTCAAACCCTTCTCTTAACCTTCTTTTATCGCTACATGCGTCCACTAGTCGAGGCAGGACATGTCTATATCGCCCTTCCGCCTCTTTACAAGATGTCTAAAGGTAAAGGCAAGAAAGAAGAAGTGGCTTACGCATGGACGGACGGGGAACTAGAAGAACTCCGCAAGCAGTTTGGCAAAGGAGCCACCCTCCAACGATATAAAGGGCTTGGTGAGATGAATGCGGACCAACTCTGGGAAACAACCATGAATCCTGAAACCCGTACTCTCATTCGTGTCACGATTGAAGACTTGGCACGCGCAGAACGTCGCGTCAATGTCCTCATGGGAGACAAGGTCGAACCACGCCGTAAGTGGATTGAAGACAATGTCAAGTTTACGCTGGAAGAAGCGACAGTGTTTTAAAAACTGTCAAGAAATACAAATGGAGGACAAGATATGTCTGAAAATCTTAGTGAAGAGCAAGTAAAAGAAGCTCTTGAAAGTGGCTACGCGCAATCTGAGGCATTATTAAATGATATGGACGAATTAGATAATTTTTTGTATCGTTTGGAGCAAAAAATTAACGATATGCCATTTGTTGGAAAGAAATTTTCGATGATCCCAGTCATGATTTCTTTAGTGAAAAATTATGCTCAAGGGAAATACACAACGGTTCCTTATGGAACTATTTTTAGCCGTTTTAAGCGCACTTATTTATTTCCTTGCTCCTATTGATATTTTTCCTGATTTCATTCCGCTAGCAGGTTACTTGGACGATATGGCGGTTCTAGGACTTTGTATGAATATGGTCAAAACAGACATTGAGACCTTTGATAAATGGCGTCAGTCTCAAGGATTGATCTGAAAAATTGTCTATAGTTCTTAATTTTTAGATCTCTAAAAGAGGTATAAATCATGATAAGTATATTGTCCGATACTCCTTTTTCTTGTGATAGTCCTGGTACTAGGCGCAGTTACGTATATGATTGCTAAACCAGGAAAACCTGAGAAAATTCGCTTTCTTGAATTCTTACTATTAACTATAGTAACTACAGGTGTCTTTTTATTTGATAATCCTTTAAGGTCTAATCCTTATGCAGGTTTGCTCTTCTATGTTTTTTTGACTTTTATATTTTTCACACCAGTGAGCCTTGCTTTTTGGATTCACAGCTATTTATAAGAGCAATGAACATATCAAACATTATCCTAGTGGTTACTCAAAATTTCTTAAGATAAATGCCTGGTTTTTAGCAATATTTTCGATTATTAACTTCCTCTTTTTAATGCTGACGGAAGAAATGGGAATTATGTTGCTGCTACCACTTTTTGGAATTAGTTCTATCATTCAATTTATAGTCGGAGAGTTAGAGAGAAAAAGAGTTCAGAAGCTTCTTCAGCAAAGAAATGAAGATGCTGTTATTCAGAACATAGAGACCACTGAGGAAGAACCACATGAGAACTGACCAGGAAATACTTGACCTGATTTTACAAACAGCTGAAACTTTAAATGTCGATGCAGTCGCCATGTCCGGCTCGCGGACAAACCCAAAGGCTCCCAAGGACGAGTTCCAAGATTATGATGTAGTCTATATCGTGGAGGATTTGGATGGTCTGATAGCCGACCTTTCTTGGTTGGATCAGTTTGGCGATCGTCTGATTGAGCAGTATAATATCTTAGGAAACCGTCGACTTTATCTCATGCTTTTTGAAGATGGCAATAGGATTGATCTAACCCTTTGCCCAAAAGACCACATCCAAGAATGGGTAGATAGCGAAGCTGGTTATACAGTTTTTAGTAGACGAGAAGGGCTTGTTTGAGTCCTATACTACAAGTCCAGAGCGTTACTGGACAAGTCCAGCTAGTCAGATAGATTTCGAAAAAGGCTGCAATGAATTTTGGTGGGTATCAGCTTACGTGGTTAAAGGGATTTGTCGCAAACAAGTCATTTATGCGACCGATCATCTCTACGGTATTTGTCAGCAGGAATTGTTAAAAGTATTGGCCTGGCATGTAGCAAGTGATAGAGGTGCTGTCGACATTGGTAAAAATTACAAGTATCTCTTCAACTACTTGCCAATTGAGAAGGAGAAGGAATTCTCTGCTCTTCTTGATTTCTCAAGTTTAGACAAAATTACTCAGTCTTTATTAGCAACCATGGAATTTTTCCACCAGGAAGCTCAATATCTTGCTCAAAAGATGGGCTTTAAGTATGAAAAAGAAGTGGCTGAGAAGATGATGAGATATGCTGAGGAAAACCTTCTAAATCACTAAGAAAATAAAGAACACAAATTATAATTTTAAACCACAGAAAGGGTCGTTTGGTTATTTATAGTGACTGAACAACTTTTCCATAAAAACTACTCTACATTCTTTGAAAGGAGTTGAACACGCCCTAAATGCTGTGTGAAAAAGATAAATTCTCTTGTGAGCATCGCTCACTGTAAGAATTTCCTATTTTTCACTTTGCATTTTACAGGGCTTTGTATCTTATATGAGTAATATCCAAAATATGTCCTTGGAGGACATCATGGGAGAGCGCTTTGGTCGCTACTCCAAGTACATCATTCAAGACCGGGCTTTGCCAGATATTCGTGATGGATTGAAGCCGGTTCAACGCCGTATTCTTTATTCGATGAATAAGGATGGTAATACTTTTGACAAGAGTTACCGAAAATCCGCCAAGTCTGTCGGGAACATCATGGGTAATTTCCACCCACACGGAGATTCTTCTATCTATGATGCCATGGTTCG
>BNJU01001105.1_pt1 | contig 66613 bp, 67 predicted proteins | sample 8539281 | NCBI WGS metagenome assembly BNJU01 (sample SAMD00202456, study PRJDB9452) | human saliva metagenome | isolation source: human saliva | place: Japan
AAAAGTCCGCAGCTCTGACCAACTGAGCTAAGGGGCGCGCCGACGGCCGGAAGCAGAGTCCAGACGCCATCGGCAGGGGCCAGCATAGCCGGACAACCGACCGCCGTGTCGAACCGGCCTCACCGTCGGCCGGAAGTGAACCCATGGGGAGCGCCCGTGCTCCCGCGAGACAATGGGGCTGCGCGTCGTCGCCGGCGCGCCCGCACCGCGTGAGGAGTCCCCATGGCCCGCCAGTTCCACCGCCCCGCCCGGCTCGACCCCGAGGCCGCCGAACAGATCGAGGGCAGCACCGACACCGCCGTCGCCTCCGAGCTCGCCCACCGCGCTGCCCAGGCCCTCATCGGCGGCTTCCCCGGCACCGAGACCGAGGACGACCCCATCACCCGATCCGGCGTCGTCGCCGCGGTCGCCGCCAACGGCATCGACGACATCGCCGAGCTGTGGGCCGACTCCCCGGCCACCACCCTGCCCGGTACCCTGTGGCGCCTCTTCCTCGTGCGCGAGTGGATCCGCCGCGACCCCGAGCTCGTTGCCCGCCGCTACGCCACCGTCATCGACCTCACCGAGGCCGACGACACCACGAACGCCCGCCTCGAGTCCGCCCTCAGCGAGGCGCGCCCCGCACCCTCCCCGACCGACCTGCGCGAGCGTCTCGACGCTGTCCTGGCCGGCAGCGTCGAGGGCTCCGTCACCGAGATCGCCCCGCTGCTGAGCGCCACTGCCGGATTCCTGCGCGCCCTGGCAGCCGGCTCCAACCCCGTGTGGATCGAGGACGACACCGACGAGCTCGCCGACCGCGTCACCCGCCGCGACTCCGCCCTCCTGGCCACCGCCGACGAGCTCACCGACGCCGCCCGCCGCGCCGCCGCCGGACTCCTCGACTGAGAGGCCCTTGCGCAGGGGCGATCCGGGCGAGGAATGTCCAAATCGGAAACAAAGGCCTGAAGCAGGCGTGTGTAGGTAGATCAGAACCGCATGATTCCGCGGTTCTGTTGAAGGCGTGAAGAGTGCGCAAGCTCCTTTGTCTCCGATTTGGACACGATCGGCACCATCAGCGAGATCATGCGCGCTTCGTTGGACGAGACGTGGGGGAGCGCCCAGCGGGGGCGCCTACCACCCGTGAGTCCCAAAGAGCGGGCGTGAGCGGCGACGCCTCGCATCATCGCCGAACTGGGGCGGACCTCCGCCCCACAAGGCCGCCCGGACGTGGGACCATGTGGCCATGACCAACGACGCGCCTCACTCCGCCCCCACCCCGCTCTCCCGCTTCCTGGGCGGGTGGATGCGTCACGCCAGTCCCCAGGAGCCCGAGCAGGTGGTCGACGACGCCGAGGCGACCGAAACTGTCGAAGCCGCCGAAGCCACGGAGGCCGCAGAGTCGGCGGTCTCGCCCGAGGCTGCGAGCATCGACGGTCCGGCCGTCTCCGCCGAGGTCGCCAGCCCCCGACGCCCAGGGTGAGCCCGACGCCGCCCCGACTGCCCCTGGCGGCTCCTCCACCGGCGACGAGACCCTCGTGGGGCAGGTGGCCTCCGAGCGCCCACAGACCCCGGAAGAATCCTCCGACCCGGCCGACTCCACCAACCCCGACGACCTTGAGGGTGCAGAGGAGACGGTCGAGGAGGAGCACGTCATCGAGGTCGCCGACCCGCGCGACTTCGCCGACGACCCGGCCCCCAGTACGAGGACGAGGACTTCGACGACATCGTCGACGGCGAGGCGGCCCCCGCCCCCGGCCCCATCGGCACCGCGACCCCCGCCATCGCCCCCTCCTCCATCACCTCCGCCAGTTCGCACTCGGCCCCGTCGGCCGCTGAGGCTCAGACGGCGCCGGCCGCCGTGGTGCCGGGGGGCCGGGGCCTGTCCGCTCCCGCCAGCGCTCCCAGCGCGGGCCCCTCCGCCGGCTCCGCCAGCGCCCCCTCCGCATCCTCCTCACTGAGCGCGGCTGACACGGCCGGTGCCGACGCCGCCGACGCGGCGGCCTCGGCCGCCTCCGCTGACGCCGCCCAGGTGGACCCCGAGGACCTCCTGCCGCCCCTGGAGTCCTTCAAGGACCGCTTCATCGACCGGGAGCTGACCTGGCTGGACTTCAACGAGCGCGTCCTGGAGCAGGCCGAGGACCACACCCTGCCCCTGCTGGAGCGCGCCTGGTTCCTGTCGATCTTCTCCTCCAACCTGGACGAGTTCTACATGGTGCGCGTCGCCGGGCTCATGCGCCGCATCAAGGCCGGTATCACCCCGGTGCGCGCCTCCGGCCTGGACGCCCACCAGGTCCTGGCCCAGGTCACCAGCCGCACCAAGGAGCTCACTGCCCGCCAGGCCGCCCTCTTCCAGGAGGACATCCGCCCGGCCCTGGCCGAGCGCAACGTGAAGATCCTGGGCTGGGACGAGCTCAACTCCGACCAGCAGGAGCGCCTGACCCGCTACTTCCGCCACCAGATCTACCCGGTCCTCACTCCGCTGGCGGTCGACCCCTCCCACCCCTTCCCCTACATCTCGGGCCTGTCCCTCAACCTCGCCGTCATCCTGCGCAACCCGCGCAGCGGCAAGGAGCACTTCGCCCGCATCAAGGTGCCCGACTCCCTGCCGCGCCTCATCCAGGTCCCGGGCCGCGAGCTCGACGCCGCGGACAAGGCCGCCGGCTGCGCCGTCATCCCCATTGAGATCGTCATCGGCCAGCACCTCGACCACCTCTTCCCGGGCATGGACATCCTGGAGCACCACCTCTTCCGGGTCACCCGCAACGAGGACCTTGAGGTGGAGGAGGACGACGCCGAGAACCTCCTCAAGGCCATGGAGAAGGAGCTCGAGCGGCGCCGCTTCGGCGACTGCGTGCGCCTGGAGGTGGAGGACACCATCTCTTCCTTTCACCCGCCGCTACCTGGTGCGTGCCCTGGGCCTCAAGGGCGACGACGTCTTCGAGCTCCCCGCCCCCCTGGACCTGACCTGCCTCAACCAGCTCCACGACCTGGACATCCCCGACCTGAAGTATCCGCGCTTCGTGCCGGTGACGGCCGCGGGCCTGGCCGCCCTACGAGTCCTCCTCCGCGCCGGACGTCTTCGCCGCCATGCGCGAGCACGATGTCCTGCTGCACCACCCCTACGACTCCTTCTCCACCTCCGTCCAGGAGTTCGTGGCCCAGGCGGCTGCCGACCCCCAAGGTCCTGGCCATCAAGCAGACCCTCACCGCACCTCCGGTGACTCCCTCGATCGTGGACGCCCTCATCGAGGCCGCCGAGGCCGGCAAGCAGGTCGTGGCCATCGTGGAGATCAGGCCCGCTTCGACGAGGAGGCCAACATCTCCTGGGCCCGCAAGCTCGAGCGCGCCGGCGTCCACGTCGTCTCACGGAATGGTCGGCCCTCAAGACGCACTGCAAGCTGCTGCTGGTCGTGCGCCAGGAGTCCGACGGCCTGCGCCGCTACTGCCACGTCGGCACCGGCAACTACCACCCCAAGACCGCCCGCGGCTACGAGGACCTGGGGCTGCTGACCTGCGACCGCGACGTCGCCCAGGACCTGACCACCCTGTTCAACCAGCTCTCCGGCTACGCCCCGCGCGCCCGCTTCCGCCGCCTGCTCGTGGCCCCCCGCGGCCTGCGCGACGGGCTCGTGGAGCATATCGAGCAGGAGATCGCCAACCGCAAGGCCGGCCTGCCCGCCTGGATCCGCATCAAGGTCAACTCCATCGTTGACGAGACCGTCATCGACGCCCTCTACCGCGCCTCGCGTGCCGGGGTGCCAGTCGACATCGTGGTGCGCGGCATCTGCGGCCTGCGCGCCGGCGTCGAGGGCCTCAGCGAGAACATCCGGGTGCGCTCGATCCTGGGGCGCTTCCTGGAGCACTCGCGCATCTACGCCTTCGCCGGCGGAGGCCAGACCGAGCTGTTCATCGGCTCGGCCGACCTCATGCACCGCAACCTCGATCGCCGCGTCGAGGCCCTCGTGCGCATCACCGACCCCGCCATGGTCGAGGACCTCGAGTGGCTGGTCACCCACTGCGCCTCCGACGACGTCGCCTCCTGGCACCTCCAGCCCGACGGCTCCTGGAAGCGTCGTCTCCTCGACGCCGAGGGCAACCGCCTCGAGGACATCCAGGACAGCCTCATGGCCCGGGCGCGCTCGCGCGTCAAGGGCCGGCACTGAGACGGCCGTGCCATGAGCCCGTCCAGCAAGAAGAACCGATCGCGCGAGACCGTGAAGGCGGCCGGCGCCCTCGTGTGGCGTGAGAACGGCAAGCACCTCGAGGTGCTCCTGGTCCACCGTCCCCGCTACGACGACTGGTCCATCCCCAAGGGCAAGGTCGAGCCCTGCGAGTCGGTGCGCACCTGCGCCGTGCGCGAGGTCGCCGAGGAGACCGGCGTCCAGGTGATCCTCGGCCAGCCCCTCAGCCGCGTGCACTACAAGATCGCCGACGGCTCCCGCAAGGAGGTCCACTACTGGGCCGCCCGCGTCGCCCCCGAGGCCTCGGCCGCCGTCGCCGCCCGCTGCGCCGTCAAGCCCGCCTCGGCCAAGGAGATCGACGCCGTCGAGTGGCTGCGCGTGGGCCAGGCCCGCAGGCGCCTGACCTACTCCTACGACCGGGACCTGCTCGGCGAGCTCGTCGACCTGTGGGAGGACGGCAAGCTCGACACCTGGACCCTGGTCCTCGTGCGCCACGGCCGCGCCGTCAAGCGCTCCGTGTGGAACCGCCCCAAGGAGCGGGACAAGGAGACCGACGAGGCCACCCGCCCCCCTGACCCACGACCAGGGCGAGACCCGGGCCCGCGCCCTCGTGCCGATCCTGGCCGCCTACGGGGTGGGGCGCGTCCTCACCAGCCCCTGGAAGCGCTGCGTGGACACGGTCGCCCCCTACGCCGCGGCCGCGGGCCTGGACCTGGAGACGGCCGGGGCACTGACCGAAATGGCCCACGCGGAGAGCCCCAAGGGCGTGCGCTCCGTGGTCAAGAAGGTCCTGCGCGTGCGCGAGGAGCCGACGGCGCTGTGCACCCACCGCCCCGTCCTGCCCACCATCATGGAGGTCGTCTCCCAGTACGCCCCCGGAAAGCTCCTGCGCTCCGTGCCCGACCGGGACCCCTGGCTCAAGACCGGCGAGATCCTCGTGGTCCACATGGCCCGCCGCCCCCGCGGCAAGATCCGCGCCGTCGCCATCGAGAAGCAGCGCCCCGTCCTGTCCGAGGGCCGCTGACCGGACCACCGGTCTGCGCACCGGCCGAACCGCCGGCCGGGGCACCGGACCCCCTGGTGACGGTCCTCATAGGGAGTGTTTACCAACTGTTTACCCCGGTCACCCGGAACCTTCATCCGGGGCGCCTATCGTGACCGCTGCCTGACAATCACCCGGTATCCGACTGGACCCCGACCCCCTCTGACTGAGCGAGGAGAGCCCGTGCTCCTGACCCGTCGCGGCGCCCTGGGCGCCCTGAGCGTGGCCACCCTGACCGCGCTGACCGCCTGCGGGCGCGACGCCGGCGCCGCCGACCCCAACGCCTCCAGCGACCTGGTGGGGGAGATCCGCGGCGCGGGCGCCACCTCCCAGTCCGACGCGCAGGACGCCTGGATGAACACCTTCATGGGCGCTAACCTGCGCGCCACCGTCGACTACGCCGGCGGCGGCTCCGGGGCCGGGCGCACCAAGCTCGTCGAGGGCGCCGTCGACTTCGCCGGCACCGACACCCCCATGACCGCCGACGAGATCAGCCGGATCGGCGGCGCCGTCGAGCTGCCCCTCTACATCTCGCCCATCGCCGTGGCCTACAACCCTGCCCGGCTTCACCGGCGAGTCCCACGTCAACATGACCGGTGAGGTCCTCGCCAAGGTCCTCTCCGGCGCCATCACCCGCTGGAACGACCCCGCCCTGACCGCCCTCAACCCCGGCGCCGCCCCTGCCCGACCTGCGGATCATCGTCGTGGGCCGCTCCGACGACTCCGGCACCACCAAGGCCCTGACCACCCTACCTGGCCACCGTCGCCCCCAAGGCCTGGCCCCACGAGCCCAGAGGAGACCTGGCCGCTGCGCGGCGGCCAGTCCGGCGACGGCACCGCCGGCATGATCCAGACCGTCTCCGCGGCCACCGGCACCATCGGCTACGCCGACGCCTCCAAGGTCCCCGCCACCCTGGGCACCGTCGCCGTCGGCTCCAACGGGGCCTACGTGCCCGTCTCCGCCAAGGCCGCGGCCGCCGCCCTCGACGCCGCCACCCTGGGCGCCGAGGCCGACGAGACCCGCCTGCTCTACCAGCCCAGCCACGACGCCGAAGGCGCCTACCCCATCGTCCTGGTCTCCTACCTCGCCGCCCGCCTGCGCTACGACGACGCCCGGATCGCCGCCGTCGTCAAGGCATACCTGCGCTTCGCCGCCTCCACCCGGGGGCAGGACGCCTCCACCAAGGCCACCGGCTGCGCCCCCATCACCCGCGAGATGCGCGAGAAGATCAACGCCGCCATCGACAAGATCGCCGCCTGAGGCCGCCCGGCCGGCCCGACGCCGCACCCAACCACATGACCAACCAGCACCCACCCGCCCAGCCGCCGCCCCCAGACACCCCGAGGAGGGTCAGCCGTGGCCAGCACCACCGCACCGCCGTCGTCGCCGCCGCCCCCAGCGGGAGCCGCGACCGCCTCCAGCAGCGCCGACGACGCCATCATCCAGCCTGGCAAGGCCCCCGGGCAGACCGGCAACCGCATCTTCACCGGCCTGTCCTTCGGCGCCGGCACCTTCATCATGGTGGTGCTCGCCCTCGTGGCCGCCTTCCTCATCCGGGAGGCGCTGCCCGCCCTGACGGCCTCGCGCGAGACCCTGGAGTCGGTCTCCTTCATGCGTGACCGCAGCCTGTGGGGCTACGTGGCCCCGCTCGTCTTCGGCACGCTGCTGTCCTCGACCATCGCCCTGGGCGTCGCGGTGCCGCTGAGCATCGGGGTGGCCCTGTTCATCTCCCACTTCGCCCCGCGCCGCCTGGCCCAGGCCCTGGGCTACATGGTGGACCTGCTGGCCGCGATCCCCTCCGTGGTCTTCGGCCTGTGGGGCTTCCTGTGGCTGGTGCCCCTGCTCGACCCCATCAACACCTGGCTCAGCGAGCACCTCGGCTTCATCCCGCTGTTCGCCGACTACACGGCCCCGGCCAAGAACATCACCACCGCCTCCCTGGTCCTGGCCGTCATGATCCTGCCGATCATCACCGCCACCATCCGCGAGATCTTCCTCCAGACGCCCACCCTCCAGGAGGAGGCCTCCCTGGCCCTGGGCGCCACCCGCTACGAGATGATCCGCCAGGCCGTCCTGCCCTTCGGCCGCTCCGGCATCATCTCCGCCTCCATGCTGGGGCTCGGGCGCGCCCTGGGGGAGACCATGGCCGTCCTCATGATCCTCTCGCCCGGCATGGGGCTGAACCTCCGTATCCTCCAGGCCGGCCAGCACCAGACCATCGCCGCCAACATCGCCTCGCAGTTCCGCGAGGCCTACGGGCTGAGCGTCAACGTGCTCATCGCCACCGGCCTGGTCCTGTTCATCATCACCTTCGCGGTCAACTCCCTGGCGCGGTGGATCATCGCGCGCCGCTCCGAGTTCTCAGGAGCCAGCTGACATGACGCCCACGAACACCCCCGAGCCCACCGCCGGCGCCGCCTCGCGCCTCCCGCCCCGGCCCCGCCGCCGGTACCGCCGGCGCTGCCGGTTCCGCAGGCGAGACCGGCGCCCCCGCGCCCAAGTCCCTCAGGCCGCGCTCGCGGCCGCCGAGGCCCCGGCCGCCCCGTCGACCCCTGGCCGACCCGCCCTCCATCGAGGGCGTGCCCCTGACCTCCTACCGTCTGCCCGACTGGTTCATCTGGGCGGCGCTGGGAGCCGCCTTCGTCGTCGTCGGCGGGATCGGCCTGCTGGCCGGCTGGAGCATCGCCGCCGTCGTCGGCCCTGACCGCCCTGGTGTGGGTGGTGGGCGCCACCGCCGTGTCCTGGGTGCGCGAGGGCGAGCGCTGGGGCCGCAACACCCTGGTGACCCTCCTCATCTACCTGTCCTTCGCCGTCGTCATGGTGCCCCTGGTCTCCCTGGTGTGGATGGTCCTGTCCGGCGGCTCGGCCCGCTTCGGCTACGACTTCCTGACCACGAACATGCGTGGCGCCGACGCCTCCAACGGCGGCTTCTACCACGGCATCGTCGGCACCCTTCAGATCACCGGGATCGCCACCCTCATCTCGGTGCCCCTGGGACTGTTCACCGCCGTCTTCCTCGTGGAGTACAACGGCGGCTGGATCGCCCGGGTCATCACCTTCCTCGTCGACGTCATGACCGGCATCCCCTCGATCGTGGCCGGGCTGTTCGCTACTCGATCTTCCTCATCGCGGCCGGCCCCCGCTACCAGGCCGGCATCATCGGGGCCGTCGCCTTGAGCGTCCTCATGACGCCGGTGGTCATCCGCGGCGTGGAGGAGATGCTCAAGCTCGTCCCCTCCCACCTGCGCGAGGCCTCCTACGCGCTGGGCGTGCCCAAGTGGCTCACCATCGTCAAGGTCGTGCTGCGCACCGCGGTGGCCGGCATCACCACCTCCGTCATGATCGCCATCGCCCGCGTCATCGGCGAGACCGCCCCGCTGCTCATCACCGTGGGCCTGACGATCCGCACCAACACCAACCCGCTGGACGGCTCCATGTCCACCCTGCCGGTGCTCGTCTACGACCAGTACTCCCGCGGGGAGGCCGCCGCCATGGAGCGGGCCTGGGCCGGGGCCCTGACCCTCATCATCCTGGTCATGCTGCTCAACCTCGCGGCCCGCCTCATCTCCAAGTACTTCAGCCCCAAGGGCGGCCGGCGCTAGCCCGGCGGAGTCGCCGGGACCACTGTGCCCGCAGCGACCCCAGCGACCCCAGAGCCCTCAGCAGTCCACCTCAGGTAAAGGAACCGACGTGTCCAAGCGCATCGACGTCATCGGCGAGAACATCTACTACGGCGACTTCCTGGCCGTGAAGGACGTCAACGTCGTCATCGAGCCCAAGTCCGTCACCGCCCTCATCGGCCCCTCCGGCTGCGGGAAGTCCACCTTCCTGCGCACCCTCAACCGCATGCACGAGACCATCCCCGGTGCCCGCGTCGAGGGCCAGGTCATCGTCGATGGCGTCAACCTCTACGGCCCCGGCGTCGATGCCGTCCAGGTGCGCCGCGCCATCGGCATGGTCTTCCAGCGGCCCAACCCCTTCCCCACCATGTCCATCGCCGAGAACGTCCTGGCCGGCGTGCGCCTCAACAACCGGCGCATCAAGAAGTCCGACGCCGACGACCTGGTGGAGGCCTCCCTGCGCGGGGCCAACCTGTGGGACGAGGTCAAGGACCGTCTGGACCGGCCGGGCCTGGGACTGTCCGGCGGCCAGCAGCAGCGCCTGTGCATCGCCCGCGCCATCGCGGTCAAGCCCGCCGTCCTGCTCATGGACGAGCCCTGCTCCGCCCTGGACCCCATCTCCACGCTCGCCATCGAGGACCTCATCTCCGAGCTCAAGACGGACTACACGATCGTCATCGTCACCCACAACATGCAGCAGGCCTCGCGCGTGAGCGACATGACCGGCTTCTTCAACCTGGAGGCCACCGGCAAGCCGGGCCACTCGTCGAGTACGACTCCACCGACAAGATCTTCTCCGCCCCCAGCCAGCAGGCCACTGAGGACTACATCTCCGGCCGCTTCGGCTGAGGAATGAAGACGTCGGGCCGGAGAGCGCCAGTCGGCGCGAATGCCGCTCGCGGCGGCTTGAGTTGGAGCCCGGGGCCCGTCACGGCCCGACGCCGTCCACGAGTCTACAGGGCCAGGCTACGGGCCGCGGCGGTGTCCACCCAGTGAATCCAACCGGCGGTCGGGCAGGCGTTTGCCCCTTGGCTGGGCCTGCTCGGGCCTTCCCGGTCGCTCCTGGGTCGGCGCGCTCAGGCGTCCTCGGGGGCGTCCAGGCGGTAGCCGACGTTGCGCACTGTGCCGATGAGGTTGTCGTGCTCGGTGCCCAGCTTGGCGCGTAGGCGACGGATGTGCACGTCCACCGTGCGTGAGCCGCCGATGTAGTCCTCGCCCCACACCTCGTGCAGGAGCGCGTCACGGGTCAGGACCCGCCCCCCTGGTTGGCGGCCAGGAACTTCAGCAGCTCGAACTCCTTGTAGGTCAGGTCCAGGATCGTGCCGCGCAGTCGGGCCGTGTAGGCGGTGACGTCAATGACGAGGTCGCCCACGTCGATGCGGTCGTCGTCGGCCTCGTCCACGACCGGGACGTGGGCGCGCAGCAGCCGCAGCCGGGCCGACAGCTCGGCGGGCTTGGCGCCGGCCATGACGAAGTCGGCGGCGCCCCAGTCGATCTGCACCGCGGCGGCGCCGCCCTCCTCCACGATGAGGATGATGGGCGGGCAGTCCATGGGACCGGTGAAGAGCTGGCACAGGGCGCGGGCACGGGTCAGGTCCCCGCGGGCGTCGATCATGACGACGTCGGCGCTGTCCACCTCCGCATAGGAGGAGGGCATCGGGGGGGGAGGCACTCCACCGGGGAGTCGAGGAAAGCGGTCGCCGGCAGAACATCAGTGGCGTCACTCTCACGAGTGAACATGATGATCCGCATGGCTGCTCCTTCCGTGGCTCGCGACCAGGAACCGCTGGCGCAGTCGAGCTGAGCAGCGGCGATACTGTTGGGACAAGTCAACCACACCTGGTCGCAGGCGGAATCTCCTGGGGCAACGACTGTCCGGATAGTGACCGTCCGCGAGGGGTGCGGGGCGGGGCCGCAGTGAGGTCACAGTGGGCCCTGCGGCCGCCCGGGTGTGGGACGATGCGTGCTGTGACTACCCACCACCGACGAGCCCAACCGGCCGCGCGCACCCGCGGAGCCTCTCGCGGCTCGCGCCATGACTCCCATGCCGCAGCCGTTCCGACGGCCGCCGGTGGCGCGGCGGACTGGGCCAGCGTCATCGGCGTGGGCGACTCCCACGCCTCGGCAGGGCCTGACGGTTCGGAGGCAGCCGCGGCCTCGGCCGGCTCGGGTGCCGTTGATGAGCCGGCCGACTCCTCCGCCGCTCCAGAGGCGGCCCGCTCGGCGGACTCAGGTGACACTGCCGACCTCGCCGAGGACCTGGGCTACGCCACCCGTCGCGCCTCCAACCGCCCAAGGAGCCGGGCCTGGTGGACCCGGCCTGGACCCGGCTCGCCTTCGCGGGCGTGGTGCCGCTGCTGCTGGCGGTCGGCTCAGTGCTGCCCGGCTGGGTGAGGCTGGCCCTCGTGGCCGTCCTAGTGCCGGCCGCCGCACAGGGGTGGCCCGCGCTCGTGCGCGCCCGGCACGACCTGGGCGGCACGATCGTCATGACGATCAGCGGACTGTCGGCAGCCACCAGCGTCTACCTCCTCGACGACATGGGGGTGGCCGGCCTGGTCATGGCCTTCTCGATTCTGCTGGCCTTCGTCGGCCAGATGCTGCGCCGCGACGGCCGGCACAACCTGGTCGAGGACCTGTCCTCAACGGTGGCCGGCTGCCTCGTGACGGTCTCCGGCTCGGCCTGGTGCGCCCTGGAACCGGGACTGGCCGACCCGGCCATCGTCGTGCCCACCTGCCTGGCGCTGTTCGTCGGCGCCGTCCTGACCGTCCTCAACGTGCGCGCCCGGATGCTGGAGGCCCTCACCGTCACGGTGCCGGCCCTGTTCGCCGGGGCTGCCGGCTACGTGCTGGCCTCGGCCGGTTTCTTCGGCCTGTCCCACATCAGTGCGACCGCGGCCTGCAGAGCGCCGTGGCCTGCGTGGCCGTCGGCTTCGTGGCGGGGGTCCTCATGGCCTCGGGCAACCGCGTCCTGTGGACCCACCGCTGGGTGCCCGGCGGACGGGCGGCGGTGGCCTCCGCGCTCGTGCCGATCCTGTCGGTCGGCGTACCGGTCTACGCCATCGCCCGCCTCCTGGGGGGCTTCATCGCCGGCTGAGTGCGACCGACAGGCCTCGCGAGGCCCCGAGAACGCCACGTCGCAGCGTTCAGATGTCCAAATCGGTGACAAAGAGAAGTCCGAGGCCCAACGGTCAAACAAAGGAACCGCAGAATCATGCGGTTTCGTCCGGCGCACTCAGTGCTCCTCACCGCCTTTGTATCCAATGTGGACACTGCGGTGCCGATCCTGCCCGGATCTGCGGCTCCAGAGCGCGCCGGAGGCTCAGGGCGCCGGCGGATCCGCGCAGCCGGGACGGGCGGCGCGCGTGATGCGGCCCGGGGTGACGTCGTAGGCTGCGGGCATGGCATTCACGCTTCCTGACGACCTGGCCCCCGAGCTCTACCCGCTGGCCTGGCTGACCGGCACCTGGCGCGGCTACGGCATCCTCACCTACGGCGAGACCGTGCCCGAGCAGGCCGTCTACCAGGAGATGACCTTTGACCACGACGGCGGCCCCTACCTGCGCCAGACCACCACCATCTGGACGGTCGACGCCACCCGCTCCAAGAACCTCGACTTCGAGATGCCCGGCCTCCAGGGCGCCTCCCTCCTCGCCCCCGCCCAGATCTGGTCCACCGAGACCACCTACTGGCGGCCCGTCGGCCAGGAGCAACCCGACGGCGCCGAAGCCGCCGAGACCGACACCGCCGCCACTGAGCCCGCCCAGGACGGCACTGACACCTCTGACACCACCAACGCTGCCGACACCAAGGGCTCCGGCGGTCCGCTCATCCCCGTCACCCAGCTCGAGCTCGTCTCGGCCGACCCCGCCGGCCACGTCGCCGTCTGGGAGGGCTGGATCCAGGGGCCGCGCGCCCAGGTCGGCACCCAAGCCGTGGGCCGGGCCCGCACCGCCGTCCCCGTGGAGGAGATGACCCGCATGTTCGGGCTCGTGGGCGGCGACCTCATGTGGACCCAGGACATGGCCGCCTTCGGTCGGAGCGAGGTGACCACTTACGCCTCGGGCCGCCTCGGCCGCGTTGACGACGTGAACGACCCCGCCGCCCAGCCCGGCTCCGCCCTCGACCCGGCTGAGCCGGAGGGCGAGTCCTCCACCTCCTCCGCTCCCGCCTCCGACGACGCCGAGCCGACCGTCTGATGCGCCCCTCCCCGCTGCTGAACCGCCCCGGCGCCGTCGCCTCCGCCCCGGAGGACCCCTGACCAGGCCGTCCCCGCCCACCTCGGCGACCCCGGCCGCGAGCAGGCCGCCCTGGTCGAGGGGCGCGCGCTCTGCCCCTGGCGCGCGACGTCGTCACCGTCGCCGGGCCGGACCGCTTGAGCTGGCTGACCACGCTGTCCAGCCAGGTGCTCACCGGCCTGGAGCCCGGCGACGGCGGCGCGGAGACGCTGCTCCTCGATGCCCAGGGCCACATCACCCACGCGCTCGCCGCCCTCGACGACGGCCGCACGCTCTGGCTCGTCACGGAGGCCGGCAACGGTGAGGCGCTGGCGACCTTCCTGGACTCCATGCGCTTCATGCTGCGCGTCGAGGTGACTGAACGGCCCGACGTCGTGGCGCTGGGCGCCCTGGGGAGGGCCTCGGTGCCCTGGCCCAGGCGGCGCGCGACACGGCGCCGGATGCCCCCGACGCCCAGGCTGACACCGACCAGACCGCTGCCGAGCCTCAGGGCTCACTCATCGGTCTGTGGCGCGATCCGTGGCCGGGCGTCGTCGACGGCGGCACGAGCTACGACGTCGGAGCGGACCGGCCGCACCCCGGCGAGGCCTACCGGGCCGGCTTCGTCCTGGTGCCCGCACAGAGCGTGAATGCTGTGGTGAGCACCTTCCTGGCCTCCGGGGAGGGGCGACGCCTGGCCGGCGCCCTGGCCTGGGAGGCGCTGCGCATTGAGGCCGGCCGTCCTCGCTGGGCCCGCGAGGCCGACGCCCGCGCGATCCCCCACGAGCTGGACTGGCTGCGCACGGCCGTGCACCTGACGAAGGGCTGCTACCCGGGCCAGGAGACGATTGCGCGCACCCTCAACCTGGGCCGGCCTCCGCGCCGCCTCACCGTGCTCCAGCTCGACGGACTCGTCGGCGACCTGCCTCAGCCGGGGGCGAGCGTGCGTATGGGGGAGCGGGCTGTGGGAGCCGTGACCTCCGTGGCGCGCCACCACGAGCTCGGCCCCATCGCCCTGGCCCTGCTGCGTCGCGCCGTGCCCGCGGGCGAGCAGCTGACCGTGGAGATCACCGAGGTCGACGAGGCCACTGGCGAGACCATCCCCGTCGGGAGGGTCGACGCCGCCCAGGAGGTGCTGGTCTCCCCCGAGGGGCGCGCCCAGGCCAGTCCGGCCGAGCGTCCCGGCGCCGAGCTGCGCAAGGGCCTGCGGCTCTGAGCGGTCCGCTCAGGCACCGGCCCGGGCGCTCCCGGGCCGGCTGCTAGAGGGTTGGTGACCCAGGCGGATGGAGCGACTGGCGGCCGCCGCGTGAGGCCACCACTGTTCTCGCTGGGCGTGGCAGCCTGTCTGGGATCGGTGACCGGCGACCGGTAGCCTGGGGCGCGTGAGCGTCCTTTATGCTGTGTCATTCTTTCTCTCCGAGGCGGTCAGGTGGAGCTGGATCGCCGCCCAGGCCGTCTCCTTCGTCATGGGGGTCTGGGCGCTGATCGACTCCCTTGATGCGGCCCGCGGAGCACTACGCGGCGGCCGGCAAGAACACCAAGCGATTCTGGAACGTGGTCAACGCGGTGGGCACGGCGGTTGTCGGCCTGCTCGGGGCCGCCTCGATGTTCGGCCTGCTGGGCGTCGTGGCCAGCGCCGTCTACCTGGTGGACGTGCGTCCCGCCCTGCAGGCGCTGGCGCCGGTGCGCGTGCGCTCCTCGATCCGTATCCCGGGGCGGGCCTCGCAGCGCCGGCCGGGGCGCGATGGGCGCGGCTGGAGCGCTGGTCGCTGATGCGCGCCGTCATTCAGCGGGTCAACCGCGCAGCGGTCCGGGTCGACGGCGAGGTGGTCGGTGAGATCACCCGCCCCGGCCTCATGGTTCTCGTGGGCGCCACGCACGACGACGGCCCCACCCAGGTAGCCACGGTCGCCCGCAAGATCGCGGACCTGCGGCTCCTGGAGGGCGAGCTCTCGGTGACCGACGCCGGCGCGCCCGTGCTCGTCGTCTCCCAGTTCACCCTGTACGCCGACACCCGCAAGGGCCGGCGCCCCGACCTGGAACAAGGCGGCCCCCGGCGAGGTGGCCGAGCCCCTGGTGGAGGCCGTGGCCGAGGACCTGCGCGGGCGCGGCCTGGAGGTGGCCACCGGCCGCTTCGGCGCCGATATGAAGATCGACATGGAGGCCGACGGCCCGGTGACGATCCTCATCGAGGCTGAGTAGGCCGAGTAAACCGAGGACGCCGCAGAAGGAGACGCTGAGATGACGGGGCGCTCGCGGGCGGTGGTGGTCGCCATGATGATGTGGTGGGCCGTCTTCGGCTGTATCAGCGTGTCCTGGGCGCTGGGTTCCCCGTGGCTGGTCGACACGGTCCTCCAGGGTGAGGGGCTGCGGCTCGCCCGTGAGCGACCCACCTGGTTCATCGTGGTCGTCCTCGTCTCCGGGCTGGTGAAGCTGGGGTTCGTCGTCTTCGGCTTCGCCCTCCTGCGCCCGGACGTCATCAGGGTGCCGCGCTGGATGCGCCTGGCCTTCGGCTGGGTCTCGGGAGCCCTGCTCATCGCCTACGGGATTGCCGGCTCGGTGCCGGCGATTCCGAGGCTGCTGGCGGGGGAGCCGCTCTCCCGATACGGCTGGTGGCGCCTGGTTCTGTGGATGCCTCATTTCTGGGTGGGCGGGATCCTGGTGCTGGCCGCGACGGTCGCCTACCTGCGCTGGAGCCGTCCTGCGGCGACCGATCCCGCCGAGCACGCGGGTGGCGCTGGGCGCTGACTCCCGTGGCGGCGGCATGGCCGGCGCGAGGCCGGCCGGCGCCGCTGGGGCACGAGGAGAGGGCCGGGTATGCGCCCCCGACTGCGCTCCCCGGCCCTCAACCGAGTGTCGCTCGACCTGCGTCCCCGGCTCAACGGGGAGTATTACCCAACCGGCCATTACGTATGGGGTGGTCGGCGTCAGCAGTTGAGGGTCGCGTCGGTGCCGACGGCAGAGCTGGCGGAGATGCCGGCGAGCTCGTGGTCGTCGGCGTTGCCGCCGGTGCAGACGATCGCGCAGGGGTCCCTGGCGAGTGGGGTCGGCCATGAGTCCGGCCAGGCTTGCGGCCCCGGCGCCCTCGGCCAGGGTGTGGGCGTGGGTGGCCATGAGGCCGACGGCGCCCTGGATCGCGTCGTCGTCGACCAGGATGAAGTCGTTGAGGCTGCGGCCAAGCACCGACTGGGTGAGGGCGAAGCTCGCCCCGACGGCCAGCCCCGCCACGCGCGTGCGGCTGTGGACGGTGGCCGGCTCCCCGGAGGTCCAGGCGCGGTGCGCGGCCGGCGCGGCGCTGGACTGGACGCCGATGACCCGGCACCCGGGGGCCAGGACGTCGCGCACGAGGCAGGCGCCTGCCGCCCCGGAGCCCGAGCCGACCGGCGCGTAGACCGACTCCAGGCCCGGGTGGCGGCGGAAGAGCTCGAGGTAGACGGTGGCGTGCCCGAGCACGATGGCCGGCTCGTCCCCGGGGGAGACCATGCGCATCCCCTCGCTCAGGGCGAGGGCCTCGGCGTGGGCCAGCGACTCGCACATCGTCTCCCCCTCCACGACGACGCGGGCCCCCAGCGCCCGCACCGCGGCCACCTTGCGGGCCGGCGCGCCCACCGGGACGACGACGGTCACGGGGACCTCGCTGCGTGCGCCGGCCCAGGCCAGGGACTGTGCGTGGTTGCCGGTGGAGGCGGTCACGACGCCGCGGCGCCGCTCCTCGGGGCTGAGCGCCGCCATGAGCGCCACCCCGCCGCGGACCTTGAAGGCGCCGGTGGGCTGGACGTTCTCGTGCTTGACCGTGACCTCCACCCCGGCCTCGGCGTTGAGCAGCGGGTAGGACCAGGCGGGAGTCTCGGGCAGGACCCGCGAGACGGCCTCGTAGGTGCGCAGGACGGCGTCGAAGTCGAGGCCGGACTGGGTGGCGGCGGGAGCCTGGGGCAGGGTGTCGGTGACGGTCATGGCTTCATGATGCGGGCCGCCGGAGTATCGGTCCAATGAATGTTTTGACGAATACCCATCGATAGGGCACATACTTGGTGACGTGATCGATGTGCAGCAGCTGCGGGCCCTCGTGGAGCTCTCCCGCCTCGGCACCGTCTCGGCCGCCGCCGACTCTCTGGGGTTCAGCCAGTCCACCGTCTCCCACCAGCTCGCCGCCCTGTCGCGCGCGACCGGCGCGGTCCTGCTGACGCGGGCCGGACGCGGCGTGCGGCTCACCGAGGAGGGTCGGGCGCTGGCGGTGCGGGGCCAGGAGGTCCTCGACCTGCTGGAGCGCACCGAGCGTGAGGTCGTCTCCATGGCCCGCGCGGAGGCGGGGCGCGTGCGCCTGGCCGCCTTCCCCTCCGCCGTGGCCTCCCTGGTGCCGAGGGGTGCTCGACGTCGTCGGCCGGCAGTACCCGGGCCTGGAGGTCGAGCTCGTCGACGCCGAGCCGCCCGAGGCCCTCGACGCGCTGCGGCGCGGGCGGGTGGACGCGGCCCTGTCCTTCTCCTACGTCGACGACGACGCCGGCCAGGGCCTTCAGGCCGAGCACCTGCTCGACGATGTCCTCTACCTCGTCACCCACCCCGGCGGCATCACGCGCATCGCCGACGGCGCCCAGTGCCGGTGGGTGACCGGTTGCGCTCGCTGCCGTGAGGAGCTTCTCGCCGTGGGGAGAGCCAACGGCTTCACGCCCGAGACCGCCTACGCCTCCGACGACTACGTGGCCGTGCAGGCGCTCGTCGCCGCCGGGGTGGGGGCGGCCCTGCTGCCCGGGATGGCGCTGAGCGCCTACCGGCACGAGGGGGTTCAGGTGCGGCCCCTGGCCCGCGAGCAGCGGCGCGTCGAGGTGGTCACGCGCGCCGAGCAGCCCCGCCCGCTGGCCATCGACGTCCTGGTGGAGACCTGCCGGGCGACGGCCCGCCGCACGAGCCTGCGCCGGCCGGCGGTCAAGACCGGCAGGAGTACTGCCTCACAGTGAGGTGTGGTGTGATGGGACGTGCGTCCGCGCTGCATCACAGAGAGGAACCGGACATGGGAGCTGGTGTGCGAGCTGTTCTGGGTGACGTATCCGGCGAAGTCGCCGTCTTCGGGTCCCTCAATGCTGACCTGACGGTCCGAACGGAGCGCTTTCCCAAGCCCGGTGAGACGATCAGCGGGGAGGACCTGGTGATCCTGCCGGGAGGCAAGTCCGCGAACCAGGCGGTTCAGGCCGGTCTTCTCGGCGCTCACGTGAGGATGATTGGGGCTGTCGGGGCGGACGGCCACGGCGACCTGCTCATCGAGTCCCTCCAGCGCGCCGGCGTGGACACCTCCGCGGTTCAGCGTGAGGACGTGGCCACCGGCACCGCCATCATCACCGTGGACTCCGCGGGGGACAACACCATCGTGGTGTCTCCCGGTGCAAACGGGACAGTGGATGTCTCGACGGCGCAGCGGCACCGCGACGTCATCGGCGAGGCTCGCGTGCTGGGCTTGTGCATGGAGGTGAGCCCTGACGCGGTGGAGGCTGCGGCCCGTATCGCCCACGACGCCGGTACCCGCGTGGTCTTCAACAACTCGCCGTTCCACCCGGTGCTGTCCGCTGGGCTCCTGGAGGCCATTGATGTCCTGGTCGTCAATGAGCATGAGCTCGCCGACATGCTGAAGCCGGGTACGAGCGACGCCGCGGCCGAGCCGGAGTGCGAGTGGGCCGACGACGCGACGGACTGGGGCGATTGCGCGAGGCGGTTGGCCGCCATGGGGATCCCCTCCGCGGTGGTGACTCTGGGGGGCCGTGGGTCGATGGTGATCGAGGGGGAGGAGATCACCCCGGTCGATCCCTTTCCCGGCTGACGTCGTGGACACCACCGGTGCTGGTGATTCATTCCTGGGCACGCTGCTGGCGGCGCTGGCCGCAGGCGCCGGGCTCAAGGAGGCGGCAGGTGCGGCTTCAGCCGTTTCCGCTTTCGCGACGACCTCAGTGGGGGCGCAGGCCTCCTACGGGGACATCGCCGCAGTCGAGCAGCACTTCGGATAAGCGTGGCTCGACGAGTGAGGTGGGAGAGCCCCGCGGCGGCTCGCGGCGGCTGCAGAGGCCTGTGGAGCCTCAGGGAGGAGTGAGGACACGGGCTGCCGACCCGCGTCAGTTGTTCTCGAACTGCTCGAGGTTCTCGGTGTGTGGGTGACCGTCGTCGGCGGCGCTGAGCCAGAAGGCGGGCTTGGACTCTGTCGAGCCGTTCCCGGTGGGGACCTCCTGCTTGACGAGCAGTCCGGGGCCAGTTGGTACGCCGCGTTCGAAGGTTCTCTTTCCCGTGATGTCGATTGTCTTCTTAATGCTGGGATTGACGAGTTGCTCCTCAGCTGCCTCCCGAGAGGGACTGAGAGACTTCCTCTCGTCTTCTGAGGCTGCCTTCGAGCGTTGCTGATAATCGCTGGCTGCTTTGGGGTTCGCGAACCTGTGGATCCAGCCGCCGGGGTGGACGGCAGTCACTCCGGAGATGCTCCCGGCCGTGCTTCCGTCGGTGTTGAGGAGGGAGACGGTGGTCATTATCGAGCACTCGTTGAAGCAGTCGTCCGGAAGAAGGCTGGGTGCGAGCATGAGGTTCTCCCGGGTGGCTCCCACCAGCCACTTGTCGGTAGGGAAGGAGGAGGGCTGAGCGCTCGTGTCTGTCAAGGAGAAGATGGTGATGGTTCCCTTCCCGGAGCCGGCCGGGAAATAGTTCTGAGCGGTCTCCACGGCCAGGGCGCTGTTGGTGAGGGCCTGCCCCAGGATGACCCCGGAGACCGTGACGTCCCTGACCGTCTTACCTGTCTTGGTGTCAAGGACGACGATATGTGTGCGCAGATCGGCTGCTGTCTCTCCCGACTGCTGCTCGGAGGGAAGAAGGATCAGCGACAGGTACTGTCCGTCAGGACTGACGACGGCGCTTCCCGTCGACGAACGATCCATGTTCTCGCTCATCGCACTTTGGGCGTTGTCTGCGTACTTGGTTCTTTCTTGGTCGGCGACTGCGGGCTTGATGGAGACCGCCCACTGGAACTTATCAGTGGAACGCTCTCGACTCGCGACGGTGGTTGCCATTTCTTTGGCAGTGGAGCCAGTACCTCCAGCTACGTACGATGTGCTCATGGTGACAAGGCCGCTGGCAGTCGACAACGGTTGGTTGTCCATGTCGCTGATTGAATCCTGCGGCTTGGCAGCATCTGCTTCCTGAGCGTTGAGGGAGGTGATAGCGAGGCTTTGAGTGCCCTCCCTGAGGCTGCACGAGCTGATGGTGAGCGCGAGTGTCACGGCTGTGGCGAGTGCCGACAGTCTTCGGAGCGTGCAGGACGTGGGGAGGCGCAGGGGATGTGTGGCTCTCATTTCTGTCCTCCTGTGAGGCCGAAGATCTGATAGGCTTCTCGGCATCTCTGGCTGTCATTCTGTGGTCCGACACTGCAATGAACGTAACCTAATTCAGTTACATTGAGTGTGGCGATGACGACGCCAGGAGTCCTCGTAACCGTTGTTGGTCTCTCGAGCTCGCTGTTCCGAGAGAAGAGTGGTTGGGCGGGTATGCCGTTGTCGTCTGCCAGCTCTTGGGGTGATCGAAATGTGGAACCAGGTGTGATGGGGATGGTGGTGCCGGGTGAGTCGTCACCGGGACGAATGACGAGTGCCGCAGAGGATGAGCCGTCCTCGGCTGGTACTTCAACGATTCCGGTGCGCGCAGCGGCGAGGCTCCGATCCTGTGACGCGGGGGTGACCGTGCGGGTGGAGGGGGGCGAAGACTGTTGCGGCTCGTGCATTCTCGTGGGGGCGCTTGGAAGCCGCGTCCGCAGTGATAACGGGATAGGTGACGATGCTGCCCGAGAGGTGTGACGCCTCCGTGTTGATTCCCGAGGTCGCTCCTAAAGGGATAGTCTTGGCGTCGGCGCCGTCGACCTTGGCCAGTGCGTCCAGACTGATCGCTTCAGCCATGGGGTTACCCGAGGAATCAACCTCACCGGTGTAACGGGCGGCCCAGCCTTCGATGAAGGAGCTGAAATCATTGACGGTCCCGTCCTCAAAAGTAAATTCTGACAGGATCTGCTGAATCTCGACCTCGGCGGCGGGATTGTTCTGAGGGAATACCGTGATGGATACTGCGGCCTTCTCCACTCCGGACGGGGTAATGTTGGTGGTGTGGTCCTCGCTGTAGCGCTGGATGAATGAGGAGTGTCCGGCCGGACCGGAGTAGTACACGTAGGAGCCCTCCGGGAGAGTCCACATCTGGGATCCGTCGGTCAGTGAGAAGGCGTTGTCGTCGTCGAGGACTGCGGAGTCGGTCAGCTGAAGCGTGCCGCCGTGACCTTGATGTTCGAAGACGATCCTGCCGGTCAGGGCGTCGAAGACCAGGGTGATGGCGGCGTCGCTCGCCGGAGGAGATGCGACGAACTTGTGTTGCCGGATTCGGGTGGCCACGTACTTGCCGTCAGGGCTGGTGATGAGACTACGGTTGTTGGGGGTGGAACTGGAAGCGGGAACGAATGTGGCGTGCTCGCGCTCGTAGCTCCACAGCACGCTGCCGTCCTTGGGGTTGAGCGCCATGATGCCCTCGTCGGTCAGGAGGATGGGGCCGCCGGCGCCCGCGACAGTGGTCAGCTCGGTGGAGGAGATCTCCTTGGTCCACGTGGCCGTTGGTGCCAGCGACGCGGGAGGAGTCAGTGAGCCGTCAGCGGGGCTTGTGGCCGTGACATGGTGGACCGGATTGACCAGTGCCCATGTTCCGACGATGGCGGAACCAAGCGTCAGTGCAGGGGCAATGACCAGGGCTGTGAGGTACCTGCGCGTACGTCGGGGTACCCGAACGCGCTCGTAACGGGGGAGTCCCTTACTGGTCTTCTCTCCGGTCTTGAAATGGAGGCGGCGCCAGCGGCTCGGGCTATCGGGATCACTGGCACTCGCCATAGTGCTGTGTAGGTGGTGTAGCAGTGGGGTGACGCTCAGCGGGATGGTGATCGCGAGGTTCATCGCGGCCAAAGTCAGGAGGAACAGGACGGAGAACCCAGTCTTGAGGTAGGTGTCCCACCACTCCAGAGTTACGAATGCTGATGCCGCCATCCCAAGGGCCGCCATGATGGTGGTCAAGATCGTCACCAGGACGGGGCGCTTCTTATCCATCATCCTGAGGAACAGCCGGACCAGAGTCCCTCCGACAAGGAGGGGACCGGTCGTGAGGATGACCATTATGGGGGTGGGATCGCCGAAGTCAGGGAACCCGAGAAGCAGCACTAGCGTGGTCACTCCGAACACGACGGCACCGAAGAGCCCACCCCAGCGCAGGGCGCGCATCGTGAGGACGCCGCGCGGTGGGAAGGACTCGCCCTCGTTCTTGCCTTCGGCCTCGCCGTTGCTTTCGCCGGTGTCGGTTGTGGCCTGGTCGGCCTCAGTGGCATTGCGGCCGGGATGGCCCTCGGTTTCCCCTGTGTCTGGCGCCGTCGAGGCCTCATCGCTGGAGACGGCAGTGCTCGGCTGGCTGCTGGGATCGTTGCCGGGCTGATCGGTGCCGTTGTCGTCGGTATCGGGCGTGGGAGGCATGAGCCTATTGTGATGACCCATCCGTGACTATGTCAGGTGTTTGCGAGGCCATCACTCGGATGGACGGGCCAGGTGGAGCACTCCAGCGGGCTGGACTACTGGTGCTGCGTCGGTCGCTCCCAGTGCGGCGACGCTCTGGACAGAGGTGCCGGTGACTCTGTCCCCACGTGAGAGGCAGGTGCTCCAGGTGGCTTCACGCGGACTGTCCAACAGCCAGATCGGTGCCGAGCTCTACATCACCGAGGCCACCGTCAAGACCCATCTGCTGCGCGCCTACGCCAAGTTCGGTGTCGACTCGCGCACGGCCGCCGTCACCGAGGCGCTGCGCCGTGGCCTGCTCGAGCTGGACTGAGCCGCGTCGCTGCGTCCCGGGCTCTTCACCTCGGCCGCGACCCCGCGAGTTCGTACCTGAGGGCACGCGTTCGAGGGGCAGAGGGCGTGAACGCGAGACCTGCCCTGCGACTGTGACGGGGCGAGGGCGGGGGCTCTGGTTGGCCGGGGCGGGCTGGTTGGCGAGGTGCTCCCTCACCCGCCGGGGTGTTCCTCCTCCCACTGGGAGATCGTGGAGTTGAGGGTGGCCAGGAACTCCTCCTCGCCGATGGTGTTGAGCTTGAGGAACACCGCCTGACTGCCACCAGAGTGATCCCGACGATGTGGACGTAGGGGCCCGTCCTGGATAGCGGTGACGGACATTCCTACGCGGTTGTTCCCCATCATGCTGAAGCGTTCGTAACCCCTGACCGCTATACCTCCGGCGGAGGTCCCCAGGTCCACAGCGGCCTCTGCGGAGGCCGAGCGGGATCGGCCCAGTACTCCGGCCTCAAGGAACGGGACCACCTCACTGAGCTGTCCGACGACGGTCCGAGTGGTCGTTGCCATGGGCACTTTCCTTCCTTGTCCTCGCTGGAACTGTCTCCGTGTCCACCAGGGTATGTGCGTGCGCCCAAGCGTGCGGCTCCTCATCTTGAGCCGACCCGACTCAAGGCTTACTCACGCCTACCGCGAACAGGGGCATGGCCCGGGCGTCGGCCTGGTTAGCCTTGTCAGCACGTGCTCTCAGCGCCATCTCTCCGCGGCGCTGCGACATCCCTCGCCACCACCGGACGAGCGGTCCCGCACTGAGCGCGTGCCGAGGAGGAATTACTGATGTTTGAACGCTTTACCGACCGCGCCCGACGCGTCGTCGTGCTCGCGCAGGACGAGGCGCGGGCCCTGAACCATAATTACATCGGCACCGAGCACCTCCTTCTCGGCCTCATCCACGAGGGCGAGGGAGTGGCCGCCAAGGCCCTGGAGTCCATGGACATCTCCCTGGACGCCGTGCGCAGCCAGGTCATTGAGATCATCGGCGAGGGTCAGTCCGCCCCCACCGGTCACATCCCTTCACGCCGCGCGGCGAGAAGGTCTTCGAGCTCTCCATGCGCGAGGCCCTCCAGCTCGGCCACAACTACATCGGCACCGAGCACCTGCTCCTCGGCCTCCTGCGCGAGGGCGAGGGAGTGGCCGCCCAGGTCCTGACCAACCTCGGCGGGGACCTGTCCAGCGTGCGCCAGACTGTCATGCAGATGCTCTCCGGCTACGAGGGCAAGGAGACCGTCAACGCCGGCGGCCCCTCCAAGGAGGGCACGCCCTCGGGCAGCGCCATCCTGGACCAGTTCGGCCGCAACCTCACCGCCGCCGCCCGCGAGGGCAAGCTGGACCCGGTCATCGGCCGCAAGAAGGAGATGGAGAGGGTCATGCAGGTCCTCTCCCGGCGCACCAAGAACAACCCCGTCCTCATCAGGGGAGCCGGGCGTGGGCAAGACCGCCGTCGTCGAGGGCCTGAGCCAGGCCATCGTCCACGGCGACGTCCCCGAGACCCTGCGCGATAAGCAGCTCTACTCCCTGGACATGGGCTCGCTCGTGGCCGGCTCGCGCTACCGCGGCGACTTCGAGGAGCGCCTCAAGAAGGTCCTTAGGAGGTGCGCACCCGCGGCGACATCGTCCTGTTCATCGATGAGATCCACACCCTCGTCGGTGCCGGCGCCGCCGAGGCGCCGTCGACGCCGCCTCCATCCTCAAGCCCATGCTGGCCCGCGGCGAGCTCCAGACCATCAGGGGCCACCACCCTGGACGAGTACCGCAAGATCGAGAAGGACGCCGCCCTGGGCGCCGCTTTCCAGCCGGTGACCGTCGACCAGCCCAGCATCGAGGAGACCATCGGGATCCTCACCGGCCTGCGCGACCGCTACGAGGCCTTCCACCGCATCGTCATCACCGATGAGGCCATTGAGGCCGCCGCCAAGCTCGCCGACCGCTACATCAACGACCGCTTCCTGCCGGACAAGGCCATCGACCTGGTCGACGAGGCCGGCGCCCGCCTGCGCATCCGCCGTATGACGGCTCCGCCCGAGCTGCGCGAGATCGACGAGCAGATCGCCCAGGTCAAGCGGGAGAAGGAATCCGCCATCGATGACCAGGACTTCGAGCGCGCCGCCTCCCTGCGCGACGACGAGCGCCGCCTGGCCGACGAGCGCGCCGCCAGGAGAAGGCATGGAAGTCCGGCGACCTCGACCAGGTCGCCGAGGTCGACGAGGCGCTCATCGCCGAGGTCCTGGCCATGTCCACCGGCATCCCGGTGGTTAAGCTGACCGAGGCCGAGTCCGCCAAGCTCCTCAACATGGAGGCCGAGCTCCACAAGCGCATCATCGGCCAGAACAAGGCCATCGAGGCCCTGTCGAAGTCGATCCGCCGCACCCGTGCCGGCCTGAAGGACCCCAAGCGCCCCGGTGGCTCCTTCATCTTCGCCGGCCCCACCGGTGTCGGAAAGACCGAACTGGCCAAGGCCCTGGCGGAGTTCCTGTTCGACGACGAGGACGCCCTCATCCAGCTCGACATGTCCGAGTTCGCCGAGAAGCACACGGTCTCGCGGCTCTTCGGCGCCCCTCCCGGTTACGTCGGCTACGACGAGGGCGGCCAGCTCACCGAGAAGGTGCGCCGCCGGCCCTTCTCCGTGGTCCTGTTCGACGAGGTCGAGAAGGCCCACCCGGACATCTTCAACTCCCTGCTGCAGATCCTGGAGGACGGGCACCTCTCCGACGCCCAGGGCCGCGTGGTCGACTTCAAGAACACCGTCATCATCATGACCACCAACCTCGGCTCCAAGGACATCGGCAAGTCGGTGGCCACCGGCTTCCAGTCCACCGAGTCCGGCGCCATGGACTACGAGGAGATGAAGGCACACGTCAACCGCGAGCTCAAGCAGCAGTTCCGGCCCGAGTTCCTCAACCGCGTTGACGACCTCATCGTCTTCCCGCAGCTGACCAAGGAGGTGCGCCAGATCGTCGACCTCGCGATCGTGCGCCTCGACAGGGCGCCTGGCCGAGCAGCAGATGACCATCAGGCTGACCGAGGCCGCCAAGGACCTCCTGGCCGAGCGCGGCTTCGACCCGGTGCTCGGCGCCCGCCCGCTGCGCCGCGCCATCCAGCGCGACATCGAGGACGCCCTGAGCGAGAAGATCCTCTTCGGCGAGCTCGAGCGTGGTCAGAAGGTCATCGTCGACGCCGAGGGCGAGTCCATCCTGGGCGAGTTCATCTTCCGCGGCGAGCCCTGGGAGCAGGGTGAGGCCGAGGTCGCCGCACTGCGTGAGGCTGAGGATGCCGCGGCCGGCGGTGGGGGGAGGGGCCTCCAGCCCGCTGCGCATCTCCACCCCGCCCATCAGCCGTGGCGGCGGCGCCTCACCGGCCGCCGAGCCCGGGCGCTGACCTCACCGGGGCTCGCTGGATCCGGTCCCCTTATCAGTTCCATACGATGGGCCGCAACCCTGCTGGGGTTGCGGCCCATCGTCATCGCCGCACATTGGGGCCCTCAGGCTGCAAGGCGCGTTGCCACGAACCGCGGAGGAGGTGGTGGGGCCGCCTTGCCTCCGTGCTCATTTTTCCAGGTGACAACCATGATCGTGGACGCAGGAGTGTGCGGGGTGCAGTTCGAGGCTGTGAATATGCACGGGCCTCACGGCCGGCTGTGCCGCGAAGCAAGCATATGAAAAGTGAATGGCATCTGAATGAAGTAAGAGAACATTCTGAGAGTTTGGCTTGGCCGTCTCATGTCAGTCCTATGCCCGATACAGTGGAGTGACGATCCGTCGAAAGTCGTCCCTCGGACATGGCCGATCGGTGTCGTCACCCCGCCCCGCGCGGGGCTGTCCCAACCGTCTTCGCGCCTCTTCGTCCTCACTGTCCGTACCTGTCCGCCCTCATTCAGACTGCCGCGACGCCCCTCGATCGCGGCGCCGGAATGTCCGGCTCGGATCGCCCGTGCGTGCTCACGCATTCTTGGTGCCGCTACTCCCATGACCCAACTCAGATACGAACCGCGACATTTCCACCAGCACCGTTTTCCGCGCCTGCGGACCGCTAACGCTGCTGCGACCCTGAGCGTCCTCGGCGTGGTGGCGGCGGTGCTGCCCTGGGTCGGCTGGCCGAAGCAGGTCACCGTCGGCGTTCTGGTCCTCACGGTCCTCATCAGCCTGGGGCTGGTCACGGCGCCGCCCACCCGCGCGCTCAAGCGTGGCGGCATCGCCCCGGGTGCTCGGTGGCACTGGGGTGCGGCGATGCTCCTGGGGATGTCCCCGGCGATCCTGCTGGGCCTGAGCTTCCCCGTCGTCTCCCAGAAGATGGCTGCCAGCACGGTGAGCGGCACCGGCCTGCCGGTCATCGTCCTGAGCGTGTCAGTGGCCGTGCCCTGGCTCAGCCAGATCATCGGCACCCCCGTCTACCGGCTCCTGGGCGACTCCATCGGCCGCGGCCCGCGGGCGGTCCTGGAGCGCTACTGCTCCATCTGGCCGGCGCTGTTCCTGTGGGCGCTCCTGCCCACGGCGCTGGAGATCCTCGTCGTGGCCGCCGTGACCGGCTGGAACCTGCACGTTCTGGGCGTCCACACCGCCCTGCTCCTCCTGCACGTCGTCTTCGTCCAGTCGCTCATCGTCGCCGACGTCGCCGGACGCCGCCGCCTGTGGTCGGTGGGCTGGCTCTGCTACGCCGTCGCACTCGTCGCCGAGCCCACCTGGTGGTACCTGCCCCCGCTGGTCGGGGCCCTCAGCCAGCTCCTGGCCATGGGGCGCTCTCTGGGAAAGATCCTGCGGCCCCGCAGTCGCCACCGGCATCCTCGTGCAGGACATGCTGCGCGGTGCGATCCTGGGAGGAGTGCTGTGGTCGGACAAGTTCTTCCTCTTCCTGGGCGCCGGTCGCGACTTCGACGTGGCGCTGGTCTACCTGTGCCTCCAGCCCGCCGTCGTCGCCTACTGCTACTACTTCGCGGTCACCGCACCCCGGGTTAACACCGAGATCGCCCTGTTCCAGACGGTTCTCAAGCGTGAGGGCATGGCCAGCCTGCGCGAGCGCGGACGCACGCTGCGTCGGCTGCTGGACGCCAGCCTCATCCGCGCCTGCATCGTGGGGGTTGCCGGCGTCATCGTCGTCGTGTGCTCCATGGCGCTCATGTCCACCGAGCAGGTCCCGCTGGTCCTCGAGGTGTGCCTCGCCTCGACCCTGTTCACGGTGCTGACGCTCCTGAGCTACGAGATCGACCACATCGGCGACTCGACCACCGCCCTGCTCCTGTCCGGCATCCACGTGGCGATCGCCGCGGCCGTGCTGCTCAAGGTGGCCGACGCCGCCGCCTACCTGCCGCTGGCCGGCGTCGACCTGCTGCTGTGCGCGCTGGGGCTGCTGCTCTACCGCAAGCGGTGGGCCGCACCCGAGTACTCGTTCTTCTGGGGAAAGGCCATGTCCTGGTGAGCTCGTCATCCTCCTTCCGCGCCCGCCTGGAGAGCCTTCCGCTGCGTTACTCGGCTCCCGCCGGCGGCTACGCCCCGATGCCCAGTCCGACGACGCCCCCGGCATCGGCGACCGGGAGCGAGGCCGGCCCCAGGATCAAGGTCGGCCCCGACGGATACGGCGTCGTCGTCACCACCGGCGGCGCCCTGAGCGAGCCCTCGGCCGCCACCCCTCCGCCGAGTCGCCCGCCGTTCCTTCCACTGACCCTCCCGCCACCGAACCGGTTGCCGACTCGGCTGCGGCCTCGGCCTCCACTCCTGAGGGTCCCGGCTCCTGAGATCCCAGCCGCGCCGATCTACGGCGTCGTCCAGACCCCGGCGCCGGCCGGCTACGGAGTGGTCCAGCCCCGCCCCAAGGGCCCGGAGCCGACCTCCCCGCAGAGCCCCCGGCGCCCTGGACTCCCCGATCTTCGGTGCCGTGAGCTCGGCCGCACCGGCTGCCTCAGGCGCCTCGGCATCCTCGCCGGTGGAGCCAGCCGCCCCCGCTCCACCGCATCGGAGCCACTCGTTGACGCCGAAGACCCCTGCCGTCCCTGCCACCCCTGCCGCCTTGGCCTCCGACGCCGCTGCAGCCGGGCTCCCTCTGAGCCCTCCGACTCCTCTGAGCCCTCCGTGCCCCCGGTGCACGGCGATTCCTCGGTCCCCGCCGAGCCCGGCCCCGCAGGAGTCGGACCGGCCGAAGCCCTCGGCCCCCGCCGAGCCGGCCCCGCAGGAGCCGGTCGGGCCCGCGCCCCAGCAGCCCCAGCAGACTCCCGCCCCCACCGCCATCGCCTGGGGTCCGTGGCCTCGGCCGCCTCCCACGCGGCCGCCATCCCCCTGTCCCAGCAGACCGCCCAGGACGAGGGACGAGGACGAGGGGCCCCCGCCGGCGCGGCCGAGTTGCTCCCGCTCTCCGAGGCCCGAGGCCCGAGGCTGATGAGCAGGTCCTGCCCGATGGCGTCCCCGAGGACGGCGTGTACGTGGACGTCGATGTCGCCATCGTCATGGAGTCCACCTACCCCTACCTCAAGGGCGGGGTCTCCGCGGTGGTCCACGACATCATCACCGGCAACCCGGACCTCACCTTCGGGATCATCCACATCACCTGGGACTCCCACTCGCCACTCAAGGACCTCTACGGCATGCCGGACAACGTCGCCTGGGTGAAGGTCCTCTACCTGTCCATGGAGGAGCACCAGGAGGACTTCCTGCGCGCCCGCCCGCGCGACCTGCGCATGAACCGCCGCCAGCGCCGCGAGCTGTCCCGGCGCATCCTGGGCGCGATGCTCTCCCTGGCTCAGGACGGCCAGACCGAGCCGCTGTGGGACCTCATCAGCGAGGGCCTGAGCGCCTCGCGCCGCTACCCGGTCTGGGCGATCCTGGGCACGCGCGAGTTCATGGAGGCCTACCACGACATGATGCCGGACCTGGGGATGTCGATGACCGACATCTTCTGGTGCCTGCGCGACTTCTTCTCCCTGGCCTACGCGGTCCTGGCCGAGCCGGTCCCGCGCGCCCAGGTCTACCACGCCCACACCACCGGCTACGCCATGCTGCTGGGCGTCAACGCCGCCCGCGAGCACGGCACCAAGGTGCTGCTGACCGAGCACAACCTCTACGTGCGCGACACCGTCAACACCCTTCTGGAACGCCGGCTGGACCTCAACGTCAGGCTCACCGACTACCGCACCTTCGACGTCAGCGGGCGCGAGCGCATGTGGATGGCCTGGTGGCTGGAGATGGGGCGCCTGTGCTACCCCTACGCCTACGCCTCCACCTACCTCTACCCGCGGGCCATCACCGAGGCCAATGAGCTCGGCGGCGACTCCGGACGCGCCATCGTCATCCCCTAACGGGATCGTCACCTCGGAGTTCGACGCCTCCTACGCCGCGCGCCTGGCGGCCATCGAGGAGATCAAGAAGGAGGGCGCGGACAAGCACCTGTGGAAGCTGGTGTACATCGCCCGCGTCGTGCCCATCAAGGGGCTGCTGGACATGATTGACTCGGTGCGCCTCATGGTGGACCGGGGCCTGAACATCCACCTGGACGTGTGCGGGCCCACCGAGCACATGCCCTCCTACTTCGAGCAGTGCCTGACCCGCATCGTCGAGCAGGGCCTGGAGAGCGTCATCACCATCCGCGGCACCGTCAAGGTCCGCGAGCTCCTGCCCGAGTTCGACCTGTTCGTCCTGCCCAGCTACAACGAGGGCCTGCCGGTCGTCTCCCTGGAGACCATGGGGGCCGGCATCCCCACGGTGAGCACCGACGTCGGCGCCGTGCGCTCGGTCGTCGAGGACTTGATCGTCACCGACGAGGGGGAGACCTGGGATCCCTGCGGCATCATCATCGAGCCCGGCGACCCCACCGTCATGGCGGACAAGGTCCAGGAGGTCATCTCCGACGTCGATCTCTACGAGCGTCTGAGCCTCAACGCCCGCGGCCGCGTGGGCGGCCTACGACCTGGTCAAGGTCAACGCCTCCTACAACAAGATCTACCGCCAGGGCGGTGCCGGCGAGCAGACCGGTACCCGCGCCGACCGAGGAGGAGCATGAGGAGCAGCACCGGCGGCGTCGGCGCCTGGATCCGTTACGGAAACCCGCTCGAGCCCGGGGGCTGGACTTCGCGATCGCCCACTACCGGGCGGCCATCCTCCAGCCCTGGGAGACCGAGGCAGCAGCCCGCCTCAAGGAGGCACGACCGGACATGACGGTCCTGGCCTACCGGTGCCTGTCCTCCACGCGAGACTTCGAGCCGGACTCCATGCGCGCCTCCGGGCTGTCCTACCGCGAGGCCCGACGCCGCGGCTGGCTCGCCAGGCGTGACAACGGCGACCTGGTCGAGTGGAACACCTACCCCGGCCACTTCCAGGCCCGCGTGTGGGACCCCGACTACCGCGCCCGCTGGGTGGAGGAGGTCTGCCAGGCCACCGCTGAGACCGCCTTCGACGGCGTCATGGCGGACAACGACGTCTTCGACGACTACTACGGCCTGGACCTCCCCCTGGACGGAATCGCCGACACCGCCGCCCTGCGCGCCGAGTTGAACATCTTCGTGGACCAGGCCGGTGCCGGCCTCAACGGCGTCGGCAAGATCCTCATCCCCAACGTGGCCGAGGCCCGCCGGGAACCCGGCCGCTGGGAGCGCCACTCGGCCTGGGGTGGTGGCTTCGACGAGTGCTGGCTGGGCTGGGGGGACCATCACCTCTTCGATGAGGCCACGGCCCTGGCCCAGATTCACGAGCTGCGAGGCCGGGCCTGTCCATCGTGCGCACGCCCGACGGCGGGGGCGGCGGCTCCATGTCCGGTGCCCGCACGTCCCCCGGCCTCTACGGGCTGGCGGCCTTCTGGGTCTTCGGGGAGGGAGGCGCCTACACGGCCACCGGTCACGACGACTACTCGCGCACTGCCTGGTTCCCCGCCCTCGACGCCGACCTGGGGCGCCCGCTGGGACGGCCCCGGAGGACCTCAGGCGCCTGGGTGCGCGAGTTCGAGAGCAGAGTGGCCGCCGTCGCGCTCGGCGAGGAGGAGGCGGCACCGTGCGTCTCCCGGCGGGCCTCAGGTCACCGGGGCCCACCGGGGACCCGGACGGTGAGGCGCTGGCTCTGGAGGTGCCCCTCAGTGCGCATTGTGGGATGATTGCCCTGCGTGCATGAGTCATGACCCGGTCCGGCTCGTGCGAGATCCGATAATGGGGCTAAAGACCTGTCAAACGTTAGTCTTGTTGGGTGGATCATTGACCTGCTTGACTTCCTGAGATCCCCGCCGTCCCGTACAGCGTTCTCTCGGGCAGGAAGTGCGGCGTCCGTCTTGGGCGGCGTCGACAGAGTTCCACAGGACCCAGGACAAGGATGACCTATGGCACAGACTTCCCAGAATAGCGCGGCGGACATCGCGCACAAGCCCATGATGAGCACTGCTCAGATCCTGCTGATGAACGTCGGATTCTTCGGCATCCAGTACTCCTTCGGCATGCAGCAGAACGCCATGTCGCCCATCTACCAGTTCCTCAGGGGCTTCCGCTGACGAGATCCCCATCCTCAATCTGGCCGGACCCGTCACCGGCCTGCTCATCCAACCGCTCATCAGGGCGCTCTCGGACCGGACCTGGAGCGAGAAGTGGGGACGCCGTAAGCCCTTCTTCCTGATCAGGGGCCGTCGGCTGCTCCGTGTTCCTGTTCCTCATGCCCTTCGTCACCGCTTTGTGGATGGCGGTGCTGTGCCTGTGGCTGCTGGACGCCTCGAACAACACGGCCATGGAGCCCCTACCGGGCCTTCATCGGCGACCGCCTGCCCTCAAGCAGCTCGCCAGGGCTTCCTCGCCCAGTCCCTGTTCATCGGCGCCGGCTCGGCCCCTGGCCGCCGGGACCCTCGTCGTTCTGGAGAAGACCCTGGCGGGCGCCACCGCCGCCGGCATCCCCCTACTGGGTCTTCGGCGCCTTCATGGTGGGCTCAGTGTGCTCCATCGGCTCGGTGCTCATCTCGGTGCTCTCCACCAGGAGCTGCCGCCCACGCCGGAGGGCTTGGTCGAGCTCGAGCGCAAGAAGCGGGAGGAGGGCCCCTTCGGCTTCCTCAAGGACATCGGCGTCGCCATCGTCGAGATGCCCCGCGGCCTGAAGAAGATGGCCCTGGTCTACTTCTTCCAGTGGTACGCCATGAACGTCTTCTGGCAGTACCTGGGCCTCATGTGCGCCGTCACCTACTTCGGCGTGAACCTGTCCGACCCGGGGTACGCCAAGACCGAGGGCCTTCAACGACGCCTCCGGCTTCGCCACCGGGCTCATGGTCGCCTACTACGTCTCCTGCACGGTCGTCGCCCTCTTCCTGGCGCGACTGTCCAACCGCATCGGCCCCAAGCACGTCCACACCGCGGCGCTGTTCCTCGCCGCCGTCTGCCTGGTCCTGCTCACCCGCATCGGCAGCCCCGGCCACACCGCGGTCCTCTACCTGCCCATGATCGGCATTGGTGTGGCCTGGGCTTCTATTACGGGCGTGCCCTACATCATGGCCATTGAGATGATCCGCAAGGAGCGCCGAGGCGTCTACATGGGCGTTATCAATATGATGATCGTCATCCCCCAGTTCATCCAGACCCTCACCTTCGGTCCCATTTACAAGCACCTGCTCGGCGATCACCCGGTCAACGCCATGCTCTTCGTCGCAGTCTTCCTCGTCATCGCCGGTCTGCTCATCGAGTGGATCGACACCGTCAAGGACGCGGACCCGCGGGTGCGCGCCGCCGCCGTGTCCGCCACTGAGACTGCCGTGGCCTGACCGGGTGCCCCACGAAAGGATGTCATCCGTGACCTATACCACCATTGTCGCCGGCGTCGGCGATGTCGAGACGAACACCCACGTCATCGATCGCGCCTGCGAGATGGCTCGCCTGTGCGACGCCGCTCTTCTCCTCGTCGCCGGCTTCGACCCCGTCTCGGCGCGGGACAAGGCTCGCATCAACGAGTTTGCCCCCGTCGCCGATGTGCGGGTCGGGCTCACCGAGGACCAGGCCTACGCCGTCGTCGAGAAGGCGCGTGATCTCGCCGTTGAGCGCGGCGTCGCCCTCGCCCAGGGCGTCGTCGTCGAGGGCACGGCGGTCGATGCCGTCACCCTCGTCACCTTGGAGACCGAGGCGGACCTCGTCATCGTCGGATCCAAAGGCGTCGATTCGCTGTTCGGCCGCGTCTTCGGAGCCGTCTCCGTCCAGGTGCTCCGCAAGTCGAAGTGCGACGTCCTCGTCGTCGTTCCCTAGTCGCCGGATAGACGTTGGACGCACGCGTCGGATCCTGCGCGATCGGACCGGCGGCGGATGCCCGCCACGCGGAAGTGTGGAGGGTATCCGCCGCTATGTTTTCGAGTTCTTCGTGTGTGAGGGCGTGGTCGGGGTGAGCGGGTGCCGGTGGTTCGGCGTCTCGGGGTCCTGCGCGGTCGTACCTTAGAGGGGCTCTAAGGTACGACCGCGCGGTTTTACGTACGACCGCGTGCGCTGGGAGGGTACGACCACGCGGTTTTACGTACGACCGGGTGGGAGCGCGTACGACCACGTACCCCGAGACCCCGCCGAGGAAAGCCCCGCACAACCCCATCCCCACGACACGAAGAACCCGTTTTGAGCAGTTGTCGTAACTCCTGTGATATGTGGGGTCGGGCTGGGCGCATGGCGACGCTGGAGCTGCCCGCCGGCCTGGTCCTGCCCGGCCCCACCGGGGCGCCCGACGGCGAGCCCCTGTCCACCCGCATCACCCTGCCGGGACACACCGGCCTGTTGGCGCTGCGCCATTAAGCCCTAGGGCCGGCCGGCGCAGCCCTGTTCGCGGCTGGATGAGTCACCTGCAACATGGGACCGAAGTCACATAGAGTGCTTCGCGTGCGCCTGCGCGTGCACGGAGTCCCTAGTTCCACAAGAACCGAAAGAGGCAAGGATGCCCAAGTACGTGTACCGCTTCAGCGAGGGTGACAAGGACCAGAAGGATCTCCTGGGTGGCAAGGGAGCGAACCTGGCGGAGATGACCCGGCTGGCTCTCCCCGTTCCCCCCCGGCTTCACCATCACCACCGACGCCTGTCGCGCCTACCTGGCCAGCGGCGAGGTCCCTGAGGAGCTCTCGGTCCAGGTCACTACCGCTCTGCGTGGAGTCGAGGAGGAGCTGGGGCGCGAGCTCGGCGCCGCCGAAGACCCCTTGCTCGTCTCGGTGCGAAGCGGCGCCAAGTTCTCCATGCCCGGCATGATGGAGACCGTCCTCAACATCGGCCTCAACGACGTCTCCGTCAAGGGCCTGGCCGCCGCCAGCTCCGACGAGCGCTTCGCCTGGGACTCCTACCGCCGCCTCATCCAGATGTTCGGTAAGACCGTCCTGGACATCGACGGCGACCACTTCTCCGACGCCCTGGAGGCCAAGAAGGATGCGCGGGGCGTCTCCATGGACTACGAGCTCCCCGTGGACGCCCTCCAGGAGCTGGTGGAGGAGTACAAGGCCATCGTCAAGGAGCACGCGGGCATCGACTTCCCGCAGGACCCCCGCTCCCAGCTGGACATGGCCACCGAGGCCGTCTTCCGCTCCTGGAACACCGAGCGCGCCCACATCTACCGCCGCCGCGAGAAGATCCCGCACGACCTGGGCACCGCGGTCAACGTGTGCACCATGGTGTTCGGCAACATGGGGGAGACCTCCGGCACCGGCGTGTGCTTCACCCGCGACCCCTCCACCGGGCGCACCGGCGTCTACGGCGACTACCTGGTCAACGCCCAGGGCGAGGACGTCGTCGCCGGCATCCGCAACACCCTGTCCCTGGCGGACCTGGAGCGCCTGGACAAGGCCTCCTACGACGAGCTGCGCTCCATCATGCGCCGCCTGGAGACCCACTACCGCGACCTGTGCGACATCGAGTTCACCATCGAGCGCGGCAAGCTGTGGATGCTCCAGACCCGCGTGGGCAAGCGCACCGCCGCGGCCGCCTTCCGCGTGGCCACCCAGCTCGTCGACGAAAAGCTCATCACCATGGACGAGGCCCTCACACGCGTCACCGGTGAGCAGCTCACCCAGCTGATGTTCCCCCAGTTCGACGACGACTCCAGCCGCGACCTGCTCACCCGCGCCATGCCCGCCTCCCCGGGCGCCGCCGTGGGCTACATCGCCTTCGACAACGACGAGGCCGTCTCCCGCGCCGAGAAGGGCGACTCCGTCATCCTCGTGCGCCGCGAGACCAACCCCGACGACCTGCCCGGCATGGTCGCGGCCGCCGGCGTGCTCACGGCCCGCGGCGGCAAGACCAGCCATGCCGCCGTCGTCGCCCGCGGCATGGGCAAGACCTGCGTGTGTGGCGCCGAGGCCCTTGAGGTCGACGCCGCTGCCAAGACCCTGCGCATCGCGGGACGCGAGGAGGTCCTCACCAGTGAGGACATCATCGCCATCGACGGCACCACCGGCGAGGTCTTCCTCGGTGAGGTCGGCGTCGTCGACTCCCCGGTCATGACTACCTGCGTCGCGGCCTGGACGAGGCGCTCAAGGCGGCCGGAGACGACGACACCCGTGAGCTCGTCACCGCCGTGGACCGCCTCATGCGCCACGCCGATGCGGTCCGCCGCCTGGAGGTGCGCGCCAACGCCGACACCCCCGACGACGCCCGCCACGCCATCCACCGCGGCGCCCAGGGTGTGGGCCTGTGCCGCACCGAGCACATGTTCCTGGGCGAGCGCAAGCAGTTCGTCCAGAACCTCATCCTGGCCTCCTCCGACGCCGAGCGCGAGGCCGCCCTGGCCGCCCTCCTGCCGCTGCAGAAGGGCGACTTCATCCAGATGTTCGAGACGATGAACGGCAAGCCCATGACGGTGCGCCTCATCGACCCGCCGCTGCACGAGTTCCTGCCGGACCTGACCGAGCTGAGCGTCAAGGTGGCCGTGGACCGCGAGCGCGGCGAGCTGGACCCGGCCGACGAGGAGCTCCTGGCCGTGGTGCGCAAGAGCCACGAGGCCAACCCGATGCTCGGCCTGCGCGGGGTCCGCCTGCTGCTGACCATGCCGGGCCTCATCGAGCTCCAGGTGCGCGCCATCGCCGAGGCCGCCGTCGAGCGCCTCAAGGCCGGGGGCGACCCGCACCCCGAGATCATGATCCCGCTCATCGGGTCGGTGCGTGAGCTCCAGCTGGCGCGCGAGCGCGTGGAGCACGTGCTGCAGGAGGTCTCCCAGGCCTCCGGCTACGCCCTCGATTTCCCGGTGGGCTGCATGATCGAGCTGCCGCGCGCTGCCGTCACCGCCGCCCACGTCGCCGAGGAGGCCGACTTCTTCTCCTTCGGCACCAACGACCTGACCCAGACCACCTGGGGCTTCTCACGCGACGACGTCGAAGGCTCCTTCGTGGGCCACTACACCGACGACGGCATCTTCGGGGTCTCCCCCTTCGAGACCATCGACACCGACGGCGTGGGCGGCATGGTGCGCCTGGGCGTCGAGGGCGGCCGCTCCACCAAGCCGACGATGAAGATGGGCGTGTGCGGCGAGCACGGCGGGGATCCCGAGTCCATCGGCTTCTTCCACCGGGTGGGCCTGAACTACGTCTCCTGCTCGCCCTTCCGGGTGCCGGTGGCCCGCCTGGAGGCCGGGCGCGCGGCCGTCGCGGACAAGGCTGAGTAGACCGGGTAACCGGGTAGCGAGGCCCGCGGACCAACAGTGTCGTGGGGGTCGGGCTGGGATCAGGAGGCCGGCGACGGCGAGGCGATACCCAGGCGCCCGCCCAGCCAGTCGAGCTGGTCGGCCAGCGCCGGCCCCCACACGGCCCAGGTGTGGGCGCCGTCGTACTGGCGGGTGCTCACCGTCATCCCGGCCCTCGTGGCGGCCTCGGCCAGGACGGGCACGGCCCCGCGGTAGCTCGTGTCCTGGCGGCCCACCGACAAGATGCCGGCGATGCCGTCGTAGCGGCCGGGTGCGCGGTGGACATCAGGGAGAGCGGGTCGTTGGCCTTGTAGGCGGCACGGTCTCCTCCGAAGCCCTGGGAGATGGTGCGCTCCACGCTGCCCAGCGTGGGGTGCTCCTCGGCGCTGATCGCCAGGAAGGTGCGGTAGACGCCCGGTGAGCGGGTGACGACCTGCATCGCGCAGGTGCCCCCGTTGGACAGGCCGGCCACCGCCCAGTGGGCGGGGTCGTCGTCGACCTGCAGGTTCGCCCTGATCCAGGTCGGGACGTCCTTCTCCAGGTAGGTGGCCACCTTGCCGCCGGCCTCGGTGTCGGAGCACAGGGGATTGGCGTACGGGCTGCCCAGGAGGTCGGCGACGACGACTACCGGGGCCAGGCCGTGGTGGTCGGCCGCGTAGGCGTCCATCGTGTCCTTCAGGTTCCCCAGCTCGAACCAGTCCGACGGGCTTCCCGGCTGCCCGGTGAGCAGGACGAGGACCGGCAGGGCCGGGCGCTGTGAGCCCAGGTAGGCCGGCGGCAGGTAGATGAAGGCCCCTCGCGGCGTGAAGCCCTTCGTTCCGGACTGGTCACCGGCCGGGATGTCGGCGGTGACCGCCTCGCCGTGGGCGGGCATGTCGGATGGCGGCCTCCAGGTCTCCTCCAGCGTCCCGCCTCCCGCGCACGGGTGCCGGTGACCGGGCCGCGGCGCCCTGCAGACGGTTGAGCGGCGTGGTCGCCACCCCGTAGCCCAGGACCGATGCCAGGGTGGGGTAGGAGGCGAAGAAGGTGTTGATGGCCAGCAGGGAGGAGGCCACCACGGTGACGAGGCTGGAGGCGGACTCCGTGGCGCGCACCAGGCGGCGGTTGCGTGAACGCACCGCCCGGTGACGTCCCTCGGTGCGGTTGCCGGTGACCAGCTGGGCGATGACGAGACCGATGACGCCCACCCAGGTCCACACGAACCAGCCGACGCCGTCGGCGACAGGGATGCCAGATGACGTCCACGGCCAGCCAGAAGGTCACTGCGCTCACTGCTGCCACGGCGGGTACGACGAGCTGGCGATGCCAGGGCAGGTAGCGGGTGCGCCGCCACCACAGCCAGGCGATGACCACCGCGGCCACGATCACGCAGACCGTCCCCAGCCAGGGCTGGAGGATGTGGACGGCCTTGAGAGCGCCTACGACGCCGCCCGACGCCTGCGCCTCGGCAGTGCTGCTGGCAGTGGCGGCGTCGGCGGTGGGCGCGCCAGCACCGCTGATCTCAGTCACGGTTCATCAGCACATGGGCGAAGCGCGCCGTCTGGGAGGGCTTGAGACCGGGCAGGTAGGCCCGGGCGATGGCGATCCCGACCGTGGGCAGGTCCACCAGGTCGGGAACCGCCAGGTACATGGGCACGGAGCGCGGCTTGAACTTGCGCTTGTAGGCGTGCAGGGAGCCGAATCCGTAGGCCGGCTCGAGCACGGAGGCCAACAGGTTCAGGAGTGGGTCGAAGCGTGAGGAGGCATCGCCGTCGGCCGGTGCGGAGCGCGACAGCGGAGCCCCGGACAGGGACAGGATCTCCAGCCCCTCGGCCTGGGCGTCCTGGGCGGCGCGCCCGATGAGGTACTCCATGACGGGGCGGAAGCCGCCCTCGCGGCGTCGCATGAAGTCCAGGGTCAGGCCGATGACGCGCCCGTCGCGGTAGACCGGCAGCCAGGAGGTGACGCCCTGGACGGTGCCCTCGGCGTCCACGGCCAGCAGCAGGCGCGTCTCGGCGTCGTCGAGCTCGGCCAGACCGCCCAGGGTGAAGCCCATCTCCGGCAGCGGCTTGTCACTGGCCCAGGCCTGCGAGATGGCCCGGATCTGGTCGCGCCGGCCGGCCGGGCAGTCGCGGAAGGTGGTCCACACCGCCTCGATGCCCTCCTTGTTGGCGTGGTTGAGGGCGGTGCGCACGTCCTGATAGGCCTTGCCGCGGAAGGCCAGGTCCGGCAGGTCCAGGACGGCCTCCTCAGCCACCTGCATGATCGTCCAGCCCATGGCACGGGCGGCCTCCATCGCCGGGGCGTGCACCGAGTACAGGGCCGGGATGAGTCCGGCGTCGGTGGCGAAGTCGGCGAAGTCGCGCACCGCCTGGGCCACGTCGGCGTCGTCGGCGGCGGGGTCCCCGACCGTCAGGGCGACGTCGCGGCTGGGCCGGTAGGGAGAAGCCGGCCGTGCCCGCCTCGTTGACCCAGGCCTCGTTGCCCTGCCAGGTGAGCATCCACCCCAGGGTCCCGGCGCCGCGACTGCGCACCAGCTCGACGAGCTCCTCGCGGTCGGAGATCCGGGTGCGGGCGGGAGCGGACTGGGCCAGCCACACCCACAGGATCGTCAGAAGCCACACCAGGACCGGAACCCACGCGGTGAGCAGGTAGGCCAGGGGGGTCAGGGGCTCGACGATCAGGCTCATGATGCCGCCGGTGCTGATGGGCAGCAGGTAGGACACGTAGGTCTCCAGCAGGGCGGGCCAGGTCGCGTAGGGGGTGAAGTCATGAGACATGAGCAGGCCCCCGGCGACGGTCAGGGCCGCCCCGCCCAGGAGGGTCAGGATCCAGGCGACGACGGCGCGGCGAATGACGCCGGGGCGCGATCCCAGGGTGAAGCGCCTCCTGGTCCACACCACCAGGCTGATGACCACGATGTTGAGCAGCAGCGGCACCAGCAGGTGCCCCGAGCGCAGCCAGCTGTGCAGGAGCTGGGTCGTGGTGGGACCGGACTCGGCCTCCTGCTCGCCGATCTTCTCCACCAGGGCGAACAGGGCCGCGCACGCCCCCAGGAAGATCTGCAGGGCGATGGTGCCGCAGACCGCCGAGCGACGCCCCCGGCGCAGGCCGTCGGCCAGGACCAGCTGCAGGAGCGCCGGCATGCACATCAGGAGCTGCTCGACGGGGTAAATGACGGCGTCCTTGGGCAGGATGGCGGGGGTCAGCCCGTAGCGGGCGTCAGCCAGGGGGCCGGCGGCGTTACTCACGACCGCCAGGGCGCAGCTCACGGCCCAGCAGGCCACCAGGAAGGCCACGAGCTCGCGCTCCACGCGCCGGGGCAGCTCCTGGGAGGGGGCCGTCTGCTGCCCGCGCTCCAGGATGATGCCCATGATGAGGCCGATGACGCCGGCTCCCAGGCGGGCCAGGGCGCCCACGGTTCCGGTCACGGCGGCCGAGACGATGAGGACGGCGAAGGCCGCCAGGCGCGTGCGCCGTCGCCAGGACGGGCGCATGACGCTGGTGGAGGCCGCCACCAGGCCGGCGATGGGCAGGCTGATGCCCTGAATCGGGGCGTGGATGAGGTAGGGGGACCAGGCGTCCCACACGCGGCCGATGAGGGGGTAGAGCGCCTGGGCCAGGACGATGCCTCCGGCGCAGGAGACGACGGCGGTGGCCAGCCACCGTCGCGTGCCCAGGAGCCGCTCCAGCAGCACGCCGATGGACAGCAGCACGAGGCTTCCGGTCACCGGCAGCAGGTGGCCGGGGACCGCCCAGGCGGTCAGTAGGGTCCACACCCGCTGGGGCTGGTGGATGTAGGCGGACAGGACGATCTGTCCCCGGGGTCCCCAGGGCAGCAGGAGGATGCCGATGATGAGAGTCAGTGCGGCACCGGTGGTCGCGGCCGGCGCCGGGGCCAGCCAGGCGCGCGCGGCCCGCCAGGCTCGGTGCGCGTAGGCGCTCAGGTGCGAGGGCTCAGACGCGGGGGCCGCCGGCGCCGATGACGGCGATGGTGCGGGCGATGGGGTGGAGGAGGGCACCGGCGAGGGCGCGAGCTCGGATGCGTCCGGGGGGAGACGTGGTGGACGAGGCCGACGGCATGAACGCTCCTCAGCGGTAGGTGATGGGAGGCTGGTGATGCGATAGGGGATGGTCGGGGCTCCCCGCCGGGAGCCGACCAGCCGACATTCTTATCCACTTCCCGGGCATCCTCATCCACCTCCAGGTGGATGCGACCATGAGACCGGTCTCTCCAAGAATCGGGGATAACCCTAGGAGATAACCTCGATCTGGCCGTGTTCTCGCGGTTTTCTCCCTGTGAGTGGGCTGATGTGATGGGGTGACGGCCCGCCCCTCGTTGCCGTCATGAGATAGTCTGCCGTGTGCTGGCGGTCGTGACAGGATGGCTGGGCACTGTGTTCGTGGGTGACTCGACTGTGAGCCGTCCACGCGCGTGCCCGCCTGTGCTGGGGGCCATCGCGGAGCAGGACGACGAGGAAAGGCGGCCCCATCCATGGCCATGTACGAGCTCGACGGCAACCACCTCCTGCCCGTGCGCCTGGGTCGCTCCGCTGATGCCATCACCCTGTCTCACAGTCTGGTCGCCATCCAGCGTCAGATCGTCGATGTCCTGCGCCGCCCGCTCTTCCCCCCTGTCATGGGAGGAGCTCGAGACCGGGGCGAGCCTGACCGCCCTGGACGCCACCGGGCAGGTCGTCGTCGTCGAGGTCCTGGAGAGAGTCGACTCCACGGGGCTGCTGGCCGCCATGTCGCGTCTGACCCAGGCCGCCACCGCGGGCCGCCGTGAGATCGCCAGCAGGTACGCCGGCGGGCTGGGGGCCTTCAGCCAGGACTGGAACGAGTTCCGCGAGGCGATGCCCGCCCAGGTCGAGGCCGGGCCGAGGCTGACGATCCTGAGCGCCTCCCTGGAGCCCGACGTCGTCGGAGGGCTGGGAGTGCTGGCCTCCTCCGGGCTGGAGATCCACGAGGTGGACGTGCGCATCGTGGACGAGTCCCGCATCGTCGTCGTGGTGGAGAAGATCTCCGGGATGGACGTGGCCGCCGGGGGGCCGCTGCTCGTGGCCCGTGCTCCCCGGCCAGCCCTGGCCGGTTCCGCCTCCTCCGGCTCGAACGGTTCACGGGGCATGGACGCCACTGAGCAGGCCGAGCACATGAGTCCGGTCACCGGCCCCATCGAGATCGTCATGTCCGCCGAACCGGTGACCGCCCCCGAGGCCGGGGGCGTTGATGATGTCAGTGCCGCCATCCCGGCGGGAGCCTTCGCCGCGACGGGGGCCGCCGATGCGCTCTCCGAGCTGTTCGAACCGGTGGCCGTCACCGCCGAGCAGCCCCAGGTGCATGCCCTCTCGGCCCAGGGCGGGGACGAGGCCCCGTCCGAGGAGGCCGGCGCCCAGCCTGCCGAGCAGGCCGTGCCCGAACCGGATGTGGGGGCTGCCGACGCACCTGACGGTCCCGTCGACGGCGCCCCTGGTGAGGCCGCCGCTGCCGATGGCTCCGTGACCGATGCCGACCGCGGTGCCGAGGTCGAGCACGAGGCTGAGCACAAGGCTGAGCACCGTGCCGAGGCTGAGCCGGAGGTCTCGAAGAGCCGGCCCGAGCCGGGCTCGGAAAGCTCCGACGGCGCCCCTCAGGCGCCCGCCGCCGAGTCCGCGGCCGGCCCCGGCGACTCCAGCCACCCCGACCATGCCGCCGGTCACCACGTCGCCGCCGGCAGTGCCAGCAGCGTCGGTCAGGACCTGGCCGACATCCTCAGCGGTGACACCGTGACTGTTCCCGCCGTCGTCGACCTGGACGAGGAGCCCGCCGTCGCCGAGGCCGGTCACCCGGGCGGACCCGACTCCACCGATGGATCCAGCGCCGAGGAGCGGGCCGTCGCCGCCCTGGCCGGAGGCGTGGACATCCTCGGCGGGAGCAGCCTGTCCGGGGGGAGTGGTTCAGCGGCCTCGGCCGGCGAAGCCCCGAGCCCGGCCGGTTCGCGCACCCGCATGGGACGGCGCTCGCGGGCGGCGCACTCTCAGCCCGACGCCTCCTCGGCTGCGCCCGCCGCGCAGGCCTGGTCCACGGTCGCCCCCAACGAGTCCCGCACAGAGGCGCCCACCGGTGCGGTGCCCCTCGTGTCCTGGGAGCCGCTGCGCGGCTCGGCCGACGGGCTCGACCCGGTGGCCGAGGCGCTGGGCGGCGACCCCTCCAAGTCCCTCCAGGTCCAGGAGACTGCGGAGCTGGCGGCCGTGGCGGCCTCGCTGGGCAAACCGACCCAGATCGTCTGGCAGCGGCTGCGCCGAGGCATCTACCACGAGGCGATCCTGTCGGTGGAGGGGTCATCACCCTGTCCGACGGGCGCTCCTTCACCGATCCGACATCAGCCGCCAACGCCGCCCAGGCCGTCACCGACGCCGACGGCTGGCGCGTGTGGCGCGTAGGGGTGCACGGCGCCCACCTGGGGGACCTGCGCGACGACCTGGCCGACCGCGGCTTCTGAAATCCCCCTGGCCCCGATCCTGGCTGTCCGGTCGGCTCGTCCGTGTGGTTGGTCCCCTTACGTCGTAGGTCGTAAACGCCCTGACATCCTCCGCCCGTAGAGGAGAGCCGCCCGATGCCGCGAGGCTGGAGGCGGCTCGCGGCTTTCCCGATCACGCGGGCCGGGGAGATGACTATGAACGCGACGCGCAACGTGATGCGCAGAGCCAAGGCCCTGGTCGTGCTGGTCCTGTTGGCCTCGTTGTCCCTACTGGCTGCCTGCGGCTCGACGTCGTCGTCGGCTGGCCTGCCGCGGCGTGAGCCTCCGTCCGGGGAGCATCAGCTGACGGCCGAGGACGTCAACGCCTGGTTGGATGGGAAGCTGCCCGATGCCCTCAAGAACGGAGACATCCCCGGCGCCGTGGTGACCGTGGTCAAGGACGGTCAGGTGGTGACCACCCGCGGTTATGGGTGGTCCGATACGGGTGCTTCGGGTGGGAATCCGGTGGCCGTGGACCCGCAGAAGTCCCTGTTCCGGGTGGCCTCGATCTCCAAGATCCCGACCTCCATCTCGGCGATGCAGCTGGTGGAGCAGGGCAAGGTGGATCTCGATGCCGATATCAGCGCCTACCTGGACTTCGAGATTGAGCGGCGTTTCGATGAGCCTCTGACTCTGCGCCATTTGCTGACCCACTCGGCGGGCTTCGAGGAGAGGTGGAAAGTTGTCCCGACGACGGACCTGGAGGCCTACGTCAAGAATGATCCGCCGGCTCAGGTCTTCGCGCCGGGCACTACCCCGGCCTACTCCAACTACGGCATGGCCCTGGCCGGCTACATTGTGCAGCGGGTGAGTGGTCAGCCTTTTGAGACCTATGTGCGTGAGCACGTCCTGGAGCCGGCGGGCATGACCTCCTCCACCTATGAGCAGCCCCTGCCCAAGGATATGGCCGACTTGCTGGGCCCCGGCTATACGTCCACGGGTGAGGAGGTTCCCTTCGAGCTCATGGGTGACTTCCCTGCCGGTTCGCTGACTGTCTCGGCCCCGGACTTCGCCGCCTTCATGAACGCTCAGCTGAGTCGCTCGCCGAAGCTGTTGCGTGAGGAGACCTGGGAGCAGATGTGGTCTCCTGGGCTGGGGGAGGAGCGGCTCGGCAACCGCGCCAAGGCCGGGGAGATGGGTCTGGGCTACTTCGAGCTTATTCGTAACGGCCGGCGTATCGTCGAGCACAGCGGCGACCTTACGTCGGGCTGGCACTCCAAGTTCGAGCTCTACCCCGAGGAGAACACCGGCATCTTCATTTCCTACAACGGTCAGGGCAACGAGTCGTCGAGCAGCCTGCGTGAGGACCTGGCTCAGGGCTTCGCCGACCGCTACTTCCCCGGAGACGCGGTCAAGGCATCCGGTAGTAAGGACTCCGCCGACCGCGCCCGTCAGGTAGCCGGCTCCTATGTGGTTAGCAGAAGCTTCTGGGCCACCTTCCCGACAGCCTGGGTACCTGTTCTTGGCTCGGCGACGATTGAGCATGCGGGTGACGGGAAACTCATTTTCAACGGAGATCTCGTGCCTAATAAATCTCCGTATGTTGAGGTCGAGCCGTGGGTCTGGCGCCAGGTCGACGGTGCCGGGGTCATTGCCGCGCAGGTTGAGGACGGCAAGGTCGTCAGCCTGAGTCCGGGACCGGCTTACACCCTGCTTCCTACCACGCCGGTTCAGCAGGCGCTTGCTCCCGTGTTCGGCATCTGCCTGGTCCTCTTGCTGGTGGCCACGGTGGCCTGGCCGGTCGGGGCGCTGCGGCGCCGTCGGGCCCTCGCGCGGGGCCGGGAGGTCGGCGCCCCGGTGTCGTGGCTGACCCGTGTGGCGCGGAGCGGCGGGGCCGTGGCGCTGGCTGCCCAGTTCACCTGGATCGGGCTGCTGCTCGTCATTATGGCTAATTCAACGACTTTTACCGACGGTTCCTTCACCTGGCTGATCCCGGTGGCACGATGCGCCCAGGTCCTTCAGGCCCTGGGGGTGGTGGCCGTCATCCCTGCAGCCGTCGACCTCGTTATGTCCCTGAGGCGCCGGGCGGGCTGGCGGAGGATCACCATGTCGGCCGTTCTCCTGGCGGCACTAGTGGCACTGGCCTGGTGGGCCTGGGCCGGCAACGCCCTGGTACCCAGGCTCGGACTGTGACCGGGGGACGTCGAGGTCGGTGTCCGTCGATGACAATGCAACCATGAGCGTGTCCGATCCCACCAGCCCGGTCTCGATCCGGCGCAACGATGTGCTGCTGGCTCTCACCTTCGCGGTGGTCCAGCCAACGGCGGTGCTTCTCGCGAGTAGCTCGGTGCCGGCTCACCTTTGGCCGTGGTTCGCCGCGACGGCTGTTCCGCTTGCGGCCGAGGGATTGGCGCTTGTGCTGTGGCGCAGTCGCCCCCTGGTCTGCCAGGCGCTGGTGTGGTCGGCGGAGGCGGTGACATTGCTGTTGCTTCCGGCAACTTACGTCGCCAGCGGCTACGGCCAGCTCGTGGTGTCCTTCGGCATGGGGATGCGGTTTCCTCTGCGCCGAACGGCGGCTGCCCTGACCGCGCTGTCCCTGGCCTACTCGGCGGTCGACAACTGGCGAGACCCGCCCAATCAGTGGGAGCTGGCCATGACAAGAGTGCTGGTGAACCTGGCGGCCTGCCTGCTACCGATGCTGGGCGGGGCGGCGCTGGCCAGCAGTCGCAGGTACGAGCACTCCCGTCAGGAGCTCCTCAGGCGCGAGCACGGCCGGCAGCTGGAGGTGGCCCTCATCCAGGAGCGCCGCCGCCTGGCCGGAGAGCTGCACGACGTCGCCGCCCACCACCTGGCCGGGATCGTCGTGCAGGCGGCCGCGCTCGAGCGACTGATCGACCGCGACCCGCAGACGGCCAGGGACGCGGCTCAACAGCTGCGCAGGCAGGCCAAAAGGAGACCCTCTCCGGGCTCCGCTCCGTGGTGGGGCTGCTACGCAGTGACGAGGAGGTCGAGGAGTCCACACCCGGACTGCGCGACCTGTCCGAGCTGGTGGCCTCCACCCGGGCGCTCGGCGTCGACATTGACCTGTTCGACGATGGCCTTCTGGGTGACGAGCCGGGTGGTGCGACCACCCGCAGCACCTCCAGCGGTGCGCCCTCCAGAGATACCGCCGCTCGTATACCGGTCCTGTCGCAGCGGGCCGACACCGCCGTCTTCCGGGTGGCGCAGCAGGCGATCAGCAACGCCCTGCAGCACGCTCCGGGAGCCCCGATCACGGTGGAGGTGAGACGTCTGGAGGCCGCCCTTGAGCTGAGCGTGCTCAACGGCCCGGCCCGCCGACTGCCGACCGACCCCGGTGGTGGCGGTACGGGCCTGACGGTCATGCGGGAACGGGCCGACGCCGTTGGCAGCTCTCTCCACGCCGGCCCGGTGGAGGGCGGCGGCTGGCGGGTACGGTTGGTCCTGCCGTTGGCCCGGGAGGAGGACGCGTGATCGGGGTGGTGCTGGTGGATGACCAGGCGGTGATTCGCGCCGGTTTCCGTATCCTGCTGGAGGAGAACGAGGACATCACGGTGGTGGGCGAGGCCTCCGGCGGCAGGGAGGCGGTGCGCGTGGTGCGCGCGACCCGGCCCGACGTCGTGTGCATGGACCTGCGGATGTCCGAGGGGGACGGCCTGACGGCCACGCGCCAGATCGTCGCCGAGCGCCAGGACGGCGGCCCCGGCGGTCCTGGTCGTCACCACCTTCGACATGGACGCCGACGTCTTCGGCGCGCTGGAGGCCGGGGCGGACGGCTTCATCCTCAAGGACTGCGAGCCCGAGGAGCTGGTCGATGCCGTGCGCCGCCTGGCCTCCGGCTACGGCCTGGTGGACCAGAGCGTCACCCGCCGGGTGATCGCCGAGTTCGCCCGCCGCCAGGGCCGGGTCGAGAACCGGGAGGCGCTCGGTGTGCTCACCGAGCGGGAGCGCGAGGTCGTCCAGCTCCTGGCCGGCGGCATGTCGAACGCGGAGATCGCCGCCGCGCTCGTCGTCGAGACCAGCACGGTCAAGTCGCACCTGACGCGGATCCTGCCCAAGATCGGCGCCCGCGACCGGGTCCAGGCCGTCGTGTGGGCCTTCCGCAACGGGCTGGTCTGAGGTGCCGGCCGTCGTCGGACCGGATCAGCGCAGCACGTAGGCGGCCATCCAGCGGCGCATGGCGGAGAAGACCTGTTCGCGCACGGGCGGCTCGGACAGAGTGAGGTCATGGACGCCGCCGGGGAAGCGGGCGATGGTCACCAGCTTGCCGAGCATGACGGCGCGGCGGGCGGTGGCGTCGGCGTCGATGATCGTGTCCGCGCTGCGTGACTCCGGAGTCCAGGTCACTCCGAGCCGGGTGGAGGCCGCGCCCATGGACAGCACCGGGCAGCGGATGTCCAGGCCCTGGGTGACGCGGTTGTGGCCCTCCATGACGGCCTGGAGCCAGCCGACACGTACGGGCGCGGAGGGCTTGATCGACCAGGCGGGGTTGATGTCCCAGCCGGTCACGTAGGGGTCGTCGGCCCAGGCGGGATCGGGCAGCTCGCCGTCGCGCTCGGGGAGCCAGCCGTCGGTGATGGAGAAGACTCGCGCCGGGTCGACCCAGCCGTCGAGGATCGACATGCGCGGGTCGCGCAGCGCCAGGGTGCGCAGAACCGGGTCGCCGACGGTGCGCACGAGCTCGGAGCCCTGGAGCGAGAGCCAGGCGGAATTCAGGACCAGGGCGCGCAGGGCCCCCGGGTGGCGGTCGGCCCACAGGGAGGCGATGAGCCCGCCCGTGGAGTGACCCGACAGGACGAGCTCGGTCTCCCAACCCTGATCGGCGCGGATGGCCGACAGGGCCCGTCCCAGGTCCTCGTCGTACTCGGCCAGCGAGGTGCACCAGCCCAGCATCTGGCCCTCGCGCCAGGAGCGGCCGTAGCGGCGCAGGTCCAGGGCATGAAGGCCCCGCCCAGGCGGGAGATCTCGCGGGCCAGGTGGGTCTGGAAGAAGTAGTCGTTCCAGCCGTGCAGGTAGAGGTAGATGAAGGTGGGGGTGGTGGGGTGCCCGGCAGGGCGCCGGGGTCGAGGGCCGGCAGGTGGCGCACCAGGGTGGCGACGGCGCCGTCGTCCTCGTCGTCGGGCAGCAGCTCCAGGGTGCGGGCCTCGAAGCCCGGGCCCAGGAAGTCCGGCCCCCAGGCGTCCACCGGCGCGTGCTCGGTCGTTGCGTTCACGACCCCCATGATGGCACCGCTCGCCGTGAGGGGTGCCGCGACGGAACTCTCACTCACCAACAGAACTTCACAAACGACCCGGAGCCGCGTCGTTTGTGAGTTTTCGGTCGAAAGTGAGGCGGGGTCGGTGAGGCGGGGTGGGGTGCAGCGGGGCCAGCAGGTGGGGGCCGGTGAGGCGACCGGTGTCAGCCGGCGTGCTGGCCGATGAAGCGGAGGATCGTCTCCTCGAGCTGGCGGCCGTGGCCGGTGATGAGGTGACCGCCGGTGGGGAAGATCGACGTCGTCAGGTCCGGGTAGCGGTGCATGGAGGACTGCACGTGCCCCGCCGGGGGAGCGAAGGGCGCTACTCGGTCGTCCCGGGCGTGCAGGAGCAGGACGGGTGGCTTGAGCTCCTCGATCGGATAGTCCTCGAAGTGCACCGCCATGTCCCGGTTGGTGATCGAGGCGTCGATGTCCGCCCCTGTCCTGCGCTCGGACAGAGGGAGCATGCCGTGGATGGTCCGGGGATCCATGCCCAGGACGGGGCCGAAGAATGGCGAGAGCAGCCACATGATCCAGTCATGGTTCATGATCGCCGGCGGCCCCATGCGCCCGGGCGGCGTCGCGGGCCGGGACGGCCAGGGCGCGGCCGAGCTCAAGAGAATGAGTCCTGAGACGCGCTCGGGGTGGTCCAGGGCGAAGCGGATGGCGGGGGTGCCGCCGGCCGACGCTCCCAGGACGAATACCCGTTCGATCCCCAGACGGTCGAGCATCTCGGCGAAGACGGCGGCCTGGTCAGCCGGCGACCCGTCGCCTCGCACGGCGCTGCCGGGGTAGCCGAAGCGCGACGGCGCGATGACCCGGCAGTGCTCGGACAGGCTCCCGACGCTGTCGAGCGCCTGGTCGTATCCGCCGTACAGCCCGTGAACCGACAGGATCGTCTCGCAGCCGGAGCCGGAGTCGGGGCCGCTGCCGTAGCCTCCTCCCGACGGCTGTGGCCCACAGTCGACGTAGGCGACCTCGCCGTGACTGAGGGCCATCCTTCGCACCGGAAGGGCGAGCAGCCGTGCGCGGGCTGCGGCGCGGGCGCGGCTGAGACCGAGGGCCTGAGCCGCGCCGCAGATGACGATCCCGGCGCCGAGGAGTCCCGCGGCGAGCAGTGCGCGTCTCATGGCAGACCCCCTCAGGCCTCCGGCGGCGTGTGTGCACTCGTTGCGTTCACGCCCCCATGATGGCACCGCCCGCTGGGAGGGCGTCACGACCGAACTCTCACTCACCAACCAAAACTTCACAAACGACCCGGAGCCGCGTCATTTCTGAAGTTTCTGTCGAAGTGAGGCGGGTGGGGTGCAGTTGCGGCGGCACATCAATGGTGGGAGGGCTACTCGGTGGGCCGCTGACGAAACGGGCCTCGGCATCGCCCCCGGCGACTGCCTTTGGCATCCTCCTCCTGGGCGTCTGCGCCATGACTGCCTACGACCTCCTGGCCGCCTGAGCCAGGGGCGGGAGCTTCTCCCACCGAGCCTGCAGTGACCTGCGCAGACAACCCCTACGACGTCGTCGAGCGGTAGGCAGGCGCCGTGCTGGGGCACCTTCGTTGGCTCCGGCGCGGGCGAGTTCATACGCGCCGCCACCATCACTGCGGGCGTTCCTGTTCATCGGCTGCGCCATGCCGTGTCTGTCCTTCCCACCGCCAGTGAGATCTGACTGCGACTCATCGAGTCAGTCTTGAGCGAGGTCTTTCGCCCGCACCCTGTCATTGAATGAGGAACTATATCTATGAAGCGGGGGTCTGCATCTGAAGTGGGTGACCGGAAGGATTGAGTTCGGAAAATTGATGGTTCCTACAAACATCACCTCTAGATATGTGCGTATTCCCGAACTTTCAGATCGGTCGTCAAGCGCATGCTGCAAGGCTCCTGCTGTGGGTAACGTAAAGACATTCTAGAGCCTGTGTTAGGGGGGACCTATGATTGATGGTAATGAATTTCGCGTCCTGATTCCCAAATACAATAATGCAGACGTATTATTAGATAGGACGGAGTCCATAAAGTGGAGTAATCCCGAGAGTGGTTACATTAGGGGTCAGTTCAGAGATGGTGGCGCTTTTGGATATCGACACCCAAAAGCACGCTTCCTTAAAGGGTCACAGGTTTTCGTGCTCTAAGACCGACCGAGCGGATTAAGGCAAGAGGAGAGGTGTGGCGCCCGCCGCTGGCAATTGCAACTTTCACCGATGTCTACGATGGGTCGTATTCCATAGTTCGATTCTATCGCGACAACATGGTGATAGGGGCAAGCTATCTGTATCGTCCTGACGACCTCACACTGCTAGTATCGTCCGCATCCACGGGAGGCGGCGCTGGCGTCTTTGAGTACTGGAAAGAAACCGCACGCATGCTGGCTGCCGATGATCCAACTCGTCCAGCATTTGAGTCGATTAAGTACGCCCATCCGGGCAGTGCGTTGTCTGCATACATGGAGGGAGTCAACTTTCAAGTATCGGAAACTCCGTCACCAGTAATTCTACCGTTTCAGAGCAACGAGGATCAGAAGGTAGCGGTAGAGAGAGAGAGCGCTTTCTCATCGAGTCAGTGTTATTGATGGACCTCCCGGGACTGGAAAAACGGAGACCATACTGAATATCATCGCTAACATTCTGATGAGTCCTGGGGCGACGGTCGGAGTCCTGTCTTTCGGTAACGCTGCCGTTGAGAATGTCAAGGACAAACTTGATGAAGCCGGGTATGGATTTGTGGCAGCTCGGGTGGGAAATGACAAATGTGTCACCTCCTTCATCGCCGAACAAGAGGCTCGTGCACGTGGTATCGCTCGTTGGTTGAGCTACGCGTCTGTGAACGGTTCCGTGCAGTCTTCTGGAAGTCAGGAGATGGATTACTTGAAGCACATGGAGGAGCGGCTGCTTGGAGTCTGGAAATCCTCCCGAGAGCTTGCTAAGGTGCGAAGTAAGATCGAAGAATACTCCTTGGAAGCCGCTCATCTGGAGCGTCGAGCCGAAAGTAGCATTCTCCCTGATTTAAGTGAGCTGCCTCTACTACGAAAGAGTTCTCGGCGTATCCTTGACTATTTGGCTGAAACTACTGTGTGCCCGGATCTTCCTGAAGGCATTAAGGGGGTCATTCCACGTGTTCGCAGGTACTTCAAGTACGGCAGAACGAAGGGCGTGGATGCGAGCGACGCCGATACTATCCTTGGTTTGGAAAGGGCATTCTATGCCAAACGGATTGAGGAGTTAAAACAAGAAGAGAGACGTTGGCGGAGTGAGGTCGGCAATCGTGGTTCCGAGGAAGTGAGAGCCCAGTATCAGAAGGCTTCTCGCTCGCTTTTGGATCTTGTTCTGCGTCAACGCTACTTAAATAGCGTGCGTCCTAAATTCGATAAAAAGGAAAACACGATACAGAAACGAACGTCGGAGTTTCTATCAGAGTATCCGGTGGTGCTTACGACCTGCCATTCGATTCGAAGAAACCTGCCGGAAAGGCATCTTCTAGACTGGGTGATTATTGACGAGGCGACTCAGGTGAACTTGCATGCAGCTGTTTTGGCAATGAGCAAGGCGAGAAATGTTGTGGTAGTGGGGGATCTTAAGCAGCTCGGACCGATTATTGACCAAAGACTGAAGGACGCTGCGATTCCCCCTCCGCATCCCGTATACGATGTTACTGAGCACTCGATTCTCTCATCCGTCACCGAGCTCTACGGGCAAATACTTCCTCGAACGATGCTGCGTGAGCACTACCGCTGCGCACCTGAGATCATCGAGTTCTGCAATAAAATGTTCTACAACAGTGAGCTGATAGCCATGAAGGCCAAAAGTTCGGATGATCCATGGCCCACCTTGATGGTTCGCAAGACGCCGCCAGGAAATCACATGCGAACTTTGCATCGGGCTCTCGCTAAAGGCACGTACAGTCAACGGGAGATCGATACTGTCGAGGAGCTCATGGGTGGCGTCGTTGAAGGTGTAGACTTTAGGGGATTGCTCGGAGGTGAAGAATCGGGAAGCGACTACATGTTAGGCATCGCAACTCCCTACAGGCTTCAGGCGGACAGGCTCGGCGAGGCGATTTACAGTACAGATGACCTCCTTGAGACGAGCGTTAAGAGTGAGACGATACATAAATTTCAGGGACGCGGGGCTAAGGCGATGATTCTCAGTACGGTTGTTGACGAATCTCGCGTTGGTCATATGAAGTTGAGGTTCGTCGACGATCCGAGAATGGTCAACGTAGCCGTTTCTCGGGCTAAGAGAAGTTTATTCTGGTAACCAATCATGATGAGGTTCCTCGAAGCAAGATTATCAAAGCGCTCATCGACTATGTTAGGTTTCAGAATCCAAGTCAAGTGACTGAGAGTGGGGTGCTCTCGGTGTTTGACCTCCTCTATAAAGAATACTCTGAACGACTAAACGAATTTGCTTCGCGGGTTCATGGAGATAGTAGGTACAAGTCCGAGAACATCGTGTGGACTCTTCTGAATGACATTCTTGCTGAGCCTGCTTATGGGCTTCTGGAGGTAGTTTCGCAAGTGAGGCTTCGTGACTTGCTCCCCAACCTTGACAGGTTGAATGAGCGACAGAAAAAGTTTGCCTGTTCTGTGTCGGCCATCGATTTTGCCGTATATCACAAGGTAAGTAGGCGAATGCTGCTTGCGGTTGAGGTCAATGGGACAAGGTTTCATGAAGACAGCCCTGAGCAGCAGGTGCGAGATGAATTGAAAGCGCAGATAGTTGGTATCTATGGCGCTGACATGCTTGTTCTGAGAACCAATGACAGCAACATTGAATCGAAGGTGAGAGATAGGCTTGATCGGGTTCTGATGCTGGAGGAGCGACGGCACTGAGTTTTGGTTGCAGGTGCTGAGCGCGCTCTGTATTGATGGAGGGGTAAATTGGCTGCGTGCGATCAGTATCGAAGATCTCATGCCGGCGGTATTTCCTGAATACGGCCGTCGACTTATACTCTCGTGTTGTGGGTGCGGAGGGCGTTATCTTTGAGTAGGAGTGGAAAGTGCTGCGCTTCGGGGTCGAAAGATGAAGATCTGTGAGGGTAGTTCGATCGCTTACACGCCTCTCATCCGGTCCTCGGTAACGCGTACCTTTGCTTGATCGCCGGAGGCACTCTCGATGAGAGCATCGGGCGTCGTGCTTCCTGGATGAGTCAGGCTCCTTCACCGTGATGGCGGGAGTCCTTGAATCGTTGGGAGGCACTGAGGGCTCGCCTTGGGCGGCGAGGCCTGAGAGACTGAGCGCATGCGAATCGCCATCGGTGCCCCGGGCAATGGAGCCCTTCTGAAGGACGCTCTTGAGGAACGACTGGTCGAGGACGGGCGCGTGAGCGACGTCCTCGACCTGTCCACACCGGAGATCACCTACCCGGAGGTCTCCTTCCAGGTCGCCCGGGCAGTCGCCGAGGGGCGGGTCGACCGAGGGCTTCTCATCTGTGGCACCGGCGTGGGAACGGCCATCGCGGCCAACAAGGTGCCGGGGGTGCGCGCGGCGACCGCACACGACCTGCTCACCGTGCGCGGCTCGGTGGAGAACTACGACGCCCAGATTCTGTGCATGGGGCAGAACGTCATCGCGGCCCCCGCCGCCTGGGCGCTCATCGACATCTGGCTCGACCTGCGCCACGACCCCACCAGCAGCTACGGCCCCAAGGTCGGCGAGATCGCCGCCTACGAGGCGCGTCTCCACTCCTGACGGCTGCCCCGTCGAGCAGACGGGTGCCCATGGCGCTGTCCGCAGCCTCTACATGCGTGGCCCCTATCGGAACCTCATCGAGGTCGCTGTCTACGGGAGTGCCTGAGAGCCGCCCAGGTGCTGCAAGAGGCAACCGTGTCCAAATCGGATACAAACGAGTCCAGGTTCGGCATAGTCGCTGACTGAACCGCGGAATCACGCGGTTTCTTTCTGCGCGTCCGAACTGGGGCGAGCCTTTGTATCCGATTTGGACACCGCCCAGCACATCGTGGCCGGTCGCGCTGCGCGTGGGGTCGCGCTGCGCGTGGCGCCGCGACGACCCGCGTGAGGAACCTCGCGCAAACTTGCATTGAGTGCAAGTCTGCACTGAGTGCAAGATGGTGGCGTGACCGGAACCGACCTGCGCGCCACCCAGGCGCAACGCACCCGTGCCGCCATCCGCGCCGCCGCGCTCACCCTGACCCGGGAGCGCGGCTACGCCGCGATGACGGTCGATGACGTCGCCGCTCTCGCCGGAGTCTCCCGGCGCACTGTCTTCAACCACTTCGCCTCCAAGGCCGACCTCCTCGTCGTCGGTCTGGAGCCCCCGGCGCCCGAGGTTGTCGAGGCCTTTGTCAACGGCTCTGGAAGCCTCCTGGAGGACCTTGGAGTCCTGCTCGCCTCCGGCGCTGAGTCCGTCGAGTCCGAGCGCGGCTGGCTTCTGTCCTTCCCGGAGATCGTGCGGGACAACCCCGAGGTGGAGCGCGCCGTCCACGAGCGGCTGCGCATCGTCGCCCAGTCCTTGACGGAGGCCGCCGGCCGCCGCCTGGGAGCCGAGTCCGACGACCCGCGCACCCGCGCCGTCGTCGCCCTGGCCATGGCTATTCAGCGCAGCTCCCTGGACCTGTGGTGCGGGCGCTCCCACCCCTGGGAGGAGCGCCGCGAGGTGGCGGCGCGCACCGAGCCCGCCGGGGCCTCCGAGGGCCCTTCGACCGTCGAGGTCTCAGGCCAGTGCTCCCAGGTCCCCTTGGTCGATGCCGTCCGCACCATGGTTGAGGCGATCTCCGAGGTGGTCACCCCGCCGCGCTCCGATGCCTCAGCCGCCACCGCTGCCGGTGACCCAATGCCGTCGAGCTTGCCGCCTAGCCATGCGGGCGGCCCGCCTCGTTCTTCTCGCACCTGACTGAACCAGCTGCTTCCATCCTTTTCCATCCTTCGCCCTCAATCGACAAGGCCACACTGATGACTCAACGCACTTCGACGCCGGCCTCCGCCGGCACCGCCCTCCACGAACCGGGGGCGGAGTTCCACCCCGACCGCCGCTTCTGGGCGGTCTACGCCTCGCTCCTGATCGTCATGTTCCTGTCCGCCATGGACCAGACGATCGTCGGCACGGCCCTGCCCACCATCGTGGGCGACCTCGGCGGCGCCGCCCACATGGCATGGATCCTGACCGCCTACACCCTGGCCATCACCGTGGCCATGCCGGTCTACGGCAAGCTCGGCGACCTCGTGGGGCGCAAGAACCTCTTCCTGGTGGCATTGCCCTGTTCCTGATCGGCTCGGCCCTGTGCGGCACCGCCGACTCCATGACCCAGCTCATCATCTACCGCTTCATCCAGGGGCTGGGCGGCGGCGGCCTCATGATCTCCTCCCAGGCGATCACCGGCGACCTCATCCCGCCGCGCGTGCGCGGCACCTACATGGCCCCCATGGGAGCCATGTTCGGCATCGCCTCCATCCTGGGGCCCATTATCGGCGGCTGGCTCACCGACTCGGTCTCCTGGCGCTGGACCTTCTGGATCAACCTGCCGCTGGGCGTCCTGGCCTTCATCGCCATCTTCCTGGTGCTGCGCCTGCCCAGCAGCCGCCTGACCAGCCCCATCGACTGGTGGGGGCTCGGACTCATGAACGCCGGCGCCATCGCCATCGTCCTCATGGCCACCTGGGGCGGCAACCAGTACGAGTGGACCAGCCCGGTCATCATCGGCCTGGGCGTGGTCGGCCTGGTCTGCTGGGGGCTGTTCGGCTTCGTCGAGACGCGCGCCACCGACCCCATCCTGCCCTGGACGATCCTCACCAGCCGCACCTTCATCGTCTCCACGCTCGTCGGCATGCTCGCGATGGGCGGCATGATCGGTGTGCTGAGCTACCTGCCCACCTACCTCCAGATGGTCTACGGCTACTCGGCCACCACCTCCGGCCTGCTCCTGGTGCCCATCACCATCGGGATGCTCGTCTCCTCGATCCTCTCCGGCGTGCTCGTCTCGCGCACCGACCGCTACAAGATCTACCCGGTGGCGGGGGCCCCTGGTCGCCGCCGGCGCTCGCCTTCTGGCTCTCCCGCCTGTCGACGACGTCGCCCGTCTGGCGGATCTCCGCGGCCACCTTCCTCATGGGGGCGGGCATCGGGCTGTTCTTCAGCTCCTGGTCACCGTGGTGCAGAACGCCCTGCCGGCCAAGCACCTGGGCACGGCCACCAGCGGCAACAACTTCTTCCGCGAGGTCGGCGTCTCCCTGGGTGCCTCGCTCATCGGCGCCGCCTTCTCCTCCGGCCTGACCTCCAACCTCACGGATCGGATCAGGGGCGCTGGCCCGCAGCGCGGACCCGTCCGTCCTGGGGACGCTGGCCCCAGTTCAAGGACGCCGACACCTCCTCGCTCACGCCCGCCCTGGTCAACCAGCTGCCCACCGCCCTGCACGACGCCGTGGCCGGCTCCTACGCTGACGCCCTCCTGCCGATCTTCGGCTGGATGATCCCGCTGTTCGTGGCGACCTCCGTCGTCGCCCTCTTCCTGCCCGAGGTGCCCCTGTCCCAGAAGACCGCCATGGAGCAGGTCGCCGAGGCCGAGGCCGAGGCGGAGGCTGAGAGTGAGGCCGTGTCTGAGACCGAGGCCGAGGGCAGCGAGCCGACGACGTTGAAGGATGGGGCGCAGTAGGGTGAGAGGATGGCCTGGTGATGGAACAGATCATCAGGCGTCCGCCCCCGGCAGTGCTGCTGGCGATCGCGGGCGCGGCGCAGAGCGCCATGACTCGTGGTCGGACAGCGACACCCGCGTCGGTGGCGGCGGCCACCGCCGTCGTCGGAGGCTCGCTGTGCCTGCTCGCCGGAAGTGCGGGTAGCTCTTCGCCACCGCACCACGGTCGACCAGTGAGGGTCGAGCGGGCCCAGCACCTCGTTGTGGACGGCCCCAACCGGCTGACGCGCGTCCCATGTACCTGGGCCTGACGGGCCTGCTGCTCTCGCACGCGATCGCGCGCAGGAGCCCGTCCGCGCTGATCCGCTGGCCGGCTTCGTCTGGCTCATCGACCGCCACCAGATCCCGGCGAGGAGAAGGCTCTGGAGGAGAGGTTCGGGCAGGACTACCTCGACTACAAGGAGCCGTTCCCCGCTGGCTGGGTGTGCCGTGCGCTCGAGGTGCTGTCAGGCGCGCTGCCAGCGATGGTGTGCAGCGCATGAGGGTGGGGTGACCTGAATCGCGTGGTCGGCCGGAATGATCCGGCGGAGCGCGTAGTTGAAAGTTGCATGAAAGCATTCGGGTTTCTCAGCTTCCGGACACTATGGACACGGTCGCGGCCCTGGCGACCCCGACGCCAGCCAGGCGCTCAAGGAGGCCGTCGAGATCGCCGTCGGCGCTGACGAGATCGGCGTCAGCGGGGCCTACTGGCGCGTCCACCACTACGCCCGCCAGGCCGCCGCCCCCATCCCGCTGCTCTCCGCGGCCGGCGCCCGTACCCGGCGCATCGAGGTCGGCACCGGCGTCATCGACATGCCTGCTATGAACCCGCTCTACCTGGCTGAGGAGGTCGCTGCCCTCGACCTGCTCACTGACCAACGCATCGCCATCGGCATCTCCGGGGCTCGCCGGAGCGAGGCCCCTCCGTGGCTGGGGAGACCTTCGGCTATACCGGCGGCGTCGACCCGCGCGAGTCGACGTCGCCCGCGCCACCGCCCAGTTCCTCGATGCCGTCCGGGGCGTCCCGCAGGCGGACCTCGACACCAGCGGTGGCATGGCACCGGCGCGACTCCCGTTTGCGCTATCGGGCCGCACGCCCCGGCGTGGACCGCCGCCTGTGGTGGGGTGCCGGCTCTGCGGAGACCGCTGGTGGACCGCCCGCCAGGGGTCTGAACCTCATGGGCTCGACCCTCTGGCTGAGGCCACTGGGAGGCTTCTCCACCTTCAGGCCGAGCGGATCCGCCGCTACCGCGAGGCGTGGAAGGAGGCCGGCCACTGACTGGACCCCGCGCGTGAGCGTCTCGCGCTCACATCTTCCCGATCGTCTCCGAGGTCGACCGGAAGTTCTTCGCGCTGCGCGGCGGGGACTCCGCGACCAGATCGGCGTCATCGACGGCCTGCAGTCGACCTTCGGGCTGCACCGCCGCCGAGCCCGACGTCCTCATCGAGCAGCTCGCCCGGGACGAGGCGCTCCATGCCGCCGACACCCTCATGCTCACCATTCCCAGCCAGCTCGGCGTTGACTTCAACCTCCACATCCTGCAGGTCTTCGCAGAGCATGTCGCCCGGCACTGGGTTGGCGGCCCAACACCGCCGGACCGGTGACGGGCTACTCCCTGGAGGTGTAGACCTCCGGCAGCGGTCGCCGTCCCGTCTGGTCGCGATACGGTTCCGTCATGGAGGGCGCAGGCGATCAGGCCCCGGTGGTTGTGCACGACCTCGTGATGCCACAGGAGGACGATGGGCCGGATCGCGAGGAGCTGCTGACGGGCGGAACGCCCTGGTCGATCGGGTGAAGGGCTGGCCCGCTGCTGCGCGACATCCATCAGCCGGTCCTGGAGATAAGCGGCAGCGATCAACGACGTGAAGGCCCGCATCGACGAGATCGACGCGGAGCTGCTCGACCGTTCGGTGTCGGCGACGGCGAAGCTGCTCGCGGACGTCGAGGCCGGTCGGCACCGCGGAGCGCCGCAGGTGGTCGAGGCGAAGTGGAAGGTGTTGGACGTGGACCGCCGCCGGATGCTCGTGGACGAGCTGGTGACGGTGATCATCGAGCCCATCACGCCCGGTCACGTGAAATTCGACCCCGACCTGATTCGGATAGAGCCGCGTCGCGACTGACTCATGAGTCGACTCGTCATTGCAATGGTGGAGTCGACTCGTGGGAAAATGGTTGCAGACAAGAAGATCCCACCGGGGCCGCGACTTAGAAGCGCGGGGTTCTGCTCCCGGATGAGTAGCCGGTCAAACAGCCCAGGTACCGTGGCGGGGAACCGGAAGATCCTCATGTCGAGGACTTCCGATGTCTGTCGTTATCGACGTTCCCCGCGCATCCGCGCTCGACCGCCCTGGCCTCGATCAGGGCTCCCTCCTTCTCCGCAGGCAGACGGCCTCGATCCCGTCATCGCCGCCGCTCGCGCTGCTGGTCGTCTGGCCGGTGAACGCCTGGCTCGCGCGCACTGACCCCGCGACAGCGCCGCGGTCGCCGCCGTGATGGGCGGTGGTCACTGATGAGCGCCAACTCCGCCGCCTTCGACCACGTGAACAGCTTCCGCTGGCGACAGGGCGACCCCTCCCTCGCCGAGGTCGAGGCACGTCTCTACGACCTCAGCGTGCTCCGCTCCGTGCTGGAGGGTCCGTCGAGATCGCCGTCGCCGACGCCCGCGCCGATGGGGTGACCTGGGCGAAGATCGGCGACGCCCGCAGCGTCACGCACCAGGCTGTCATCCAGCGCTACGGCCGGGGCGGTGGTCGCTGATGCGCGCCGACGCACGCAACCTCAGCACCGCTCCCGCCGACCTGACCCGCCCGGAGGAACTGGCCTGGCACCCGCCGAGGCGCGCTGCCCGTCGTCGTGATGACGGTCCGCAGCCGTGCTTCGCACTCTAAAGTTTCAGGGGAGCCTCATTCGTTCCTACGGGCGCGGCGAGGGCTTGTCGATTGCCGCGTCCTGCAACTGACTTTGTGCCTGGTCGGCGGTCGGTTCCGCCCGCGCTCCGTCGCGTGGCCTCGTGGGATCATGGGTCTCATTTGGGGGTCAATAGGGGTCATTGAAGCGCCGCACTCTCTCGAGGCCCTCCGCGCTGTCCGCGGCGAGGGTGGTCGCCGTGGCTAAGCAGGAGAACAACCCGACGAGCATCGGGCTCACGCAGTACCTCGATCCGTCGTACTGGACCTGGGCTGCCGAGGACCCGAACGGGGCCGCGCTGCTCCAACAGGGGAGCCGAGCGATCCTCGCCTACATGGTGCAGCGGCTCGAGGCCACCGGCTGCGAGGTCGTCGAGGCCTACGGCATCGTGCGCCCGACGAGGACGAGCGCGAGGGTCTGGGCGACACGGAGAAGGCTCTGGTGATCGAGCCGAAGCCCAATCACCTGCACGCGGTCATCAAGTTCGCCAGCCGTGCGAAGGCGCACCGCTGGATCGGCTCGCGTTCGGCATCGGCGTCGAGCCCCAGTACGTCGAGAGCCGGGCCGCGGGCGGTACGCCACCGACAACATGCTGTCGTATCTGACGCACGTGAAGTACGCGGACAAGCGCTAATACGCGCCTTCGGAGGTCGCTACGGTGCGTGGGCCTGACTACCTCGGGATCGACGCCCAGCGTCAGGAGACCTGGCTCAAGGGCGCGCGCACGTGAAGAAGGTCGTCGCCGAGAACTTCAAGGACATGCGCGAGCGCGTGCTCCAGGGCGAGTTCACGCGGGATCGAATCATGCTCACGGACGAGCTGTTCGACATCTACTCGCGGCATCAGCGGGAGATCGACGACGCGCTGTCGACCTACGGCCAGCGCCGCGCATACCGGGCGGCGGCGAAGCTCCGCGCCGGTGAGTTCTCGACGCACGTGGTGTTCGTCCATGGGGATGCCGGGATCGGCAAGACCCGGTTCGCCACGGACTTCATCACCGAGGGCGATCAACGCGGCGAACGCGCACGGCGAGCGGTGGCAGGTCTACCGGGCCGCGACGGGGAACCCCGCTTGATGACTGGCGAGGCGAGGAGGTGCTGCTGCTGGACGATCTGCGGGCCTCGGCGATGGATGCGGGACGACTGGCTGCTGCTGCTTGATCCGTACAACGCCTCGCCTGCGAGGCTCGGTACAGAACAAGGGCGAGGTGGCCCCGCGCCTTATCGTCATCACGGCGACGATCGAGGCCTGTCGGGTTCTTCTACTACGCCCGCCAGAAGGGCAACGTGGACGAGGCGTTGGACCCAGTTCATCCGCCGCTTGGCCTCGGTCGTGAAGGTCTATCGTGCCGACGACATCAATCGTTACCTCGTGCAGCACATTGGGAAGATCAGAGCCCTACGAGTGGCACCAGTGCAGCATCCCGACCGCCGCGCACACGCCCGGCATGTACGGCAACGCGTATCACCAGAACGTCGGGTCGCGGGGAACTGACCTACGGTCCGGAGACCTCGGCGGAACATGACGCTGAGGGCGCGGTTGCTGAGCTGCTGGGCGGGCTCGCGGTGCGGCCCTGACGTGCCGCTGGCGCTGATCGGAGGTGCCGCATGGGCACTGAACGCGATGCGCTCTTCCAGGGGGTCGAGGGGCGGAGGCCCCCTCGCAAACTCAGGGGAGGACGCGAGGCGCCAGCGAAATGTCCGACGACTACTGCTGCCACTCTGGCGTACAGGTGGAGCAGCAGACCGACTCCCAGGTGAACACCGGTCGGGCTGATGCGGAGGCTGTGCGTCAGAGTCACGGCGGCGCGAAGCGCTATATCCGTGGCAAGGAGGACGAGCGGGGCATCGCGATCACGTGCGATGTGCCGGGAGGCCCCGGCGCGTTCTCGGCGCGCGCTCGGTCGCTCACGCAGAACACGACGCGCGAGGTCGAGGCGGTGCGTACCGCCAGTCGTTCAGCGACGAGGTTCGACCCGAAGAGTCCGGAGGACGTGCAGCGGGTGAACGATCTCGGTTATCAGCTCGCGAAGAAGATGCACCCGGATTCCGACTGCCTCGTAGTCAGTCATGTGGATGGGCGGGGCAAGAAGCCGCACAACCACATCTTGGTCATCAAACACAACAACCGGACGGGGAAGGCGCTCTCGGACTATCGCACGTTCCACGACCGCAAGGCCGGGAATCAGCGGGGCGTCCAGTCGGCGAACGACCAGCTGATGCGAGAACACGGGCTCTCGGTCGTGAAGCGGCTGGAGCACGCACCGAAGAGGACTGGGGAGCTGCGCCGCGAGGACTTCGCCGAGGATCGCTCGACCGCGAGATGGGCGACCGGATGAGGCACGGCTGGCCGATCCCGGGCGGTGGACAAGGCCGGTCTGGTCTCGGTGATCGAGAGCAGAACCAGCGGCTCGGCGATGACGGGGAGCAGGTGCCGCGGATGCGGTTGCACAGCCCCCGTCAGCAAGAAGGGCAAAGCGCGCCGGGCAAGAGACCTGGACGCCTACATCGAGGATCGCCGCGGCGAGTCCGGCCGCGCCGAGCGCCGCAGGCGCGAGCGCCCTCGGCGGACTTCACGGAGGGCGCGCAGGCGTTCTTCGACTACCACCAGCAGCAGAAGGAGAAGGAACATGAGCGCAGCGCTCGACAGGCTGAAGCGGTAGAACGAGCCCGAGCAGTCGCAGCAGCAGCTCGGCAGTCCGGGAGACGATGGAGCTGTTGACCTCGATCCTCGCCGCCGTCGAGGCGCAGAACACGAGGATCGCCACGCTGACCGAACAGCAGAAGAAGCTCGCGGGGTTCGTGAAGGTCATGGACGAGGAGACGACGAGGCGGCTGGAGCGGATCACGGCCCCGGCGTCGACTCTCCTCGCCCTCCAGCGACGTGTCCGCGAGGATCGCGAGTATCGAGAGCAGGCAGAACGAGATCGCGAGCACGCTCGGCGAGTTCGCGCAGAGTCTCAACGGCGAGCTTGAACGCCGCTTCGCGGAGCTTGGTCGCGGAGGCGCAGAAGAATCGCGCGGCTACGGCCTCGGCGATTGAGGGTCTGAAGGCGCAGGTCACAGCGAACCAGAAGCTCGTGAGCCAGGGTCGGCGGCGCGGTCCAGCGGATCGAGAAGCGCACCGAGGAACGGGTCGAGAAGGCTGTCGAGCAGGTCGCCGGGGAGGCTTCGGCCACGATGACCGCGAGCCTCGACGCCTCGAACGCGCGGGCGGAGCGGATCATCGCCGCGACGGCGAAGCTGGAGGCGCGACAGCTCTGGTCCGCCGCCGCCGCGATGTGCCTCGTTCTCCTGCCGGTGGCCGTGGTCGTCGCCGGTCTCTGGATGGGCATCGCCGGGCTCATCACGGGTGTTCAGTGGGCGCTGGACGTGGACGGGAGCGTGTGGCTCGGCATCGGCCGGTGGCTCGTGGTCGGCGCTGGCCTCGCCGGGGCCGGCTACGGGCTCTTCGCGTCCGTCCGCTGGGTTGCGGGTCTCGTGGAGACCTGGAAGGCCGCGGGATGCCGAAGTGGCTTCGCTGGCGCAAGAGGTGATCACGCCTCACGAGGGCAAGCGCGCGCAGCGCGTGCGGCAGCCGCGACAACTGGACATTAGGTCAGCGGCTGCTGTATAGTTCAGTGCATGCTGACCATTGCTTCGCGTCTTGACGTCATGAACCGGCTCGGCCGGGCCATGGCCGACCCGACGCGCTCCCGCATCCTGATGTCCCTGCTCGACAGCCCGAGCCACCCCGCGGTGCTCTCGCGCGAGCTGGGGCTGACCCTGCTCGAACGTGTCCAACCACCTGACCTGCCTGCGCGACTGCGGGATCGTGGTCGCCGAGCCCGAGGGCCGCCAGACTCGCTACGAGATCGCCGACCCGCACCTGGCCGCGGCGCTGACGGCACTGGTCGATGTGACCCTCGCCGTGGACGAGAGCGCGCCGTGCATCGACCCGGCCTGCTCGGTGCCGGGCTGCTGCGCCGCGAGCAGTTCGGGGGACGCCTCGTGAGCGCCGCCTGCGGCTGCGACGAGCCGACGACCAGCCCCGCAGACGAGGCAGAGGAGGCAGAGCGCCCGTGGTGGCGTGATCCCGGCCTGGTCGTGCCGATCCTCTCCGGCGTCGCGTTCGGCACCGGCCTGGCGCTGGAGTGGTCGGGGCTGCACATCGCGGCGCTGGTCGCGTTCTGGGCGGGCCTGCTGCTGGGCGCGTACACGTTCGTGCCCGGTGCGATCCGATCCGGAATCTCGTTGTGAAGCGCAAGCTCGGGATCGCGCTGCTGATGACGATCAGCGCCGTGGGCGCGGTGATCCTCGGCTACGTCGAGGAGGCGGCCGCGCTGGCATTCCTCTTCTCGATCGCCGAGGCCCTGGAGGACAAGGCGATGGACCGCGCCCGCGGCGGGCTGCGTGCGCTGCTGAAGCTCGTGCCGGAGACCGCGACCGTGCTGCGCGACGGGACCTCCGCCTCGGTCCCGGCCAGGGAGATCGCCGTCGGCGACGTGCTGCTGGTCCGCCCTGGCGAGCGGGTCGCGACCGATGGGCTGGTCCGCTCGGGCCGGTCGAGCCTGGACACTTCGGCGATCACCGGTGAATCGATCCCGGTCGAGGTCGCGCCCGGGAGAAGCGGTGTCGGCGGGCGCGATCAACAGCGCCGGCGTGCTGGAGGTCGAGGCGACCGCCGCGGGCACCGACAACTCGCTGACCACGATCGTGGAGCTGGTAGAGCAGGCCCAGGCCGAGAAGGGCGACCGAGCCCGGATCGCTGACCGGATCGCCCGCCCGCTGGTGCCCGGCGTGATGGTCCTCGCCGTCCTCGTCGGCGTGCTCGGGTCCCTGCTCGGCGACCTGGAGACCTGGATCACCCGCGCCCTGGTCGTCCTCGTCGCGGCCAGCCCCCTGCGCGCTGGCGATCGCGGTGCCCTGTCACCGTGGTCTCCGCGATCGGCGCGGCGACCAAGTTCGGCGTCGTCATCAAGAGCGGGGCCGCCTTCGAGCGCCTCGGCGGCATCCGGCACCCTGGCCGTGGACAAGACCGGCACTCTGACCCGCAACCGGCCCGAGGTAACCGCCATCGTCGCCGCCCATGGGTTCGACGATGCGCAGGTGCTTGCTTGGGCTGCCGCCGTGGAGCAGCACTCGACGCACCCACTCGCCGCCGCCATCGCCGCCGCGGGCCGGGGAACCCCGCCGCGCAGGACGTGGCCGAGGAGGCCGGGCACGGCATCGGTGGCCTGGTCGACGGCCGCAGGGTGGCGGTGGGCAGTCCGCGCTGGATCGACGCCGGTCCGCTCAAGGCCCGGGTCGAGGACCTGGAGGCCGAGGGGCAGACCTGCGTGCTCGTCACCGTCGACGGCTTCCTGGCCGGGGCGATCGGCGTCCGCGACGAGCTGCGCCCCGAGGTCCCCGAGGTCGTGCGGACCCTGCGCGACCAGGGCGTCGAGGTGAGCATGCTCACCGGCGACAACTCCCGCACCGTCGCTGCGCTGGCGAAGCTGGCCGGGATCGGCGACGTGCACGCCGAGCTGCGTCCCGAGGACAAGGCTCGCATCGTCGCCGGGTTCTCGAGACGTCGCCGACCGCGATGATCGGCGACGCATCAACGACGCGCCCGCCCTGGCCGGGGCGACCGTGGGCATCGCGATGGGCGCGACCGGCTCCGACGCCGCGATCGAGTCCGCCGACGTCGCCTTCACCGGCCACGACCTCGGCCTCATCCCGCAGGCTCTGCGCCACGCCCGCCGCGGCGGCAGGATCATCAACCAGAACATCGTGCTGTCCTTGGCGATCATCACTGTGCCGCTGCCGCTGGCGATCACCGGCGTGCTCGGCCTGGCAGCGGTCGTCCTCGTGCACGAGGTCGCCGAAGTCGTCGTCATCGCCAACGGACTGCGGGCTGCGCGTGCCCGCAAGCAATAGGTGTTCCGTCCAACGCCATAACTCAGACATGC
>BNJU01003712.1_pt1 | contig 66584 bp, 63 predicted proteins | sample 8539281 | NCBI WGS metagenome assembly BNJU01 (sample SAMD00202456, study PRJDB9452) | human saliva metagenome | isolation source: human saliva | place: Japan
TTTATAGCTCATAATTATTTATTTCTTTTTAAACCTTATATAATATCTTCAATATTAATATTTGCTGAAATTAGTCCTTCCTTACTCTCTATAAACAATGAGCCAGTATCGTTTATAAGATAAGAGGTTCCTCTTGTAAATATTAAATTATAGAGTCCTTCATAAAATTTCCCTCCAACATAATAGATATCCCCGAGTCAGGGATTTCATAAATTCCCCTGATTCATCAATCAAAATTTCTCGACCGCTCTTAAAACCAAAAATTTCTTATTTTTCTTATTTGTCAAATATGTACAAAAATATGAACTTTCTTCTTCTGATGAATAATCTATTAATTTTTGGGTTGTTTCCCCAAAAGTATAAACATCATTACTAAATATATATCTTTTATAATTATCTTGCATGTAAAAATCTTTAGTTACTGAAATATACCATATTTCTCGTAAAAATTTCTTAACCACGCTGGGTAAGTCCTCTATATGAGATGGCAGCTTTTTCAAGTACAATGTCCCTTTCCGGATACCAACCGGAAGAAATCATCTTTTTAAAAATCAGAATTTATTTCATATGGTTGTTTCATTTTCACCTCAATATTTAAAAATATTTTTTTAATAATCCTGGGCTGCTACACCATCAATGATGTCTAGCTTATCTAAAAATTTACCACACGATTTACATGCTGATATCAGCTTTCCATTTTCTTACCTGTATCGCAACTGATGCTGCTCCTTTTTATTTTATTCGTGTCCCCACCATATAATGTACAAACTATGCGCAACGCCCCCTGGATACTGATTTTTGTCACATGACATATAGATCTGTTGTTGACTTTCACCTTCAGCGTCAATGTGGCTTTAAACCTGTGCCAGAGGTTCATACCCTTCTCAGGTCAGCTTGTTATCACGAAGGAGTACTGTTTTATATAATAGTAGTAGCCCTTTATGAAGGCAACAGTTTAGTGCCTTCCAAGGTAAAAATGCTCGCTTAGGATAAAAACAGGTATTATATTAATATATGATATAGAAAATAGAATGCATCAAAATATTAAATACCAATGCTAAAAATATATTCAGTTTAATCAATAAAATAGGAAAATAGAATTATGAGTTATAATCTAGAAATAATCAATTATTCTCAAGTATTTGCTGATTCAAAATACTTGAAAAGAATTTAGATTTGCAAATGGAAAACCTTTTTCCTTATTCTTACCAAATTTTTGTGGACCAGTTCGGTTGGGGTAGAGCATTGAACAATTACTTAATCTATATCCTTCAAACCCTAAGTTTCATGACTCCTGGCAACAAGCACGTGAAGACATTAGGTCGACATATATAAATAATATTGATGAATACATCGGCTATTATCCAAATGATTTATTAAGTTTAATGGAACGTATGGAGCCATTTGCTAGAAGCGAATCAGGATATTATTTATTTTTGGGATATATATGCGAAAAATCTAGCTGATGAATTTGATATATACGCAACTGATTTTTGTGGGAGATATATATCTTCTAGGAAAAAGACCTCTTCGAAGTTTTTTTATAATCTAACCAATACTACCGAAATCTTGCAAAAATGTTTTTAACACAAATCCTTGGCCAAAAAAATATTTGAGGATTCTCTTCAATTTGTTAGAAATTAATAACTTAAGTAAATTAATCTTTTTTTAGAATGAGCTTTTTACTTACATAAAATATTTTACTCCTCGATATTGATCGTCTGAAAGCTCCTCATACAGACAATCAACTACATTAGCAAGCGAGCATAGGTTGGCGCCCTGCCCGAATCCAGGCGCTCCGACAGAGTATAATTTTCTTCTGAGAGTACACTCCCGGATGAGATAAATCAGAAGGTGCTGTCAAACAGGATGCACTAATAACTATAGGGAAAATCATGAATTTGAGACATACAAATCGTGTCCCAAGAGTTTAGACAAACACTCCAGATTAATAACTGGTTGAACAATATTGAAACCATCAAAATTATGGTGGCAGCATATCATCACCTTTTAATATCCAGTTCATTACAGAGAAAGACCGAGTATACAGGTGCATGAAAGCTGATGCTTGGACGAATATTGATATTGATGTTTTTAATGACATTCTTGAATTTCTTGAAATACATTCTATGGATGGAAGTATCATCAATGATCTAGCGGCAGAAGGTAAGAATATATTTGACGAAAAACAAAACTTATCTAACCCATAGGTTAATATCCTACAAAATACATGAAAATGTTGCTGATTATATTTTTTAATGCCCGCTTTCGTGAGAGGATTTCAAGAATTCTATGTATCAAAACTCCACAAAATATGCTTATTAATTTTAATAGAAATCTAATATCTCTGCTAAATCTTGGTTATTTACCCTGCGGCTGGAAATACTCACCCATATGGAAAAATCACCCCAATAATTTAGTGGTGCATCTCGATAATTCTTCGAAAGAAAATTTAAAAACACATGTGAAATCTTTCGATTATTCATCCGGTACTTTATATCTTTTTTAGAAAGCTCTGATGGCTACTCGTTAACAGGGAGGACACAAGAATGATTGATACAACCGTTCGGGGAATAATATCTGTGTGGCTGGGGATATCCCATCAAACGATAGAAGAATTTAGTGCATACACCCACGGCCTGGAAGACTCACGTTCTGGATGCCCAGCTTTCAAAGATTTTGGGGTCTCATTTATCGATACTGACTTTTTCGTCGCCTACAGAACCACCAACGGTGAAGTTCTGCCCGTGGAAGAGCTAGCAGATGAGGTCGATACAAATTCCCTGGAAACACTGAACAGCATTGTGGCAGCGGCAAAGAACAAAGGGATAACCCACGGCAACGCCCTCTACTATTATGTGAACGCAAAATTTACCGAAGAAAACCCCGGGATTCTCTACAATGACCTCACATTTATAGGCTCTTTTGATGATCCCGGAGTAGCCTGTGGACTATTTCTTCCCTAAGATCAATACCCATAAAGACGCTAATATCGTCCATTGCATCCTCGGCGGCCCCACGGATATCTGGCACAGGGGAAAGATATTTATCTCTCAACAGCTGGAAAATACAGGACGTATCCCCCACCTGTTGATGTAGTCGCGCCAAATGCCCAAAGCAGGTAATAGCCAGTGAGCTCACCCTCGGTATCGGCGCTGTCAGCCTGTTCGCAAAGCCGCTCAGACACCCAGGTAACATCACCCACGGCAAAGACCATTTCCATAAGCCCATCAATCACCGTATCCCGGTCAGCAGATAAAAGCTTATAAGCTACTACCCTTTTGAGCTCTTCACCCACACTTCACCGCCACTCCTGCATCGCCACAGCTGAAACATACAACCCCGAAGACTATACGCTGCCACCTACTGCAAGCACAGCGCAGTCCCTCGGGAAGATCTCAAACTATCGGCAGCACACAGGGGTACCCTACCTTTTCCATACTGGTGGTGAGGCTACGATCCGTCAGAATCGTCTGTTGTCTCTTTCTTCGGTTGAGAGGGGCGGTCCTGAGCTTCGCCAGATTTTTCAGCCGCAGAATTATTTGCAGCTTTAGCCTTCGACATATCCTTCGCCGAAGAAACATTACTGGTGTTCTCGGTTTTCTTCGCAGCCTTCTTCTTATCGTCAGCTTTCTCCCCTGTCGAGGCCGCATCGTCCTCCGCAGCATCCTTTGAACCCGTCTCGAGTACATCCGACGGGTTCTCAGCTGTCCCGCGTTCCTCAACAGGGCCATCCGTCACACCAGCAGCAGCCTTCGCCGAGGCGCGCACACCCGCAACAATAAAGCCGGTCAACCCCAGCACCACCAGCAACCCGGCGGTCCACACGTGAATACGCAGCCCCAGCAGCATCTCGGAAGTATCAATACGCAAGAAAGCCTCAATGAACAAGCGGCCCACACCGTAATACAAAACATACAGCCACAGGGTCTGCCCCAGCTTCAAAACGCCCTTCTTACCCAGGTAAATCAGCAAGAACGCGCCCAGCAGATTCCATAGCGACTCATACAAGAAGGTGGGGTGGAACAGCGTACCCGCCGGGTACTGGCTCGGGAAATTTGGACTATTCGCATCAATCTGCAGACCCCACGGAAGAGTCGTAGGCTTACCGAAAAGCTCCTGATTAAACCAGTTACCCCAACGACCAAACGCCTGCGCCAAAATAATACCCGGCGCCACAGCATCCGCAAACGCCGCGAAATTCATGCGGTAACGGCGGCACGCATACCAGGCACCAAGAGCGCCCACAGAAACCGCGCCCATAATACCGATACCGCCCTCCCAGATCTTTAAAAAGGCCAGCGGATCGCCACTTGCCTTCGGGCCGAAAATAGCTGCCCGGGTCGGTAATGAGCACATGATAGGCTCGGGCACCCACAATACCGGCAGGGATAGCCCACATCGCCACATCATACACACGCTCACGGGTACCCCCCATCTGCGCCCACCGCCTGCCGCTAAGCCACAGGCACACCGCAATCCCGGCGAGGATACACAGCGCATAAAAATGGATCCGCAGCGGCCCAACCTGAATATACGAAACATCAGGAGAAGGGATAGACGCCAAAGGGACACTAGAAACAGCCGACACGGCAGCTGAAGACACCAAACTCAACATTATGCACGACCTGCCAATTCACGGGTCAAAGTCCCCCACAGCCTCAGGCCCGCCCTGCTGCAGCGCCTTCACCAGTGCGGTACCAACAATCACCCCATCCGCGTAGGCACCAATCTCCTCCACATGGGCGCGGGTAGACACCCCCAACCCAACACACGCATGCTTGGCACCGGCGGCACGAATATCATCCACCAGCGACCGAGCCGCCTCAGAGACCGAGGCACGGGCACCCGTGACACCCATCACCGACACCGCATACACAAAACCACTAGACGCCTTCGCAATAGTCTTAAGACGATCCTGGGACGACGACAGCGCCGCCAAGAAAATACGATCCAGCCCGTGTTTCTCGGACGCTTCAAACCACTCAGAAGCCTCATCCGGCACCAGATCGGGGGTAATAATCCCTGCACCCCCGGCAGCAGCAAGATCACTGGCAAACCGATCCACCCCGTACGCGAGCACCGGGTTCCAGTACGTCATCACCACCACAACGGCGTTAGTTGCCTCAGTAATACGGCGCACCGCATCAAACAACTGAGTGAGCTTTAAACCCGTTATCCAAAGCAGTGCCTGTAGCCTGCTGAATCACCGGGCCGTCCATGACAGGGTCAGAGTACGGCACACCAAGCTCAATAATATCCGCCCCATTATTACCCAGCTCAATGGCGGCAGCAACCGACTCATCCACAGTGGGGAACCCGGCTGGTAAATAACCGATCAGGGCGGCGCGACCGGCCTGCTGGCATTCACGCAGGCGGGCAGCTAATGCCGACCCCGGGTTAGCGGGCGGGAAAGCGCCGTCAAGCACGGAGTACGTGGCGGCATGCGGCTGTGCATCCTGGTAGCTCATAAGTTAGTTTTTCTCGCTTTCTGCCTGCTTGAGGTTCTCAGCTGCCCCCTGCGCGGCGGCCTCTTTATTACCAGTCATTAATGTAGAAGACGGGATGGCCTTCCCCAGGTCGAACCATTTCAGGGCAGTCTCCATGTCCTTATCACCACGGCCAGACAGACACACCACCATAATCTTCTCCCGAGCGGCCGCAGGATCCTGTGCCGCCCACTGCTGGCAAACACGCAGCGCACCAGCAAGCGCGTGAGCAGACTCGATAGCGGGGATAATTCCTTCAGTGCGGCACAAGAGGCGGAACGCCTCCATGGCCTCAGTATCGGTCACCGGCTGGTAGCTCACGCGGCCAATATCCGAAAGGTACGAATGTTCCGGGCCGACCCCCGGATAGTCCAACCCCGCCGAAATGGAATGAGATTCGATAGTCTGCCCGTCCTCATCCTGCATCAGATACGTTACCGCGCCGTGAAGCATACCGGGGCGGCCCAAGGTAATAGTCGCCGCATGGCGCCCAGTCTCGACGCCATCACCACCAGCTTCAAACCCGTATATTTCAACGTCCCTATCGTCAAGGAAGGCATGGAAAAATACCAATAGCGTTCGACCCGCCACCCACGAGGCAGCCACCCCATCAGGCAGGCGCCCCGTAAGAGCCTGAACCTGCTCCCGCGTCTCTGAGCCAATAGCGTCATGGAAAAACCGAACCATCGCCGGGAACGGGTGCGCACCCGCAGCCGTACCCAACAGGTAGTGGGTGTTCTCAACGTTAGCGACCCAGTCACGCAACGCCCTCATTAATAGCGTCTTTAAGAGTTCGAGAACCGTTCTGTACGGCAATAACTTTCGCCCCCAGCAGCTGCATACGAGCCACGTTCAAAGCCTGCCGCTCGGTGTCCTCCTCCCCCATGTACACAACGCACTCCATGCCGAACAAGGCAGCGGCAGTTGCGGTAGCTACACCGTGCTGGCCCGCACCGGTCTCAGCGATCAAACGGGTTTTGCCCATCCGCTGAGCCAGTAACGCCTGCCCGATCACATTGTTGATCTTGTGGCTCCCGGTATGGTTAAAGATCCTCACGCTTGAGGAAGACTCAGGGCCCCGCGTGCTCCGAAAACCGCGGCACCTCAGTCAGCAGTGAAGGCCGGTTTGAATACTCGCGAGAAAGACGCTGAAACTGCGCAATAAACTCGGGGTCATTTTTCGCCTCGTTAAAAGTCTGTTCCAGCTCATCCATGGCAGCAATGAGAGACTCAGGCATCCACCGGCCACCGTATTGTCCGAAATAAGGGCCGGGTGCGTCCTTAAGAGTGCGGCCCTTAAGGAATGTCTCTGCCAGGTTTTCGCTCATTGTTGTCCTTCCTGGGGGTGATTCTACTGGGGATGCGGGCAGACAAAACACCCGCATCCTTAATATTCTACGGGGCGGCCCACAACCGGCGCCACCCGCTGAGCATACTCAACGCACAATAAAGCTACTGCGAACGAGGCACCGCCGAAAACGCACGTACCGCCGCCTCAGGGTCGCCTGACTTTACCAAAGCCTCGCCGATGAGCACCGCATCTGCCCCGGCATTAGCGTAGCCTGTCACATCCTCAATACCGGACACCCCAGACTCCGCCACCTTAATGACGCTCTGCGGCAGATTAGCCGCCAAGGACGCATAATGCTCATTATTCACCTCAAGAGTCTTTAGATTACGCACATTAAATACCCATAATCTTCGCGCCAACCCGCTGGGCTGTCTCAATCTCATCCGGTGTGTGTGTCTCAACAAGAGCGTTCATCCCCAGCAGCTCCGTTAACTCCAAAAAATACCGCAAAGTCTTCTCCGGTAAAGCCGCCACAATGAGCAGCACCATATCCGCCCCATGCGCCCGGGCCTCCCAAATCTGGTACTCATCAACTGTAAAATCTTTACGAAGCACCGGGATATCCACAGCAGCACGCACAGCATCCAAATCAGCCAACGAGCCGCCAAAACGACGCTGCTCAGTCAACACAGAAATAGCCGCCGCACCACCAGCCTGATATTTAGCCGCAAGCACCGCAGGATCCGGGATGTCCCCCAAGGCACCCTTCGACGGGGAAGAACGCTTCACCTCAGAAATAATACGTACCTTCGCACCATCACCGTGTAACGCCGCAAGCGCGTCCCGGGCAGGCTCAGCTGCAAGAGCCAGCTCCTTCACGCGCTCCAACGGAACCTGCTCCATACGCTGCGTTAAATCCTCACGCACGCCAACAATAATCTCATCCAGTACGGTACTGGTACTCATGGTTCACTCCTTCAGTTCACTCGCCCGCAAAGGTGCCCTTCGTGGCAGGTAGAGAAAAGGCGCCCCGCACATTCGCGGAACGCCTCTACCAGCAAGCCCTAGTGGCGTGCGGTGTTCTTCGTCTTCGCCCCGCCCTGGCCATAGCCAGCCTGCTTCAGGAAAAACCCAACCAACAGGCCAATCACAATAATGCCCGCGCCGACGAAAACCACCGGTTGACTGCCCAAGTCGTAAGCAATGGAACCCACCAGAACACCAACTGTCATAATGGCGACCATAACCCACGCGGCAACCGTGTTGCCGTGGTTAGCGTACGGGCGTTCAGGAACAATAACAATTTTCTCTTCAGCCACGAAAACTCCTCAGTGTGTGCCAGCGGATGCTCACCGAACAATCCGCCACTTGTTAACACGATTCTATGACATATCGCGGGCTAAGGCTGAATTTAAGACACCAAACACGAAAAAAACAGGGGGCACACCGGGTCACCGGGTGGTGGGGTCCTCTCCCCTGCTGAGTGAATCCCAAGCGTCCATCTCATCCATGTGCCCGTCCTCCGTGTGGACACTACGCGCGGCTGAACGCTCATACCTACGCCCAGCATCCCAGGTGCGGGAGGTGAACGCAGCCCACAGCGCGACCACGATAATCAGCGCACCGCACGCCGCCGACGCCCACGGCCACGGGCTCAGCGCATACTCGCCTGCCGGAGAAATTGTGCCTGTTAGGCGGCTGGTCTCTGTCACCACAGCCGCAGCAGGGTTGCTTGTCACCGCAATAACGCTCAAGACGATACCAACCCCCGCAGCTGCGGCAACACCGTACACCACATACCGCAACAGACGCGGGGCGATACGCCCAGCAAGCGGGGCCGCCAACGCCACCAACGCAAGCGCGCTCACCGCCGGAGCGGCTTTTGAGCCGGAAACCGCTAAAGACTGCTCACCGAAAGCACCGGTGATTCGCGCATCCACCCATGTGAGAAGAGTGGTGCCGAACGCTGCGGCCGCCACCAGCAGCCCGGAGAGCATCACCAGTCCCGGGCGGGTGCTGCGCTCCTTAGCCTGCTGTTCGGAGGCGATGGCATCCGGTGTGGCAGGTTCACGTTCCATGCTCGACTCTTGGGCACCGGTGTTTTCGAGGGGGTTTTGCCCGTCTGCCCGCCCGCTGTCGGGTTCATCACTCATTGGGGCCTCCTAAGAGGTTGCGTTCTGCGAGTTCAAAGGCGCCAAACCAGAGGCGCTCAGCACAGCCCGTAACGGGGCCGCCGCCTTATTTACAGTCTCCTGCGTTTCGGAGGTGGGCACAGAATCCATGACAATACCAGCGCCAGCCTGCACATAAGCTTTACCGTCCTTAAGGACAGCGGTGCGGATCGCAATCGCCATATCCATATCCCCGGCAAAATCAAAATACCCGCACACACCACCGTACACGCCACGCCGGGTAGGCTCATACTCATCAATCAGCTGCAACGCACGCGGCTTAGGTGCCCCGACAAAAGTGCCCGCCGGGAAAAGCCGCCCGCAGCACATCATAGGCACCGAACTGCGGGTCAAGGTCGGCGCTCACCGTCGAAGAAATATGCATAATGTGGCTGAACCGTTCAATTATCATAAACTCATCCACCGACACAGTACCAGGCTTAGCAATGCGGGAAAGGTCATTACGGGCCAAATCCACCAGCATCAAGTGCTCCGAAAGCTCCTTCTGATCCGCCAGCAGCTCCTGAGCGAGCGCAATATCCTGCTCCCGGGTGGCCCCGCGCGGTCGGGAACCAGCGATCGGGTGGGTGGTTGCTTTCCCGTCCTTGAGGGTCACCAGTGCCTCCGGTGAGGACCCTACAATATGGAACGGAGTTCCTGCCGGATCCACAAAATTAAACAGGTACATGTACGGGGACGGGTTTGACTGGCGCAGCATCCGGTACACGTCCAAGGGGTTAGCTTGGGTGGCGACCTCGAACCGGCGTGAGGGTACGATCTGGAAGACATCGCCGTCAACAATGTTTTTCTTCGCCTTGTCAATGGCGTCCATGTACCCCTGTTCAGACCAGGTTTCGGTGACCTCATGACGGACACGCTCATCCACCCGCGAAACGTCCGAAAGCACTGATACCATATCGGATGCGCCGCGGGCAAGACGCTCTACCATGCGGTTTAGCCGGGCGCGGGCATCGGCGTAGGCGGCATCTACGTTCTCGTCAGTGCCGTTGAAATTAATGGCGTTAGCTACCAGCAGAACCGTTCCGTCGGTGTTATCGTGGATCGCCATATCAGAGACCATGTTCAGCGCGAACTCCGGCAGGTGCACATCATCGGCGGGAGGGAACGGCAGGTGCTCCCAGCGGCGCACCACGTCCCACCCCAGGTACCCCACCAGCCCAGATGTCAGCGGAGGCAGCCCCGGCAGCGGCTCGGTGTGCAGCATATGCAGGGTTTTGGCGATGGCCTCCACCGGGTCTCCCTCGGTGGGCGCCCCGGCCGGGGTTTCGCCCTGCCAGTGCACTTTCCCGTCCACGGTGGTGAGGGTCGAGCGGGATGAGGCACCAATAAACGAGTACCTGTCCCAGGCGGCGGACTCCCCTTCGGCGGTGACCTTCGCCGATTCCAGCAGGAACGTGCCAGGGGCTGCTGTGCCATCGTCCTGAAGGGCAAGTGAGCGGTAAATACCGATGGGGGTGAGCGCATCCGCCAGCACTTTAAGACGCACCGGGATGACGCGCCGCTGCGCCGCTAACGCACGGAATTCGTCAAGCGAGGGGGAAATAATACCCAAATCCTGCATGGGGTGTTCCTTCAGTTCTTTGATTCGGTGGTGTACACATCCAGTGTAGTCCCGCCCCAAAGCTGCTCCGCCGGGGCGGGGCGGGCAGCTTTACGGGAGGTTTTTCAGGGTGGCGGCGGTCTGCAGCGCCGCCGCTGTGGCCTCATACCCTTTGTCCTCGGAGGAGCCGGGCAGGCCCGCGCGGTCCAGTGCCTGCTGCTCATTATCGCAGGTGAGAACACCAAACCCCACGGGGCGGCCAGTGAGCACAGACACATCGGTCAGGCCGCTGGTAGCGCCCTGGCACACGTAGTCAAAGTGCGGGGTGCCGCCGCGGATCACAACCCCCAACGCCACAATCGCGTCGTACTTCTCAGCCAGGCGGGTGGCCGCCACAGGTAGTTCGAATGTGCCCGGAACACGCACAATAGTGGGTTCTACACCGGCATCCGCTGCGGCCCGCCGGGCACCGTCCAGCAGCCCGTCCATAACCTGGGTGTGCCAGCTGGCTGCCACAATAGCGAGTTTAAAACCTCGGTAGTCTTCGGGGGTGAGGGTGGTATCTGCCGCGCCTGCGCCGCTCATGGTGTTCTCCTTCGGGTTGTTTCAGAACCTACGTGTAGTTCTGGTGTTTTCAGGGTATTAGTGGTTGTGGGGGTGGTTGGGGTGTGTATTCCTGGGGCCCAGTTGGTGCCGCATCCGGTCGCGTTTAGTCGCTAAATACCGGGTGTTCTCGGCGCGGGCGGGCACCTCATCGGGTATCATCTCAAGAACCTCAACCCCCAGCTCGGCGAGCGCCTGAACCTTAGCCGGGTTATTTGACACCAGCCGGATACGTTCGGCGCCCAACTCCTGCAAAATCACTGACGCCTGCGTATAGTCGCGCATGTCGGCGTCCAGGCCAAGCGCCAGGTTCGCGTCTACCGTATCAAGGCCAGCGTCCTGCAGCCGGTAGGCCCGCAGTTTATTGACCAGCCCAATGCCGCGCCCCTCATGGTTGCGGGTGTACACGAGCCAGCCGCCCTGCTGGGCGATAATGCGCAGGCCGTTTTCAAGCTGCGGACCGCAATCGCACCGGTACGAACCAAAAATGTCGCCGGTGGCGCACTCCGAGTGGATGCGCACTGCGGGTGCTGGCGGCTCCGTGCCTGTGCCGGTGAACGGGGTGGGGGTGCCGTCATCGTTGAGGGCGCGGGCGGTAATATGTTCGGCGCCGTCGGCGAAAAGCCAGGCGCGCACACCAAATACACCGTGCGGGGTGGGAACCGGCACCTCGTAGGTGGTTTCGATCAGCTGCGGGCTGGGCATCGGTACCGTATCCAGGGGTGAGGCGATGTAGGATGCGGCGGCGTCCGCGACGGCCTGCTCCTGCTCCGGGGGAAGGTTCAGGCCCTCCCAGCCCTGCCCCGTGGAGGCGGCAGGTTTCGGTTCTGGGCTCATGCGCCCTCCTTCAGGTAGGCGATGAGATCTTCGATGGAGACCATCGGCAGGCTGTGTTCGGTGGCGAAAGCCCGCAGCGCGTCGAAACGCATCATTGAGCCGTCATCGTGCACCAGCTCGGCGATAACGCCCACCCCCGAAAGCCCCGCGGCACGGCACAGTTCCACGGCTGCTTCGGTATGCCCGGGGCGCTGGGCCACACCGCCTGCTACCGCGCGGAGCGGGAAAATATGTCCTGGACGGGTAATATCGGTTGGGGTTGCAGACGGGTCGGCCAGTACCCGGACGGTACGGGCACGGTCGGCGGCGCTAATACCGGTGCTGACCCCCATACGCGCGTCACATGAGACAGTGTAGGCGGTACCTTTCGGGTCCTCATTATGGGCGAGCATCGGGGGCAGGTTCAGCTTATCGGCGCGGGAGGCGCTCATCGGGGCGCATATCACCCCAGAGGTGTGCCGCACGGTGAAACCCATCAGCTGCTCGGTGGCGTGTTCGGCCGCAAAAATAATATCGCCCTCATTCTCGCGGCTCTCATCATCTACCACGACCACTGCGCCCCCGGCGGCAATCGCATCGACTGCGCTCTGAACCGTATCGAGTGTCCGGCCGGGCCCGTTCGCGGTGGTGTGCTCCCGCGCCTGCGGGGTGTCGAATGCCAGCAGGCGTCCCACATACTTGGCTAGTGCATCAGTTTCCAGGTTCACGGTGTCCCCCACGGTGAGCTCCCCCAGGTTAGTGGCGGCGAGGGTTTCGGGGATCAGCCCAACTTCGAACCAGTGCTGCTTCTGGGCAGGATCGGAGACGGCGGTGACGGTCAGCGAAACACCCGAGACCGTAATTGACCCCTTCTGCACCAAATATGGGGCGAACTCGGCGGGCACGGCGAAGCGGACAGTACGCCACGCATCATGATCCGTCACCGAGACGACAGTTGCGGTTCCATCAACGTGCCCCTGTACCACGTGCCCGTCAAAACGGCCGCCTGCGGGCATGCACCGTTCAAGGTTCACGTGCGAACCGGGTACGAGAGCCCCCAGGTTGGTGCGGGCCAGGGTCTCGCCCATGGCGTAGGCCCTAAACTGCCCTTCGCTCAGGTGGGGAAGGTCAATGGCGGTCAGGCACACACCGTTAACGGCCAGCGAACCGCCGTGCCCCAGATCGGCAACAATATCACCAGCGTTAATGGTGATGTGCGCGGCACCAGTATCTCTACCCTGAGCGTCCAGAACCGGCGTCACCGACTCTACAGTGCCTAAAGCACCAATAATTCCTGTAAACATTTCTCTCCTCGTCACGCCAGCTAGTGGCACCCAATCCATTCTAACGGCGCACACGCGCCGGTTTATTCCCGTTCCGGCTAACTTTTCACTCTGCGGATGCGCCCTCTTATGATGCAGCCCTCACCCGTCCTCGCGGGGCTCGGGGGCGTAGCACTCTGTGCACCGTTCCAGTACCCGCCTGGCCCCGGGGTTCTGGTAGTCGCCGCGCGGAACCGGAACCAGGTGAGTTGCGGTATCTGCCCCCAGCACCCGCACAGCCGGGAACATCCCCAGATCGTCCAGGTGCAGCCGTGGGGCATTGGCCAGGGTGCCGGTGCTAAGACGGTACACGGCGCTTTTGCCGTGCCCCAGCAGCAGGGGCGCGCGGTACCAGATCATCTCATCAACCAGATCTTCACCCGCGAATAACCCCACCATGCCGGGGCCGCCCTCAATCATAAGGTGCCGCACCCCGCGATCGTACAGGGTGCTCAGCAGTTCAAACGGGTCGTGGGTGAACACCTGCAAAAACCGGTCCGGGTCGTATGGGCCTTCTGCTGCAAGCCCGCGAATACGGTAGGATTCAGGGATTTCGCGTCGGCCCATCACCACCCGCAGAGGCTGCTTCGTAAAACGGCTCCCGTCGCTGCGGCGGGCATCCAAGGAAGGGTCGTCCGTAAGGGCGGTGCGGGTTCCGATCATGACCGCATCGGCACGGTGGCGTACCAGGTGCCCATCAATGCGGGCGGCGGGGCCGGTAATCCACTTGCTGGTGCCATCAGCGGCAGCAATAAACCCATCCAGGGTGGAAGCCGATTTAGCCGTAATAAACGGGCGGCGCTCGGCGGCGGCAATAAACCAGCGCTCATTCAGCAGGTACGAGTCAGCTGAAAACCCTTCCATCAGCTGCGCATCCACACCGTTACTGCGCAGATGCGCCGCTCCCCCGGCGGCGGAGGTAGTATCGGGGTAAGCGTAGCGCACACGCCGCACCCCTGCGGCCACAATCGCGTGTGAGCAGGGCCCGGTGCGCCCGGTGTGGTTGCACGGCTCAAGGCTCACATACATACTTGTACCCCTCAGGTCGGTACCTGCAGCCCGTGCCTGTGCAAGTGCATCCGCTTCAGCGTGAGGGGTACCTGCCCCGCGGTGCCAGCCCACATACAGCACCCGCCCGTCCGTGCCCGTAATAACCGCACCCACCAGCGGGTTCGCCCCGCGAATACCGCACTGTGCAGCGTCTAACGCCAAACGCATCGCCTGCTCATCGGTGAGGGGCCCATCCGGGATGCTGAGCGTGTACGGGGAGGGTACGCCGTCCACATGCCCGTACTCCGCAGCGGAATAGTCAAGATCATTCACTGGAGTGTGCGTTACCGAAACCATTATTTACTCGCCTCCACCTTGACCGTAATATCCGGGAACTGCGTTTGCACACGGGTACGCTGTGTTTCCCGGTTGCGGGTGCGCCACCACACAAAAAACCCGACAAGGGTGAAACACCCATAAAATACGTACATGAGCGAGGTGGCGTAATACCCGGCGCCCCACAACAGCGGCACACCCACCAGGTCTACAGCCACCCAGATGAGCCAGAATTCAACCCAGCCGCGTGCCATACCGTAGGTTGCCAGCAGCGAACCGGTAAAAATCCAGGCGTCAGACCACACCGGCTCATACGAGCCCATTGCCCGAAATACCGGGGTGAGACCCACAGTCCCTGCGGCCATTACGGCGATTAGTCCCGCCCGTTCCCACACGGAGGCCCACTGCGGTATGACCGCCATACCTTGAGCGTGTGCACCGCCTGTTACGCGGGTTTGCCGCCACCGGTACCAGCCCCACACCGATACGGTGATGAACATGAGCTGCCGTCCCGCCTGGCCCAGCATGTTCACGGGGTTGGGGCTGCCAAAAAACGCCCCCATAAAAACGGTGAATAGCAGCAGGTTGCCGATAATACCCACCGGCCACGCCCACACTTTACGCCGCATCCCGCCCAGCGCCGATGCCAGGCCAAACGCGTTACCGAGAACTTCGCGCACCAGCAGGGACTGGTTCCCTACATGGAACTGTGCGTCGAAGAGCCACCGCAGAAATTCCATTTTCTCCCTTTCGAGCTGCAGATCGCGGCGGCCCCGGGGAGAACAAAAACATGCCCCGACCGAGCCTTTACTGCTCGGCGGTACCGGATACGCACGGCACTGCCGCCAAGCCGGGCGGCGAGTGTGGGCGCGTCCTCCACTATTTTTGCTCGTGCTGCCTACCATCCAGACTGTACTGTCGGCACCGGAATTTCACCGGTTCGGCCGCACCATGCCTTCTCGCGGCAGGTGCGGTTCGCGGACTATCACCGCCGGTTCGGAATTTCACCGACCCCGGAGCACGATTGAACGCCTCAATTATCGCACACCTGAACGCGAGGATTCTCACGGTGCCCGCCCGCAGCCGGGTACCCTGCGAACGGGGTCACGGTGGGGTGCGTATCCGGCTGCTCGCAGGCAACGCATTCGCGAACCGTCTGCTTCTGAGGATATTCGGCTACGCGCACTGTGACAGAGGCGGACCGCACCGGCTCGGTGGCGGATTCGACGGTGATGGTGTGTTCCTGACCGGGCTTCCAGGCCATAGGAACCCGAAAATCGGTGATGAAGTACGTATCAAGGGCCAGCTGTTTTGCCCGGAACTCGTGCACTATGTCACCGTCAGCCTTCACCCTCAGCTGGGCGGGGATTTTAAGGGCCGGGAAGGTAGGCGGCAGATCCGGGTGGCGTTTCTCGCCAGCAGCCCAGCCGAGCCCCGAAATTTCCACGGTCTGCCCGGGTACCACCACTGCGGGCATCCCCACCGTGGAGCCGTCGCCGCTGGTTCCCGTCGCCAGGGGTATCACGCGGTGAGAGCGCACCGTCCCGGGTTTCGTCCCGGTATCCTGCACCGAGATTTTTTTGTGAGGCTATCAGCGTCAATACGGGTCTGTTCCCCCGAATGGGTATCAACGGATGAGGGGTGAACTCGCCGGTGAGCGCATCAATATGGAAAATCGACCGTGACGCCCCTATGATCACCCGCCTTATCGAGCACCACCACAGAGCCATCCGGCAGCAGGGTCAGGTGGTTAATTTTTGCCGAGGCCACCCGCACCTGCCCGACCACGATACCGGCGCACGCATCAATCACCGCAACCGTCCCGCCGCTGGGTTCTGTGGCGTGGGCCGCACCGAAATCCCCCAGGTAGATCAGGTGCCGTTTCTCATCAATCACCATATCGGTGGGGGTCACCTCGTACCGGATAAAATGCTTCAGCTCGCCGGTGGTCTTATCCAGCACGTGCACACCGGTGTTCTTCCCCTCATGCCCCTGCGTTGACACATATATTTCGTTCAGGGCGTGGTCGGTGACCACACCGTGTACTTTTACCCGCCCAAAATGTGTAACGTCCCCCGCCGGTACGGGTAGGGTGCGCACCACCGTATGGCTGGTGGGGTCTACCTCATACACCTGATCCAGGTAGTAGTCCCCCATGTAGAGATTCCCACTGTGAGTATCCCGGGCGATTGTCATCGGGTGCGAGAGCGCACCGGGTGCCGGGTCCACTTTCTGAACCTCAAAGGTGGCGGTGTCAATCACCCAGAAACCGCCCATCCCAGTCACGAACGCTTTGCCGTTAGCCGCATCCACATACACCTCACGGGGGTGCTTAATATCCTGCTCAAACAGCCCCTTCGCGGGGTCGTAGCTGGTCCATACTGGTTGCAGGGTGCCCTGCTCTAAGGCGTCCTGGCGGTACACGGTCACGGCATAGGAGCTGGCGTCGCTCACCCAGATGGTGCCGTGCTCATCATCAATATCAATACCGAAGGCACCCCGGAACTGGTACTGCCCCGCAAGTTCGGTGCGGATCTCTTCGGTGACCGGCATTTTAGCGGTCGCCTCAATCTGCAGTGTCTGCGGGTTTACGCGGGCGATAGTGGCCACGGTCGAACCGTGGGCGGGGGTGAAATTAAAGATGCTGCTCACATACAGCTTATGAGTCTTTGCCGAGTATGCGGCCAAATACTGCCCGGGCAGCCCCTGGGTCTGCTGGGCGTGCACCCGCACCGAACGGTACGAGCATGCTGCGGTAGCGGAGTGTTCATCGGGAGTCTTAAACCCGCCCGAATATTCAGCGGGGGCGGATGCTTCGGAGGGAATAATGGGCAGCGGCATGGTGTTTATCCTCAGCATGTTCGGGCACTATCACCCGGTGGGTGCCCTCGACTACAGTCGGGGTTCCTCAGCACTGTGACGTTCTCAGCGCAATGGTGATTTCTCAGTGCGGTGATAATTTTTCAGTGCAATGGTAGTTCTTCACCCTACCAGCACGCACCCGCCCGGCACCAGACATTCCCCGAAGATTATTACCGTATAGTGCGGCAACAGACCGCAAACAACAGAACAAGGTGCGCGGCTGCCCCGCCAAACGGCAGGGAAACCGCGCACCATTACATTCGTAGTGTAAGAATATCTCCGCGTACCAGGGGCACACTGGCGCTAGAACTTCTCGGCGGGTGCACACGGCTGCCCGCGTTTACCGGTCCGCACCAGGACTATCCCCGGTTAGTTTTCGACCGAACGGAACGCCACCACAGCGTTATGTCCGCCAAACCCGAAAGAATTCGACAAGCCCACGATCTCGCCCTGAGGGAAGATCCCTGGCGTCGGTCACCACATCCAGGTCGATCTGCGGGTCCTTATTCTCCAGGTTAATCGTGCAGGGCGCCTTGCGGTGGTGCAGGGCCAGCACAGTCAGCACCGCTTCCAGTGCGCCCGCCCCGCCCAGCAGATGCCCGGTCATTGACTTCGTGGCCGAGACCGCAATGTTCTTCGTATGCTCCCCAAACGCCGCGTGCATTGCCGTGGCTTCGGGAAGGTCACCGGCCGGTGTTGAGGTCGCGTGCGCATTAATATGCACCACAGACTGCGGGTCGATCTGCCCATCCTCAAGAGCCTCCCGCAGGGCACGCGTAGCCCCCAAAGCATCCGGGTCCGGGGCGGTAATATGGTACGAGTCAGCTGAGACGCCGGTACCTGCCAGTTCCGCATATACCCGAGCGCCACGCGCCTGAGCGTGCTCCTGTGACTCCAGCACCATTGCCGCCGCGCCCTCACCCATGACGAACCCGTCACGGTCTGTATCGTAGGGGCGGGATGCCTTCTGCGGCTCATCATTGCGGGAAGAAAGCGCCTGCATTTTAGCGAATGCTGCCATCGGCAGCGGGTGAATAGCGGCCTCAGAGCCGCCCACCACCACAACGTCGGCCTTGCCGGTGCGGATCATCTCAACGCCCAGCTCCATGGCCTCCGTCGACGACGCACACGCCGACACCACGGTCTGCGCCGCCGCGCGAGCCTTCAAACTCATGGAAACCGCTGCAGCATTCCCGTTAGGCATGAGCATCGGCACGGTCATCGGCAGCACACGACGCGGCCCTTTCTCCCGCAGGGTATCCCACGCATCCAGCAGAGTCCACACGCCACCGATACCGGTGCCGAAAGCAACACCGGTGCGCACAGGATCTGTTTCCTTAGCAGATTCGGCGTCAGGGCCGGAGAACCCGGCGTCTTCCCACGCCTCACGTGCAGCAATGAGGGCGAGCTGCCCCGAAGGGTCAAGGCGTTTCGCCTCAACCTTACTCAGCCTCTCGGACTCCTGCGCGGGAACAGCCACACGGCCTGCAATGTAGACCGGAAGATCATATTCTTCAACCCAGGGCTCGTCGATCGTCGTAATACCCGAAACACCTTTAAGGGCGTTCGCCCAAGTGGTGGGGACGTCGCCGCCAATGGGGGTGGTCGCGCCGAGGCCGGTCACCAGCACTTTTCGAGACATCTTCACACTTTCTTCATGTATATCGGTGGGTGAGAGAAATAAACGTATGGGCGCGGTGCGTGTGCGGCCCGCGCCCATCGCCTGCAGTTTCTGTTTTAGGAGGCGTTCTCGATAAACTCGACAGCGTCACCAACGGTCTTAAGGTTCTTCACCTCTTCGTCCGGGATGGTCACCTCGAACTTCTCCTCGGCGTTCACAACGATAGTCATCATTGAGATGGAGTCGATGTCCAAGTCCTCGGTAAAGGACTTATCCAGCTGAACGTCCTCAACCTCAACGCCGGTCTCTTCGTTCACGATTTCTGCCAGACCAGCAAGGATCTCTTCTTTGTTAGCCATTGAGGGGCTCCTTTATTGTTCAATACGGCCGCAAGACCGCTTTTCCCTGGCACGCCCAACAGGCGCACACATACTACATGAGTTTATCGTGTCTGTGCGCTCAATGCACACGATAAACCCGGTGTTTTCCCGAAAATCCTGGCCGCCGCACACGGGGCGTCCAGAACACGGAAAGTTTTAGGTTCACCGCCCTTCACCGCACCGTTTCCGGCCCAGCCTCACAGCGGCACAGTCTACGGTAAGACAACCACCTGAGCAGCAAACGCCAAACCGGCACCAAAGCCGATCTGCAAAGCAAATTTACCCGACAGCTCAGGGTTTTCCCGCAGCAGACGGTGCGCCGCCAACGGCACAGACGCCGCAGAGGTATTCCCTGCATCCGCAATATCTCGGGCAATAGCCACGCTCTCGGGAAGCTTCAGGGTCTTCGCCATCTGGTCGATAATACGCGCATTCGCCTGATGCGGGATAAGCGCCCCCAGCTCGTCGGCGGTAATACCCGCAGCCTCAAGGGCCTGCTGGGCAACCTTCGCCATCTCCCACACCGCCCAGCGGAACACCGACGGCCCATCCTGGCGCAGCGTGGGCCAAATCTTCTCGCCCTCACCCACGGGGTTCTGCGTAAAATCACGGTTACGGATATCCAACAAAGAGTGAGTCATCCCCACGGTTCCCCACCGGGACCCGTCAGAGCCCCACACGGTCGGGGCGATCCCCGGCTCATCCGAAACACCCACAACCGCCGCGCCCGCACCGTCACCCAGCAGGAACGAAATGGAGCGCTCGGTATTATCAATAAAATCGGACAGCTTCTCCACACCAATCACCAGCACATACTGCGCCGCGCCCGAACGCACCAACGCGTCCGCCTGCGCGATCCCGTAACAGAAACCGGCGCACGCCGCCGAAATATCGTAGGCGGGGCATTTTGACCCGATCTCCTCCGCAACCAACGTCGCCAAAGAAGGAGTCGCGTAGGGGTGCGAGATGGTTGAAACAATCACCGCACCAATATCCGCGCCCTCAACCCCCGCAGCGGCGAGCGCATCATGTGCGGAGCCAAACGCCAAATCCGCCACAGACTGGTTCTCGCTCGCACGGTGACGGGTTGAGATACCGGTGCGCTGGGTAATCCACTCGTCCGAAGAGTTAATGGCCTCAACAATGTCGTTATTGTGCACCAGTACCTCGCCGCGGGCGGCACCGTAGCCGAGGATGCGGGAGTAACGGTTCATCTCGTTCTGTTTGAGAGTAGTCAAAAGAGGTTTTCCTTCACGTCCTATGTGGTAGCAACCGGAATCTAAACGGTAACAGCTTCAAGATCTTCAGGGGTGTTCACCGCTGCCGACGGTACCCCGCGCATGGCCCGTTTAGCAAGACCCACCAGGGTGCCAGCGGGAGCCACCTCAATAATACTGTCTACCTCGGCGGCTATGAGCGTGCTCATGCACCGGTCCCAGCGCACGGGGCTGGTGACCTGCGAAACAAGGCTATCTACAAATTCCCGGCCCGTACTAATGCGCTCGCCGTCACGGTTGCTCAGCAGCTCGTAGGCGGGATCGTTCACGGTCAGCTCTGCGGCGAAAGCGGCTAGCGGCTCCACGGCGGGGGCCATCGCCTGGGTGTGAAATGCGCCTGCTACTTTCAGCGGGATCACACGGGTTCGGGCTGGCGGGTTGGCGGCGAATGCCTCAATAGCTTCAAGGGGGCCTGCAGCGACGATCTGCCCCGCCCCGTTAGAGTTGGCGGCTACCAGCGCAGCCTCATCAATAGCTTGCCGCACATCCTGCTCAACACCGCCAAGCACCGCAGCCATGCCGGTGGGTGATGCGGCGGCGGCCTGCGCCATGCCGGTGGCTCGCACCCGCACAAAACGCATGGCGTCTTCTTCGGTGAGCACGCCCGCCAGCGCTGCGGCGGTAATTTCACCTACGGAATGCCCGGCGAGAATGAGCTTGGACTCCCCCAGCTTCTGCAGTACTTTGCGCCCAGTAACAATACCTGCAGCAACAATGAGCGGCTGCGCAATGGCGGTGTCTTTAATGGTTTCTTCTTCGGCTTCAGTGCCGTAGTGGATCAGGTCAATACCCGCCGCGTCAGAGAGCCGCTGCAGATGCTCACGCACCCCGTCTATTTCGAGCCAGGGGCTCAAAAAGCTCTTCTTCTGGGAGCCCTGACCGGGGCATACGAGTGCACGCATCGCTCGCCTCTCTGTCTTTGTGTCATATCAGTCTGCGGCGCCTTGTAATGCTGCGCCTGGGTAAGTGTTCGCATACTATGCTACCGCGCGTTCAGCCTGCGCATAAACTTCCGGGATGGTTTTACGGGGTTTTCCGGCAGAATATTTTACCCGCAGCACATATTTTTAGACTCCGGGTCTAAAGGGCGGGACTGGTTTGTGATGCGAGGCAGCTCAGGCGCGGGGGTGCGCCCGGGCGTAGGTTTCGGCCAGCCGTTTCATGGAGACGTGAGTGTAGATCTGTGTGGTGGCAAGTGAGGAATGCCCCAAGAGTTCCTGCACGGTGCGAATATCGGCGCCGCCATCAACCAGGTGCGTTGCTGCGGAATGACGCAGCACGTGCGCACCGGAAGCTTCAGAATTCTCAAGGGTGCGCAGTAACCGGCTGAGGTCTTCACGCACCTGCCGGGGGTTGGCGCGCCGCCCGCGCGGGCCAATGAAGAGGGCGGTTACATTACGGGACCCTTCAGGAATCCACTGGGGCCGCCCGTGCGCCACCCACCTATTGAGTGCTTTCATTGCCGGAACACCCAGCGGCACGATGCGTTCCTTATTGCCTTTGCCAAGCACCCGCACCGTCCTATTGGCTCGATCCACACTGTGCAGGTCAAGACCCCGTCAGCTCCGAGATACGCATCCCAGAGGCGTACAGCACCTCAACCACAGCCCACAGGCGCAGCAGGCGGGCATCAGTGGGTTTTGGCGGTGCCGCTGCTGCAGCTCGTCCAGCAGCTGGTTCATTTGTGCCTGAGACAGCACGGACGGCAGGTGACGGTCACGTTTTGGGGTGCTCATCCCGCGGGTGGGGTTATCAATAATCAGTTCTTCATCCTGCGCCCAGGTGAAGAAGGTGCGCAGGGTTGAGCCGCGCCGGGCCACCGTGGCTTTGGAGTTCTGCCTCAGGTGCATCGCTCCCAGCCATTCGCGGATCAGCGTAATGTCAATAGCTTCGAGCGTGCTCACGCCCCGCCGCGCAGCGAACCCTAAAAACCCTTCAAGATCGGAAATGTAGGAGCGCACGGTCTGCTCAGAGCGGTGCTTCTCATAGCGCAGGTAGCGTTCAAACTGTTGCAGATGGGGGCGGTACACCTCAAGGGTGGGGGCGGATGCACCCGGCACCGGCGAACCGGGCGCAACACCGGGGGTTTGGAGCAGGTGAGGAAGGCGCCTGGTGGCCAGAAGCAAGGTGGTGCTGTCCCGAAGCGCGTCGGGACCGGTTGGTGAACCCTGGTTACCGTCCATATGCTCCCCTCATGGTTTAGCCGACTAGGTGCGGGGCCTTACTTCTTCTCACCCCCACACAACGCCCCCAATGGTGCGTTATGAAGGGGGCTAAAACGGCTGGCCCCACTGCTTTCCCCATTGTAGCCGCCGCGCACCAGAGGGAGGTTATGCGGCGGTTTTAAGGCGTACCTTCCGCCACCCCTGCCCGTTACTCTGGGCAAGACCCAAACGGTCGAGTGCCCCCAACTGCAGCATGACCGTGCGGGCATCCAACCCAACCCGCACCGCAATATCGTCCACAGTACGGTAGGCAGTGACCGCCAGCGAATCCCACAGCCTGTTCTGTGCCTCAGTGAGGGAATCTGTCGGATACTGCACGCCAGCGTCTTGGGCAGCGTCTTCATGTTCAGCGTCGAACCCGGCCCCGGCCTCAAGCAGGTCTTGCGCTTCGGTGAGGATCTGCGCGTGGGCATCTCTTATGAGCCGGTTACACCCCACCGAGTTCGGGGCGTCAATCTGCCCCGGCACAGCCCACACCTGCCGCCCTATTTCCAGGGCGTGATGCGCCGTGTTGAGCGCGCCCGAACGCCACCGGGCCTCAGCAACCACAGTGTGCGCCGCTAACGCCGCGATCAGCCGGTTACGTTCCAAAAACCGCCACCGCGTGGGGGTGTTGCCAATCGAAACCTCGCTAAGTACCAGGGCGTCGCGGGCAATCACCTGTAGGGTGGCTGTGTTCTGCGCCGGATAAAAATGATCAAGTCCACCAGCCATGAGAGCAACAGTGGGCAGCTCCCCTGTGCCAGCCCCCAAAGCTGCACGGTGCGCGGCAATATCAACGCCGTATGCGCCTCCCGAAATAATAGTGCACCCGTGCTCGGCAAGTTCAGAGCTCAGATGCGCGGTAACCGCCTGCCCATACTGGGTAGCGTCCCGTGAGCCCACCAGGGCGACACTGCTGTGATGATGATCCGCCAGCACCCGCAGCTTACTGCGCTCCCCCTTGCCCCACAGGCCATAAGGGGCCGCAGGCCCCAAATCGTCAAGAGAACGAGGGTAGTCATCGTCTTCAGGGATCGCCAGCCACGCACCGCACGCAAGCGCCAGTTCGTATTCGCGAACCGGGTTCAAAGCACGCCGAGCCCAACGTTTGCTGCGGGCCGCGAGCGCTTTCTCAAGCTCTTCGCGGGTTGTTTCGTGTTCTCCCGGGCGGTACCCGGGTGAACGCTGCATCAGAATGGCATGCAGTACCGGGTCGGGTTCACCGTTTTCCCACACACTATGCGGAATGCGGCCTCCGCTGGCGAGCACATAGGCGGTAAAGGCAGGGCCGAAGGCGGTAAGCGCCTGCGCCACAATGTTATCGGCTGGTTCCGCTAGACGCATCATGAGCGCCCTGCACAGGCGCAGGTACTCAATCCCCTGCGTTTCAAGGGCTTCGGCGGGAAGGTGCGGGTCGAAGAGCTGCGGGGGTTCGGCCTCAGCCTGCGGGTGAAGCGCCCAGCGCCAGGGGGGCTCCTGTGCCCCGTCGGGGATGCGCCGCCCGCCCAGTTCTTGGAGCAGCCTCCGCCGGTGCGCGCAGAGGCGCGTGAGGGCGGTGGTATCAAGACCGAAAATGTTCAGGGCTGGTTCCTGCGGTGCTGGTACACCGGTGGAGGGCTGCGTCTTAGTACTGTGGCCACGGTTTTCCTGCTGAACCACACGGTTATTTTTATGCATTTTTCGTCCTTTCCGAAGAATAACTATCTGACTGCTGACCTGCGTTATGCCCTGCTGGGCCCTTAGATTGCCCCGCTGCCCTGCTGCCGCAGGAACAGTGCAAGCTCCATATGCTCACGCTGGGGGCTGACGGTCCCGTCAAGGTCGCTCAGTGTCCACGCGGTACGCAGCACCCGGTCGTAGCCCCTGGCGGTGAGCACGCCCCGATCGACTGCCCGGTTAAGCTCTCGGGTGAGTGGGGCATCCAGTCGCAGAGGACCGCGCAGAATCTTCCCGTTCGCTTCAGCGTTCACCCGCATCCCGAAACGGCCCAGGCGTTCGCGTTGAGCGGCTCGGGCGGTCATCACTCGCTCCCTGATGAGGGCCGACGCCTCACCGCGCTCGCCGCTGGCCAGTTCCGCTGAAGAGACTTTGGGTACTGACAGGTTCAGGTCAATGCGGTCCAGCAGCGGGCCTGAGAGTTTCCCGAAGTAGCCTCGCCGTTCACGCGGGGTGCAGGTGCACTCGGTTCCGGTTCCTACGTTCATACCGCATGGGCAGGGGTTCGCGGCAAGTATCAGCTGAAACCGTGCCGGGTAGGTGGCTGAGGCCGCTGAACGGTCGAGCACGATCTCACCGTTCTCTAGCGGCTGGCGTAGCGAGTCGAGTACGGTGCGTTTGAATTCCGGCGCCTCATCCAGGAACAGCACGCCGCGGTGGGCTTTTGAGACGCATCCGGGGCGGGGAATGCCGCTGCCTCCCCCAAGGATCGCCGGGGCGGAGGCGCTGTGGTGTGGTGCCTCAAACGGTGGGGTGCGTACCAGTTCGCGCAGCGGTGTGCCGCCTGCGGTGAGAGAACGGATGGCGGTTACTTCCATGGCTGCGTCATCATCAAGTGGCGGCAGGATGCCCGGCAGCCGTTCTGCGAGCATGGTCTTTCCAGACCCGGGTGGCCCCGTAAAGAGCAGGTGGTGCCCTCCAGCGGCGGCGATTTCGAGGGCGAATCTCCCTTGGGCTTGCCCGGCAACGTCCGACATATCTGAGGGGATACCGTGTTCGGGGATTTCGGCGGTGGGTTGCTCCCGCACGCTCTCGGGCGGGTATTTGAGGTTCTCAGCTGAGGCGCCCAGGGCCACAAATATTTCGGCGAGGCACCTGAACCCACTGACCTGTATCCCGGGGATGAGTGCTGCCTCGTGCATATTCTGGGCGGGTACCACTACCCGAGAGTGCCCGGCATCAGCTGCGGCTTTAACAGCGGGCAGTATGCCGGGTATGGGCCGGATCGACCCGTCTAGCCCGACTTCGCCAAGGAAAACGCAGTCACCGCTGGGTTTGAGTTTTTTCTCGGCTTGCAGGGCCGCTACCACCATCGCCACATCAAACCCGGAGCCTTTCTTAGGCAGGGTTGCGGGGGTGAGGTTAATGGTGAGTCGGTGTTGGGTGAGCCCAATCCCGGAGTTTTTGGCGGCTGAGCGCACCCGCTCTTTTGATTCGTTCAGCGCGGTATCCGGCAGCCCAAGGAGTACGAAAGACGGCAGGGCTGAGGAGACGTCCGCCTCTACTTCGACGATGTGCCCCCGCAGCCCCACAAGCGCCACGGAGTAGGTACGGGCGAACCCCATCATGCCACCCCCTTGAGGTGTTCAAAAGTGAACTGTTCGGGGGTTCCTAGTATGCTGACTGCGTCAATGCGGAAGTGCCCGAAGTCCAGGGTCTCGCGCTGGCGGCACCAGAGGATGGCAAGCTCACGGGTGCGGCGTGCCTTGTCTTTACCGATGGCTTCCAGGGGGTGCCCGAAGCCGCTGTCGGTGCGGGTTTTGATTTCTATGAAGACCAGTTCATCGTCGGGGTCGATAGCGATGGCGTCGATCTCGCCGTGGGCGCGTTCCCCTTCGTAGCCCGCGGGAAGACGCCAATTCCGGTCGAGCAGCCGGTACCCGTTGGTTTCGAGGATGCGCGCGGCAAGGTCTTCGCCCCAGCGGCCTACGGCGTGTGCCTTGGGCTGGCTGCGCGCGCAGGTAGCGGCGCGGGTGGGTTTCTTCGGGGGTGTCATGGTCTCTCTTTTCGTTGGCGTACCGGGGCAGGCCCGCCCGGTGTTGTGCACCGTGCGGGTACGTGTACTGTGCCTGAAGTACGCGGATATTCGCTAGAGAGACAGCGGGGCCTGTGGATAACTCACCCGGTGCGGGGCCAGATGTCGTATCCACAGGCGTTTTATACTATTTCGTGCTTCAAAATGTGGTTTAAGACTCTTATTGTGAAGAAATGTGACGTTTTTATGAGCGGCCCGTTGCAGGCACCTCACGCGAGCATAAAAGTTTCGGGCAGACACCCGGTCTGCCCGAAACTTTCAAAGTATGTTTTTAAGCCAGCAGATGCTGCGGGCTTTCGAGTGCCCCTAGTACCCGTTGGAGTCGTGATATTACCCGTCAGTTTCGGGGCCGCGCCGCCGGGCATCGGAGGCGTCCTGCGGCTGCGCGTTACTTTCTGGCTGGTCTCAGCCTCGCTCACCATACCGGTGTTTTCTGCCGCGTCAAAGAGTGTGCGCACCCCCATATCGGGGATTGAAAATTCCTGGTTCGGCAGGCGTTCTTCCACGTTCACGTCGTGCGTTGAGAGAACCCGTACGGTCTTCACAAACCGGTTGGTGCGGAACACATCCCACACCCACACGTCGCTCATGAGCACCTCAAAGTAGACGGTTCCATCGCTCACCCGGGGAATGACCTCAACATGATTTGCCAGGTAGAAACGGCGGTCAGTATCAACCGCGTGGGTGAAAAGCGACATGACGTCGCGGTATTCCCGGTATAGCGCCAGCTGCGCATCGGTCTCGTAGTTTTCAAGTTCTTCAGCGCTCATTCTCGTTTACCCCGTTCTCGGCGTGACGCCGTTGATAGCCATCCGTACCTGTTGTTCGTCTGCCGGTAGCGCCCACGTGAGCCTGTGCAGCGGGCTGGGCCCGTGCTCACTAATAGCGGCGCGGTGTGCCGCAGACCCGTAGCCTTTATTATTCTCCCACCCGTATTCCGGGTAGCGGGCGGCAAGGTCGTGCATCAGCCCGTCTCGTTCCACTTTAGCTAATACAGATGCGGCCGCAATGGAGGCGCACCGGTAATCTCCCTTAATAATGGTGTGAACCGGCCCCTGCCAGGGCGTATTTCTGTGCCCCCACGCCTGCTGCAGAAGCTCTTCGTACCGCTGGTGCGCGGGATCCTGATGCCCGAAAAGGTCGGGGGCGGGGACACTGAGCCAGTCGTGTTTACCGTCCAGGAGCACCACTTCAGGTGTTGTCCCCTCACGCCCTAAGCGCGCGAGTGCCCGCTGTGCCGCTAAACGCAGGGAAAGGGTCATGCCCAGTTCGTCAATCTCTGCGGGACTCACGTGCCCCACGGCGCTGAGGCACCACCGTCGGATCTCGGGCACCATTTTTTCTCGGCGCGCAGGTGAGAGGGCTTTGGAGTCGATCAGCCCCGCCACCTGCAGCTGCGCCTGGGCCCCAATAACGGCCACCCCAACACTGAGAACACCGGCAAGAGAGCCGCGGCCTACTTCGTCCACCCCAGCCACAAGCTGGTAGCCGGCCGCGAACAGGTCATGTTCGTGCTCTAAAGTGGCGGCCGGTACCTGTGAGCCAGTCATGCCGCTGCCCTACTTGGAGGGTTCGGGCACTGATTTGAAAACATCGGACTGGTTCGTCATTAGGCCAACGCGGTTGATCGGCCAGGCGATAACGAACACGTTGCCCTGAATATCGCCGCGTTTGACGAATGCGTGCCCATCCCCAATGTGGTAGCGCGAGTCAGCGGAGTGGTCACGGTGATCACCCAGCACGAAGTATGAGTCGTTGGGAACAGTGACCGAGAACGGCACATCGGACGGGTTGGAGCCCGGGTGCAGGTAAGGCTCGCTGATTTCTACACCGTTCACCTTGATTTTGCCTTTCCCGTCACCTTCAACACGGTCACCGGGCTTACCGATGACGCGTTTAACGAGGTAATTTGAGGAGGTGTCCGGTAATATGCCCACGAATGTGAGGGCGTCGTTAATGGGGTTGCTCTTCTTCTGGGCTGAGTCGATCCACCCTTGGGAGTCTTTGAACACCACCACGTCGCCACGGTTCGGGCTACCGAAATATGACCCGGCGGCGTTGATAAAGACCCGGTCGTTCACCTGCAGGGTGTTCTCCATCGACCCGGAGGGAATGTAGTAGCCGCGCACCAGGAACGTTTTAATGATGAACGCAATCACTAGCGCGTACACCACCACCATGGCCGATTCACGGAATGTGGTCCATGCCCACTCACCCATCCGGCCTTCTTCGCGAGCCTGTTTGAGGGTTAGTTCGGGCTTTTTGTCTTTCTTCTTGGACTTCTTGGTGCTGCGCTCGTCCTCATACTCATAGTCGTAATCGTCTGAGGAGTATGCCCCCGTCCCCAGGTGCTTAGGCCGCACGGGGTTTTCGTAAAGAGTCTGTTGCGGGGCCGTATTGCGGGATGCAGGGCGCGTGGTGCGCGAAATAGAACGTGTATCGCGGGAGACAGGTTTCCGTGAGGGCCTGCTGCGTTTCACGCGGTTAATGCTGACGGTGCGGTCCGGGTCTGTATCTGCTGCGGGCTCGGTGACGGACCCGTTGCTGTTACCCTGCTGCGGCTCGTTGGGGGCGCTGTAGCCTGCGTCAAGAGCTTCTGAGCTCTGCTGGGGCGCGTTTTCGCCCATAGTGCTGTACCCCAGGTAGCCGTTTTTGAGGAAGCTTTTTTTGAGTTTAAGGGGCTGTGTCTCAATAATGCCGGTCTGCGGCGCAGAGTCTGCACCCTGTGCCTTTTTGAGGCTATTGAGCCATTTGGAGGTGGCTACATGGGTTGAACCATCGGACTGCTCAGCGGTGTTAGCGGAGTCGTCATCACTTTCTGAGGCGTGGGTGCTGCGCTCAGTAAAAACATTTGATTTAGTGGGCGCGCTGACGTTATCCCAAAAGTTCGCTACGGGTTCTTGCGGTTTCTCCTGAGTTTCAGGGGTCTGCTGCTGAGGTTCTGGATCCGGCTGGGGCTGCGGGGTGTCCGCTTCAACGGGCTGTTCAGGGGCAGCATGGCGGCCGAACCTGAACCGCCGCGACGAGCCTGACTGTGCCGCTTGTGATGTTTCCGTCTCTTGGGTACGCGCGCTGCCTGATGCCCCCGTTACGTTGGCTGACTGAGACTCAGTTCCCGAAGCGTCGCTGGAGTACTTGGCGTGGCGGCCGAAACGCCTGCCGGAGGGCGCACCCGTAGCGTCAGCAGCGTTCTCGCTGTTCTGGGCGCGAACGGCTTTACGGGACCGCTTCTCAAGTTCACGACGCTCACGGCGCGTGCGCGGCTGGTACTCCGCGTCCGTTCCCTGAGGCTCATTCTGTTCAGCCATGCCAAAGACCTTTCTGAGAGGACATATGGTTCACATGCCATTGTAAAGGGTGTTAACCACCGGGTAGACAAAATAAATGGTTTACAAAGAAACCATAGTGTATATATAAAACCTAAAAATGAATACGCCAGGCGGTTCGACCAATAATTTTATTGGTGTGAATCATGCCACCACCGGGTGCTCCCAGCAGGGAGCGAGAATCGACCGATGCCGAACGATGATCCCCCATCACCCAAACCCTGGAGTGCGGTATAACAACATCAAACCGCGTCTCGGAAGGGCTATCCTGCGGGTACAGGTATGGCTCATCCAGTTCCTGCCCGTTCAACACTAGTTTACCGTTATCGGAGCAGCATGAAAGACGGTCCCCTGCTACCGCAATGACGCGCTTAATGTACACCGTATCCGTGGGGACAAACCCCAGCCACTGCCCAATACTTTTAGCCGGGTCTTTCCAGAAGCTACTGCCCGATTCATACGGTGCGAACGAGCCCGTACCGTCGAAAACCACCACATCGCCGCGTTGCACCGCACCTGCTCCCTCCAGCTTGGAGACAAGCACCCGGTCGCCTGGGGTGTATGTGGGCTCCATTGATTCCGACGGGATGTAGTACACATCCACTAAAAACGTGCGAACGCACAATAACGTCACCACCGCTATGCCCAGGGCTACAGCAACCAGGCGCCACCCCCGTTTGAGGTGACGCCTGGTGCTGGGAACCGCCGAGTTCTCGGCCGAATCCACAGGTTCTAAACCCTAGAGAAGAATTAGAACTCGCGCTTCTCGCGAATGCGAGCAGCTTTACCGTGACGGTTGCGCATGTAGTACAGCTTTGCACGGCGCACATCGCCGCGGCTGACAACCTCAATCTTCTCGATCACCGGAGAGTGAACCGGGAAGGTACGCTCAACACCAATACCGAACGAAATCTTGCGAACGGTGAAGGTCTCGCGCACACCCGCGCCCTGGCGGCCAACAACGAAGCCCTTGAAAACCTGCACACGGCGGTTCTTACCTTCAACAATGTTCACGTGAACGTTGAGGGTGTCGCCGGGGGCGAACTCGGGAATGTCGTCACGAAGGGACTTCTTGTCGATAAAGTCGAGAGTCTGCATTGATTAGATCTCCTGAGCCACCTGCCGCAGGTCAAATAGGCTCGGTTGCCCACCCATAAGATTCATGGAGGGGGTACTCACTGCGTGGGGCAGGATTGGTGCCCCACGGTTCACGCTGTTACGGTCGCTCTTCCCCCTGCGGCAGGGGCGTGCCCAGCGTGAACACAGTTGTGAATTATCGCAGATTCCCCGGCAACACGCAAGATAAGGCACCTACAGCACAAGAGGCACGCTCGATAGTCTCAGCAGTTCCGGCCTCTACGCGGCAGCCTGTGCCTTAGAATCGGTACCGGCTGCAGCAGGACGGGTCCGCGTATCTGCATGTTCGAAGGTCCCATCATTGTCACAGTGCACCCCGTTGTTATCGTATGCCGCGTTATTGCGGGTGGAGCCGTCACCCTCGGTTTCAGGTGCGGTTTCAGGGTGCATCCGCACGATACTGTTCCTCGTAATGGGCTCGGCGTGTTCGGGATGCTGCTCACTCTGATTCTGTGGTGCAAGATCCCGCCGTTCCACACCGCGTTCGAATATGCATGTGCCATATCCCAGATCCACCCCAATCGACTGCGCGTCGATTTCAGCGGAGGAACCGCTGCTGCCGTCTTTATGGGTGAACTGTTTGATCTGCAACCGGCCGGTTAGCAGCACCGGGTGCCCTTTATCGATTGAGGCCGCGATATTCTTCGCCAGCCTGCGGAATGCTGTCACCGTGTACCAGTTTGTACGCCCCTGCTGCCATGTCCCAGAAGCCGCGTCGAACCAGCGGGGCGTACTTGCCACCCGGAAACTTGCCACCGGAACCCCGCTGGGTAGAGCCCGCAGCTCGGGGCGAGTGGCCGCAAACCCGCGGATTGTCACAATGTCACTCATAGTGCAACTCCTAAATGTAGTGGGGTGAGAAGTCCCCTTAGAGTTGCAAAGAAAAACCGCTAAAACTAATGCGCACCGCAAATAGTGTGGATATTCCTATCTTTTTCCTGAAGGATTGCAGAAAAATTAGAATATGTGGACAATCTCTTGAAATACTATCCATAATATTTAAAAAATATTCGCATTACGTGCATAATATTTAGTTTTATGACATATCCCCTATAAAGCCCAAGCACTCACCAGACAACCGCCCGGTTTCCGCTACGATGCTCCAGCCCCTATGCTATATACGGCAACGTCGTGTGCACGTGTTAAAAGCACGCACCCGACGACGCCGTGAGCGCTATAGCATCGCCCACAATTTATCCCGCCACCACCCACCCTGGAGAACCCCGTTGAGCCTACCCACCCTTCCCAAAGGACTACATCCCTCCACCATGGACCCCAAAAAGCGGCGTCTGCTGTATACACTGATCGCTATCGCCGTGGTTATTCTTCTGATTATTGCGGTCATCTATGTGGGCAGCACGGTACCGGCGGGTTGTTTGAGGCGAACCCCAGTGCTTCCTCATCACCGAACACCGGTGAAGAGGACGAGCCAGACGTCAAAACAGAAACCCTGCAAGAGGTCAAGAACCCCTACGACGCGGTCGATCCCACCACTGCGCTCGCCCCCGATTTAGCGACCGTTAAGAAGGAACTCTCCTCCCTGCCCGTTAAAGAACGGGCCTCAAAGAACGGGTATTCCCGGGAGCAGTTTGGTGCCGCTTGGGAAGACGTAGACAAAAACGGGTGCAACACGCGCGACGATATTTTACGCCGAGACCTGACGGATGTTCGTTTTAAGGCTGGAACACGCGCCTGCACCGTGATCACCGGAAAACTGGCTGACCCGTACACCGGTAAAACTATTGATTTTAAGCGCGGCAAGAAAACCTCCAGCGCCGTACAAATTGACCATGTGGTGGCGCTGTCTGATGCGTGGCAGACCGGGGCGCAGGATATTGATGAGCAAAAACGCCGCGAGCTCGCTAATGACCCCGAGAACCTGGTAGCCTCAGATGGCCCCGCAAATATGCAGAAGTCTGATTCTGACGCCTCAGAATGGCTGCCGGGCAACACAGCGTATCGGTGCACCTATGTTGCGCGGCAGGTGCATGTGAAAGCTAAATACAAGCTATGGGTAACCCCCGATGAGAAAAGGGCAATGGAGAACGTGCTCAACTCATGCAAGAGCACTAACCCCGGCAAGCAAAAAGCCGCAGGTAAGTGATCGGGTGATGCTCCTGCCAACCGACGGGGGCAGGTCACGTCCCTGATCTGCCCCAGCTTGTGACCCGCACACTGGTGCCTGTGCAATCATAAAGCCCGCTTGGTTCCGCACAAATATGTGGAACCAAGCGGGCGCTGTTGTGTGTACCCCAGGAGGGAATCGAACCCCCGACCAAGAGATTAGAAGGCTCCTGCTCTATCCTCTGAGCTACTGAGGCGCATGGCAAGTGATACTTAGCCTAGTTCACTTGTACACGGCGATCGTGCCAAGTGATATTTATAGATTACACTAAATTTTCAGAACACAGCATAAAACACGAAAACGTTAGGAACACTACACCCCAAACGGCGCCTGTCGTGAGCAACCCTACATTTTTTAAGACACGCATCAGCAGTTACAGCACCGAAATGGGAACTATGTGACACCGCACCCGGTCACACCGGCATCCTGCTCACTACGGCAGAAGCCCGGCACGTATTCCTCAAGGAATACTCTGCGGGCTTTTGAACTGTCGTACCCTACGGAGGGCTACTCCCCCGAATCGTTATTGTGCACGGAGGTATCAGCCGAGTCTTCCTGCTGCTTTCCGGAAGCGTCAGCTTTGTGCGCCTGCTGCGATGCTGAGGGGGCCTTGGCGGCACGCTGCTTTTTCTGTTCGGACCGTAATAGTTTGGCCGCTGCGTATTCGGCTTTTGCCCGTTTGAGGTTCATGCGGGTGCGCATGCTCCATCGCGGAATATGAGCCAGAAGCATCTTAGGCATGAGGGTGTTACGGGTGAGGGCGTGGGTGCCAGGATCAAGCAGCAGCAGGTACAGCACGTACCCGAGGCATACCAGCCCAGCAATCAGCTGTGCCATGTGTTTATCAAAGTCGAGCAGGTACGGGGATATTGCCAGCTGATCGCTCACCGATAATGCCATAAAGAACACCGTGGTTGCGAAGTACCACATGAGCTGAAAATTCGTGCGAATACCAGTGGCGGCAATCATTGGTAAGGCCCACAGCAGGTACCAGGGCTGGATCATGGGACTCAGCACCAGCATCACAATAATAGCCAGGCCAGCACGGCGCACAATCTCGCGGTCACGCCCGAAGAAGGCAAAAAGTATCGCCCCTGCCATACCGAGCCCTTTACCGATGTACTCAATAATATGCTTGTAGTGATCGGCGGTCTCGGGAGAAACACCAGGCGCAGTTACGACGGCCCCAATAACGAGCCCCAGCGGGGTAAACCAGATAAACTGCCCGGCGGTGGTTGACAGCGCACTCACCCACCCAAAGCCTAGCCCGGTTACCGCACCCATGAGCCACATCTCGGTAAATAGCACCACCAGCGATAATGCCCAGTACACAAACCGGCGCGGCCAGCTGGCATATTCCCCAGCCCATAGCAAACCAACAAAAGGAAGCACCACAAGAGCGAGGGGTTTCACGGCAACCCCTAACGCCAACACGGTCACAGCGGCCATACCGCCCCAAAAAGTTCGGTGCCGTTTAGCAATGTACAGGCTGGCGACCATGAAAAGAGTCATCATTGAGTCGTTGTGCCCACTTGAGACGAACGAAGCAATAAACAGGGGGTTCGCGCCCACCTGCCACAGCGTGCGGGTGCGGCTGTAACCATGTTCGCCGGCAAGGCCCACAGCATAGTACATAATGCCCAAAAAGCTCAGCGCACTGACTAAACGGAACATAAACAGGGCGGCGTCAATATTACCGTCGGCCACCCAAACAATAAACTGTTCGATCTTAATGAAGACGGGCCCATACGGCGGGGGCGACTGCGCCCACAGGGGGTCGGCTCCGTTTTGGAAGAAGTTGGTGATCTCAGATACGCCGTGCTTATACGGGTCGAGGCCATTGGCGATCACCTGTCCCTGACCGTAGTAGGAGAACATATCACGGCTAAAAAGCGTGAAGGCAAAAAGCTGCGGGGTGCTCCAGCAGGCGATGACGGCGTAGATCCATCGTCTTGATGAGGCGTCGGTCCCAACTTTCTGATAGATGCGCAGCCATTCGCGACACATAATCATGCCGCCTGCCGCCACCAGTACCACGCATGCAATAATCCACGAAGGGTCATAGCGGATGGTTCTAATAATGGAGCTTCGCCAGAAGTCGGAACTATCGGCGAGCCACCCGGACCCATAGGAGCCGAGCATGATCATAATGGACCCGACGGTACCCCACATGAGGGTGCGCATCCGGTGTTCTTTGCCTTCGCGCCGGTAGTGCTCTAACCGGGTTTCGAGCGTTTGGTGCTCGCTTAACTCGGTGCGACGACCCCGCTGCGTGCGCTTAGTGCGCGACATGAATCACCTCCGCGTTCCTGTTGTGGGCATACCTGTTTCCATGATACCCAAATGAGGCATACTTCTTCGGGCGTGCACTCCCCTGTGCAGCGCACTGTTCTCACCTGGTATTTAGTGTTCTGTCTCGGGGCATACGCCCTGTTCTGGAGTGCAAGGGGTAGAGTTAAGGGGTGAGTATTTCAAGTGAACGTATTGTGTGGATTGACTGCGAAATGACCGGCCTTGATGTGGCCAATGACGCGCTCATTGAGGTGGGGGTGTTGGTCACAGATTCTGATCTGAATGTTCTGGGGCAAGGGGTTGAGCTGGTTATTAAACCCGGCCCTGAGGCACCAGCGGGCGCTCTGGAAAACATGAATAGTTATGTGCGCACCATGCACGAGTCTTCGGGCCTGTTAGCTGATATTGAGCACGGGGTGAGCATGGATCACGCGCAGGAGGCGGTACTGAAATACGTGAAAAAGTATGTGCCGGTGGCGGGTAAGGCTCAGCTGGGCGGCAACTCAGTAGGTATGGATAAGCGCTTTTTAGAGCGTTATATGCCCGAGCTTATGGCGCATCTGCACTACCGCGTAATTGATGTTTCCACTATTAAGGAGTTGGCCGCACGGTGGTTCCCGGCTGCCCGTTACAGCGCTCCGGCGAAGACCGGTAACCACCGGGCGTTGGGCGATATTGTGGATTCTATTGACGAGTTGAAGTACTATCGCCGCACAATTTTTGTGCAGGATGGCCCGGATGCGACAACAGCGGCCCGTATTGCGAGTGATATTGAGAGGGAAAGGGCTGAGCTGAACGCATCAAATTAGCCTCAAAACCTGTGCTGCGTATCACTGAGAATAAATTTGGACAAGAGTTTCAAACTCCTGTAAAGTGGAACTCGCTGCAAACGCGAGGTATCCCTTGCGAGCAAGCATGGTGGTCGTAGCTCAGTTGGCAGAGCGCCTGGTTGTGGTCCAGGAGGTCGCGGGTTCAACCCCCGTCGATCACCCCGAATGAAAGGGTCGTTATGGCAGTAGCCGTAACGGCCCTTCGCTATATCCTATCCCCTCCCGAGCCTACATCTAGCACCCGAGGACCCCATGCGACCCACGATCGAATTCACCGAAGACCACGAGCTTTTCCGTGAGGCGGCACGCGAGTTTATTACTCACGAAAGTGGCCGCCCACTACCCGCAGTGGGAGCGTGAGCACATGATGCCGCGTACTGTCTGGACTGCCGCCGGGGAGGCCGGGCTGCTGGGCCTTGCAGTGCCCGAAGAGTACGGCGGGGCGGGTATGCCTGATTACCGCTACCAGCTGGTGCTTACCCAAGAACTTGCGGCCAAAGGGTGCCACGGGTTCGCTCTTGCCGTGCACCTGCAGCAGGACTTGGTACTGCCTTACCTTCTGGCATACGGTACCAAGGAGCAGAAGCAGCAGTGGCTTCCGGCGATGGTCACCGGTGAGCTGGTCACTTCGTGTGCTTTTACGGAGCCGGGTGCCGGGTCGGATCTGCGCGCCTGCCGCACCACCGCCGTGCGTGAGGGCGACGAGTTCATTCTTAATGGGCAGAAGACATTTATTGGTTCGGGTATCTCGGCAGATGCGGCGCTTGTGCTGGCCCGTACCGAGACCGGCAGCACCCGCGGCGGGTCAGGTTCGTTCTCGCTGTTTATGGTGGAGAAATCTTCGGGGTACACGGCAGGCAACCAGCTCGATAAGCTGGGGCTGCGTGCCTCCGATACTGCCGAATTATTTTTTGATAATGTTCGGGTCCCCGCCCAGAACCTTGTGGGTGAGCTCGGGGAAGGGCTGCGGTATGTGAAGGAGCAGCTGCCGCAGGCTCGCCTGGCAATTGCCGCCGCATCCGCCGTGATTGCCCGAACCACCGTTGAGGCAACCGTTTCTTATGTGAAGGAACGGCAGGTTTTTGGCTCCCGTGTGGCTGATTTTCAGAACACCCGGTTCAAACTGGTGGATGCGCTCATGGCCGCCGAGACCACCGAGCTGTACGTGAGCCGTGCCATTGACGCGTTTAATGCGGGCGCTTTAAGCGCTGCCGAAGCCGCAAAGGTGAAGGTTTTCGCCTCAGAGAACGCCTGCCGTATCACCGATACGTGCCTGCAGCTTTTTGGCGGCTACGCCTATATTAATGAGCATCCCGTGGCGCAGGCTTTTCTTGCCGCACGTCTGCTCCCAATTTTTGGGGGTACGAACGAGGTGCTGCGCGATACTATTGGTTTCGATCTGCTGGATTAACCCGCCCAACCACCACACTACGAAAGGTATCACCGTATGACTGTTCGCCCCATCGTTATTCACGGCAACCCTGTACTTCACCGCCCGGCTGCCCCTGTCACCGCGTTCGATGAACAGCTCAAAGAGCTCATCGCCGACATGTACGAGACAATGGACGCCTCCCACGGGGTAGGGCTCGCCGCACCGCAGATTGGTGTGGGTCTGCGTTTATTCACCTACCAGATGGAGAATGAGGATGGGGTGCCGCCGCGCGGGGTGGTCGTGAACCCGGTGTTAACTCTCGGGAAAATCTCTGGGGCAGATCCTGACCCGGATACTGAAGAAGAAGGGTGCCTCTCATTCCCCGGGTACGGGTTCCCGCTCAAACGCGCCGAGTGGGTGACGGTCACCGGGTTCGACGGCGAGGGTAATCCGCTGCGCTTTGAGGCGACCGGCTGGTTTGCCCGGTGCATGCAGCATGAGACCGACCACTTGGACGGCAAACTGTACGTGAACCGTCTGAATAAGAAGTGGACCTCCCGCATGAAAAAAGTGGTGAAAAAGGAGGGGTGGACCGTGGAGGGCAATAGCTGGATGCCGGGCGTGGACCCCGATCCTTTCGGTCACTAGGGTGTGGTGCTGTCACGGGGTTTAGAGGTGAGGCAGGATGCCCTATGAGCCGGGTTCTGTCATAGGCACCTGGTTCTACCGGGTGCCCGGGGCAATCATCTATCTAGGACTCGCGTTGCCGTGAGCCTCAAGCAGTCTACCCGAACACGCACCCCCGCGCGCAGCTGGCGCAGTGGTTCGGGCGCACTACCCTATCATGGCGTGTTCTGTTTGACCTTGCTCCGGATGGGGTTTACCAAGCTGGGCACGTCACCGCACCCACTGGTGGTCTCTTACACCACCGTTTCACCCTTACCGCCCCAAGCTGGGACGGCGGTCTGTTTTCTGTGGCACTGGCCTGCGGGTTACCCCGAGTGGACGTTATCCACCATCCTGTGCTGTGGAGCCCGGACTTTCCTCGAAGCGCACACCAGCTAACGGTGCGTGCCGCGCGATCGCCTGGGCATCCTGCCTCATAGAGTATTCTACCGAAACCGGCGGCGGCACGGTTTACACTGGGTATTATGCTGATTCTTCTGCCGCCGTCTGAAGGTAAAACCGCCGCTGAGGCGACGAACGCTCCCGTGCAGTTTGCGGATCTGTCGTTTCCCGAGCTCACGGGCGAGCGGGAGACCGTACTGGAGCAGCTGGCTGCTGTTTCGGCGCAGGAAACGGCGTTGGAGCAGCTGAAGGTGGGGGCTTCATTGGAGGCTGAGGTGCGGCGCAATACGCGTCTGCTTCATGAACCTGCGCACGCGGCAATTCAAACATACACGGGTGTGCTGTTTGAGGCGCTGGACTACGGCAGTTTCTCCCCCGCCGAGCGGCAGTTAGCGCAGCGTACTATTCTGATTTCGTCTGCGCTATGGGGTGTGGTGCGTCCCTGAGGATGCGATTCCTGCGTACCGCCTTTCCATGGGTGTGAAGCTGGGTGAGTTGGGGCAGCTGGCTAATTTTTGGCGTGGTGCGCTTAGCTCGGCTTTGGCGCCTGTGGTGGCAGGTGAGCTGGTGCTGGACTGCCGTTCGGCGGCTTACGCGAAGTCGTGGGTGACCCCTGGCACGCAGACTTTAGCGGTGCGCGTTGAGAGGGTGAGCGCCGATGGCACCCGTAAGGTGGTGTCGCATATGGCGAAGCATTACCGGGGTGAGCTGGCCCGGTACCTGGTGCGCAGTGGTCTGGCTGAGCGTGATTTTACGGCCGATGCCGACGGGGCCGCTGCGCTGGTGGAGGCTTTGGAGGCAGATTGGGATGTTGAGTGGGTGGCCGGAACCGAGCGGAAGGCTGGCACGCTCACCGTGCTGATACGGCAGTGACGCTGCGCTGTTTCTCGACAGTGCTTCGCTTTTGGCGTGTGCGCTCATGGCCTCACGTGTTTATTCATAATTACTCCCACTCAAGGCAGTATATGCAGACAGTGTGTCGTTAAATACTTTTTTGGCGCAGTCCCCACCCAACAAGCCCCGCTCACACCTCTTATTACCTGCTCCCCTTGTATAGCAGTATAAAAACGATAAAATGCGGTTCGATAAGGCACTTTACCCCAAAATACTCCTCTAAAAAATTCACTCACTATACCTGTAGAGCCCACCGTAATACTCATAACTATTACATGCTTCCCTTCATGAATAGGGTTGCTTTTTGGTAAGCTAAGCACGTCCTAACACACTACTAACATCGGACGGACCCCATGTCTACTTTTTCTTCTAGCAAAGGTGTGAAGAAGAGCGTATGCGCGGTGGCGCTAGTTGGCTCACTCATGTTTACTTCAGCCCCTGCATTCTCTGCACCCTCCCCCAATACGCAGGCCGCCGCATTACCCGCCGCCGGGCAGGCACCCGCGCAAAATGACACCCCAGCCGCCGTTTCTGGCACCATTAACTGGGGGATCAAAGCATCATTCCGCAGTTATATTGGTGAACCTTATGCGGTGGGTGAAGGCGCATCGTACAACACCAAAGACCTTTTCTCGTTCCCAGCACATCATGCCGTCGTTTCCAATGATGGTAATCAGGTATCGCTGCAGGGCTCCGGTAAAGTCCACTACATTTCGCACTGTACCGACCGCAATAACCCCGAAACTGGGTGCGCCCTGAACCTTACCCTATCGAACCCGCGCATTGAGTTTGATGCGGTTAAAGGCAGCGGCACCCTGTACATGACGGTGCGCACCAAAAACTACGCCTCCGGGCAGTGGGAAGGCCCGCATGAGATCCCAGTGGCTGCTCTCTCACTGTTGACGGCACAGCAGCAGGAAAATAACGGCGTGGTCACCTGGACAAATGTGGCAGCTAACCTCACCCCCGAAGGAAACCATGCTTTCTCGAATTTCTATAGTGACGGTGAGGGCCTTGACGCACTCACTTTCTCCTATGCAGGTAAAAGCGCCCAGGGTTTACAGGAAGCGGCTACCGCCTGGGGCAAAGCTGGGATTCTGGGGCCGATATTGCCGACCCGCAGAACACTGTGCGGGTAGGTTCGTATCTGTTCCACGCTTCGGGTGCCCGCTTCGGTTCTGATGAGCAGGCCCGCTACTCGGTACTGGAGGCCGATACTCTGCGTGAGGTCAGCTCAGGTACCCTGCCGATGGGTAAAAGTGCCCGATTCGCCGCAAACCCGGATAGCGGTGAGATTATCTTCGCTCATGAGAGCGCAGGGACGGTAGAACGGTATGCCGTGAATGAGCAGGGTGAGCTTGTATCTCGCGGTGCCGTTGCGGGTCTGAGTCTCGCCAAGGGTGAGAATGTGATGGCGCTGGGCTATAACGGGGCATCCAAAAACGTGGGGTGTTCTTGCTGTCACCGGCTCCGCCCAGGCTCGTTTTATAAGTGTCGATTCCAACGGTGCGGTCACTGTCCAGAAGGCAGACTCGCCCAAGGACTACGATACCGCCATATCCGCAGTGAACGATGTGAGCGAGTACTACGGGGATACTTTCACCGGTGACACCCGCACCCTAGCTGCTTTACCGGATGGTTCGTTCGTGTACGCCCCCAATAAGGTGATACGCGATGCGGCGGACAAGCAGGTTCAGGGCGGACAGCTGGTGCACCTGAGCACCAAGGGCTTCTCGGTGGCGGCAGGTTCAACGGACGATGCCACCGCTAAGGCGTATATGAACGGGCTAATGACTACCCCTGACGGGTACGTGTACCGGTGGAATAACTATGCTCCTGCGGTGAGTGCCGTTCAGGTGCTTGCATATGATGGTTCGTCGTTCAGAACAGTGCGTGCTACCGCGAAGGCCCCGCAGGGTATAGGTGAGCTTGCCTCACTCCTGTCAGCAGGCGATAAAATTGTGGCCGTTGATGCGGCAAATGGCCGCCTCGTGTGGCTGTCTAAAGATCTGTCCGTTGAAAAAGAACTTCCGCTCACGGGCCTGAAGAAGACCGATAAGACCGGTTCCGCCAATGCCCTGGAGATGCCGAACGGGGATATTATTTACCCCACGATGCTTGAGAAAAATGACGGGTTATCCACAAACCTGTGGCTTAACCGCCTGGTGAAGAGCACCCCCAATCAGCCCCGACCGCAGGAGCCGCAGAAACCGCAGGAGCCTCAGCCTCAACCGCAGCGCTTTAGTGATGTACCTGCGACCGATCAGTTCTACTTAGAAGTGCAGTGGTTGGGTTCTCAGAACATCACTACCGGTTACCCGGATGGTACGTTCCGTCCTGGTCAGAATGTTGAGCGTGCTGCGATGGCTGCGTATTTCTACCGTATGGCTGGCTCTCCCGAGGTAACTTTACCGAAGGAGTCTCCGTTTAAGGATGTGGATCCATCGTTCCCGTTCTATAAGGAGATTGTGTGGATGCATCAGAGGGGTATTACTACCGGTTATTGGGATGGTACGTTCCGTCCGCATGATCCGGTGAATCGTGATGCGATGGCGGCGTTCTTCTACCGTTATGCTGGTGCTCCGGGCGTATACGGCTCCGGTGAACTCACCGTTTAACGATGTGCGCCCCGGCACGATGTTCTACCGGGAGATTACCTGGCTGGCAGCGAAGGGTGTTACGAAGGGGTGGAGTGATGGCACTTACCGCCCGGGTGAGCCTATTCACCGTGATGCAATGGCCGCGTTTATTTACCGATACAGGCATCAGGGGTAATACCGCCGACAGGCTGTAGCGTCCAATGAGTGATAACCGAGGTGGCCCCGTGCCAGTACTGCCCGCAGCGGCGTAAGGATGGGGCTGCCTCACGGGGTGGCTGGTGTGTAAATACCAGGTGTGTCAACAACCTGACTTTTGCACCCACGCCACCCCGCAGCGGGTAACTATTACATGCAGGAAACATAAATATTAAATTGAATCTGCAATATCCAGGAATATACTCCTAACTTCACTAGAGTAATAGTTGAATTTTATTTCAAGCGCACTATAAGTGATGTGCATAATATTCATAAATATTAGCTGTTTTTGTCTTTTAACATCCCCGCATTTTGGTACCTTAAATATGTTCTAGCAACAATGTACCGTTAGCATTGGATACACACATGTCTACCTTTTACTCCCGCAAGGGGTTGAAGAAGGGTATCTGCGCAATCGCTCTTGTAAGCTCTGTCGCTATGCCTCTCACACCCGTCCTTGCAACCCCCGTGCAGCCAGCTGCCCGGTTAGCACCCACTGATCAAAACACTAAGACCGCCGCAGATTACAATCTTTTTAATAAGAACGTTATTACTAAGACCATTGATAGCTCACCTGCACAGAGTGCGCGAGTTGGTAAATATATTATTCACCTCGCTGCCGCCTCTGCTTTGGGCAAAGAGGCTTCAACTACACCATTATTAACCCCGAAACCATGCAGACGGTATCAACCGGGCAGCTGCAGGCTGGGGGCGGCGCGCATTTTGCTGCTAATTCCGAGACGGGTGAAATCCTAATCGCTGCCACAGACACCAACCAGCTGGAACGGTACACCGTTACTGAGGACGGGCAGCTGAGCCCCGCCCAACCGGTTTCTGGTTTCAACTTTGACCCCGCAGAGGAAACCCTGGCGATGGGGTACAACAAGTTCACCCACTCCTGGGGTGTGCTTACCTCTAAAAACTACATTACGGTTGATTCCTCAGGGCTGCTCAGCAGCATGCCGCTGCCCGACCCGAAAACCCTAGATCCGGCTTTGGCCAATGCGCCCGATGCCGATACCTCGGAGTATTACGGCGCCCAATACACGCATACGGCGAACGTGCTTGCCCCGCTGCCCGACGGGTCATTTGTGTATGACTCGGGAACGACTATCTCAAATGAGCAGGGGGAGGTACAGCGCGGTTATCTGCTCCATTTCAGCAAAGATGCGGTGAAGGTTTTTGACGATGGCACAGCTATTGCTGAGCGCGTCTCATACGGCCGCGTCACCACCACCGACGACGGTCGCGTATACCGTTGGAGCTACCTGCATAATTCCTCATACCAGGTTCTCTCATACGCCGACGGGCAGTTTACTGTGCTCAACGGCAAAACCTCGATTCAAGCAAAGGGACTGGAGAGCATTGGTGAGCTATTTACGGTGGGCGATAAGCTTGGCGTTCTGGATTCCGTGAATAACCGCATCGTTATCCTCGATAAGGATATGAACGTTGAGCGAAGCATTAGTTTGACCGGTGTGAGCGCTAAAAACACAAACCGCGGCTCACTTAATGCTGTGGCACTGCCCAACGGGGATATTGTTTTCCCGAGCACTACTGAGGATCCGCAAGAGTTCACCACCGTGGTACAGATGAACCGCCTGGTGAGCCCTCAGCCGGAACAGCAGCCCGCCCCCGAACCTGAAAAACAGGCGAACCCTCAGATCACTTTAAGCACCGATGAGATTAAATCGGATGAGGGCGCCTCGGTGACCGTTTCGGGCACCGGCTTCTACGGTGAGCAGGCGCAGCACGGTGTGTACGTATACCTGGTGCGTAAGGATGCATTCCCCGCTCACAGTGCTGATGAGCGTGACCCCGCTGTGGCTGCAGTCGCCTTCGTGAATGGGTGCAGATATTCAGGATGGTGCGTTTACCGCTGTTCTTAATGTCCCCGGGAACACACTCGACCCCGCCGCAGAGTACGTGGTAGCAACCGGTGCGACGGGTGCGGCACAGGATGATGGTGCCGCCCTGAAAGCGGGCTTTTACAGGCATCAGCCCCCGTGAAGGTAACCGAGCCGCAGAAGCAGGCAGACCCGAAGATCACTCTCTCTGCCACCGAGCTTAAGGTGGACGCAGAGTCGAATGAGGTGCTGGTGAACGGCACCGGGTTCCACGGCCAAGGTGCGGCTAAGGGCGTGAGCGTTGGCGTGTACGAGGCTGATGAGCAGGGCCAGCCTACCGGTAGTCCGGTTGGTAATGAGGCCCTGGTGCACGCGAACGATCTGCACGATGGAGGCTTTGCCGCCTCTGTCACCGTGCCCGGCTCTCTGTTGGATGCGTCGAAAAAGTACGTGGTGGCCGCAAAAGCTGAGAATGAGGGTGTGAAACTGGTGGCGCTTTCCCCGGTGGCTGTCAAGCCCGCGCAGCCGGTGGCTGATCCGAAGCTGAGCATTGACAAGAGCGAGCTTGACCCCACTCAGGATAATGCTGTGACCGTTTCAGGTTCCGGCTATGTGGGTGCTGCCGCCCAGAACGGCGTGTACGTTGCCGTGGTGGAGGCTGAGAAATGGCAGGAAGGCAACACCCCGGATACGCATTCTGTTGCTGCGATGACTCGTATTGCAGCTGAGGATGTGCATGATGGGCAGTTCCGTGCGACCCTCAACATTGCCGCAGGTACATTGGATGCTTCGAAGAAGTACCTGATTGTTTCTTTCGCGTCGCCGGAGCTCAATAAGAGCGACCGTTCATTGGACACTACAGCCGAGATGACGCTCAAGGTGCCCGAGTCGCCTAAACCAAGTCCGACACCTGAGCCCAGCCCAACACCTACTCCGGAGCAGCCTAAGCCGAGCCCAAGCCCGACACCGGCTCCTACCCCGGAACCGTCTCCCAAGGCCCCTGAGCCTTCGCCGAGTCCGACACCCTCACCGGAAAAGCCGACTTCCGCAGCCAACTCCCACTCCGGAGCAGCCTAAGCCAAGCCCTAAGCCCACACCGGAGAAGCCAAAACCGCAGCCTCCGGCGCCTGAGCCGCCCAAACCAGCTCAGCGGTTTAAGGATGTGCACCCCACGGATCAGTTCTACACTGAGATTGAGTGGCTTGCTTCCACGGGGATCACCACCGGCTGGCCTGATAATACCTATCGCCCGCAGAATAATATTGAGCGCGGTGCAATGGCGGCGTTCTTCTACCGCATGGCGGGCAGCCCCCGTGTGATGATGCCGTACCGGTCTCCGTTTTAAGGATGTGGATGCCTCGTACCCGTTCTACAAGGAAATCGTGTGGATGTACCAGCAGGGTATTACTACCGGTTACCCGGACGGTACGTTCCGCCCGAATGATTCGGTCAGCCGTGAGGCCATGGCGGCGTTCTTCTACCGTCAGGCGAGGGACTACCGGTTCTACGCTCCGCGGCACACGTCATTTGTTGATGTGAACGGGGATAACCTGTTCTACACCGAGATCAGCTGGCTGGCCGATCGCGGTATTAGCCGCGGCTGGGACGACCGTACTTACCGCCCGGGCCAGGCCATTACCCGTGACGCAATGGCGGCCTTCCTGTACCGTTACCACCGTATTTACGGTAAGAAGTAATCAACGGTTCAGGCTCTTGAGTCTCCCCCGCGCCGCGCAATCATCATCTCCTCTGATTGTGCGGCGCGGGGGTTCTTTTCTGCATTGTATTAATGCATTGTGATTGTGCGCCGTGTTTTCTGGGGCGTCTGCGGATTCAACATTTTCTCCTCTGTGCCCCACTCCCCTGTTTGCACACCAATAATGTGGCCCATGGGGCATGTGTAGGGGGTCATAGGTCTTTGACTGTGCTGCACGATACTAAGACCACACCAGATACTTTACGTATGAAACATATATATACAGAGAATTAAAGTATGTAAACATACATATCTGTTTTTAATGACACTAAAGTGCGAATAAGCCATTTAATGAATATTAATCTATGAATAGTTTTTCTACACCTTTACTTTACAGTTAATGCTTTTCGGGGTAATTTTGCGGTTTTCCTCGACTCCCACTAGGCGTTTTGCTACCGTGAAGGTATCAATAAATTACTTTACGAGTGGAGTAATCTGATGGGTAATTCATTCTCACCGCACAACCTGCCCAAGCGCGCATGCGCTCTGACTCTTGCCGGGGCTCTCGCTCTGCCGCTCGGTGCCGCCCTAGCACCGGCAGCGTTAGCAGCCGAAACTCCGGCCGCCGCACAAGCCACTGGACAGCCCGCAGCCAGCGGCCCCAAGCTGACCGTTGATACCCCAAACCTTGACCTGATTGATGGCGGAACCATTACGGTGCGCGGCACCGGGTTCACCGATCAGCACCGTGAACAGGACGGTTCGCTCGCCATTGCATTCGGCCCGCGGTCCATGTTTGTTGAAGGGTCGCAGCAGAAGATGCGGCGCGTTCCGAACCTTTACACTACTGTAATTCCGAAAGACAAGATTAACGCTGACGGTTCCTTCGAAATTCAGCTCAACGTCCCCGGCAATGCTATAGACCCGGCGAAAGGCCCGTACAGCATTGGCACCTTTAAGCTGGATGTGGACTCCGAGTATTTTTACGGCACCATGACGGGTGTGAGCGTTCCGCTCAATACCGTCACGGGTGAGGTGCAGCGCCTGTCCATTCGCAATAACCAGCTGAATCCTGTGGATAAACAGGCCAGCCTGACAGTTGAGGGGCTGAACTTCTCGAATATTCCCGCAGGTTCAACCTCGTACGCGCAGATCGTTGAGGTGGACGCGAACGGGAAGCCTCAGGGTGAGCCTCTCGCCTCCAAAGACATTACCTTTGCCGCGCAGGACGGTAAAAACACCAGCAGTTTTACGTCCACCCTGGAGTACTCGGGGTTCAAGGTTGATGCTTCGAAGCGTTACGCCTACATTGTGTACAACCGGCATAACGGCCAGGTGAATGAGATTGCGCGGGCAAATCTGCCGGTGAAGGATGCCCAGCCAAGGGTCAAGTACAACGGCGAGACGATCAATACCACCAAGTCATACAACCGAGTATCGGTGTGGGCCACAAATTTCCGGTTAGATGAGGGCGATTCCTTCGAGCTGGTGCTTCGTGAAAAGGGTACCGGCACCGTGGTGAAGCGGGTGGAGCAGGATTTGCAGACTGCAATGTTCGGTGATGGTTCAGGCGCTATTGTGGCAATGGGAGTCAACGGGTCGCAGGTAAGTGCATCTAAGCAGTACGAAGTTACCGTGTCGGTGAAGTCGCAGGATCCGTCCCGCGCGATTAGCCGCACCATTGATGTTCCTGCGGTTACCTCACAGCAGGAGGTTCGGAAGCAGAAGTCCCGGTTTGTTGATATGGAGTCCTCGCAACGCTACTACCAGAGCGCCACGTGGGTGGTGGATCAGAATGTGCTGGAAGCCCGTGATGGCCGTTTCTCCCCGTCAGAGCGTGTAACGCGCGGACAGCTGGTGGAGGCGCTGTACCGTATGGCTGGCTCCCCTGATATACAGCTCCCAGCCCAGTCACCCTACCGCGATATTTCCACCAGCAACCCGCGGTATAAGGCGATTGTGTGGGCTCGTCAGCAGAATATTGGTAATGATTATGGGGACGGCTCATTCCATGCGGATGATAGCGTGAACCGGCAGACCCTTGTCTCGTTCATGTATCGCGCCGCCGGTAAGCCGAACGTGACGCTCCCGAAGTATTCACCGTTCACCGATGTGCGTGCTGGGCAGCAACATTTACTACCGCGATATGGTGTGGGCGCAGCAAAAGGGCGTGGTGCTTGATGCGCAGTCTAAGGAGTTCAACCCGCGCGCTCAAGTGAGCCGTGCTGAGGCTGCTCAGTTCCTGTACCAGTACGCGAATGCTACGAGGACGCGATAGCACCGGCTGTTCTCTCCCTGTAGAGGTAGTCAGCTAAAGGTGGAAGGCCCCGGGGCCCGTGGTGGGTTTCCCGGGGCCTTCCCGTTTCTAGACGCCGCACACCTTATACCCCGCAAAACCGCCGCAATGTGGGTTTGTGTGGGTTGAGGTGTTTGGGCTTTTACGGCGAATTACCGGGTGGATGCTGAGCCCGCCGCGCTGCCGGTGGATACGGTGAAGTCCCACGGGTCGGTGTTCAGTGATGAGACGGTGAAGGTAATGCTGTGGCCACGTTCGGCCAGTAGCGCCTGCAGCCTCTCACCGGCGCGCTGCAGCCAGAGCGATTCGCTGGCCGCGTGGGAGCAGTCAATCAGCGCGCACCCGGTGCCGCGCACGAGCTCTTGTTCACGGAATTCGCTGGCGGGGTGGTGCCGCAAAGTCGGCGGTAATGTACACGTCTGCCCTCAACGGAACGTACCGCCTCGAACAGGGAATCACCCGCCCCGCCGCACAGTGCCACACGGCTAATACGCTGCTCTGGGCGCCCGGCGATACGCAGCCCGCCCGCGGTTGCCGGTAGCGCATCCGCTAAGCGTTCGGAGAGGGCACGCAGGGTGAGCGGTTCAGGCAGTGTGCCCACGCGCCCGGTTCCGACGGGTGTTCCTCTCCCCAAGTTCTTGGGTTTGAGGTTCGGCCAGTGCAGTGCGGTCGGTGAGGTGCAGGGCGTCGCAGAGTGCCTCGTTCACGCCCGCAATGGCGGCATCGGCGTTAGTGTGCGCCCCGAGCAGGCCGCATTGGCCTTCGATGAGGGTGTGCAGCACGTGCCCTTTATAATCCGTATCGGGGATGAACTGCGCCCCGCGCAGCAGCAGCGGGTGGTGGGTGATGAGCAGCCCCGCGCCGTGTTCTACGGCTTCGTCAGCGGTGGCGGCGAGGGCATCAACGGCGAAGTGCACGTGCCTCACGGGGGCGGCGGCGCGCCCGCAGACCAGCCCGGATGCGTCCCACCCGGCGGCCAGCTGCGGCGGGTAGAGGTCGTGGAAGGCGGCAACAACCTGCGCTAGGTTTGGTGTGGTGGTTTCAGTCATGTCTCTATTGTGGCATGAGCACCCGGCGGGGAATATTCGGAAGGTGCGGGGCGTTTAACGGGGTGTCAGGTGAGACAGTGGTTTTCGTGAAGGAGCGGGACGATGCGTAGTTTTGTGGTTGGCGGCGGCTGTTTTTGGTGTATTGATGCGGTGTTCCGCCAGTTTAAGGGCGTGAGCGCGAGCGTGTGCGGCTACGCTGGCGGCACCGTACCGAACCCGGATTACCGGTCGGTGTGCTCGGGGACGACGGGGCATCACGAGGTGGTGCGCGTTGATTTTGAGGAGAACGTGATCGGTGAGGACGCGGTGCTGGATATTTTCTTCGCCTCTCACGACCCCACAAGCTGGGATCGTCAGGGGGCAGATACCGGGTCGCAGTACCGCTCGGTGCTGCTGTATGCCGACGAGCAGCAGCGGAAGGTTTTTGAGGCGGCGAAGGTGCGGGCGCAGGCTCTTTTCGATGCTCAGGTAGTGACGGAAATAAAGCCTCTTGAGACGTTCTGGGAGGCGGAAGACTACCACCAGGACTATTACGAGCTGAACCCGTTCCAGGGGTACTGCTCTGTGGTGATCAGCCCGAAGGTTGCGGCGGCCCGCCGTAAGTACGCGCATCTTCTGAAGTAGCTCTGGTACTGTGGTAATAGAAAATCCCCGGCTTTTGAGAGCCGGGGATTCTTTAGTCTTAGCGTGACCCCAACCGGATTTGAACCGGTGTTGCCGCCGTGAGAGGGCGGAGTACTAGGCCGCTATACGATGGGGCCGTGAGAATTTCTTCTCGTTGTGTGCCGTGGGTGTTTCGGCAACAGATATAACTATACAGTTCGGGTACCCCACCACCAAATCAGCTATCAGTGTTTTACGACACTTCCACAGGGTGGTGTTTGGGGTGGCTCCCGCCGGGGTTTCCTCCCCGTTCAGGCACCGTACTGCGGCGGTTTTACGCATCACCCACCGGGAAGGGGCACCCCTGTTTTTCGGGGTGCCCCTGCGGTTTTTCACGCAGCCTGCCGGTTAGCGCACCAGGTGGCGGCTAGGATTTACTGCGGCGGCGTACAACCAGCACCACCGCACCGGCCACAATAGCCAAAGCACCCATACCCGCCAGCATAATCACGCCGTTCGCGCCGGTATTCGCCAGGCTGCGGGATGTGGAGCCGCGGGTCCCCTGGGGTGCGGAGTCACCGCCGGGGTGGTTACCGTTAGCAACGGTCACGGATACGCTTTCCTGAGTGGCCTCGGGCTTCGCCTCACCGGTGGTGCCTCCCGTTGCTGAGGGTTGCGCAGATGCCGACTCGGTGGGGGCGGGGGTGGGTGAAGGCGCGGTCACAGCCGCAGCTTCGGTGGGCTGTGCCGGGGTGCTCCCGCCGCCCTGGTTCTGCTCAGTTTTCGGGCCGGACACGCTAGAGCTGGTCTGCCCGTCCTTGGTGATCTCAAACATTGCGGAGTAGTCCAGGCTGCGGTTAGTCACCGACAAGTCGTGCGCGGCAATGGTGCCGACCGTGTACTTCTTACCGTACTCTAGGGTGTTCGCGGGGATGGGCAGGTCAATCTCAAACGAGCCGTCCTTCAGCTGCTCGGGGCGCACCCACACGGCGTTCTTTGACAGGTTCATGGCCTGCTCACGATCAATGCTCTGCCCGGGTTTCCAGGTCCCCTCAGGGACGAGGAACACGTACACGCCCTTCGCTGCCCCCTCCCCCACGTAGCCGCTGCCTTTAATGTGGAGTTTATAGTCTGCGGTGATGTCGATCTTCCCGTCGGGGAACTCAATCACCGGGCTGGCGTAGCTCACGGTGCGGGTGGCCTCGGTGGGGTACCCCTGAAATTCGCGCTGCTGCGGGGTGATCTGCACGGCCGCCTCATCCCCTGCTTTCACCTCAGCCTTGAACTTCATAATGGAGTTCGGGTGAATCTCTGACTCGGCGGCGGGGATCTCGCTGCCGTCCTTGTCTTTCTTCGCCTTCGAGGTGGTCTTATCTGAGGTTTTCACCTCACCGGTGGCACCGTTCAGCACGTACGGCACGCGGGCTGTGCCGGGCAGATCCTGCTTGTCTACAGCCACGATCGAGCCGTTATTGAGCATGGTCAAATCATTAGCTTTCGCACCGTTCATGGCGACCTCACCAATGACTTTGCTGGTGGCGCCGTCAATCACACCAACCTTGCCGGTGCCGAAATCACTCACATACACCAGGTCGCGCTCTTCATCATGCTCCATGGCCAGGGCCTGGGTGCCGAAAGCAATCGTTTTCTTGTACTCGCCGGTGGTGAAGTCATACACGGTCACCCCCGAATTAACACCGTTCACGCCCTGGGAAGAAACATAGATTTCGTTCAAAGACTTATCGATGGCAACATCAGAAGGGCGAACCTCAGTGCCCTCAGTATCTGCGTGAACATCAATGGTGCGCACAGTTTTGAGGGTGTTCGTGTCTACCACGAAACAGTTTGCCGCTGGTGCGCTCCGGCACATACAGCAGGTGATCCTGCGAATCGACGTGCATGTTCATGCCCACATACCGCACCCCGCCGTCAGGGGCACCCGCAAGCTGCAGCTTCTGAACCTGCTTAGTTTTCAGGTCAACAGCCGACACATAGAACCGGCCCGACACGAACGCCTTCCCTGAGGCGTGGTCAATGCGCACCTCACGCGGGTGCTCAATCCAGTTCGCGTCGTTCTTATCAAGCCCGTGGTTAGTCCACACAAGCTTCATCGTGGCCTGGTCGTACACCGAAATGGAGTTATCGCGGGTGTTCGTAACCCACACGGTTCCCTCAACATCATCAACTTCCACCCCGTAAGCGGCCTCAAAATTGTAGCCTCTCTCACCCTTAATGATGGGCAGCTCGGCCACGGCCTCAACCTTCAACGAGTCAGCATCAAGGCGGGCGAGAGTAGAGACATGCATGTCCCCGTCAGCGGTTCCCGCCACCCACAGCTTATGGTTCTTCTTAGAATACGAGACCTGGAACTGGCCCGGTAGGCCCTGCGTGATCTTAGCTTTAGTTGCCGCCGCATCTAAGTGCGAGACGTGGCAGCAGGTGCGCTCGGCGATTCTGGTGCGCTAGGGGCAGCGAACGATGCGGGAACAGCAACCCCAGAAACACTCAGGGCCAAGGCCCCAGCCACGAAAGACTTTGTAACCTTGCCGGAAGCGAGAGTCAGGTTCATTGGTTTCCTTTCGAAACAAAAAACGCGCCGCGCACCACCGGGAAGACCACTCTTAACCGGAAGAAACAGGGCGCGCATCCAAAAGCATCCTCAATAATGCTCTACCCATAATTTTTAGCGAACTCCCAGGGTTTTACAAACCGAATACCGAAAATACACAAAAAATTACTTTTATCACCGCAGCCCATGAAAAAACAGTAGACGCGAAGCTGACGGTTAGAAAACATAGCAAAAGAAAATTAAATAAAAGAAAGCGGCCAACCCACCCAAAAAAATTTCGGGCAGGCAAGCCGTTTTCTAGCAGACCCTACGGGTGCAGGGAACGATCAGGAGCCTTCTCTATTAACTGTAGAGTATAGACCCCCCTCCCCGCAGGTGCACAGCACATGCTGAGGGCGGAATCTGCAAAATATTTTATTAAAACCAGTGAGGTAAGGAATAGAAAAATACGAGGAGCTACATCATACCCAGCCAGCAGTCGCTCGGACTGTCTATATGTGGGGAACGCAAAAACCGCAGGGTACATACCCTAGTAAACGTCGGTTTATCTCCACATGTTGTGGGAAAAACGATTATTTCCGTGCGGTTGCGACTGTTCTGCGGACCCCATCCCCACGTGTGTGGCGAGCACAGGGGAAAACCCAGCGGGAGCTCGCAGAGCATCGGCTCATCCCCACGTGTGTGGGGAGCACGACTTTTTGCATCACCGCCGGGCTTGAGCACTCTGGCTCATCCCCACGTGTGTGGGGAGCACCAGATAATAACAGCGTCCCAATTTTTACCAGTAGGGCTCATCCCCACGTGTGTGGGGAGCACGCGGTTGACAGGTCAGAATGCGCTAGTCAGTCACGGCTCATCCCCACGTGTGTGGGGAGCACATCATGGTAGCGACATGCGCGGGCCATTCGTCCATCGGCTCATCCCCACGTGTGTGGGGAGCACTGGCTGTGGCATCCTGCAGGGCCAAACTGGCTCATCCCCACGTGTGGGGAGCACAGTCGCATCGCCAGAGCTGATGCGAACGGCTCATCCCCACGTGTGTGGGGAGCACGCAAGCGGTGCCAGGCATGCGTCGGCAGCGGCTCATCCCTCACGTGTGGGGGAGCACGCGGCACCCCCTGACTCAGGGGTCCGCACCTGGCTCATCCCCACGTGTGTGGGGAGCACGCTTCACCGCGTCAAACATACCACGTCATCCGGCTCATCCCCACGTGTGTGGGGAGCACGCTGCAGCGCCCGACATGTGGTGCACGTGCCCGGCTCATCCCCACGTGTGTGGGGAGCACAGGAGTTCGCCGACGTGGATGAGCTACCGAGCGCAGCTCATCCCCACGTGTGTGGGGAGCACGTTGAGTGTGATGCGTTCGCCGTCTGCTGAGTCGGCTCATCCCCACGTGTGGGGAGCACGCAGCGGCGAGGATGACCTGGGGTCGCCTACGGCTCATCCCCACGTGTGTGGGGAGCACAGCTGCAGCAGCAAGTGTGGATAACAGGCGGCTCATCCCCACGTGTGTGGGGAGCACCGTGGGGACTGGCTCGGCATTTTTCCGTTATCGGCTCATCCCCACGTGTGTGGGGCACGCCACCCCAGAGAATGGGGTCACGATCACGGCTCATCCCCACGTGTGTGGGAGCACGTGGCGTAGGCGTTGTTGTTGCTGTTCAGCGCTCATCCCCACGTGTGTGGGGAGCACGATGTTACGCACGATGCGCATGGATGCCGGCTCATCACGTGTGGGGAGCACTCCATGCAGCCTGTGAAAACCCCACCGCACTAGGCTCATCCCCACGTGTGGGGAGCACGGATGCCCTGCGCGTCGTATTCGCGGGTCAGGCTCATCCCCACGTGTGGGGAGCACAGCTCCGTGGACTGTGGCGAGTGCGTGCCACGTGCGTCTCCGGTGGTGGACTGCATCTCGCCCACGTGTGTGGGGGAGCACAGGGCGCGTCGTTTATTGGGGCGATCAGAAGTCCGGCTCATCCCCACGTGTGGGGAGCACACCATTCACGGAAATATCGAGTGAACCTGAGGCTCATCCCCACGTGTGGGGAGCACTCACAAACGCTTACATGCCCAGAGGGATCTCGGCTCATCCCCACGTGTGTGGGGAGCACAGCACGTCTGCGAAACAAAACCGCGTAGCTCATCCCACGTGTGTGGGAGCACAGACAGCAAAGTGCTGCCGGCTCATCCCCACGTGGGTGGGAGCACTGATGCTAGGAGCCGTCGTCATCCCCGCGATGTGAAACGCCCGCCCGTGCGACGTCGCTCATGCCCCACGTGTGTGGGAGCACAGCGAAAGGACGATGAGCGCCAGGCTGCTCACGGCTCATCCCCACGTGTGTGGGGAGCACTGTGACTCGCACTTTCCCGCAGGTCCCCGTGTGTGAGCCCCGATGCTCGATCGCGGCTCATCCCCACGTGTGTGGGAGCACAGCGGCAAGCGATGCCATAGCACGGCTCATCCCCACGTGTGGGGGAGCACCGGTGACTCACCGAGCTCTGCACACTGCGGCTCATCCCCACGTGTGGGGAGCACGCGCACCGCCGCTGAAATCACCCGATGCACGGCTCATCCCCACGTGTGTGGGGAGCACGCGAGCAGCTGCTGCAAGTCAGTGAGCACCGGCTCATCCCCACGTGTGGGGGAGCACTCACGTGCCCGCACGCCCGAGCGGGTGGTGTCCGGCTCATCCCCACGTGTGTGGGGAGCACCCATGAGCAGATGCGCGAAAACCTCGCGCTCGGCTCATCCCCACGTGTGGGGAGCACCTGAGCAGTGAGACGCCCGGAAATTCTCAGGTCGGCTCATCCCCACGTGTGGGGAGCACTCCGTCGAAAAAGTCCCGAGACGGTCTGCCCATCGGCTCATCCCCACGTGTGGGGAGCACCCTTGGTCATGCCAGTCGGTTTGAACCGGCTCATCCCCACGTGTGGGGGAGCACGCAGGGTGGTGCTCATGCATCAGCTGGGTGCGGCTCATCCCCACGTGTGTGGGGAGCACCATCATCAGCCATATCAGGCAGTCGGGCATGCGGCTCATCCCCACGTGTGTGGGGAGCACCTGCAGCACGCAGCGGCGTAAGCTGCGCCTGCGGCTCATCCCCACGTGTGGGGAGCACCCTGCATCCATGGATCAGCTGGCAGAAACTGTAATCGGCTCATCCCCACGTGTGTGGGGAGCACGCAGCTCATGCGCGATGCGCTCAGCCGTCGGCTCATCCCCACGTGTGTGGGAGCACTGACGTTTCGGGCCGCGCTGTTCATCCCCTACGTGTGGCAAACTAGGCGCTCATCCCCACGTGTGGGGAGCACTGCTTCAGGTCTATGCTCGGGACGTATCGCGGCTCATCCCCACGTGTGTGGGGAGCACTCGATGGGTACGGTTCGCGGTGAGCACCCCTGCGGCTCATCCCCACGTGTGTGGGGAGCACCCTGCTAGCCGTAGCGGGTGTGTTCGGATTCGGCTCATCCCCACGTGTGTGGGGAGCACCCTGTCGACACCATCCGGGCGTGCTCACTCGGCTCATCCCCACGTGTGTGGGGGAGCACGTGACTCGTTCGCCGCATAGCCTCGGGTGCGGCTCATCCCCACGTGTGTGGGGGCACTGATGTGCCCCGGCACGGCTGAGGGCATCAGCTCATCCCCACGTGTGTGGGAGCACCTGTTCAGCGTTCTTCGACGAACTTGCGGCGGCTCATCCCCACGTGTGGGGAGCACCAGACAGCTCGTCGAGTGCACTTGGGTGCGGCTCATCCCCACGTGTGTGGGGAGCACGCTGCGGTAAGTGCGCAGCAGGTCGGCGAGCGGCTCATCCCCACGTGTGTGGGGAGCACTAGGCGTGTAGTGAGCACGCGGGCGGGCGGCTCATCCCCACGTGTGTGGGGAGCACGTCGCTAGGGCGCACGACGACTCAGCGCCGGTCGCCGGCTCATCCCCACGTGTGGGGAGCACGTGATACACGCCAGACTCAGAGATCGTCGGCTCATCCCCACGTGTGGGGAGCACGTCATGTAGCTAAAACCCTGCGGCTCATCCCACGTGTGTGGGGAGCACGTGATGACCCTGGTGATGACGGCTCATCCCCACGTGTGTGGGGAGCACATGCGACTAAGCTCATCGTGGAGAATCGGTAACGGCTCATCCCCACGTGTGGGGAGCACACTTGCTGACATGGGATTTTATCCCCACACACCAAGTTTTAGAATTAGTTTGGAGCCCAAAGCCAGTATTAACCCTACACGATTTTTGGGCTTATCGCCGTCGGGAAGCGCGCCTATACCTGCTAGCTTTGCTCCACCCTTTTCGTGGCCCTAGTTCCTCTTTCGGTGCAGACGGGCGCATCATAAGTTTTATCCCTTCAAAGTCGACAGGCTCCCACGGGATGACGATGCACTTTAAACTCAAGACGCTGCTCATTATCCGCCGAATACACCATAAGCGCACTACCATCACTACACGTTGTAGTAATACGGTTCCACAGGTGCTCACGCACGCGGGCGCTCACCTTTCCTACGAATACCCCGGCACTAATTTCAAGAAGCCAGCGTGTTAAATCCCCGCGTAAAGCCAACAGGGCAAGCTGAAAGGACCACCACGATCATAGTTTCTCCACTCAGTCATCAGTAATTATGTCCGCATTTTGATCCCCCAGCTTTTCATCATCCACAAAGCATCATGTCAGTGCTCTCCAAGCTATCCACTGGTATTTCATCAGGTACCAGTAAACGCTGAATATCCCGCGCTACCCGCTGCATAATCTTTTCACCACGAATACGGTCACGAACAGCACGACGAGTAATAGACCCAATGTCTTGGCCTTCCTCATGTGCAGCAGCCACCTGAAAAGCAACAGGAATAGTAATGTCAGCCTTATACAAATCCGCAATATCATATACGAAAGACCAGGCGTGTCCCGTGTGTACAAACCCTAAGCCAGGTGCACACCCAAGAGCCACAATCGCCGCATGCACTATTCCGTAGAGACACGCATGACCGGCTGAAAGCGCCTGATTAATGGGGTCGCTATCCCCAAAGTCGTTCGGGTTATAGTCACGCCGGGACCACGGAACACCGGTCTTATCAGACCAGTACCGATATACACGCCGCACGCGAGCACCTTCACGCCCGCGAAGCTGCTGCATCGTTAACTGGCTGGTATCTTCCCCAGGGAAACGCCACGCATACATGGTGCGTGCAACCTCTAAACGGGAACGAGTATTTGACACTTTTTCTGCCTGTGCTATCAGCAGTCGAGATGAACGTGCTAAAAGATCGGCCGTGTGCATAGTAACGTACCCCTTGTTCCCCAACCCAGATAGCAGAGGTACCGCACTCGCCAAGTAGAACCATTGCCTGATGGGTCACACGGGTGCCAGGCCCCAACAATAAAGCGCTTAATGACGCCGCAGGGATATGCGTTACCCCTCGCTCTTCTGTGACAGTAATAGCATTATCAGCACGGTGAATTGTTGCATGTTCCACGTAGATATACGAAAGACGTTCTGAGCTCCTCGTCAGTTCGCTCACGCTTGGCGGGGTAGCACCAATCATTTTTCCTCCTTGAAGAATGAACAAGTCGATAATACCTGTCTACTTATGCAGCAGGCGGGGCGCTAAACAGCGCCCCGCCTAAACAGTGTGTGCAAAACTAAGGTAGAGGTTTTACTGGGCAAGTGGCGCTAAAGTCATAAGACCCATACCGTAAGCTTTGCCTCGACCCATACCGTTAACCAGTGCCTTGCGGAACTGCTCAACGTTAGTGATACGCAGGGCACCATCAAATTGCGCTTTACGTAAGGTGACCCGTCCTACGTGCCCACCGGTATCACGGCGGCTGAAGGAAAGATCGTTACGGCCCGTCACAGTAGGGGCGTCCTCAAGCTCCTGGCCTTCCGCCGGGATGATCTCGAACCCCCATTGTGAAGCGCGCTCACGCAACCAAGCACTTTGCTGAACCGGTGTTACATGTGGCCATGTCTTACCGCTTTTAACCTGGCGTTTTACCGGATTGGCAGCAAGCCTGAACCCCCATTCCTGCCCGTTCTCCAGTTTCGCGAGTAGGCGCCCGTAGTGGGCGCTTTCCCCTGGCCGGGTATTCCATCCTGCCTGCTCAACCAGAGCCGAGAAGTCAGGCTTTTCCGGGCTTAGCACATACAGCACATACTGGTGACCGGTGATGTCTAGACGCCATAGTATGCGCCCATCTTCGTTTTTTATGTCTGGCGGGTTGGTTGCCATGACGGCTGCGTGCAGAGCCTGCGGGCTGCTTAATAGTTTGCGAGCGCCCCGGCGCTGTGGATTAATGAGGAATTTTGAGAAGTATGTCATGCTTCGGTCACCGTCCTCATAAAGTCAACGTCGCTGTGACGTTTGCCTTTGGGGTTCTCAACTGTCTTAGGTTCGGCAGAAACTACAGCCCGTACTGCGTATTGCCGATGTTCCTGGTTAAAGCTCACCGGAACATCCTGTACTAGATCTCCCTGCTCACCAGGTTTTGCATCCCGCAGAATACGCAGCTGTACAGGATCGGGGAACTCAGCGCGGCGGTGCTCAGGCACATGCCACTCTTCATTCCGCAAGGCTTCTTCAGCAGATTCTTCACGAATACCAAGTACAAGGTCATACCCTGCCGGGCAGGAACGCCGCCCTAAATATAACGGGTACGCCGGTTTCTTAAGCGCTGACTCGATATTCTTGAGGGCCTCTTGGTCTCCTTCTACAGCAGCCACAAAAACTGCATCTGAAAGATAATAACGAGTGGACAGCGATGCCGCACCATTCGGGTCTGTCGCCCAGTCCTTCGCGGTCTGGTAGTCGCGCAGTAAAGTGCCCGGCGCGTCCACACGCACCGCAAAGTTAAGCCGAGCGAGGTCATCTACGGGCTCTGTCCGTGCACGTCCTAAGGCTGCGGCTATCAAGCCAATAACGCCAGATTTGCTGGGTTCATGCCCGGAATCTCGACGGCGGTATCGGCTTTGTGTACCCCAGGACTGCATTGGCCCGCTCAGTTTAAGGAGCAGACTAGGCATGATTATGACTCCTGACCAACCAGCTCGGTCAGCTGACTTTCAAGGGAAGCTAGAAGTTCCTTTAAGGTGACAGTTTCTCCCATATTTGACAGTGCTTCACGTAGCTCACCAAGCGCTACTACGTATGAAACCTTAGGCTCATATCCGTAGGTTTCACGGATATTTGCTGCTTCCGTCGCTAACGCATGGGCGGCTGCGAGACGGCGTCCTTCGGAAGATTTCTCTGTAACAGGCTTTTTCGAATGCATTAATGTAGGAGATCGGGCGATCCTCACGCACCGTTACAATTACTGCCTCAGGCAGAGTACGTGCAGCAAACGTATTCTGTTTACCGGTGGGCATCGAGTCAATGAAGGCACGGATAAAAAGCGAGGGTAGCTTCAACGGTGGCAGCTGCCGAACCGCCTAGGGTTAGTTTTCAGAGCGTCCACGTTGATGTTGGCGTAACGATAAAAAGGGTACTGGAGGCCATCTCGATGGTGCCGATCATTCCAGCACCAGTTTCATCCTCAGACTCCCGGATTACGTCGTCGACGGCAGTGTAGTAGTCAAAATCAGGTTCCGAACCATGTACCCCAAGGGCGTGAGCCACCTGGCAAGCGGCATCTACGTTGAAATCAGGAACGTTAGCTAACATACGGCCAAAGAGTGCAATATCAACACTATGCTTGGTATCCAGAATGTCTTTGACTTCCTTAGCGGGGATTTTCTCGCCGTCAGCTTCTATGATGGCGCTGGCAAGACGGTTAATCTGCTGGTTACTCAGGAAGAGAAGATAACCCGATACAGCGCGGCCAGTATTTTCTTCTCCCTTCTTGGCCTTAGGCTTCTCAAGTTTGATTTTGGCCGCTTTGAAAGCATCCACAACAGCTGATTCGGCTTTATCTGGGTCAAAATCAGGGCTGATATTGGTGATGCGGTCTACAATCATGTCGGCAACCTGGCGGGTACGAACACCGATTTCAGAGCGGTCTAAGTGTTCTTCAAAGTTACGGCGGATGACTGATTTCCATGCCTGGCTAGAGACACGCTGGCGGCTTACACCGCCAAAAATAGCGGATTTCGGGCTTCCGGTATCGTCACGGTTAATGTTTGACGGGGGAAGAGTTTGCAGAGCGTGAATATCAACAAAGAACGACATAGTTCTTATCCTTTCAATTAGTTATTAGAGGTTTCCTCTGAGGTTTTAGATTTCTTGGGTTCGTAGCCATACAAAAAGTCACGGCTCCAGCGCAGAATAACCGCATCGCGTTTTTCAGGATTTAGTAACTGCATGTAATCCTGAGCAAATTGCCCATAGTCAAAAGCAATTTCTTCTGACCGTAGAAGTGTTATGAGACTACGCAAATAATGCCTGCGTGCCGATTCACTTCGTGCTTTTAACAATGCGTCGAATCGTTTTTTCATGGATTCGCTGGTCTGCAGAACAAGTTGTCCCACTGCCGTACCAAACCTAAAGTTTGGCACATGCATTAATTGTGACCGTGATTGTTGATGCAAAGCAAATAACGTAATAGCAGCATAGGTTGCTTGTTCCTCGTAGCTAAGAGCGTCGCCCTTCCCTTTATAGTGTTCAGGAAAATTAGGAGTTTTTTTGCTTTTCCCGAAGACAATTTCCCAGAGTCCTGGATTATTCGTTGGATCATTACCTGCACCACGACGGAGCTGTGCTAATTGAGCGGTGGCGAGAGAGCTACCCAGTTCTTCTTTCTGTCCGTAAATATCCTTTACCTTATCAGTAACATAGCTTTTTACAGTAGTTTGATCCCCAGAATCACTCATTACCTTCCTCCTTTTTCTCAGTAGGTGTTGAAGAATATGCGAGAGGCAGAAGCTTATACAGTCGGCCGCCAAACTGACGGCGTGCTTTAGCCGTATTGTAGAGCTGCTCATCGTAGATAGTTCCTATGGCAGCTTTAGGGCCAGCACTCACAGCAAGCTGGTCAGCCTCACCCTCAAGGATGCGACGTACTTTTGACTGCCATTTAGCGGCTTGTGCAGAGACATCGTCAGAAACGCTCAGATCTGCAAGCCAGCTGCGGAATTCATCTTCCATACGGTGCAAAATACTTTCCGTTACGGAAGGACGGAATTCGTATTCCTTACCAGCAGCACGAAGCAGGTTTCCTGCATACTGCCCAAGCGCAATGGACGCGTCCATGGTTAGCTGAATATTGTCACGCACCATTGCAGAAATTTCGGCACCTTGTTCCGTGAGAATACCTAGTTCTAAGGTCACAGACTCATCAATAGTTTCTTCAACGATAGAACTTTGAGTACCATACACCATGCCAACCAGCTGAATTTTAGTTTTTGTATCAGGTGAAAAATACTTACCACTGGAGATTTGACGGATAACAGTAGCAGGTTTGTTCTGCTTTTCTTGAGAAGAAGACAACCTGGTTAGTAGCGCATCTGCTCCTCGCCATAAAGTGCGTTCGGCGCTGTGTGTTTGAGGCATCCAGACATAGTGAGTTTGAGTAGACTGATTTTTGCTAAAGCGGTAGGCGGTTAACGGGTCTGTATAAGTATTCCTGTCAAGCCACTTATCACCATTCGATACAAGCACCCCAGTGACTCGCCCATTTTCGGGGAAAAGACGAACACGGCGCGACTGCCAGGTCAGAATTTCGCACATGCCAGCTGCGGGCGCAGGCTCGTCTTTATACTTGGTGGGGTCACCACCCTTATATGCACGAGGAGCGGCGGTATCGGGAAGCTCTCGTTCCCAAACGGACTTGTCTTGTAAAGCGATCCGGTGACTCTTACCTTTCACCTTTTCCACGTTGAGAAGCTGCTCATAATCAATGCAATACAGCAAGGTTTCGATTAGGTTCTCACCATGAATAATAATCTTCCCTGTAGTTCCGTACCACCCCACTCCCAAGGGGTACCCCTTGCCACCTTTAACACGAGGATCTCCTACAGCACCAGATTTAATGCCCGAATAATCGTATGCCTGCACAGTCACCAAGTACCGTGCCGCTTCAGCATAGCTCAGCGACGTCAATGCCTGTTCAGCACGCATTGAGAAGTACTCGCTCTCGGAGTCAAGCACCAGACGCGATACAGGTTTTACCTCACCTTTACTCGTGTGCAGATCAGCGACCTGCATAAAGGGACGCTCGGCATCAAAAAGGTTGAAACGATCCTGATATTTCTTTCAGGTAGTCCCTGTACGAAGTACAACTGTTCAGATCCACCCGAGGAAATATTTTGAATCCACTTCTTGGGTTCACGGTACAGTTCCCCGTATTCCTCTGTATTTTCCAGAACCGCACGGAAGAATATGACAACAGCAACCCCGAGAATTGCAACATCAGTCGTTGCATCACCCGAGTGAATTTTACGGATCGAGTTGCTCTCATCGAACAGTTGTTTTAAGGAAACTTCCTGGGTCTGCCCTGATACATAAAGAACTGGAATCCATGGTTCATTACACAAGTTGAAGTCGGGGCTAGTGTTACTTTGCACCGACTGATCATCAGACATGGCCCACTACTCCTTTCAGCATTGATGGAATTCACACGCCCAAATTCGTCGCACGATGACAAAATATCTAGGGCGTAATTTTCTTCCCATACCCCAAAATGAGAGGTATGGGCTTCACAAGCACTTTGCCGCCTCATAGAGGATCAGCTGAGTACAGGTTCAGTGTAGATCCCGCATGAAATATTAAGTCAAGAAGCAAAACGTACAAAGTTTATGAAAATAAACTTAAAGCGAGAAGATCCCCAGAGGAATCTGGGGAGCATTTTAAGAAGGAACCGTACAAAAGGCTCATCCCGCGCTTCTCGCCTCGCGGGAACAGTGACTTATAACTATAGCCAATAAGAGGTTAGAATGACAGTCGAAAATACTAAACACCCTAGTCAGCTTGCTACAGCAGAGACATCATCCCTCTGGGCAAAAACCGGATCAGACGAAACCCCAAGCATTGGTCTTCCCTACCGCAGCATATGACAGATGCAGGGTCTGTAGCCGCCGAACTATGGGATAAGTGGCTCTCCCCCGGCACTAAACAACGCATTATGAAGATACTCAATCTCACACAGGATGAGGCCAAGTCTTTTGCCTGTTGGGTTGCCGCCACCCACGATATGGGCAAAGCAACACCGGAGTTTGCGGGGCAGCTAGACTCACGCGGCAGAGAAGAACTCCGCGTGTTTCGAGACAGGATTGAAGAACACAAGTTTAATTTTCCTCTTCACCTCACCACTCCACCCGCAGGAACCCGATACCCTCATTCAACCTATAGCCAGAGCATCCTTATTAAGCTGCTTACTGAACGTTACACAGACGACACAGAGACTGCCGAGACAATCGCAAGTATCGCGGGGGCTCACCATGGTGTACCCGCCGCATACACTCCAGGAACAACCGGACGAGATTTTGCTATCTTTGAGGCCCTCAACGACAAGTGGCATCAAGCGTGGCATGAACTTTTCGAGATGACGCTGGAGCAAACTGGCGCGGATCAGGTTCTTCAGAAACTCATGTCAGGAACCAAAATCCCTGTTGCCGTGCAGCTTTATCTTACGGGCCTAGTGATTATGGCAGACTGGTTCGCTTCTAATCCCGAGTATTTCCCCATGGGTACTTTCAGCGTTGAGGCACAACATGGACGCCTAAACCAAGGCTGGGAAGCTCTCGGACTCGAATATCCCTGGGCTGCTCATGTTGAAAACAGTGATGCTTCTAGTCTGTACAGTTCGCGGTTTAGTTGGGAAAATCCCGCTCTGCGACCTATGCAAGAAGTTGTTGTCGAAGCCGCGCGTGCTATGAAAGGTGGCGGCATGATGTGTATTGAGGCCCCCATGGGACAGGGTAAAACTGAGGCTGGACTCATCGCTGCCGAAATTCTGGCTCAAGAAACAGGACGCAGCGGGCTCGCTTTTGCTGCCCCTACTCAGGCGACGTCAAACGCACTGTTTGATCGAGTCAAAGCATGGGCACAAGGGCCTGCTGGCGGTTTTGAACCACACACTATGTTTTTAGGCCATGCGAAAAACCAACAGCAAGATTCTTTCCGCTACCTACAGCGAGCTGATATTTTCGATTCAGAAGCCGACATTGAGGGGAAACAGAGTATACGTCCTAATACTTCAGTAGCACGCCACAGCTGGATAGGCGGTCGGAAACGCGGCATTCTTTCAACCTTCGTCGTGTGTACTATCGACCAGATTCTTATGATGGCTCTACAGTCACGCCATGTGATGCTTCGCCACCTTGGACTGGGTTCTAAAGTCGTCATCATCGACGAGGTGCACGCCTACGATGCCTATATGGGTGTTTACCTCAAGGAGGCACTCTACTGGCTGGGTCAGATGAACGCACCTGTTATTCTCATGTCGGCTACTTTACCTGCGCATATTCGTACCTCCTTTGATGGAGAGTTACGCGGAAGGTCTTGAAATTCAGGATTCTGCTGATTGGGACTTTGATGATGATTTCGCCCCAGAGGATGTTACTGAGCCTTCTCTCGATCTAGATTACCCTGTTATTCATACACTCACCGCCGAGGATGGTTATACCCCGCGTAAATGGCAGGTAGCAGCACCCGAAGAGCAGGTAACGATCTCCATTCGTCAGATAAGCGATGAGTTCACTGACCTTGATAAGGTACTAGCACCTTTAGACAATGGGCACGGCTGTGCCGCAGTCATCTGTAATACTGTGGGCCGAGCACAGGAAGCCTACGAGCATCTTCGGGCGAAAGTTTCGGTAATGATGTAATGCTGGCTCACTCCCGTTTTACTGCTAAACATCGTACCGAAAAAGAAGCCGCTTTAGTTTCGCTACTTGGCAAGGACTCCCACCGAGGCGATGGCCGCCCCGAACGTTTAATCGTGGTGGGAACACAGGTCATCGAACAGTCCCTCGATCTCGACTTTTGATGTCATGGTGACCGACTTTCGCCCCAGTAGATTTGGTGCTTCAGAGGCTGGGGCGTCTGCACCGCCATGAGCGTGATGACTCAGAACGACCTACGAGTATCTTTCACCCATCTGCTACGTTCGTGGTATTGAGACTTTTGGTTCTGAAAGCTCAAGTTCCAGAGTTTCCCAAAGGCTCATGCGTTCGGTCTATGAGCCCGCCATTCTGCTCAGCAGCTATGCGCAGTTACTCCCCTATTTTGACGGAAAAACTCTGCGCATTCCGGCTGATATGAGCGGGCTTGTTCAGGAGGCTTACAAAGAATGTCCTGAGTACCCGGACGCTTGGGATGGTGTTTACAAAGAAGCCCGTGAAGAGTCTGATAAACATCAAAAATACGCTTCAGTAATGGGCAGAGTCGTTCCTCTTGAGACGCCCACAAAATCAACAAACAGTCATGGCAGACGTGATGAATAGTTACCTTGGCAAAAAGGATGGAACGCTCTCAGAAGATCAGATTGGTGAGGCACGTGTTCGTGATGGCGACGCTTCGCTTGAGGTGATCGCCATCGTAGTTGAGCGTGACGGAGACGACCGCATTGACCGTTATCGTACAATCCCTAGTACCCTGCAGAAAACCCAAGAGATTGACTGGCACAATGCGAAAGACCCAAATGAGCCAGCCCAAATCGCTAGCCTTCGAGCTATTAGCATCGGCTATACGTCTGCCCTACCAGTACTCAGACTCTCCAAAGAACAGGGTCAACGGGCAGCTCGCTTTGAGGCAGCTCTTGATGAGCTGGAGGGTGAACGCATCGACTCATGGCAGAAGAACTTTTATGCTTGCCGGTGAGCTTATCTTACCTTTTGAGCTGCAAGACTCCGGCTTTCTACGAGGTGACGTTATGCGACTACCGCCTGCGCTACTCTGCGGAGCTGGGCCTGCAATCCATAAAGCTAGATGACGAATAGTGAGAGAAAACTATTTGATATTCCCTTAGGCAGCATAAACCCATAGGGGCCTTATTCCTTCAAGGCTTATAGACGAGAATATGCGTCTATAGGCCGGGGTAAAGATGAGGGAACCACTGAAGTTCA
>BNJU01001251.1_pt1 | contig 66575 bp, 95 predicted proteins | sample 8539281 | NCBI WGS metagenome assembly BNJU01 (sample SAMD00202456, study PRJDB9452) | human saliva metagenome | isolation source: human saliva | place: Japan
ATCGCTCGCAAACTTTGAGATTTTTGTTGTTTGTGAAACGATCTTTGATATGCGCAGGTGTCCGTTTGCATCAAAACAAACTTATAAACCGGTGGTTGAAAGCTGTAACGTTGCTCAAAAGCATCTGGTGTTTTTCTCGATTTGTAAATCATTCATTTCGCTGAAAAGAATCACACCTTTTATACCTAGAATCGATAATAGATATGCAATCGCATATGAATTAACAGCATTGAGTGTCATACCGCCGATACAAATCACAAGCTTATTAATAAAATCTCAACGTGAAACAACTGTATTCATAAAGGTTGTCTGACCCTCTTGTGATTCATGGATTACGGAGTAACCGTGTCATTCTCGACTACGTTAAAGTAACTTCGCAATCAAATGCTCTCGGTTTCTTTCGTTTGAATAATATACGCATAATTTTGATCAAACACATTCTGTGTATAATTGATATGCTTGTTTGCCTAGTCTTGTATGTTGAATAGCACGTAGATTATCTAATTTTTCTAGTGCTAATCTACGAGTTTCGTTTATCACACTAACTGGCAAGAAGATATGCTCAATTTCACCCTTAAATTCTATAATTCGGTATGCAGATGACCGGTTTTGCGAAAACTGCTTCAATCTTCTTTTTGTTAGTGGTGCATTTTGTTTGTTCTAGATTCACTAAGCTCTTGGACAACTGTATGTTCACCATCAGAAACCACCAGTTTTAAAGGTTTTCCTATTCTTGCTTCATAGAAACGTAATATCGACTGTCGACTAAATTCTTCAATGTGATGTTGAACGTCATCTAACAATCTAGTATCTGTTGTTTTATGTAGCTTTTGTCCTCTCTTTGGTCTTCCTTCTTTGCATTCCAAAGTGACAATCTGTCCAGGATTTCCACTATTCACCAATAGATTCTTTTGGTCATAAATTTTAACAGCAGTTAGCCCAATATCTTCTGGTTCACTCAAAATACGTAAACCGTCGTGTTGATAAAGTGGTTTTGAAAGTTTCACTTTTACCTTACCCTTGTAGAAATCCACGCCTCGCCAATTACTACTCCTGATGATTTGGTCGTGTATTGGCTCATCGCTTGGTAACATCATCATGGAATAAATGACCTTCCGAAAAGCCACGATTAAACATCAGTTTTAACTCTTCTCGACGTTTCTTTGTTCACGGTATGTTTTCATTACGATAATATGCATCGATAGCTTCACGGAAAGTCTTTGTGATTAGCCAAACGTATTCTGGACGTTTCATACGTCCGTCAATCTTTAAACTACTGACACCTGCTTCTAACAACTTTGGTAATTGATCAATAACATTCAAGTCCTTTGGGCTAAGAATATATTCCCCTTCTTCAAATTTAGAACCATCTTCCTTGTAATATTTCATGCGACAACATTATTGCGCACTTTATACCACGGTTAGCACTGCGTTGTTTCGTAACAACGCTAAACTGACTTGCCCACTATAACTTATACAAATTGCACCATAAGCGATACTTCCAATATCCATACCATCTTACATGCTACAAGTTTCAGTGGCGTCTCACGAGCTAAAACTACACGTTTCACTCCTTGTGTTTTCATATATTCAATACCAGCCATATTATGGATATGCATCTGTGTAGAACAATGAACTTCAAAATCCGGAAAGCATGTACGAACATAATGAAACAGGCCAAAATCTTGAATCAATAAGGCATCCACATCGTGTCATATAAAAATTGAATTTAGTCTTTTGCAGCTTCAATTTCAGGTTCATATAATATGGTGTTCATTGTCACATAAACTTTTACTCCGCGAATATGACAATAACGTACTGCTTCAATTAACTCTTCTCTTGAAAAGTTTCCGGCAAATGCACGAGCAGAAAAAGAATTAAGTCCTAAATAAACTGCATCACAACCAGCTTTGACTGCAGCATGCTTCATATTTCCTGCTGGCGCGATAATTCAGCTTTTCTTCATAAAACCTCCTAATCTTTTGATACTCGTTTACAAAATTGCTCTAGTCTCATCTTTGCATTTGCAGCAGATGTACTAGGCAAACTAACATGCGGTATATCTAGGTGAATATATTGTTCATATAATGCAGCTGCTTTCTTGCCTGTTGTTACAATCAACTGTATATCCGATTTCTGGACCAAGCCAGCAATATCATTCGTTTTAACATTCCTAATTGAAGAAATCTGAAGACCCTTCAATTGTACAAGAATGAATTACATCCCACATTGCAATATGATGCTTATGACAAAATACCTTATAATCGCTAATTTCTTCGTTGAATAAAGCCTCCATTACTGCCCGAAAAACGATTTGTTTATTTTCATAATACATCTTATTCTGTCTACTAATTACAGATGGAAATGAACCTAATATCAATACCTAGAGTGTTCATCATGATTGCATCCAGGATGTATCACTTTTTGCTCTGGCTTTTCATCAAAATGCTTTTGCCAATCCACCAATGGATGTTTCTTTTCAAAACTCATCGGATACAATTACCAGTTTCTTTCATAGTCTCAACAATCGTATCGAAACTTACTTTGTGCGTAGAGCGAACTTTGTTCATGAATTACTAGATTCAGCATCAATCGCACGTAAAGATACCTTTGACTTCGTGTTCGATACAAGGAATCATGACATATCCCATAACTGGATCATAAGTTAAGCCTAAATGATGTTCAATGCCAATCTCTGCTGCGTATTCAATATCGTTTAAATTGCCACCCAGAATATATGCAAAAGCAGCACTTGCCATCGAAACAGCAGATCCCACTTCAGCTTGACATCCGCCAACAGCACCAGATATCGCTCGCATTATGTTGATTAAGTTTTCCAAAGATACCACCGATAGCTAATGCATCAATCATAGTATCCTTATCAATCTTCAAGTCATGCATGCAATGATATGTTAATGCAGCAATAACACCACACGCTCCAAGTGTAGGTGCTGTTACTACCTTATGTGTATCCGCATTTTCTTCACCAGCGGCGTAAGCATAACTCATTAGTTTTAAATCATTTGCATAGGAACAATTACTTTCCAAACTTTCTAAATATAACTTACGTACAACACGTTGCAATTTTTAACTACCGGTAAAATCCTGCTTCTGCAGTGATTCCTGCGTGAACACATTCTACTTCAGCATCCACAATGTCAGAAAGATGTTGTCTTAAATTTGGTTCATAAGAATAGATATATGAAAGCGGTGTTTCGTTCTTATCTTGTAATACTTGTTTGATTTCTTTTAATGTATTTTCTTGATATATTTCATCGTTCCAATCAAGATCGACGATTCGAATACTTCCACCACCAATGGAAAATACAGTCCAACGTTGTTGAAGTTCATGTTTATCATTGTATGCACGAATATAAAATCCATTGAAAATTCTTCTTCCCATTCAAGTGAAAAAGATTACTTTTTACTTCACCTAATAAAGTTTGTTCAATAATCGCATCCGTCATGATGCCCTTTTCCTAGTTAAGGATAAAAGAGCCAAATAGTTCAGCTTCATAATAAGGAAATGCACCAAACGTATCGTTGAAGAGCTTGCATGCTCTGCTCTGGTGCTAATGTGTGAACTGCTCGGTCCACGTCCTATTTTTATAGTTTCTTTAATTGATTGCATGTTAACTCATTCGTTAATAAGAACTGCTCAAAACCGTTTTTGGTTCAATTCGTCCCGCTTTAATACCTTGTTCCAAGGGTCGCAAGTTCTTCTAAATATCGTAATAATGTCTTTGACTGTAGATGATAACAACTTTCTAACCCTTTTTTGATTGCCCAATCATCCGCATTTAATCTTGTCACAATCATACTATCTGATAAATCGCGTTCATATAATTTTTCATGTTATATAAGCTGCGTAGTTTACTTGCAAAAGCATCGCAATCATCGCAACATAGTCATAACGCGCTTGAACATTTCATCTACTGCTAGTAATGTAGAAGACAAATCACTGAGCAATAAATGCATTACTCATTCTAAAATATTTAAATCTAGCATTCATTGGTACTGATATGTATAATATCTTCAGATTCACTCTTTCTTTCCATAAAGATCAATCTTTACAAGAGCATTATGAAATTTCAAAAGTATCATTACCAACACGTTCCAACAGTTCTATCTCGTGCATCACGTGTCAGTTTATATTTATTTTCTCTTTTAACTTATCATCCACATACTTTTCAAACTCCCAAGGCTTCATGAGTTCAAAATTTCACAATTCTAGCATCATAAGACATTAAAGTTTATATTCTTTCTTTCTGGTATCTGCCGAAAATGTGACAATAAAAATACCAGTAACGTATTTTGGATTCGGATTTTTAAGATACGCTTCAAGTGATTTTAAGCGTTGTTCTTTCTCTACTTCTTGTTTCTCTGACTCTTTCTTAGATGTTTTTGCTGCAGCTCGCAGAAAAATACGGTTCTTTTATTATGATAGCCTTCTTAGCGGAATCATCGAATAGAGAAAATGTATCACAAGCTTCTATGCTTCATCAAAACGAAATGTTTTAGCATTTGAAGCATCAAAGGTTGTGACATAATCTTTTCCTATAGAAAACTCTTTTAAAAGAGTAGCTAGCGCTCCTCTTGTCGATACATATCTTTTTCCACTCAATAAGTATACTGTCATGCTAACTTATTATAACAATTTTCCCAGACGATGTTAGAGCGAAAATGCTTATGAAAGATACTAAAAACGAAAATATCTCCATAAGTTCCTGTATCCATCACATAATACACCTCTTATCCATTTCTTTAATGACAGCACGTGATGGTAAATGACTGGATAAATATGGTTGATTGATACAGATACATACTTTTAGTTGTAAATAATCAAAAAGTTCTGGTGGATTAGCATTGTAGAATCCATGATTTGCAAAGTATCATCACATCAACATTTCAAAAGAATCATAATGATTTAATAAATAAGTGATATCACTATGATCTAAAATAAGTAGCTACTGATAAAAAAGTAAGTTCATTATATTTAAAATACCAAATTGGATGTTCAGTATTTTTGCAAATTAAGTTGTTCTGCAATATAACTTTGAGTTGCTGATACAATTTCTACCCCTTCAGTATCATCCCTAATTCCACCACTGCGAAAATCTTAGAAATACCTTTTGCATGTAGATAACTTTGTAAATCATTTGATATAACTGACCTTGGCTCAGAATAGTACTGTTGCACTAATTAAAGCATTGATTTTAAAATAATATTTGTATTTTTCGGAGTGTTTTAGCTTTCTGTTACTTCTGATAATGGATGAACGATAGATAAACTAAAGGGAATATTATCACGAGTACTTGCGACAATGTATATTCTAAATTTATGTTGTTTTAAATAAAGCATATACCATTGGTAAAAACAACATTCCAATACCTATGATATTTCCATTTATCTTGATTGATTGAATCTTCGAAATCATTCTAGAAACAAGCGATACTAGCTCTACTATATTTAGACCAGTATACAATTGAATAAAACCCATTATCCAAGTAAAACCCATAAAAGTAGCGGATGATGGGATAAAACAGAATGAAAGTAATTGGATTGATTGAAATTTAATACTACAAATGCTTCCAATCAAACAAGCAGTTATTATCTTACGATGTGATTTTTGAAAAAGAGTTTGTAAACGATAAATAAGCGGTATTTGAAACGATAACGAATATAGAGCCCTAGGAATATAACCAATAAAACTATCGATGATTAGAATTTTTTTACTCTTGTAGGAATATCCTAAACCGCAATATTCCATACAATAACGTACACTAAGATAATTGGATAATGATAAAAACAGATTTAAAACAATAAGACATAATACTTTAATGATTTTACGTTGTCTTTGTGTACTAAAAACTTTTAAAAACATATAACTAACCATACACTTGCAATATATGAAAAACCAGTTTGATCAAAAAAATATCGATATATCAATTCCCTTATTTTTGATGTGAAAGATAATTTGATATAAATCTCTCTCTTTAAATTATCATCAAGCTTTTTCAATTTGGTTTTTGTACCCAAGAGCGTAATGTGAAATATTGTTGTGTCACTTGTATTTCCGATTGATATGTAAACCCACTAAAACCATTCTCTTTTGCCCACTTGTATAATGAAAATCCATAAAATTTCGAATCATAATCAAATGAATGGATATGTTGCGTAACTTCTACCTCAGCATCAAATGGTAGAGTCGTATTTGTATATACTACAATTCGATGGTCTTGATTTTTTCGATAATTGCATAATTGCTTTTTTATATCAACGATTCGATAGGGTATCGATCGGATAAAATGAGTATGAGGAAAATACGTCATACATAGGATACAACTAGAAAAATACAGCTCTTAATACTATGATGTCGATACCAATATAAAATACATAAAAGGAAAAACAATGAATTTATAGATATCTTGCATATATAGACATAATGATACATCAATAATACAAGTAAGAGGGATTTTTAGAATTTCTTTCATAAACAGATTTTATCTTTTATGAAATCAAACTTTACTTGACCTATCCTTTTACTTTCATTAAATCTTCTAATGTCATGGAATAATCCATGTTGATTTCGATAATCAATGATAGCTATGCAGTTTTCTTACCAATTTTAGAATTTGCAATAACCCATTCAAATCAAGTATTAATAGAAATCAAATTCACAGAACTATCACTAGATTTCGTTGGTATTGTTAATACATCTTTATCATGTAAAATAGTCTCTAGGTTCAAACTCGATATATCTGCATTTTTCAGCTTAAACCAGCTTTCGATAATAGTTCCTGTGTTGTTGCATATGGTTCTAGAGAAATCACACCTTCTTTTAATACAGCACCATGTACCGTGACTCGAATTGAAGATTTACTGTATTGATTTATATCGATAATGTTGAATTTACCAGATGATAAAATGATAAAACATAAAAAAACAGTAAGTAGTAGTCTCATATGTCCTCCACTTACTGTATTTGTTGTAATCTTAGTGATTCCTTACTTAATCTTAACATTTCAACTGTATAAGGATTTTGACACGTACTTCACAAAACATCGCCAACCTTATGGTCTAGAGTGCCTGTGCTAATGGTGTTTTCATTAGATAGGCGCCCGTTTAAAGGATCTGATTCTGTTGAACCTACGATATTGTAAGTAACTTCCTCCTTAGTATCATTGAAGAATAATGTTACGCTAGAACCGATATGAACAGCTGACTTCTTACCAGCCTTTTTCGTATCAATAAGTTCATAGTTACGCAGCATGTATTCCAAAGTTGAAATACGTGCTTCTACCTTTGCCTGCTCATCACGAGCCGCATCATAGTCACATTTTCTGAAAGGTCACCCTGTGCACGTGCTTCAGCTAGTTCCTGCTTAACTTCTTCACGAACAACATGGACGAGGTTATAGTATTCATCCTGTAATTTTTTAGACCTTCTTCAGTAAGATATGTTTTTATTTTCTTCAGCCATTTTATTACTCCTTACGCTTGGTTATTATAGCATTGTGTGCGTGATGATGCTACTGATTTTTGTTGTGGTAAATCAATCACAACCGTATTCTTGCCACCTTCCGGAATGATTACATCCGCATATTTCTTTGATGGTTCCACAAATGCTTCATGCATTTGCTTAACAGTTCCCACATATTGATTTACAACAGACTCTAATGTTCTACCGCGTTCTTTTACGTCACGAACTAAACGTCGAATAAATCGAATATCCGCATCAGTCTCCACAAAAATCTTGATGTCGAGTAAATTTCGAATCTTTCTTCTTCTAATACAAATAAACCTTCTAGAATCAAGACATCACATGGATAACAATCTTCTGTTTCGTTACTACGTATGTGATTGACAAAATCATAGATTGGTTTTGACGATAGCTTTTGATTCGCAATTAGATCTTGAATATTTTCAATCAATAGTCATTATCAAAACGCAAATGGATGATCATGATTTGTCATACGCTCTTCCATTGGCTTCTCTGCTGATCTTTGTAATAGTCATCTGCCGGATAATTAGTACAGATTTTTATCCGCAAATGTCTTTTGATTATTTCAGAGATTGATGTCTTTCCAGATGCACTACCACCGGCAATGCCAATAATCAGTTTTACTCATTCGTATTTGCCTCTTTCACTTCTGATTTAATAATGTATCTCATTTTCGTCATAGTATAAAGCGGATTGAAAATGGAACTTCATTTTGAAACATTTTCTCCAGAAAGATACGATCACCTTCCAAAGTTCTAAATCTAAAATATCTTTCTTTGGTATATACGCTAATGTACTCTCTTCATTCATGCAAAAGTACCAACATAATCACTCGTTTGATATACACCGATTTTCCTCATCTTCATGATGTTGATACGAAATGAATGATACCACAGTATAGCGCAGATTGTGCTGATAGCCTGTTTCTTCTATCACCTCACGTACCATGCATTCATATGGTGCTTCATTTTCTTTTAGCTTTCACCCTACACCTATCCACTTTCCGTGATTTGTCATTTTGTTTTTATTTCTCAACAACATTAACCACTTCTCATCATGAACAAGATAACTACAGTACTTTTAATCATTTAAATTATACGATCTTTCAGTTTGATTATGTTCTGAAAGTGTCTTGCGAAGAATACTTCACCCGTCTTTGTATCTGCCACAAAGTAGAGATAGTCTGTTTTGAATCGGAGTTTAATGCAGCTTTAAATACCTTCTCACCAGGGTTCTCACATTGGTCCTGGAGGTAATCCTTTGTGTAGGTAAGTATTATAAGGTGAATCCATTCCGCATTAACTTCGCAAGCTTGCCACTTATCTGTTTGACGATCAAAATCGATTGCATAACATACCGTTACACTAGACTGTAATAACATACCCTGGTTTAATCGATTATGAGTACACCTGCAATTGTACGGAGTGTATCATCGCCTCCACCTTCTGCTGTACGATGCTACGGGTATATAACTGATGAATCAAGCTTACCCTTAGCAATCGCATCTTTATTTGCTTCATAAACAACTTTTTGTTTGGTCTAACATCTTTAGTGTTACATCTTTCGCAGTTGTCTCTTTATAAAAATTCATAGGTGTTTGGCACAATATAGCCCTCTGAGATAAATACATGACATTATCTTGAAACATTTCATCTGTAATAAATGGATATGTAGACTTCAGATGAAATCATTCTTTATCATTCCACACTGAGTAATTCGTCTTCTTTGACATTGGCAACTGCTGCAATTTTTCAGCGATATACTTTTTGCCCAGTCACCTTCTGTAACAGTTACAGAAACAGTATCACTTGCCGCTGCTGTTGCACTATTTAATTTCCTCTAAAATCGCCTGCTAAATCCATATTGCGATTTAGCGTAAATATTCAGACTTGAAATTATTAAGCTCGTAGAGAGTCTAATATAGCTGCAACATTCACATCTTTGATTGGATTCTCATAGATATTTGTAAGATATCAGCTGACGTATCACCGTTTACTGTAAAACTCAACTTCTTCGAAGTATCTGAAACAGCTTTTAAACGATTGTGAATAATAAATATAAGAACTTACACACGCAACCGCTAATATCAAAATGAGTAATAAAGGAATTAAACTTCCTCTTTCTTCGTTTAGCCATGCCCTATTCACCATCATCTTCACTGATAAAAGCACCTAATACTTCTTGGCACATTTCTATTCTTCTTCATCTACAACTTCATCCATCGATCCATCTTCGTTATAACTGTAGGCATACACATTACCTTCTTCATCTGTTGGGTCTGTAAAAATACATACTTCTTTGTCTTTGTCATCATTTTCAAACGTCAAAAGAATTTCAACTTCACGTTCATTGCCAGTATCATCAGTAATCATCATTGTGTTGTTTTCAATCATATTATCATCTCATTAAAAAGGCGTTTCGCCACCCTTACTTTACTGATTGATCAAGCCAAGTCTGTAGAATCTGTACTGCAGCTAACTGGTCAATCTTCTTTCTACGTTTCTTTCTTGATACGTCTGCTTCTAGCAAAATACTTTTCAACTACAGCTGTTGTAAATCGTTCATCTTGCATCTTAACAGGGATACCAGATTCTTGTTCAAGAACCTCACCAAACTCCAGACATATTTGTGCACGAGACCAACATCATCATTCAATAATAGTGGTGAGCCTAGTACTATCACATCCGGCTTTTTCACGATCAACAATATCTAGCACTTAGCCAATGCCCTATATTGTAATCATCTGGTTTTAAAAACGAATAGTTTCAATGGTTCTGGCACAAATCTGTGTCACTAAAGCTGACACCACAAGTTACGCTACCAAGATCTAAGCCTAGATAGCGTGTCATCAGTGATTTAGCTCTAAATAGAAACGAACTAATTCTTCCAATAATTTCATGACGTTCCACGGATTGGATCAAACTTCTGAATTGTTATGTGAAGATATGTCGCAGGATCATCTGAGATCAAATAACCAGCCAACTGATTGATAGCGTTATATCCTCTCTCCTTAATGAAGCTTCTACCTGTTTTTAAAAACTTCGTGGATTGTTTCCGACGAATCTCTTCAGAATTAAAGCTCATCGTTTTCAGTCAAATTATTTTGTTTCATCATTTTGACTACCTCCATCTCTGTAAATATTTTTATGTCATATTTTTCCAAAAGTATATACAACCGCTTCATTTCATTGTGTTTGTAACATGAAAACTGTCAAAAATGGGTACCATTATAGAGGCACCATTCTCAAAACATGATTATTGAGCAAGAATTTCTCTTACTGATGCATGTGTTTCTTTGTACTTTGAAGTCTCCTTACCACCAGCTTTGTGCCATGTCAGGGTCTACCACCGCCATTACCACCAGTTAGCTGTGCTGCGGCCTTCATAAATATCACCAGCTTTCTTGCCCTTAGCAATTTGCGGCTTTTCCGAACTAGCGCATACAAATGTCACCTTACCATCTGTTGTATTCGATCAAAGACAAATCCATCCGCAAGCTTATTACGCACATTTTTCAGCATATGCCTTTAAGTCTATTTGTATCAAATCCATCTAATTGAAGTAGTACGCAAGCTAAAACCGTTGATTGTTGTTTCTGCTTTGCTGTACGCTGTATCGGCTGAAGATAATAATTCTGCTTGTTTATGTGCATCATTTTCTTTGCGAAGTTGTGCATTCTCTCTTGGAGTGCAACTAGCTTTTTCTTTAAATCCTTGCCATGATTGTAGTTTCATTAGCTTCGCACATTCAAGTAGATACTGTTCTTCATCTTTGAAGTCCTTATATGCATCAAACTTTGTTTCAGATGTAATACGTCTAATACCAGATCCGATAGATTCTTCAGATGTGATCTTAAATACGCATAAATCAGCAGTATTATTTGCGTGTGTACCACCACAGAATTCCTTAGAGAAATCACCCATTGATACAACGCGAACTGTATCACCATACTTTTCATCAAATAATGCAATCGCACCAGAATTCTTCGCAGCTTCAACATCCATCACTTCAGTTATGATAGGCTCAGCTAAAGCAATCTGCTCATTTACAAGACGCTCTACTTCGTTAAGCTGTTCTTCAGTAGGCTTTTCAAAGTGTGTAAAGTCAAATCTACCATACTCAGCACAGTTATAAGATCCAGCTTGGGCAATATGATCACCTAACACCTTCTTTAAAGCTGCCTGTAATAAGTGTAAGGAGCTATGATTTGCACGTGTACGTTGACGCTTTTCATAGTCGTATTCACCTTCTACTACATCGCCTTCTGAAAGTGCACTGCTAACGATTGTAATGATGATGTAGCGTTGTTTATGAGAGCCTTTTGCACATTTGTAACATTTGCTTTAAAGTGATCATTCCAAACAACACCAGTATCTGCACACTGACCACCACTTTCCAGCATAGAAACACGTTTCATCAAGGATGATATCGCCTTCATCAGTCAATGTATTAACGCGTACTCCATCCTTAAATAAGCCAATAACTTTACCCTTAGAATGTGTATCAGTATAACCTGTAAACTTACTCTCTTGTGTAAAGTCCATTAGGTCAGCAGATTGGCCATGCATGGATTGAATATTTCACGTTCTTCTCTAGCACGTGTCTTCTAGAGCCTGCATTTTCTTTCTCAGCCTTCAGAGTCTACACGATAGCCTTCTTCTTCCGCAATCTCAGTCGTAAGTTCCTTAGGATATCCATAAGTGTCATAAAGCTTGAACATTACCTCACCAGGTAAAATCTTAGAGTCCGCATGTTCAGCCAATGCATTCTGTAAGAGTGCTTCACCATTTGCTAATGTCTTATGGAAAGATTCCTCTTCTTGCTTCACTAGCTTTTCAATTAATGAAATCTTATCTTGTAAGTATGGGTAGTAAGAGATCATTTATCTGCCAACCTTTACAAGTTTATACATGAAAGCACCATCGATGCCTAACTTAATGCCATAACGTACTGCACGGCGTAATACAGCGTACGTACATATACCACGACCTTCGTTTGAGAACATCGCTTTACCATCCGCAATCGCACAAAAGTAACAGTACGAGATATGGTCAGTGATTACACGATATGCCATCTGTATTCTTTTTCGCTATATGAATACTTTTGCATACTTTCTCTGTCGCATGAGATAATTGGCAAGAATAAGTCTGTATCAGATTAGTTTCACCATCTTGAATCAAACAAACAAGACGTTTCTAGACCCATACCTGTATCAATATTCTTCTGTGGTAATTCTTTATACTCATGACGATCAACTTCACAGGACGACAATCATGTTGCGAGAATACGATATTCCATCACTTCAATATAACGATCATTCTCTAAATCATCAAAGAATAACTTTTCTACCATTCCTTCTGGATCATACTACTTCTCACGGTCATAGTATAACTCTGTATCTGGTCCACCAGGTCCACGACCAATTTCCCAGAAGTTATCTTCTGTACGTCGAATGTGACTTGGTATCATGCCTACCTTAACCCATTGGTTTATAAGCTCATCATCATCTGGATATACAGTTACATAAAGACGCTGGATCAAATCAATCCATTCTGGGGATGTTAAGAATTCTCAAGCCCAAGTAATCGCTTCTTTCTTAAAGTAATCACCGATTGAAAAATTACCTAACATTTCAAAGAATGTGGTGACGAGCTGTACGACCTACATTTTTCAATATCATTTGTACGAATTGATTTTGGGCATTACAAATACGATTTGAAGCAGGCTTCTCTGAACCATCAAAATACTTCTTTAACGCTGATACACTGGCATTGATCCATAAAAGAGTGTTGGATCATTATGTGGAATAAGACTTGCGCCAGGTTCGATCATACAACCCTTAGACGCAAAGAAATCCAAGAACTTTTGTCTGACTTCATTTCCACTGAGTCGATATTGTTTTTCCATTGTTTTCCTCCTGAACAAATAAAAAACGTTCCTACATCCAGGAACGTTAACACGCGGTACCATCCTGATTTCGCACAAATGTGCGCACCTCAATTAGCTCTGTAACGTAGAGATACGTTGCTGATTAAGCACTCTGTTAAAGGCTTCAATATCGCTTATGGAAGATTTTCACCACACATCTTCTCTCTGTTTCACAGCCAATATCTACTTATCCTTTGTCATCGATTTCTCTGCAATTTTAACATTAAAGCACTTTAAAATAAAGCGATTTTAATATATATCTTGCGAATTCAATGATTTCAAATGAATCCTAACGAAAATCAAATCAATGACGATAGAAAAATGATGTGGTAATCTTATTACGAGGTAATGCAAATGACAACGATTTATGACTATCTTGATTGGCGTGGAGATCTTCCATTTACTACTGACTCCTTTAATGAAGTAGATAACACAATCCTAAGCCTTTTGGCTTATGTTCATTATGATGGTATCGCAAACATAGAAACTACATTTCAACCACTTCATCAGGTAAGAGATGAATTTTATAAACTACACACACGTGAAGAAATTGCAGAAATAGAAACCTATAATGGCGTAAACGCGAGATTACTAGATAAGGTATGTGATACAGAGCGTTTCAAAGATATAAAAAGATTGGTTATTATATCAGTTATTCCGATAAAGACTTTTGTCAGTTCAGTTTTTGTGCAGTAACCTTTTAAACTCAATGATATGATTTATATCTCCTATCGAGGTACAGATAACACATTTATCGGTTGGAAGGAAGATTTCTATCTATCCTACACAACCGGAACCAATGGACAAAAAGCAGCGGTTGCATATATCAATCAATTATTTGAAAATGAAACTTTACCAATTCATGTTGGTGGCACTCCAAAGGTGGTAACCTTGCGATATACGCCGCATGTCATTGTAAGGAATCCATTCGTAATCATATTACAAAGGTTTGGTCAAATGATGGACCAGGTTTCCAAGGTGAAATGTTACAGTCCCCTGCTTATCAAGCAATTCAAGATAAAATTACGCTCATTATTCCAGACTCTTCCATTATTGGAATTTTAATGAATAATGTGAAGCCAAAGATTATCAAAAGCACTGTCAACAATGTACAGCAACACGACGCTCTTACATGGATTGTAAAACGTAATCATTTCGAAAAAGCAGAATCATTATCTGCTAACTCTGTATTCTTAAACAAAGCAGTAGATAAGTTCTTAGAAAATTTATCTGAGGATGAAGCAAAAATTGCAATCGACGCTATACTTCTCTATTCTAGAATCAACAGATGCAGAATCATTTTCAAAACTAAAAGAAGGTGGTTTTGATTCCTTGAAGGATATTATCTCTGTCCTTCAAAAATTACCACCAGAGAAATCATCCGTTATACTACGCCTAATTGGAACAATGATTTCAGATAGTGGTAACATACTCGCAAATGATTATATGTCAAAAGTGCAAGAACAATTCAACAAAGTAAAAGACTCATTTACCAAAAAAGACGAAAGGTGAGATTAATTCCTCACCTTTTTAAAATCCATAATCACCATTTACATATTGCTGTAGTTTCTGTGTCAGTGTCGTTTCTCGTGGATGTAATTCTAATACTTGAATTCCACGTTTAAAAGCTTCAAGTTCACCCAATATGATTAGTGCTTTCCGTGCTCTTGTAACACCAGTGTATATAAGTTTTCTCTGTAACATGCCTGCATGTCTTCGCGTAATTGGCATAATCACAATTGGATATTCACTACCTTGTGATTTATGAACACTAATGCAGTATGCCAGTGTAATATTAATCCAATTCTCTGGCTTATATTCAACAATAATTTCACCAAATTGACAGATGATTGTAGTCTTATGATCTTCTGCATGCTTTGCATCAATGATTTCTACCAATACTCCAATATCACCATTGTATACATCATCATCTGGTTGATTTTTTAACTGCAAAATCTTATCACCTTCGCGGAAAGTCATGTAACCTGACTTTACTTCTGCTTTATCTTTAGAAGGTGGATTAAACGACTCTTGTAAAGCATTATTTAGATAATCGATACCTGCAACACCTGCATACATTGGAATAATATCTGAATATCATCAATCGAATAACCTTTCTGCAATGCATCTTCAACCATCATTAAAATATTTCGGCGGATATCCTCTGGCATACATGCAAAAAACTTCACATCATGATGATATTCTTCAATAACCACATCTCCTGTATTGATTGCATGCGCCAAATTAATAACATCACTATCAGATTTTTGACGATAGATATGTTTTAACTCAATCAGAGAAAATTCATTTGACTGCATTAAATCACGTAATACACAACCTGGTCCAACACTTGGCAACTGATCTTTATCACCAATAATACAAATCTTTTTGATTCTCTTACTAGCAAGTAATAAGTTATAAAACAACCAATTATCTACCATGGAGAATTCATCCACAATCAAAAGATCAGCTAAAAATAGGTTCTTCATCATTTTCCCCAAAAGTATTCGTTTTCTAAATCCCATTGTAATAACGAGTGAATGGTTGTGCCATTTACTCCTGTTACTTCTGCCATACGTTTGGCTGCTCTGCCAGTTGGCGCAGCACAGATAATCGACGAAGATGGATACATCAATTTAAACAACTTAATCATCGCATTAACTACGGTCGTTTTCCCTGTACCTGGACCACCAGTCATAATCATAAACGGTCTTTCAAAAAAGACTTCTATCGCTTGTATCTGTGTTTCGTCATACGTTATGCCTAAATGTTCTTGTATATCTTCTAAGTATGACAGTAATAATTTTGGATCATAGGGATCAATAAATTGATAAGGAAACTCTGCCAAAAATCTTGCGATACCAATCTCCGCATCATATTGCGCAATTGGGAAAACACGATTATCTTCTCGATAAATCTGATGTTTTAAGATAACATCATCAAAGATTGCTTCAAAATCACATGTTAAGGAACCAAGTTCTTTAAAAGCAGTTTCTAATGTTTCCAATCGCACATAGCTATTTCCATCTCGCATACACAAATCACTAACAAGGGAGACAAGAAGAGCATATAAACGACGATTGTCCGTATCACTGATACCTAAACTTTTTCCGATTTTATCTGCTGTCTTAAAACCGAAACCATCTACCTCTTCAATTAAGCGATAAGGGTTTTCATTTAATTTGCTTAACGCTTCTTTACCATAGATTCGTGTAATCTTTGAAAGATTTCTTTGACTTAAACCATGGATATTTAAAAACTTCGCTAATTCCTCCATCCCATTATCAATTTGTAAACCCTCAATAATGGCATTGATTTGACGCTCAGATAAATCACCAATTTTTCCTAATATCGTATTATCTTCACGTATTAAAATTAAACAATCTTCTCCTAAAATATCTACAACTCTTTCTGCTGTCTTTTTTCCAATTCCAGGAAAGTTTACGCCTGATAAATAGCGTACAACACCATCTTTTTCCGTAGGTAATAATTTTGCGAGTGTTTGAATCTGAAACTGCATTCCATAGCGAGGATGTTCAATGTAATTCCCATTAATACGATATTGTATTCCTGTAATGATTTCGGGAATGATGCCAGTAACAGAAATCACTCTACCCTTTTCATCATTGACTTCAAACTTTGCAGCAGTATAAAAATTCCCTTCGTTACGGAAGAGAATATATGTAAATTTACCTGTTAACGTAATCAATGAATCGTCCATGAATCTCCTTATTAATTCGTTTCAGGATGAACAAGTGATTTCACATGTTCCATCAGATCTAATCCATCTTTGTAGACTTTTTCAATCTTTCCACCTGCAAACATCACATCACCATCATAGAATACCGCTTCTTGTCCTGGCGTTATACTTCGAATTCCCTCAGGGAACAGAGCAGTCAATGTACCATCTTCATTTAATACAAGTTCAACATCATTATCTGCTTGACGATATCTAAACTTTGCGTGGCACTGTATAGGTAATGTGCGGTCTGCTAACCAATTAACACCAGTCACCAGACAAGATGTAGCGTATAATAAGTCCTGATGATTTGCATCAACGACATATAATTCATTTCGATAAACATCTTTTCCAACAACAAAGAATGGACCAATACCGCCAATATCTAAACCTTTTCTTTGACCGATTGTATAGTACATAACACCTTGGTGTGTACCTACTTTCTGTTTAGTCGTAACATCGATAATATCCCCAGATTTCATTGGAAGATAATTGCTGAGAAATTCTCGGAAGCGACGTTCTCAATAAAACAAATACCAGTTGAGATCTTTCTTTTTGCGATTGATAGACCAAGTTCTTCCGCAATGCGTATACTTCCGGTTTCTCAATGTCTCAAGTGGGAATAATACATGCTCTAATACTTCACGACGAATCTCAGTTAAAAAGTAAGATTGGTCTTTATTATGATCCACAGCTTTACATAAAACATGATGGTTACCTTCTTTACCAAGTCTTACATAATGACCCGTCGCAACCGTATCAAATCCTTTTTCTTTCGCAAACTTCATAAAGCTATCGAACTTGATATATCGATTACATAGAATATCAGAGTTCGAGTTCTTCCTAATTTGTACTCATCGATAAAAGTCTGAAAAACATCATCCCAATACTCTTTAATAAAATCGATACGTAATAACTCTAATCCTAATTTAGTAGCGACATCCGCTGCATCTTTATAATCTGCTTCTTGAGGACAGACTGGGTCGTATAACGTTGGATTTCCACTAAAATCTTCATTTGCGACGGAATCCCAGTTACGCATAAAAGCACAGGTTACATCATAACCCTGCTGTTGTAATAAATATGCTGCGATGGCGCTATCTACACCACCGATAAACCTAAGGTACTTTTTCATACTGCTTATTATACAACAAAAGAAGCCTAATGGACTTCTTTCTGAAATACTATTTGCATTGTTTGACAAACTTTGAAATTCGGGCAGCTTGCATTACAACTGTGATCTGCCAAACAGCGTAACTCTACCGGTACAAATACCGATTTCCTCTTCGTCATATCCGACTTGGGAAAATTATTCTCACTCAATATGATTGGGCGTTTTAATACACTAGGATTACGCTTGATAAAAGTGATTAATTCATCAATCTTCATCGAATCGATATCAACATTGGTTTCTTGAATAATTTTTAGAACGTTTAGAGATGATATCATCACTACCATTTTCACTTCTCATCAATAGATGCTTTGTTTCGTTATCATTAACAATGTCTTAAAGATGTTCTTCTCTATAAATGGAAGATTACGATCTTTTAACCATTGTTTTCACTTTTACAGCAACTTGACATCCTGGAGAGTGTATACAACTATCATAATCATCCTCCTGTTTAGTGATTATATCACGCAATATTTTGAAAATGAAATAGGACATAATTTATATTTTATAAAATCTTTGATCAAACTCCTTATTCCACTACTTCCATCTTTTCAAAACGCCAATGATGATAAGAAGAATGCAATGATAGCCATTACACAACTTGTGATTATCAAGCCTAAGAATGCAGCTTCTAGATTGTTAAAAGAAGACCATAGTACTACTGCAACAAATATAGAAGCAGCTGTGCTAATTAGCATTAGAAACATATCAATAAACTGCACAAACACCTTAAAATCACCAATTGCCGGGTGAAATAATTGTATGTACCATCATATTGATATAAATACGACACGCATTAACACTGACACCTACTAACCCCTGTCAAAAGTATATGTATCAGTGATAAATCTAAAAGCTGCTCCACCAATAATCGCATATCATTGTATCTCAAAAGCTCTAATATGTTCAATTTTTGTTGCATTCCATGTCTTATGAATCTGAATCAGGAAGTAAGAACGATATAGTGTTCTGTAATTCCTTCATCCATTTTCGAACGCATTACTCCAAAAATGTAATGAAATACGTAACAATTACTGGAATTACAAATAAACGTACATGCATGATATCTCTCCATAAAACCAATATCACGAGATAGAAATACAGTATAATGCCACCAACTAAGAATAAGAATGATCGAACAGAGAAAATAAAAGAGTCGATTCTTTTTATATTCTAATAATTGGCGATGAAGATTGCCTTAGCATAATATCCTTTATATTTTATAGAAAGCTTGCATGTGACTTCTTAGGCTTCGCTCCGACAATTGAGACCTCACCTGCTTTTAGCTCTCTATTGCTTGTTCGTACTCATCAGAGAATTGTTCAGCCTCCTCAAAGTAAGCTCCTTCACATTTTGATTTATATGCAAGAATTGGTAGTATTGAGTGCAGAAATTATAAATAACACAGTACCTACAACATTACTCAGTGATAGCCATAGAAAATCCATTGCAAACCAATACTCCAACCAAACAATGGAAACAACTTAATAAATGGAGACTTTAGATACGTAACAAGGATTGAAATATTAAACCCATGATCTAACACTACTAACAAAGAATCCAATGGCCAATGCACCCTAACAATACATACAGAATATAGGATACAAAACGTATTAAGTTATTTGAGATTGTTTCATTACCATAACATAAGATAACCAAACTCATTTCAATAAAGAAATCAAACGTTAGATAAATAACTGCATATAGTACAAACTGTAATGTAAGTCGGATATAAAAATACATCCAAATACATAAAAACAATAAAGAAGATTGATGAAATAACAACACTTCTAAGACACTAAATAATAAATTAATTTTGGATGAATTGGAGATTGGAAAACAAATTGAACATCTGCTTTGCGAAATATAAGTCCTTTTCTTTTTGAAAGTATTGAATGAGGTCCCGGAACACCTAAATACAGTTGTAACAACATGAACATTACTATATATTCAGACGCATCTGTAATACTGATTCTTTGAAAAAACTCTTATGCCAGATAATACCAAAGCAAAATAAAGCAATCAAACAATTAACATTAACACGAAAGCAGGCTTTTCGCATTGAACAACTAAATCCATTAATGAATATGCGCTTATGTAAATAGAATAAAGGAATTCATTCTTCTGACTCCTTCTCATCTTCTTTATCTGTAAGTGAGAAGAACAAATCTTCAATATTTTGATTTTGTGTACCATCATTTTCGTAAGTTCCAATCACTTTCCACGAGTCCATATATATAGCGTATCCCATAACTCTTGTACCATTTCAAGCATATGTGTACTTAAAAGAACAGTTACACCTCTATCCTTCATTTCGAAGATAACTTTTTTGAGTTCTTTGATGGCTGCTGGATCTAGACCAACCATTGGCTCGTCAAATAAAAATCACTTCAGGTTTAATACATAATGCACAAATAATACTTACTTTTTGCATCATACCTTTTGATAATTCATCTCCAAGCTTATCTTTCTTATCGGACATCTCAAAGCGAGTGAGTAAAGACTCTACTTCGGCATCTGTAATTTGAGAACGGTATGCACAGTACATATTCAATATGTTCCATCACTGTTAATGCCCCAAACATCGCTGGAATTTCCGGTACATAGGCAAATATCTTCTTTGCTTCTACTGACTTTGATGGTAAACCATTAATCTTTATTTCGCCCTCATAGCGCAATAATCCTGCAATACTCTTAATAGTTGTAGACTTACCAGCACCATTAGGTCCTAGTAAAATACCAACCTTACCACTAGGTACAGTAAAAACTAATTTGATCAACAGCTGCTATCTTCTTATATTTCTTTGTTAAATTGCTTATTTCTAACATAGAGACCCCCTGAAACATGCATGAAAGTTTTGTGTCTATATAAAAATAATGTTTCCTTTTGCAGTATACCATGCATAGCTATCATGAAATGCAGAATAAAAAGCACTTATCAATTATATTGTTTTTATTAGAATCATCGTGTATTCGGAATGCGATTACGCGTTGAATTCTTAGAGAATCAGTGTTTGGTGTAAACTGATATTTCAACAAAGTATGCTTGGAGTTCCATTAATAGAATACCGGAGGCCCGTTATCCCAAATTAAGTGATCCTTTTGGATAAGTCGGGTGGTACCGCGCATATCGTCTCATGCGTCGCTTCAATTACATTGAAGAGACGTTTTTAATTTCAAGGAGAATTCACTATGAAAAGAATGTTAAGCGGTATTAAACCAACTGGTCAATTACACTTAGGAAACTATATCGGTGCTTTAAGACACTTTGTAGAGTCACAAAATGAATATGAAATGTTTGCCTTCATCGCAAACTTACACTGCATCACAGTTCCACAAGACCCACAGGAACTGCAAAAACTTAAAAGATTGTGTAGCTCTATATCATTTGCATGTGGACTAGATCCAAATAAAGCTACTATTTTCTTACAAACAGATGTAAAGGAACATGCACAGCTTGGCTTTATCATGTGCTGTCATACATATATGGGTGAGTTAAACCGTATGACACAGTTCAAAGACAAACAAGCTAAGGGGGAAAAGAATCTTTCCGGCGGTTTATATACATACCCTGCATTAATGGCTGCGGATATTCTACTCTATAGTCCTGACTATGTACCTGTTGGAGAAGATCAGAAACAACATGTTGAATTAACACGTGACGTCATGCAGAAAAGAATGAATAACCGTTACGGTAAACTCTTTATAGTACCAGAACCACTCGTTGCTAAAGTTGGTGCAAGAATTATGTCACTAAGCGATCCAACAAAGAAGATGTCTAAATCTGATGAAACAAACAAAGGATGTATTTATCTATTAGATGACCTTAAGGTAGCACGTAAAAGAAAGTAATGTCCGCTGTTACAGACAGCCTAGGTAAAAAGTTCACTATGATCCAGAAAATCAACCTGGTATCGCAAATTTAATGCAGATTCTCTCCTCCTATCAAATGAACGCTCTTTTGAGGATATCGAGAAAGAATTTTGAAGGAAAAACTATAGGAGACTTCAGAAAGCAGTTGCAGATGCAGTATGTGCTAAGTTGAGAAATTCAAACACGTTACAATGAAATTCTAAACAGTGATTTAATTGAAACTACATTAGCAAGCAGTGCAAAGAGCTGAGCAATCGCTGAAGAGAAACTAAACCAAGTACAAAAAGCGATTGGCATGGAAATTCTTTAAAAATACAGGATGTATTCAATGATACACATCTTTTCTTTATCAAAGAAAAAGAGTGATTACTCACTCTAAAGGTTTTTGATAATAGTTACCGATAATCTTTTCAACTGCATTTAATGTCATGAATGCACGTTCATCCGCTTTGCGAATACAACTGATAACTTCCGGTAACTGATAGTTATTTACCGTGATTAACAACATCGAATGTGGTTGATGCTTAAAAGCACCTTCTACTTCAATACGAGTAATACCATGACGTACTGTATTAAACACAGCATCACATACTTTATCTGCATGGTCAGTAATGACTTGTACGCGCGTAATCTTATAACGTTGATGCATTGTATTAACGACCTGTGTAGAAACATATTGGAAGATAATAGAGTATAACGCTTTATCCAACCAAATACTAAACCTGCAAAGCATCAATACAAATGCATTTAAACCAAGTAAAATAATTCCATGTAGGTCTCTTTAGTCTACAGATAAATCAATCGCAATAAAGTCTGTACCACCACTACTTGCATTTGAGCGAAAGTGCAAGGTCCAATCGCAAACCAGTTAATCAGACCACCAAACACAGCAATCAATAACTATATCGCTAAAACAATAGGAACATTAATAATAATCGAGAATAGTGCACTGAGCGAAAACCAAAAGAATGGAATATAATACAAACTTATGTCCAATACGGTTCCATATAAATAGCACTACTGTAAAGTTCATAATCCAATAGATTACACCAAATGGAATGACAAGACCTATTTGTCTTTCAACAAGCATGACTACAAAGCCGTGATATACCAGCAAATCCACCTGGGAATAAGTTACCTGAACTTACAAATGATTCAATTCAAACGCATATACAAGTGCGAAAATGCGATAGTAATAATATATTGAATATCTTTCTTTTGTAAAAGTAATATTTAGTTTATGAATAGACATACGAAATTAATCTCCACTACGTACAAGCATTATCATATCATAGATTAAACAAAAGACCCTAAGGTCTTATTGAATATCTAACTTTGTTTCACAACAATAATCATTACATGTATGGCATCCATCATCAGCACATAGAACTTAGTAGCTCGTGTATCCATTACGAATGCTTCAATTTCTACCTTGGCATTAAGAGCAATGTCTTTCACTGCAACAGCACTTCTTGCTGGAAATGGCTTTTGGAAGAAACGAGTATAGACTTCATTCATCGCTGCAAACTCTTCCATGTTCTTTACGAAGACTGTTGTTTTTAAAACATAAGACATATTTAAGCCAGCTTCAGTTAATAATGCTTCAATGTTTTTAAGAACTTGTTCTGTTTGAACACGAATATCATCTGATACAAGTTGACCAGTTGTAGGATCTATCGGTAGCTCTTGAGATATATATAAAGTCGCCTGCACGAATAGCGGGTGAATATGGCCCTACTGCTACTGGGGCATTGTTTGAACTAATCGTTTCTTGAATCATTGTTTACTCCTCACTATCACTTATCAGAATCATCTGAAAGTGTTGCTAAAAAGTCACGATGCTTTTGCTGTCTTTTTGCATTAACTTTAGATGCTTGTTACTCGACATTACAAGAAAGCAATACACAGTTAGAACTAGCATAACCAAAAATGACTGCTAGTGAGATGAAATCGTCAAAAAGTTTTCTAACGCTGTAATCACCATCTTTCCTTGTAAAGTATACCTATGAATACTGAGGTTGTCCAAATATACCTAATCAAATTGTTGTAAAGAAATCTTCCCTTTTATCACCTCAGTATGTAGATAGTTCTGGAAAGCCTAGTTGGTCTAAAAACTCATAAACACGGATTGCTACACAGTTTGAAAGATTCAAACTACGCGCATCTGCAACCATTGGAATCCGTACTACAACGGTCGTAGTTATCATGGAGATATATGCTTATCGATTCAGTACTTTCTTTGCAAATACTAGATAGATATCCTTACCTTCATCTAACTTGTAATCAAACTCTGAAGGCGTCTTTTTCACCATAACGTGTAATGTAGTAATAGGAACCTTCATGCATGTTATAAAAACGTTTGCCAATCTGGATAGATTTTTATAATCTAATTCCTTTACATAATCCATACCAGCGCTTTAAGATTTGTCTGTAATCTTAAAAACCCATTGGTTCAATTAGATGTAGACGACAATTCATTGCCATACATGTACGATGATATTGCCTGTATTCTAGTAGGATTTCTGGTTCATATAAAAACAACGTTAATCATACTAACCTTCTTTCAATTTTATGCTTGAATAACACTAATAATAACTTAATAAAATAACCATACTTACAAATAATAGTATAATCCCAAAAACAACCGCAAAGAAGAAGTTTGATGGAAACATATTAATCATAATTGAGATATTTGGGTCCAATAAGAACAAATCATTATCAAAGAAAACATAATGGAAATTCATCCAGAACCCATTAAAGTCTACAATTGCATAAATCGCAATAGAAAAATGATTGATCCTAAGAACAATAAACCGTTTCGATATGCATTTGATAGGATAGTATAACTTTGATTACGATGTGTGAATACCAATAAAGTAAGTATAGCGATACTACCAACTAAAAGAATTGTTCGAATCTTCATTGCATTTAGATAAAGATTTTTAACATCAACCATATGCAATGTTTCTCGCTCATCAAAGATTTCGCGTTCACTACCATTTACTACTTCAATCACTTTAATATCATCTCGTTTATCCTGCATATAATCGAGGTAATGCATTCGTTGCATTCATTAAACCATCTTCTGAAATACCAATACTTTCAGCTGTGTGATTCAAAGAATATTGCCAGTGGAAGAACGAACGATTAAAACATAATAAATCAATCGATGTTAATAACAAAGATAAAAATAATGCTAGACCCGCTAGTGCTGATATTACCTTATAACCCTTCATGTTCCATCCACGCTTCTAAACGAACAACTGCCTTACCACGATGAGAGATACTATTCTTTTCTTCGTTTGTCATCTCTGCCATTGTCTTACCAAGTGGTTCGTAGAGGACTATAGGGGTCATAACCAAAACCATTTGTTCAACAGGCTCTTTGGCGATTACACATTCAACTGTATCTTCAAATACAACCGGCTCGTGATTTGGTCTTGTAACCGCAATAGCACATACATAACGACAGCTGCGATTGGTTTCATCTTTCATGCGGTCTAAAACAACTTGATTCTTATAGGAATATGGCGTGTCATGACCCAACCAACGTGCACTTTGAACACCAGGTTGCTTATCAAAAGCATCAATCTCTAATCCAGAATCATCCGAGATTGCCATAATATGATACTTATCTGTAATTGCTTGTGCTTTAATAATAGCATTAGCAGAGAAAGTTGTACCTGTTTCATCAATCTCACCAATATCTGGATAATCAGCTAAGCTTTTCACTTCATAGCCCTTTGGTTCCAACATCTCTTTAAATTCTTTAATCTTACCAGCATTCTTGCTAGCAACAACAATTACTTTATCCATTTTTGATAAATTCCTTTCATCAGATAATGATAATCTGTATTCTTAAATTCATTTACTGCATTTTTAAATGCAGAACTAAAAAGCTATAACTCTTCCATAGTTGTAAACATATGGATCAATATATCTCTTCTTTGCATCTACCATGATATCACCAGCAGCATCTTTCATAACATCTTTTAGTCTTGTGTACTCTTTCCAATCATCTCGTAACACGCTGGTATTTAATTTCTGAATTACATCAACTTCTGATAGATATAAATCATCTTCTTTTTAAAATATAGTGCTTGTAATGCTTTTTCGTAAAGAGTTGCTAATTTCTCCATTCCATAGCGGTCGAAATCACACGAATAGATTATGCCACAAGAAAGTGCTGCAAATGCAAACTCTTCTGCAATATCTGCATGCTGAAACATGATTTCATGCATACCTTCTTCATTACAATCTACAATCAAATCTTGATAATATCTCTATATCATCGATTGTACATTTACGATAATTTAATAAAGTTACCAAGTGTATACTCAAACGGTCAGAAGATAATTTAGGAGAATCATTATCAGCAATTGGATACATATGATAATCAGAAATATCATCTACTGATATACCATCCACCAAGAGTTGATTCATAATGACTGTATCCTGAAGTATGATTTGCTTTGTCTCATCTTCTGTAGATTCCTGTGTCAAATAATCTCTTTTGCAGAAATCAATCACATGAGAGAATGCACGTGTTGAAATATCATGGAATAAACCAGCTAACGTTTGTTTTTTATCATGTGTAAAATGCCATATAATACACGCAACACCAACACTATGTTCATAGCGTGAATATGATCCATAACTAGAAAATCCAGTATGTGATGTAAACTGCAACCCACAATTCATATCTACACCTTTTAATCTTTGCATAGACTCTGATTTCAGATACGGATTGATAAAATCCGGATAATCTTTTGGTATATTACTTTCGTAATTCGCTCATGCTAAATATTATATAAAAGAAAAAGACCTGATTAACAGGTCTTTTTAGGCTGAGATAGAGATTCGAACTCCCGAAAATGAGCTGGTTCAGAGCCAGCTGCCTTACCAGCTTGGCTATATCCCAATAGCGCAATAACTATTATAGCGAAAAACCTTTCATATGCAAAGACTTTTTATTGATAAATCTTGATTCCTTAAATCAAAAACATATAAAAATGATTGCTGTACATACGTCCTACAATAATCATGCTTGTGGTTTTATTTCCCTTTATGTATAAATTGACTATCTTATTTTGTATTATCTTCTTGCTTTTGTATAAGATACACTACTCCACTGATTCTAAAAATGATTATCAAATTCAGATGTCTTATCATATGAAAAATATATTCATTGTCAATTAATTGTTCTTCTCCTGGTTTTCCAAATACATATTCATAATAATCATAATCATGAATACAATACTTTATAGCTGTTTTAAAATCTTCATAATCATAATATTTAGGTAATTTATATTTATATACTGCTCTGAGTCCAAGGATAGTCTGCATGTTCAGGATCAAAAATCAAGTGGGTCATATTTATCTGTATGCTCTTGCCATGGTACTTCGTATAAAATATATCCTTCAAGCGAAGTATCATCTCCTTTATACTCAACTTCTTCTACCGTATCAAACTTTGGCACATTGCCATTATCATCCCCACTAAAGGTTACTTTTATACCTTAAACTGACTTTCTTCAACTGTATCTGGTGTTTCTGTAGGAGTTGGAGTAACTTCGATACTGATTCTATTTTTGAAGTAGCTATTTGATTATTTTTACATCCACCTAATGCCAATATACTAAGAATAACTACTAAAGTTTTAGCAACGAATTTACCAATTTTTTCTATTCGTAGATTTAAATGATTATTCATATCAGCCCTCTATATTATTTGTTCTGTGTACTCATAGTATCTTCTATATTCTCTAGTACTTGAAGTCTCTCTAATGACTTTTTAATTGTATCTTTCTTCTTTTCTTCCAATTTCGAATACCCGGAATTATATTTTCTAATCCTATTAATACAATAGAACCACCAATACCACCAACCGCAGTACCTATAGCTAAATCTTTCTTATCAACAGTAGGTTCAATCTCTCTTATAACTTTTTCATCACTTGTTGCGTATAATGTTCCTTCAATATACGGATACTATATAAATCATCTTTTTTCATTGCTATAGTAAAAATCTCTGTAAGGAATTTTACCCTTTTGAAATGTTTTCCTCGCACTATCAGATTTAAACCAATTAGGAATAGATTCTAACGCTTCATTATAATCATAATAACCATCGTTTAAAAAGTATTTAGATTCCCATCTACAATAATCAAATTCAGATTTATTAGGATTATAGTATGTACCAAGGCTAGAATCATTATTTACCCATTCGGAACACATTGTAGCCGTATTTTGCATATTTTTGCACCAGAAAAATTATTTGAATATTCGACTTGCACAACATTAATATTATTAGCTGAATCATTCATATCAATCTTAAAAATCAATTTTATATGTCACTGGAACTTCTTCTTGTGTAGACTTAGGCAATACTTTTATAACTCACCAATCCACTTATTAAAGTTAATCCTACTAAATGTACCAATTTATATCTATTTCAAAGCAGACTTAGCTTTATCATATTTAAATATAAATTTTTATTTGTTCGTTTATCCATTTATTCCTCCCTAAAAGAAATACTTCCTTCTTAAATTGCCCATGTTGTAACATTTTTACTAATAAACTTCAACAAAAATGTAGAGTCACCTCTACATCTATATTATTTGCTCTTAACTTTTTACCTTCTTACGCACATTAACGTATCCTTGTAACATAAAGAAATCTTCTTCTCAGATGGAATTTCTTTTTATAATTAAATCTATTATCGAGTACAAGTTGATCAAAATTATCAGGAGTTATTTTCTCCATAAACATAAGTAAAATTAGGACCATCATAGTCAAGATTTTCTAATGCATTCATCAATTGATCATAATCAAAAATATATATCTTCTAACTACTTCAATTTGTCTATAAAATGCCATATCAGATCTTCCTTCGTCATAAAATATACTAGAAGGAACATGAGGTTCTCATTTATCTGTTATCGTAACAAATCCACCCTCTGGTGTTTCTGTATTTTGATACTCTGCTTCTTTCTCAGACTCTATTGTAACTTCAGGATTACCATTATATACTTTTACAGTAAAATCAATCTTATAATATTTATATTCTTCTTGTTCATTATCTGATGCTACATCTGGTGTTACCAGTAGGAGTTGGAGCAACTTCAGTTACTGATGGATTAGTTGAACTATTTTCTTTAGTCTTACATCTTCCAGTTAGAAGCGTACTAATTATTCCTCCTACTAATATAACTTTTACAGAGTTAATTTACCTAACTTATCTTTATTTAACTCAAAATTATTAATCATATCTTCTCTCTAAATTGACCATATTATAACATATTAACCAAAAATTAGTAATATCAAGAAATAAACTAAATAATATAAAAGAAAAGCCTCAGTGAAAAAGTTAAATTCCACTTCTAAGGTATGAAAGTTGAATTTAGTTATTCACCAAACTCTAGTTGAGTTACTCTTACACTTCTAGTTCAATATAATTGCCTATCCTTCGTGTCTCAGGAGAAAACATTATGTTAACGAAGAATTCACACATGTCTTATTCAGATAGACAGATCATCGAAACTGCTATCGAAAATGGTTCTACTAAACAAGCTATCGCTACTACCCTTGGTAAAGACAAGTCAACCATAGGAAAAGAAATCAAACTACATCGCTTCCTTGCATACAAATGTAATCTGCCTCTAGAGTGTGCTAACTATAAACGTTGTAAACATGAACGATATTGTACTCTAGATTGTAGTGATTATGTCCCTTTCAAATGTACTCGCAGGGACAAAGTCACCAGGAGCTTAGTAATGGATGTGGAAACTATCGCTCTTGTCGTTATGACAAATATCGATACTCTGCATTTGATGCACAGCACGACTATCAGATGACACTTACATCTTCACGAAAAGGTATCAATGCGACAGTAAATGATATCAAGCAGCTTGGTGAGTTCTTATTACCATTACTCAAGAAAGGTCAGTCTATCTACTCTATTCTTCAAAGTCACAAAGAAATCAAACTATCAGAAAAGACAATATACAACTATATCGAAAATGGTGTCTTCCAAGATGTGGGCGTATCAATCAGCACAATCGATTTGAAACGTGTCGTAAGACGAAAGATGTCCAAACAAAAGCGCAATACATATAAGCCACGCAAAGACAATCGATACCTGATAGGAAGAAAGTACTCCGACTTCTTGATATACATGGAAAAGAATCCAACTGCCAAGGTCGTAGAGATGGATACGGTATACAACGGCATATCCAATGGTCCTTTCCTACAGACCTTCAAATTCAGAGAGTATGACCTGTTGATATGTATCTATCAAACCGTAAAGGACTCCTTACATATGTTGGATGGGATCCTATTATTGGAAAAAGATACTAGGAAAAGAAATGTTTGAAAAGAAGTCGAGGTCATATTAACAGACAGAGGAAGTGAATTCGTGCTAGCAGAAGAAGCTGAGATACGTGAAGATGGAACTCGTAGAACACGTATGTTCTACTGTGATTCGATGGCCTCTTGGCAGAAAGGAAGTCTAGAGAACGTACACCTATTGGTAAGAGAGATATGTCCAAAGGGATGTGATCTCCATGCATTGGGACTTACATCACGAAAAAGGCAAATCATCAGTATCCATATCAATTCATATCCAAAGAAAAAGCTGCACGGAAAATCATCCATACAGCTGCTCCATTTCTACAACGAAGAAATGGCTAAGAAACTTTATGATTTTGGAATTACCGAAATCCCACCAGACGAAAGTAATTCTAAAACCATATCTTCTAAAGTAAGAAGATAACCAAGAAGTTTCAAAATCAATCACACACGAAGGATCGGCATTTAACTTTCATCTGACAACGAAGTAGAATCAACTCTTACAAATTTTTGAACAGTGATTCTGCCTACCTTTCATGCGTTCATTTTTCTGCACTTCCTTTCATTTCTAACTAAAATAAAATCATTTTCAACTTAAAATAGTACTATCTTGGATTATTGACCCTTAATAGTACTATTTCTGAATAACTTACTTCCACTTTATTTTTATTCTTTAGAAGTGGAATTTAACTTTTTCACTTGAGCTATAAAGAAAAAGTCTAATAAAATAATATATATAGAGGCGCTCTAAAATTACTTGGGGTTGAGGGTACCGCAATGAGAAATCTTGGGTGCACCTTTTTGATACTTCTTCAGAAAAACTTGGGAACCTTCAGAAATAAAAACCTCTCATGCTATTATCTTTGCTGAAAGAAAAATAACTAGAGAGGAGGCCATAAATATGTTATTAGATTATATTATCACATCTACTTTTGAACTTGTCCCATGATCAAGTCTCAAAGTCTCATTCATCCGCAATCAAGATACCTTAAATATTTATCTTCTACTGATAAATAAACACCCTATTTGTCCTTACTGTGGTGCTGATACATCTAGTAAAGGACTTCTAACATATGCATTCAAAACGCAAGACATCGCTGGTCTAAAACAATTGTCAATTGGAAACGTAGACGGTATAAGTGTCTTGACTGTCATCGCACTTTTAGTGAAGACAATATCTTTACCCCTGATGGTATGCACTCCACCTTCTCTATGGTCGATCAAATCATGAAAGATCCAGGTGATATCTCCGTGCAAACGACAATTGCTATAGGCGCGTGTCTATTCCTGCGGTGAGAACTCTGTGCCGATAGTTGCCGAAATTCCAGGCAGTTCTTACCTGAGTATCTAGGAATTGATGAACTATGTTCTGACATGGCGTTAAAAATAGTTCTTACTTTGTGTCTGGTCGATAATAAAAGCTCGTGTTCTGAAAGCAGGTCATACAGTCTCGTTCAAAAGGAACTCAGTACTCACTGGCTTGCCATTAAGTGAGACAAAGAGTGAGATTGTGACTATGGATATGTGGCAGCCCATACAAAAGATGTTGTAAAGAAATATCTGCCCAATGCCATCGTCACTGAATCTCTTTCCATGTCATCGAGCATCTACCCATCCTGATTCTCACGTCTACGTATCGATATCATGAATCATTACGAAAAAGGAAAGTAGAGCTTATTATCTCTTAAAACGATGGCATAGAATTACTGAAACTGACTACGACTTAGATAACGATCCGAAAATATAACAGTTTCTTTAGACAGAAATTGAATTATCGAAATCTATATAATCAGTTATTGGAGATTGATCAGTTTTAACACTTGCCTATCATCAAAAGAATTATTTCGTAACTTCAATAGAACTGCTATTTATCCATCTTGTATAAATGAAATCACTTCCATACTAGATGCGTTTATTTCTGCCGACATACCTGCGTGCGAGACTTTGGACATCTATCACAAACTGGAAAGAGGAGTATCTCAGCTCGTTTAGAAGACCGTATGATGACAGAAAACAATCGAGTACACTGTCAGAATGTATGAATAGTGAGATTGCGTGTACTGATCAATGTTTCTAGTGGTCTTTCAACACTTTCCTAGATTCCGTGCCCAGAGCACTCTATGCGTTAAACAGAAAACTATATTACACAGTACGGGATCACCTTCAATCTAACAAAAGGGATTGGAAGAAACGGGGTTCATACAAAAATAATCGCCAATAAAATATTTCTTTCTTAGACATATAAAAGGTAGAAATCGTAGACAAGAGACATTATTCTCATCTACAATTTCTACCTTTTTACTATAATTTTAAAGCGGATTTTTCTAAAACCTGATTTAGTTTTACATTAGAAAGGGCTGTAACGCATAACAGCCTATAAAATAAAAATGTCCGACCCTAAATTAAGAGGTTGGACATTTTTATTTTAATTATAGAGCCATATGTATGGAAAACACGATAAATTATAACCATGTGATATACCTCTATATCAATTGCGTTTACCAATAGATTTATCATTGGTCATTGATAAACTTGATCAATGTGGTCTTTCCTAGAGATCGTAGATAGTATCAACTTGAGGGAAGTTTATCCGATCTCATAAAGGTGACCAAGGGTGTGATCCTATCACGATGATGAAGTCAGTCTTATTTGCGATATGAATCAGGTATATAGTCTACGGTCCATAGAAGAAAATGTAAAACGGATATCCGCTTTATGTATCTATGCAAGATGAAGACCATCTTTCATGGCCTTTCAAAGATTCATATCCGAGATCAAATCAAAGGAAACGCTCCGATATATTTACAGAGACCATGTTGATCATCTGTAAGAAGATGAAGGTAAATACACGCATCTTGTACATCGATGGGACTTCCATGGAAGCCAATGCCAATAAGTTCAGCTTCGTATGGAAGAAGACAGCTGTAAAGACAAAAGACAAGACACTGGCAAGAATAGCAGAGACGATTGGACAACTTACAAAACTAACAGGTATCTTTTATACAGAAAGCTATGAAGATACACAGGCTATTGGAGGATATATCGTTTCAATATGGCGGTGGTGTTCAAAGAAAGTAAAGTCAGCGATTCGGAAAAGGACACCGCAAGACAGCTTTTACAAAAGGCCTAGTAGAATCTCCAAAACTCAACGAAAAGTTAAAGGAATGCCAAGAACGCATCGAAACCTGCAGGAATGATAGAAACAGTTATAGTAAGACAGACCATGATGCGGCGTTTATGCATAGGAAGTATGACTACTACAACAATACAGGAGTATTCAAGCCTGGGTATAACGTACAACTGGCAGAATCAGATGAATTCATCATGCATGTCATGGTAAGCAATGCCAGAAGTGATATGAAGACATTCATTCCGTTCATGGACGGTTATGAGAAAAGATATCAAAATATCCAGGTATCGTCGGCAGGAGATGCGGGATACGGAAGTTATGACAACTATATGTACTACTTGAGAAAAAGATATTGAAAGGCTATCTCAAATATCAAAACTACCGATATGAAAAGACGGCCAAGTTCAAGAAAGACATCTATCGAAAAGAACAGAAACGGGAAATGTGCCATTGACAAATTGCTTTGTCGGTAAGATGATGGTGAGTGGGCATATTTAAACGAAGAAAGAAAGTTTAATTTTTATTATCATTTGATATTAGCTGTTTGGTGTGTAGTTCTTATATTTATTATTCACAATCAAAGTTGTTTCAGATACTTTGAAGAAGTTGAGTTTAAAGTAATACTGGGATGACGTCAGCTGATATCTTTACAAACATCTAAAATATGAGAATCTTAGTAAAGATGTGAATGGTGCAGCTGTATATTAGACTCTACGAGCTTAATAATTTCAAGTCTGGAACGTTGCATTAAATCTGTAATATGATTTGCAGGCGATTTTAGAAAAATTAAATAGTGCAACAGCAGGCAGCAAGTGATCTGTTTCTGTGACACAACGCCCACGGAAGGTGACTGGGCAAAAGCATGTCTAGCTGATTACGTGCAGTTACGAATGTCAAAGAAGACGAGTTACTTCAGTTATGGAATGATAAAGAATGGATTTCTTCCTGAAGTCTACATATCCATTATTACGATGATGGTTTCCAAGATAATGTAATGCATGTTGTCTAGAAGAAGCTATATCGCGCTTGCAAACACCTGCGAATTTTATAAAGACAGCACTCATGAAAGATGTACACTAAGAGATGTTAGGACCAGATACAGGGTTGTTTATGAAGCTTAAATAGAGATGCGAGTTGCTAAGAGTGGCTTTCGATTCATCAGTTATATACCTTGAAGCGTAAGTATCGTACGGTACGAAGGTGGATGGCGATGATACGACACCTGCAAGCAATTGCTGTACCGGGTGTCTATATAATCAGTTTAAAGCAAGGCATGTTATGTTACAGTCTGAGTGTAACGTGAGATGTTATGCAAATCGGATTTTGACCGTCAAAAGCAGATAAGAAGTGGCAAGCTTGCGAGATTAATGCAGAGTTTGATCTCACCATATAAATACTTACCTACACACAAAGGGTTACCTCCAGGTCCAATTGGAGAACTTCCCTGGTGAGAAGGTATTTAAAGCCGGGTGGTATTAAATCCGATTTGCAAACACAGAGACTATCTACACTGTGGCGAGATACAAAGAAAGACGGAGTGAAGTATTCTTTCGCTAAAGACACTTTCAGCATAATCAAAATGTGAAGAGATCATGTTAAATTTAAATGATTGCGCAGTACTGTATGCGTTATCTTGTCCGGCGATGAGAAGTGGTTAATGTTGAGATATACAAACATGAGCTTACGTCACGGTAGTGGACCAGGGTGTGAGGTGAAAGCTAGAAGACAAATGAAAAGCACCACATGAGATGCATGGTACGTGAGGGTGATAGAGAGAGAAGCAGGCTATCATAGTACAATCTGCGCTATACTGTGGTAATATGGTCTATTTTTCATTATGAACATCATGAAGATGAAGAAATCTATGTATATCAAACGAGTGATTATGTTGGTTACACTTGCACGAGATAATGGCAGTGAGGGTACGGCCCAGCGTATATACCAAGAGAAAGAGGTTTAGATTTAGAACTTTGGAAGGGTGATCGTATCTTTCTGGAGAAAATGTTTCAAAATGAAGTTCCATTTTCAGTCCGTTTATACTATGACGAAATGAGATACTGGTTAAATCAAAGTGAAATGAGGCAACATACGAGATGAGGTAAACCGATTGTGTGGCGACATTGCCACGGTGGTGAGCATCCTGGAAAGACATCAATCTCTGAAACAATCAAAAGACATTTGCGGATAAAATCTGTACTAATTATCCTGGCAAGATGGCTGGCCATTACAAAGATCAAGCAGAAGCCAATGGAAGAGCGTGTTAAGACAAATTATGATCGTCGTGCGTTTGACAATGACTTATTGATTGAAAATACTCAAGATCTAATTGCGAATAAAAGCTATTCGTAAAAACCAATCCTATGATTTTTGTCAATCACACACGTAGTAACGAAAACAGAAGATTGTTATCCATGTGATGTCTTTGATTCTATGAAAGGTTTGTGTATTAGAAGAAGAAAAGATTCGAGAATTTACTCGACATCAAGAGTTTTCAGCGAGACTGATGCAGGATATCTCGATTTATCTCGACGTTTAGTTCTAAATGATGACGTAAAAGAACGCGTACGAACATTGTAGTCTGTTGTGAAATCAGTAATGGAACTGTTAACGAAATGCATGAAAGCATCTGTGGAACCATCAAAGAAATATGCGGATGTAATCATTCCGGAAGGTGGCAGGGCATGACTGGTTGCGATTGACGACTACAACAGCAAAAATCTGTAGCATCATCACGCACACAATGCTATAATAACCAAGCGTAAGGTAGTAAATAAAATCATTGAAAGAAAATAAAACATATCTTACTGAAGAAGGTCTATTGCTACAGGATGAATACTATAGTCGTCCCATGTTGTTCGTGAAGAGAGTAAGCTGGAACTGGCTGAAGCTACGTGCGCGAGGCTGACCTTTTCAGAAATGCGGACTATGATGCGGTGCTCTGTGATGAGCGGGCAAAGGTAGAAGCACCGTATTTTCAACTGGGCACTGCTGCGTAACTATGAACTTAGTGATACGAGGGCTGGTGTTGTCAGTCGTTCATATCGGGTTCTGGCGCGACATTGTTCTTTCAATGACACAGGAGGAAGTGCCTAAGTGCTATCGTGGGTTCTGCAGAATCGAGATCCTTTCTAAACGGGCGCCTATCTATTGAAACTACCATTAGTAGCGCAGGCACTCTGACCATAAGGTTGGCGATGTTTGTGAAGTACGTGTCGCATCCTTATACGGTTGAAAATTAGCTGCATTTGGTGAGGAATCACTAAAGATTACAACAAATACAGTAAGTGGAGTGACATGTGGGACTACTGTCACTGTTTTCATGTTTATCATTTTATCATCTGATGACTAACTTGTTATCGATATAAAATCAACACAGGTAAATCTTCAATTCGAGTCACGGTGCATGGTGCTGTATTAGAAGGTGTGATTTCTCTGAACCATATGCAACAATGCAGGAACTATTATCGAAAGCTGGTTTAAAGCGAAAATGGAGATATCGAGGTTTGAACCCAGAGACTATTTTTACATGATAAAGAAGATGTATTATTACCAACGAAATCTAGTGATAACGTTCTGCAGAATTTGGTTCTGTTAATACTTCTGCTGCTAGGTTGTTGCAAATCTCCTAAAATTAGGTAAGAAAAACTGCTGACAAAGCTATCGTGATTGTCAGAAATCAACATGGGATTATTCGAGACATTAGAAGAAGATTTAATGAAAGTGATTAAAAGGGATAGGTCAAGCAGTTTGAGTTTCATAAGAGATAAAATCTGTTTATGAAAGAAATTTCGATCACTCCTTGGCTTGTATTATTGATGTATCTATTATGTCTATATATGCAAGAGATATCTATAAATCTCATTGTTTTCCTTTTGTGTATTTTATGTTAGTATCGACATCACTTGAGTATTAAGAGCATGTATTTTCTAAGTTGTATCCTGTGTATGACGTGCTCTCCTCACACTCATTTTTATCCGATCAGATACCCATCGAGATCGCTTGATATAGCAATTATGCAATTATCGAAAATCAAAGACCATCGAATTGTAGTATATAAGCAGTACGACTCTGCATTTGCTGGTGGGGTAGCTACGCAACACCTCCATTCATTTGATTATGATTCGAAGAATTATGGATTTTCATTATGCAAGTGGGCAAGGAGAGAATGGTTTTTAAGTGGTTTGCATATCAATCGGAAATACAAAGTGACACAACAATATTTCTCATTACGCTCTTTGGGTACAAAAGCATTGGAAAGCTTGATGATAATTTTAAAGAGAGATTTTATATGGAAGTTATTTTCCTTTCACATCAAAATAAAGGGAATTATTATCTGATATTTTGACTCAAACTGGCTTGGTATATTGCAGAGATGTATGTTATTGTTATATGTTTTAAAGTGGTACTACAAAGACAACGTGAAATCATTAAAAGTATTATGTCTTATTGTTTTAAATCTGTTTTACTCATTATCCAATTATCTGGTGTACTCAGTTATTGTATGGAAATATTTGCAGTTTAGTGGATGTCCTTACGTATAAAATTCTAATCTCATCGATAGTTTTATTGTTATATTCTAGGAGCTCTATATTCGTTATCATGTTTCAAATACCGCTTATTTATCGTTTCACAAACTCTTTTTCAAAAATCACGTCGTAAGATAGTAACTGCTTGTTTGATTGGAAGCATTTGTAGTGATTAACTTTCAATCAGTCCAATTGCTTTCTTATTCTGTTTGCTTTTATCCCATCATCACGCTGCTTTATGGGTTTTACTTGGATAATGGGTTTTGTCCTAATTGTATATCTGGTCTAAATATAGTAGAGCTAGTATCGTCTTGTTTTCTGTAGAATGATTTTGACGATTCAATCAATCAAGAGTCAAATGGAAATATCTAGAGGTGTTGGAATGTTGTTTTACCAATGGCATATGCTTTATTTAGACAACTTGTAAATTTAGGAGCCATACATTGTCGCCAGAGTACTGTGACAATATTCAACTTGGTTTATCTATCGTTCATCCATTATCCAGAAGTAACAGTGCTAGCACTCCGAAAAATACAAATATTACTTTTAAAGATCAATGCTTTCTAATTTGTGCAGCAGTACTATCTGAGGCCAAAGGTCTGTTATATCAAATGATTCTACAGAGTTATCTACATGCAAAAGTGTATTTCTAAGATCCGCGGTGGTGTCGGGATGATACTGAAGGGTAGAAATTGTATCAGCTCTCTCTAAAGTTATATTGCAGAAGAACAACAGTAATTCCATAAAAATACTGAACATCCAATTTGGTGTAAATATAATGATCTTGCTTTATCGTGCTTTGCTATTTAGATCATAGTGATGTCACTGTATTTATTAAATCATTACGATTCATAGAAATGTTGATGTGATGATACTTGCAAATCCTTGGATTCAAAATGCAATAATCCACGAACTGATTATTTACAACCAAAAAGGTATGTGTCTGTATCAATCAACCATATTTATCGAGTCATTTACCATCGCGCTGTCATTAAAGAAATGGATAAAAGGGGTATGTTAATGTGGATGGATACAGGAACTTATCGTGATATTTCACGTAGTATCTTTCATAGCATTTCGCTCATCGTCGTCTGGGAAAATTGTTATAATACGTTGGCGTATGACAGCTATACTTATTGAGGAAAAGATAACGTATCGACAAGAGAGAGCCGCTTAGCTACTCTTTTAAAGAGAGTCTATGGAAAGAGATTGTGTCACATGCTTTGATGCTTCAAATGCTAGACGTTTCGTTTTGTTACACAGTTGGTAGCTCGTGATATCTTTCTCTATTCGATGATTTATTCTGCTAAAGAGGCGTCATAATAAAAGAAACCGTATTTCTCTTTGCGTGCTGCAGTCAGAGACATCTAAGAAAAGAGTCGGAGAAACAAAGAAGCAGAGAGAACCAGCGCTTAAAATCACTCTGGAAGCGTATCTTAGAGATCCGAATCCAACACGTTTGACCTGGTATTTTATTGTGCTTCATTTTCAGCGGATCACCAGAAAGAAAGAAGAGTAAAGCTTTCTAACGTCTTATGATGCTAGAGGTGTGAGATTTGAACTCATGAAGCCTTGGGAGTTTGAAAAGCATGTGGATGATAAGTTGTGCAGAACAATATAAGCTTACACGTGATGCACAGAGTAGACTGTAGAAACGATATTGGTAATGATACTTTGAAATTTGGTAACGCTCTTTGTGAGGAATTGATTCCTTTATGGAAAGAGAGAGTTGAATCTCGAAGATGTGCATACATACAAATGCTGAACGCAGATTTAAATATAGAATGAGCAATGCATCTGTTGCGCGTGATTTCTCTTCTACATTACTAACAGTAGATGAAATGTTACTGGCAGCGTTATGACTATGTTGCAGATGTGCGATGCTTTGCGCTAAACTACGCAGCGCCTGCTATATGATATTACTGTATGAAACGTGATTATCAGATGAGTAGTGGATTGCGGCAGGAATCATATGCGGATGATTGGGCAATCAAAAAGGTTTAGAAAAGTTGTTAATCGTCTACGATCAAGAGACATGTGTACGATATTTAGAGGACACTGACGCTTGAACAGGGTATTAAAAGCAGGACGAATTAGGATCACGTTTTTGAAATAGCAGTTCTTGTTAAACGAATGGAGTTAGTATACGGTCAATTAAAAGAACTATACAAAAGTAGGACGTGACCACAGTTCATGCTAATATTAGCACCAGAACGAGCATGCAAGCTCTTCCATAGTATACCCGTATGGTGCATTTCCAGCTATATGAAAGCTGAACTATGGCTCTTTATCCTTTAACTGGGAAAGGAGGGCATCATACGAGATGCGATTAGTGAAAGACAAACTTATGTAGTGAAGTAGAAAGTGATCTTTTCTCATGGACTGGAAGAAGAGGAATTTCCACATGGAGTTTCTATATTCGATGCGTACAATGATAAGCATCTGAACTTCAGCAGCGTTGGACTGTATTTACTTTCCATTGGTGGTGGAGAAGTATTCCAGATTGTGGAAAAAGATCTTGATTGAAGAAACGATGAAAGTATAGGTCAGAAAATACATCAAAAGAAATCAAAGCAAGTATTACAAGATAAGAACAGACTGTCACCTTTCTTATATCTATTCTTATGAGCCAAATTTGACGTCAACATCTTCTGATATCGTGGATGCAGAGAGTGAATGTGTTCCGCAGGTATCACACTGCCGAAGCAGGATTTGGACCTTGTAGAGTAAAAATTGCAACGATGTTGCACGTAAAGTTATATTTAGAGAGTTTGGAAAGCAATTGTTCGTATGCAGATGATTTTAAAACTGACGAGTTGGCGCTTTACGCCACTGCAGGCGAGAGAAAATGCGGATACACATAAGGTGGTAACGCGCTCACACTTGGCGCGTGTGGTGTTACTCGCTGTTTACGTATCCATTGCATGCATGACTTGAAGATTGATAAGATACTACGCGTTGATGCATCTAGCTATCGGTGGTATCTTTGGAAACAATTAATTACATAATGCGGACGATTTCTGGTGCTGTACGCGCTGTCAAGCTGAGAGTAGGATCTGCTGCTCTGTCGATGGCAAGCGCCGCCTTTTGCACATATTCTGGGTGGCAATTTTAAACGATATTGAATACGCAGCAGAGATTGGCATTGAACATCATTTGGAGCCCACGGCGAGTCCAGTTATGTATAAAGTCATGATTCCTTGTATCGAGATGCAGCACAAGGTATCCTACGTGCGATTGATGCTGCATCTGGCGATTCACATGAACAAAGGTCCGCTACTGCGCAGTAGTTTTCGATGCGATCGTTGAGACTATGAAAGAAACTGGTAATTGTGTCCGAGTGAGTTTGAAAGAGCATGATCCATCGGTGGACTGGCATAGTATTTTCGATGAGCCAGTGTAAGCAAGAAAGTGATACATCCCTTGGATGCAATCTATGATGAACACTCACGGGTATTGACCATATTAGGTTCTGTCCATCTGTGAGTGATTAGTAGACGAAATAAGATGTATTATGCAAACTAAAGACCAAATCGTTTTGGGCAGTAATGGAGGCTTTATTCAACGATAGGACATTGAGCGATGTAAGGTATTTTGTCCATCAGGCATCATGTGCAATGTGGGATGTAATCTCATTCTTGGCCTGAATTAGCGAAGGGTCTGGATTACTTCTATCAGAGATATGTCAAAACGAATGATACTGCTGGCTTGGTCCAGAAATCGGATATACAGTTGATTGTTACGACTGCGAAAGAAAGCAGCTGCGTATATGATCAATATATTCACCTAGATATACACATGTACTGTTTGCCTAGGCACTTCGCCGCAAATGCAAAGATGAGACTAGAGCAACTGTGACTGTGTATCAAAAAGATTAAGGAGGTTTCGCGAAGAAAAGTCGAATGCTTCAGCCAGCGAAATATGGGAAGCGTTAATTGCTGCGAGTACATGCTGGCTGTGATGCAGTTTATTTAGGACTCAAATTCTTTCTCCTGCTCGTGCATTTGCAGGAGCTTTTCGAGAGAAGAGTTGGTGATCAGCGTAGCGCGATTGTCATATTCGCCGAGTAAAGTTTGTGTGACAATGAACACCATATTATGATGACACCTGAAATTGAAGCTGCAAAAAGACCAAATTCCAAGTTTTTATATGACCTTTGATGTGGATGCTTTATTGATTCAAAGATTTTGGCCCTGTTTCATTATCAGGCTGGTACATGCTTCCGGATTTTTGAAGTTTCATTGTTCTACGCAGATGCATGTCCATATGTGGCTGTGTGGAAGATATGAAAACACCAAGGAGTGAAACGGGTGGTATTGCTCGTGAGACACCAATTGAACTTGTAAAAAGCACGTAAGAGTGGCATGGAGATTGGAAGTATTTGCTTATGGTGCGAACTGGCCATTAGCTATGAGTGGGCAATGTCAGTTTAGCGTTGTTCTGAGCAACGCTGTTGCGAATCGTATGATGTGCGTCAATGTCAAGCCGCATGAAATGCTTTACGAGGAAGATGGTTCGGAATTCTGAAGAAGGAGAATATGTTACGTCCAGAGGACTTGAATGTTGATTGATCAATTACCAAGGACTGCTAGGGAGCAGGTGTCAGTCGTTTGGAGATTGAAGGACGTATGAAACGTCCGAAATACGTCGGCTTTCGCATCTCGAAAGACTCTTCCGTGAAGCTGTCGATGCGTATCAGCGCAACGAAACCTTATACCGTGTAACAAAGAAACGTCAAGAAGAGTTTACAAACCGACGTTTAACCGTGGCTTTTTCGGAAAGGCCATCTGTCCATGATGATGTTATTACCACGCATGAGCCAATACCGTCCAAACTCATCGAGGTAGTTGTAATTGGCGAAGTGGCGATTTCTACAAGGCAAAGGTAAAGATGAAAACTTTCAAACCACTATCACCAGCATGACGGTTTACGTATTTCTAGAGTGAACCTGAGAGATATTGAGCTAACTGCTGTTAAAATTTATGATCAGAATCTCTTGGTGAATAGTAAAATCGACGGATTGTCCTTCTGGAATGCAAGAAGGAAAGACCAAAGAGAGGACAAGAAATGCTGCATAAAACAACTGATACTGGGTCGTTGAGATGACGTTCAACATCGCATTGAAGAGTTTAGTAGACTAGTCTATGTTACAGTTTCCTACGAAGCGAGAATGGGGAAAACCTTTAAAACTGGTGGTTTCCTGATGGGTGAGCATACAGTTGTTCACGAAAGCTTTAGTGAGTTCCAGAACAAGCATAAAAATGCACCACTAACAAGAGAGAAAGATTGAGGCAGGTCTTGCATGAAAACCGAAAGTGCATCTGCATTACTGAATTATAGAATTTGAAGGGTGAGAATTGAGCATATCTTCATGCCAGATTAGTGTGATAAACTTGAAACTGCAGATTAGCACTGGGAAAAAGTAGATAATCCACGTGCATTCAACTTTTATACAAGACTGAGGCAAACAAGCATCTCACTTTTCTATCATAGCCCAAGTGTGTTTGATCAGAGTACAAGCATATTATTCCAAACAAAAGAAACCGAGGTATTTTGATTTGATAGTTACTTTAAATGTGATCGAGAAGTGATACGAGTTTGCTCCTCGTAATCTATGAATCACGAGAGGTCAGAGAGGCTCTTGTGAATGACGCTGTTTCTCAAGCTGGAGATTTTAATAACGAAAGCTTTGTGTGATTGTCATCGGTGGTGATGACACTCAGTATGTTGTTAATTTCATGGGTAGCGTATCTTGTATATCGATTCACTGGTATGAAAAGGTGTGATTCTTTCAGCGAAGTGAGATGACGTGCAAATCGAGAAAAACACTAGTGCTTTTTGAGCAACGTGCATGGCTCTCACCACCGGCGGTTTATAAGTTTTGTTTATGGTAAACGGACACTCATGCATATCAAAGAATCGTTTCTACAAAATCAACAAAATCTAAAGTTTATGAGCGATTTGCGTAGCAGTCGTTATGAAACATCATATAATGCTTGCTGAAGTTTCAATGCTAGAATCGACAGCCTTCAAAACTGTCAATCCATTCATGGATGAGCTACTTGGCAATTCTGGGCGATGTAAACTATCAACGTACAAATCTATATTGGAGGATAAATAGTAACGCAGAAGGGTTTTATTGAAGAGTTTAGAGCGTTTGCGTTTGCGTAACCGCGTAATGGACACGCTTCAGTGGTATGTCATCATCGGTGGTGCATTTCTCGAAGCTATTGTCAAAGTCATTTCATTGGACTTAATGTATCAACCCATTAGTAGGTGTTATTTTCCCAGGTTGACTTCCTCAAGCGTTGTACGTTCAGTGAGGCTCTGTTAATTTGATGATTGGTGCATTTCATTTCATCCGTAATCGATGTCTTCTTATTAGCATTGTATTGTTCGTTGCGGTTAGGCACTAACAGCTTAAAGAAAACCAGAAGTGGCGAAGGAAAAGCTGCGCCTGCAGAAAAGAGGCGACGAAAGCAGTTCTATTAGAAAAGATTTTAGAACAATTAAAAGAAACAAACTATCTTTCATAGAAACAGCGTATATCTTGGCTGTCAATCATTATTTAGTCAAATTTCCGTTTTGTGGTTTGAAGAAGGTGATTTTGTTGCATAATATCTAAGAGATTTAAGGAGATTTTATGTTTCTAAAGCGAATCGAAAGTGCAGGTGACATTCTTTATGCGGATCGCACGATTATCCCAGTTTGAGTCATCCAATTGCAAACGTGGCAGTGTCAAATTCTAATGTTTGTGGAAAAATCAAATATCGCTGACTCTGTTCAAGCTGGGTACTTGTGAAACAGGGTGCCAAAAGCATGCGTGGCGATAAGATGGAATGATGTTATTTTTGCGGTGGTGCTGGACCAAGTCGTGGGAGTTAATATGTGGGAGGTTGCACTGGTATTTGACAACACAAATCACATTTTAAGCTGATGACAAGGACGAGATAGAAGTTGCACGTCGTCTTTTTCGTGACTCTGGCAGAGGCAGAGTATCGTAATCCAATCGTAAGAATGTGTACGTTTAAAGGATATTGTCGATCTCATTCTTAGATGCAGTTAGTCTTGCAGTAAAGAGAAGCTTTACATGTGTCTCTGTCAAGGGTGATATGTGCTTTAGTCTTTGCGGAAGCAAAACACTCTTGAACGTCGTGAGGTATCTTCGAAGAGGCCGCAGGCGCGCTGAAGCATAAGAAGAGAAAAGTTAAGTGTTATCGAACTAGAAACGCACAAAGGCGAATCTTTGATCGTTCAAATGATGTCGATTGAGCTCGAAAAGCAGGTACTCTCCTTTAAAGAGACAAGCTAGAAAAGCAGAGACGTATCATGCGAGAAAGAAAGAAACGCTAAACGAAGAGGTGAAATCTCAGTATTGGTACGAGATATTGAAAGTATCCATGCGGATATCGAATCTGCAAAGAAAAGTCATTGTTTGACATTGAAACAAAAAGACGACTATGTTTTTCTACAGTTGTTCAAATAAATAGAACACGAGCTGCTGAGTCGAAGACAAATTTCTACATTAGATCGTGAGAATCAATGACTTTGCAAGATGTAAACTCATGAAGAAAGTCAGTGAGATTGCAGGTTTAGAAGGCGTCGTACTGGGCTTGATGAAAAGCGTAAGTATATCGTGAGAAACTGCACTAATGAGCAAAGCCAAAAGCAGCACTTGCTGGATTAACTGAAGAGGCTCCGGGTTGAGTTGAAGATCGTCAAAAACGTTTAGTGCGATGCAGAAATTCGTTTCTATTCTCAACTGAGTTGGTGCTGCCGCCGCATATGATATCGTAGCTAAAGCGTAGTGAGTATGATCTAAGTCCAATCGTTTACGCCCTTTGGAAAACCGCAAGCACGTCATTGATCAGTTGATGCGTAATCCATTTAATAACCAACAAGGTATTCGCTCATGTATGGATAATCAAATACGCATTATCTGGCTTATTCTGGTGCATGGTGGGCCAGTATTACAGGTCGAAAAGTGGACCATGCTGCGGTATCGCAGCTACCTGCATGGGCGCTGCGATGGATCATATCGTTACAGTCGGTAGAGCAAGCCGCACGTGTGATGCGATCCAGCTGTAAAGCAGAAACCAATCTGGTCGTTATTGCCCATGCTACCAGCCAACCGTTTGTGCACACCACGCTACGTATCACAAGGATAATCAAAGTTATCTGTCAGAATACAAAAGGCTATTTAGGCGTTGCGTCAGACTTTGTGAAAGCAATCAGGATCAGTGAGCCGAGGTCGTACGAGTCTAATAAACAATGTTCTTGTTGTAGAGGACATATGGAAGCTGCGCAATGAAATTATCAACTCCACTAAAGCGTATGTATAAAGATTGTTACACTTTGGTGGCGAAAGTGATACACCGTGGTGGTTCTATGACTGGTGGTAAGACACGTCGCCAATGCGAGACCATGTATTATGACCCGCGCGCAAAAGAAGGCGGGAAGAAAGTAACGCGCTAAGTGGTGATGCGATCAGCTCGTGTTAGCACTCAGCGACAAGCGGAGCTTAAATCAAATGCTTAAATGAGGCCACGTGATAAAGCTGCAGCAAAGCTCTATGAGCGAAAAGCGTTATGCGGTTGTTACGCGGAACCCGTCGTCGATGCGAAAACAAAAGAAAGCAAAATACGAAAAGTTAAAGAATGATTTAGCGTTATTAGATCCGTGTGGTTTCAAATCAAGATGCGACGAATCACATACAGAAGAAACTCATCGTACGCCTGGCTCAGCTATTTAGAGCGTGATACAATCATGCACGTGTATAGAAGGCAAAATGCAGCAAAGATATCTAAATCAATCAAGAGGCTGGAACGCAAAGAACAACAAACACGTCAAACGTGCGTAAAGGAGTGCAGTACTGCAGAAGCTGTGCAGATGCGATAAAGGGTGATCAGGAGGGTACACTTGAAAACACGTATGGAAGCTTTGTGCTTGCAAAAGAGCTTCAGCAAGTGAATACCAGTTGACCTATGAGTTTGTCAAGACCAAAGGTGACCGATGAACAGATTGAAATGCTAAAGGAGAGTTAGCGGCACAGTACGTGCGAGATATTGAGCGCCTTGGTAATATCAATATGAATGCGCCTGAGAAGAGTAATGACGCTAAATGAACAGCATGAGACACGTTAAAGAATCAGATTGCGTGGAGTTGACGGAAAGTGTCGATAAGATCTCTAGCTGCTACCGATGAGATGGATACTGTTATGAAGCGCCAGTTTAAAAGAAACTTTTGATAGTTAATGCTTGAGTTTACTGGCATCTTCAGTGCTACTTTACGGTGGTGGTGTTGCATCTGTACATTTACAAGATCCTTCCTGATATTTTGAATACAGGTAGCGATGTTGATGCACAGCCTCCAGGAAAGCAGTTCAAACATGTTGACCTTCTCTGGTGGTGAAAAGAGTGATTGCGCTATGTGCCTTCGCGTTTGCAGTCAGATTAGCCTGTACCTATGGTGACATTCTTGACGAGGTTGAAGCAGCTGTGTCCAGGTGGTAATGTATGAAACGCTTTGCACAGTGCTTACATCACTATGTTACTACCAAACCTCAGTTTATCGTTGTTACACATCGTCGGGTACAATGGAAAATGCAGTCATGCTTTTATATGGTCGCAGCGACAATGCGAGAACTATGTATCACAAATGTTAAAGGCATTGCTACGATGCGCTCAATATAGCGTATAGACAACGGCCGAGGAGTGCATATGCATGAGCTAGATAAAGTTAAAAGTCGCTTCTCTAGATGATAAAAGCATACCTTATCAGGCTTTATCAAAAGCAGACATTTGGTGATCGAATTAAATCAAATGCGATATAAATACAAAAGGGGTAGGATGATGAGTTCCTTGAACAGTAACAATTATCCTTTTGGAAGAGTGATGGTGGTGTGAAACAACGCAGACTATATCTGCGAACAGATGAAGATAAAATGCTCTTGAGTATCCTACTATTACTAAATGGGCGATGAATTTCTGTGCCCAAGAAACAATGTGAAAGAGATTTGTGAGCGCTATCCTAGACGGAGATAAAGCCGAACTTTCATTGTGATGATAATGTACAACTGTTTTCTTATTAGAAGGTGTTAATGACGCAGGATAAAGACTCACAAGCATCGGCTACAAACTTTGCACGCATGTTTTTGACCACAAGGAAAAGTCAGTCGCTTTTACTGGGCACGCGGAGACATTTCCGCGCTGGGTGCGGGTGATCAGCTTGCAAAAATGGGAGAACGTTTAGGAGTTCCATGCATCAAAGGAATCAGAGAAACTGAGATCCCTAATTGCGGCTATCGTAACCAGATGGATGCGATATGCTATTGATAACATGAGATGTCTTACTAATAAGCGAATGCAGCTGGTCGGTTGCAGAACAAAGCAAATCTAATGAACGAGGTTATCAGATGAATCGAGTGGCAGCATGAGAGATTCCTGAGCACTACGCACAATACGTGGCCTGTATTAGATTGCTGCATCAACTGACCGAAATGGTTTATCACAAGCACAGATTTTGCCGAGGCCACAAATCTTTGTAGTGGGATTATCCTCAACGAAGAGATGGATGAAGTACAGCAAAGGTGTGTCATTGTCATTATGACGCATATAAGTTATGTATCCCGTATATATCTCCGGCTTTGGAGAACAGCCAAAAGACTCTGCGACCATTTGACTTAGATGCATATTTATATAGCATTTGTGAAGGATTTAGAAAATGGAAAAGTGTTATATTACAACAGTTTATTAGACTTCTATGAAAAGCCATTAACAACACAAAACAAACTAAGAGATGGTGTACTACTCCGTGATGATTTATCGTTGCAGGAAATCAGTGAACCAGTGAATACATCACGTGCGGCGATTCACGATACATAATTAAACGTTGCAGAACTGAGTTAGCGATCTCGCATGAAGAGAAATTATGATGCTTACGCATCATATGCTCAAGCGATGCAAGCTTACATGGATAAGGATACGTAAAGTTGGTTCATAGCGGAGTGTCGGTAAATTAATAGACCAATGCTTAGATGCAGAAATTGGATTAAGTGAGTGGAAGACATTACGAGTAAAAGTCATTTCTAGTAAATTCAGGATCATCATCACTAAAAGTTTCAATTGTTGATATGCCTAGCGAAACAGTATTAACAAGTGGACAGGCAGAACGTCATTTGGGCAACAAATGGGTGCCTTCATGATTAAGTACAATGGAAAAAGGAAAACTGGAGGAACTTCCAATTCCAAATCACAAAGTAGCTGTTGATATTCTATTAAATAAATTAACAGAACTTGGCATTGTAGAAAAATCTTGATGAAATCACAGGGTAGGACATCGGTCGTGCAAGGTGATCCTCATTTGATCAGTCTGTAGTTGTAGATGAAGATGTTGAAAAGATTGTTGAAGAATATGGTGAATTAGCACCATTTGCTACAATCCTGCACATTTAGTATGTTATAGAGCATTTAAAGGAATCTTTACCTAATATAAGGATGTATTTGTCTTTGATACAGCATTCCATCAGACAATACCCTGAAGAATCCATATATGTCCGGTACCATATGAATGGTATGTATAGATTATAAGATTCGTCGTTGTGATCATGGTACAAGTCATCAGTGTTAATCGTCGCACTGCTGAATTAATGGGTAAGGATGTTAATACATTAAACATGATTACATGCCACCTAGGTAACGGTGCCTCAATCACTGCTATCAAGAATGGTAAAGTGTTAAATACATCTATGGGATTAACACCATTAGGTGGAATTATGATGGGCACTCGTTGTGGTGACATTGATCCAACTGTTGTATACTACATGATGAAGAAGTTAGGATGCACTCCAGATGATATGGATACATACTTAAACAAGAAGTCTGGCATGTTAGGTATTTCAGGTATTAGTTCTGATGCTCGTGATGTTCAGGCGGCAATTGATGCAGGAGATCCTCGTGGTATTTTAACTGGTAAACTATATACAAACCGTGTTATTAACGTTGTAGGTGTGTTACCTTCCAATTAGGACACGTAGATGCAATTGCATTTACAGCAGGGCTTGGCGAAAATGATGACGCATGCAGAGAACGTATTTTAAAGGCTATGGAAGAAGCTTTAGGCTTAAGTATCGACTACGAATTAAACGCTACAATTCATGGCAAAGAATGCCTCATCTCTAAGCCAGATTCAAAGGTTCAAGTTTGGATTGTTCCTACAAACGAAGAAGTTGTAATTGCTCGCGATACAGTTAGATTGTTAGGACTATAATGAATCTCGATTTTAAGACATTATTAAAGACAATTGAGGATGCAGATGTCATTACACTATTTAGACATACGCATCCCGATTGTGATGCTCTAAGCTCTCAGAATGGCTTGTGTAGTTGGATTCAAGCAAACTTTCCAGACAAAAGGGTATATAGATTGGGGGATGAGACAACAGATCAAACTGTTTATCCACCATCTGATATAGTAGATGAAAATACAATACGCTGCAGTACAGCAATTATTTTGGATACCGGAAACAAAGAACGTATTGATGATCAACGATATGCACTTGCAAAAAAAGTGATTAAAATCGATCATCATCCAAATCTTGATCCATATGGAAATCAGAATTATGTCTATGAAGAAGCAGCTGCTACTTGTGAAATACTCACAGGTTTCTTTGCAAGCTGTGAGAATCAGATTATGAATCATGAGATTGCAACATATCTTTATAAAGGGTTATTAACTGATACCTTATGCTTTAGAACAAGTAACACAACACAACATACACTAGAAATGGCAGCTAAACTCGCATCATATAATTTAGCAATTCCAGAACTAAATCGTGAGTTATTTGATGTTAGTTACAAAACATTCCATTTCAGTAATTGGATTCGTTCCAATACACAGTTATTTGGAGAGCATTTAGCATACGTAATCATTCCAGAAGCTATTCAGCATGAATACAATATCAGTGCTTCATCAGCACGTAATCGTATTGATGAGATTGGTCATGTGAAAGAATTCTCAATTTGGGCTTTGTTTACAAAGAAAACTGTAGATGGACATAAACTATATGATGGCTCATTACGTTCTAAAACAGCAATCATAAATACAATTGCGAACCAATACCATGGTGGCGGACATAAGAATGCTTCGGGCGTTAAAGACCTTACTGAAAATGATTTACAAAACTTACTTAAGGATTTATATAAAGTTAGCAACTAGCACATATAAACAAAAAATGTCAATATTGAATGTGCTATAAAAACTATAGTAAAATACAAACATATTAGGAGGAAACAAAATATGGCAGAAACACTAAATAAAAAGAGCATTGCTGAGTTAGTAGCTGAACAGCACAACTTAACTAAGAAAGAAGCAGCGGAGATCGTTGATTTAGTATTTGATACTGTTTCAGGTACTTTAAAAGATGGTGGTCGTGTTGATATTTCTGGATTTGGTAAGTTTGAAGTGAAGACACGTGCGGCACGTACAGGTATCAATCCACAGACTAAAGAAACAATCACAATTCCTGAATCAAAGGTTCCAGGATTCAAGGCAGCTAAGAACTTAAAGGAATTAGTTAAGTAATCTACTAGACACTCAAAATCGAGTGTCTTTTCTATTATGTATACAACTTCGCATAATGTATGTTATGCGATTTAAAAATATATAAAAAGATGAGTATCATATCGAATGATTACTCATCCTTCTTGGTTGGAATATCTCAAGTCTTGTGAAGCCAAAGGATTAAACTTATTATACGCATCAAATAGTTGTTTATTTTGTACGTGTGTATAGATTTCTGTGGTTTGAATATTACTGTGACCAAGTATCTCTTGAATACTACGTAAATCAGCACCACCTTGTAACATGTGTGTTGCGTAACTATGTCTTAGTTTATGTGGTGTAATGTGCTTCTGAAAGTTAAGCTCAACACATTTACGTTGCAATAGCAATTCTACATATTTGCTAGTAATCTTATGACCAAATCGATTCAGAAATAATAGATTTGTTTTTCGAATTAGATTAACGCGTGTTATTGAAACATATTGCTTTAGAAGTGGAATACTACCTTTTGGTATTGGTACGATACGTTCTTTATCCCCTTTTCCAAGTACACGAATTTTCCCTGTATCAAGATCTACTCGGTTAATTGTCAGATTACATACTTCAGAAACACGTAAACCACAGCTATAGATGGTTTCTAATAATGTATGATCTAAAATTATCCTGAATATTGGTATCGTCAAAAGATTGCATTAATCGCTTGATTTCATCCACTGTGCAGTATACAGGTAATGTTTTAGGACCTTTATGTACTTGCAGGTTTAAACTTGGATCAGATTCATCATGCATCATTGCCATAAACTGATGAAAAGAGCGTATTGCAGCTGTCATTCTTGCTAATGAAGTAGATGCTTTATTTTCGCCTTGGTTTGCGATAAATTCTTCAATTAATTCTGCTTTTATCTTTTTTGTATTAGTAATGCTATGTTCTTCTAAAAAACGAATATATTGTTTTAAATCATTTGTATAAGAAGATACTGTACGCTTGCTTTTACCTTCGTTAATTTTGAGATTTGTAAAATATTCTGTAAATGCATCATGAATCTTCATGAGTATTCTCCTTTAAAAGATTACTAGCTCTTACAAATGCTTTCTTTAAACCAAGCATATCATTTAAATCATTAATAATATCTTTTGTCTCCGCTTTAAATGCTGCTGTTTCATCGAATAGATTTAGTTGCGAGGAGATATAACTTTCGTCCGCAAAATCGCCTACTGTAATACCTAATAAGCGTACTGCTTCCCCTTCTTCCCAATTATCTTCAAACAACGCTATAGCAGCATTATAAATCTCATCAGCACGCCAAATTGGCGTAGATAATTTCATAGCGAGTTATATTTCTAAAATCATAGTAACAGATTCGAATATGAATAGAGCTACCTACTTTACTTGCGTTTTTAAGACGTTTAGAGAGCGTTCTAGCTAGTGTTCTAATTAATCCAGATAATTCCTCATATTCATTAATATCTTCTAATAACGTCTCGGAAATGCCCATTGATTTTGCATCCCATTCTGTCTCTAATTCACGATGATCTATGCCATTAGCTCGTTCAATAAAATCATCTGTGTTTTTTCCTAATAATTCTCTTAGCTTAGAGATATCTTTAAAGTTTGCTAAATCACCGATCGTACGAATACCAATTTCTTGTATATATGGAACTGTTTTAGTACCAATACCACGCATATCTTTGATTGGTAGAGGCCACATCTTCTCTTGAACATCGCGAATTCGAAGAACAGTAATACCATTTGGCTTCTTCATATCACTAGCCATCTTAGCTAAAAACATATTTGGTGCAACACCAATCGAGCATGTTAATCCTAGTTCATTGTAGATTTGTTTTTGTAAAGACCATGCAAGATCTAAAGGTTTTTCAAATTTTTTAATTGCTTCTGTCATATCTGCATAGCACTCATCAACTGATGCTTGTTCTACAAGATTTGTATAGGAACGTACAATCTCCATAAATCGTTCGGAAAGGTTACGATACCAGGTATAGTGTCCTTCAACGATAATCAATTCTCTACAAAGCTTCTGTGCTTCACTAACAGGCATTGCACTATGAATGCCAAACACGCGTGCTTCATAGCTTGCTGTAGAAACTACGCTACGTCTAGTAGCACCAGAAATTACAATGGGTTTCCCTTTTAATTCTGGATTTAATAATACTTCTGCATTCGCAAAAAATGCATTTAAATCAATATGAAAATATACGTGATACATTAGCTATGGTTTCTCCGATAGAGTTCTTGTGCAGCTTTTGTTGAGATGTCTGTAATACTGCCACTTGAAATTAAGGCAAGCTGATTAATACGTCCTGTTTCATCGAGTTCACTTACATGTGTAATAGTCTTATTATCTTGGTCTTCTTTTGATACAAAGTAATGTGTATCTGCACAAGCTGCTACCTGTGCTAAATGTGTTACCGCAAAGACTTGACATGACTTTGATAAAGCCTTCATCTTTTGACCAATCGCAGTCGCAACCGGACCACTAACACCAGTATCTATCTCATCAAAGATGACAGTTTGAATTCCTTGTAATTTTGTAAAGATAACCTTTAACCCTAACATTAATCGACTTAGTTCACCACCAGAAGCGGTCTTTACAAGAGACTTTGGCTCTTCCCCTTTATTCATGGCAATCATAAATTCAACGATTTTCATTTCCGTGTTCACTAGGTTTGCAGTCTGTAAATACTGTTTTAAAACATGCGTTTGGTAACATTAATTCCTTTAAATTAATAAGGATTGCATCATCAAGTTCATTTGCACGTGTTCGCCGAATCTTTGATAACTTAGAAGCATATTTCTGATAAGTGATAAGTGCAGCTGAAATTTTCTGATCCATCTGTTCAATAAACTCTTTTCGATGCGTAAACATCTGTACTTGTTGCTTGAGTTGTTCTTGCTGAGCTAGAATCTGTTCAATGGAATTACCATACTTTCGTTTTAGTTTTTGAATTGTAAAGAGACGTTCTTCCATTTCATTAATTTCTTCCTCGTCCATATCATACTCGCCGACGAGTTTATGAAGTTCATCGATACTATCTGAGATAGAATAATATGCATCAGAAATAGATGTTTGAATTGTTGTAGTTTTTTCATCACTACCTAAATTTAAACACAATTTTTGTAAATCATATAAAGAATCAGCTAAACCGTTTTCATATAGCGAAAAACTTGATTATATTTATCAAGTGAGTTTTTTTGATTTGTTTATACTGTCTTTTCTTTTTCGGTGAGTTCTTCATCTTCGCCAATTTTTAAATCAGCTTGTTCGATCTCCTGAATCTGATATTGAAAGTACTCTAAATCATTTTCATTAAATTCATTCTGTAGTGCTTTTTCTTTCTTTAATAGTTTTGAATAGCATTGATAGGATTCTTTTTACTTGTTGGAGTTCTTCGTCTACTTGTAAAAATGTATCAAGTAATCTTATATGATTAGCTGTATTTAACAAATACGCAGTATCTCTTTGACCATGAATATCAATCTCATCACGTAGAATATCTTTTCGCTAAAGATAATGTAACAATTCGATGATCGATGCGGATAACTGACTTACCTGAAGATAATAGTTCACGTGTAAAGGTAACATCTTCATTTGTTTCAAGTCCTGCATCTGCCATGATTTCTAATGCATGTTTATTTTGGGATAAATCAAAAGTACCTTCAATAATTGCTTTTCTTTTCCCTTTGAAATATAAGAAGCACCTGCACGCTCCGCACATAAAATGGAAATAGCATCTAACATAATTGATTTACCAGCACCAGTTTCACCAGTAAACGCACTAAACCCAGACTTTAAAATCTAGGTTTAGTTCATCAATTAGTATGAAGTTTTTTATATACAGGTGTTTCAGCATAATATTCTCCTCACAAATATTGTTGTACATCAGCTAAGAAGGTATTCATGTCAATGTGATATTCTTTTCGAAGCTGTGCACTTGTTCCTTGTGGTATAAACTTGTCTGGCAATCCATAAATCTTGATTGGAAGACAAATCTCTGATCCATTTAGGTATTGCAAAATAAGTGACCCTAAGCCATTTGTCTTATAGTCTTGTTCATAGACAAATATTTTTAATTTACGCTCTACAAGAGACTGAATCATCTCATAGTCAAGTGGCTTAATATAACGAGCATTTACAATCGTTACTGGAAGATTATTAGACACAACTTTATCTAACAACTTATTTACCATATCACCGTAAGTGATAATTGCCACTTTATTTTCAGGTGAATCATGTAAAAGTTCCCACTGTCCAATTGGAATGAGATTTGCTTTACATACAGTAGATGTTTTTACTTCACCTTTAGGAAAACGTACAGCGAATGGATGTTTCTGGTTGAAAGGCTGTATACAATAAATCTTTTGCTTCTTGGGCATCTTTTGGATGCGAAATAATCATATTAGGTAGTCCTGATAGAATACCAATATCGAATGTTCCTTGGTGAGTTTCACCATCACCACCAACAAGTCCAGCATGATCTACACCAATTATAACTGGCAAATCCATACGACAGATATCATGGTTAATCTCATCGTAAGCACGCTGCAAAGAAATGAACTATAGATACACATATATGGTTTCTTACCTGAAATTGTAAGACCCAGCTGCGAAAAGTTGCTGTATGCTCTTCTGCAATACCAGTATCAAAACTATGATCTGGATATTTCAGCAAAATAAGATACCCATACCACTCACCATTAATCATAGCTGGAGTAAGAGAAACAATATCTTTATCATTCTGTGCAAACTCCGCAACGCATTGACTCATAAATGGCCCCCAAGCACTGAATCCACAAGGCACTTCATGCAATGGTTTGCCAGTTTCGATATTGAATGGACCTACCCCATGCCAATGTCCCTCACTATCTTCTTCACATGGAGAATAACCTTTCCCCTTTTTTGTCATAACATGAATTAAATGTAGGACCTCTATGATGCTTTGCAGTCTCTAAAACTTGAATTAAATCATGAATATTATGTCCATCAACCGGTCCCATATAGTCAAGGCCAAATTCTTCAAAAATACCACCATCAATTACAGCTTCACGCATCGAATCCTTAACTACTTTTAAACCTTTATATAATGCATCACCAATCGGATTACCTGATAAGGACCGTTTCAGAGATGATTTAAAAGTTGTGTAACTCTTTAATGTGCGTAACTTTGAAAAACCTGCATTCATGGCACCGACATTTTTTGAAATAGACATATTATTATCATTAAAAATAATAATGATATTACGTTTTTCAACACCTATTTCATTGAGTGCCTCTAAAGATAAGCCATTGCTAATAGCACCATCACCAATAACAGGAATGATACTATAATTCTCTTTGTTCAAATCTCTAGCAACAGCCATACCTAATGCGGCAGAAAGTGAAGTAGAACTATGTCCTGCTTCCCAGACATCGTGTACACTTTCACTACGTTTTTGGAAACCAGATAGCCCCTTATATTGGCGCAACGTCGAAAAACGATCGGCACGGCCGGTTAAAATTTTATGTACATAGGATTGATGTCCAACATCAAAAATAATCTTATCTTTCGGTGAATCAAATACGTAGTGTAGTGCAATTGTTAATTCAACACCCTTTCAAATTACTTGCTAGATGTCCACCCGTCTTAGATAAAGAGTAGATTAAAAATGTACGAATTTGTTCAGCTAAGTCTTTTAGTTGACTGTTATTTAAAGTCTTTAGAAATGCGGGGTCACGAATTTCATTTAATTCCATAGAAATATATCTCCTATTTTCGACGTTGTTGAATTTGATGAACATATTCTAATAACTCTGCAGATTCAAATCCAGTTAAAGACTGAATTTCATGAGTTGCAGATTGATATAGATCGTTCATCACTTCTTTAGGCGTTCAATCCCTAAAATTGAAACACTAGTCCCCTTTATGATTTTTCTGGTCAGAATTTGATTTACCAAATTTCTTTCGCTGTTAACATCGATATCTCAAAAATATCATCCTGAACTTGAAATGCTAGACCAAGCGAAAAATCCTATCTTTTCCCATGCAAGAATATCTTCTTCATGTTTAGAAAGTGCATGCCATTAACAACGGTGCAGTCAATAAGCATCCCTGTCTTATGTTCGTAATTCTTTTGAAGCACGATCCAATCAATGACTTTATTTTTCAGCTTCTAAATCTAGCTGTTGTCCTATACTCATTCCACTAGGACCGGCCATTTTTTGAAAGAATAGAAATACATTTTTATAACTGTATCACTATCTTCGTTTGAACTAGCTGCAACCTCAAATGCATACGTTAATAAACCATCACCTGCTAAAATCGCAGTAGCTTCATCAAATTGCTTTATGACATGTTGGTAAACCTCTCGCGTAAATCATCATTATCCATCGCTGGTAAATCATCATGTATAAGAGAATATGTATGTATCATCTCTAATGCACAAGCAAACGGATTGCCAATCTCCGGATTAACATTGTATCCCTTTAAAACAGTATAGAGAAGATGTGGTCGAATCTCGTTTCTCCAGCGGTTAATGAATATAGCATCGCAGATTTTCGTTGTACTATCCGGAAGAGAGTTTATGTAATTTTCCAGAAGTGACTCAATTTGCATCGTCAGTCTCTCCATTTTTCCGAATTACATCATTAATTTGTGTTTCAAAATTTCTTTAGTTTTGTATCACAAGCCTTCACTAATTGAAGACCCTCTTCAAATAAAGTAATCGTTTCATCTAGAGGTTTTTCATTCTCTTCAAGATCATTGATAATTTCTTCTAATCGATTCATTGATTCTTCAAATGACTTATCCTTTGTTGGCATGACTGTCCTCCTTTGTTTGAACGAGAGCACCTACTGTGCCATCAGCCAAACGTATATTAATTTCGTCACCAATATCTAATTTTTCTGTTGTATTGACAACTTTGTGATTCTTATAAGTAACGCTATATCCACGATTTAGTACTAACAGTGGTGAATATGCATTTAATAATGACATATTCTTTTCTAATCTTGTTCTTCTTTTCATCTGCAGTGATACTTAATGCATGTTTCATCTGTGATTGATATTGAACAAGTAAATTCTTGTTAGTTTGAACACATTGTTTTTGCGTACATTAACAAATGTTGCTTATTATCTTGTATTGTTTCATGTAGTGCTGAAAGAACGTTCACGTATCAATTCAGAAAAACGATGAAACTTTATTTATTAAGTTCTATGTCGTTTATCAATAGGTAACCCTTTGAAAAACGCATAAGCTTTTTCAGCCAAATAATCCAAACGTGAAATAGAATCGCGATATAAACGTTCAGCTTTTGTAGGGTACCGGTTGGCTTGGTAATATAAACCAATCGCTGCATGCATGAATGTATTTTCATATAGCAGTCATTAAACGACTTCTGTAATTTTGTAAAGTCGCTAAAACTTCTTGCATATCAGGTACAGCAGCTTCAACTGCACCTGTTGGAGTATTTGCACGATAGTCAGACACAAAATCAACTAAAGTAAAGTCAATCTCATGGCCAATGCCAGTAATGATTGGTGTCTTCATCTGAGATATATATCGTGCAAGTGATTTCATCATTAAAGCACCATAAATCTTCAATTGATCCTCCATCTGCGAACTCAACATAATCACTTGGTGATTACTATTATCCGCAGCTTGTAAAGCTGTAATATTTTTGGCAGCATCCATACCTTGTAACAGGGCTGGATATCAGTGGAGTTTTGCGATAGGCCAACGTTTCTTTAGTTATTAATGCATCTTCTTGTGCAGTATTATTACCTGTTACAAGAGCGATATTCATCGTGACATCGGTAGAGGTAAACTTGCATCGAATAAACCTTCATCACTCAACTTTCTTTTAATACACTCAAACTGTTGATATAATTGCTCAATACCACTACGTTCCATATTGGTCGCAATCATCTGCATACTACCACTCTACAAACATAGACACTTACATCACCTTTTTAAACGACTTTATCTCCGTTTTCTAGGCTTAAATCCTAACTTCTGATTTGCCGAAGAAAAACATTACACATTTCAAGGTCGTATGATCATCTTTTAGCGAAAAATACCAGTGACCACTGTAAGGCATACTGAATATTAGAAAATTTCCTTCAATCATAACTCCATGTAAAACTGGATTTCATCCATCACTTTCTTTTAAAGTAATTTACAAGAGTACTGACTGGGACAACTCGTCTACTCATATTACATCTAATACGCTGTTTACCAACTTATATGTATCAGAGTCACAGTAACGTTTTTGCTAACTGAACAGATTGGTCAATAATAGCAGACTCTGTTTTCTTTAAATCAAACTCAGCACATCCGTTCAATAAAGATTGCTTCTCTCAATTAGGGCCTAAAACGTTCATAAGACCAGCCCTTCTTTAAGACTGCGTTAATATATCTCGATAGCGTTCTTCATTTTCAATTGATGTTTTAATGACATCAATAAAATATGGATCAATTTCACTTTCATCAACTTTAAAAACATCATTGATAAGTGCGTGAATATCTCGTTGAACGATCAGGTATTGATATACCGTAATCATTGCGTTTTCTCTTTGGTCATGACGATTCATTTTTCTATAATCTCCTAACATATATTTTACCATGTTCATCCCTATTTTGTGCATAATCTTGCCTGTTTTCATCGCTTGGATTAAAATAGTCCCATGAGTAAAAACAACAAACCAACATTTCTTCAAAAAACATTTCATCATCTTAAAACAATAGGTGAACATCGTAGACTCGTACGTAAGTTTTGTTTTAAATGTGGTTTATATAAGCAAGGTTTGACACATGATTTATCAAAGTATTCTTTCTCTGAACTCATTCCTAGTATTCGATATTATCAAGGTTATCGTTCACCTTATACAAGGGAGAAAGAACTGAATGGCTATTCATTAGGTTGGCTTCATCACAAAGGTCGCAACAAACACCATTGGGAATATTGGTGGGATAAGATTGATGGTAAATGGCAACCTATTAAAATGCCACAAAACTATGTGGTTGAAAGTATCTGCGATCGTATCGCAGCTTGTAAAGTGTATCAAAAAGATCAATATACACCATCATCACCACTAAAGTATTATCTAAATAGTAAAGATGAACAAAATCTCCATCCTCTTACTGCCAACCTGTTTGAGCGCTATACGCTACATTCAAATAAAACGGTGAAGAAAAATACTTTTAAGAGAATAAAAGAACTGTTACACCAAAAAGAAAGATTTATATCAATCGTTTTAACTCATAGTTATCTATAGGTTTTCATTTTATAAAACGAAAAAGGCTCTATAAGAGCCTTTTAACATACTCACTTTGTTATATGTATTATCGTTGTGCTTTACTTGAACATCATGTGCTCCGCCTTCTACGATAGAAGCTAGGAAACAAGTGTAAGTTTCGCTTTATCTTGTAATTCTGGAATTGTCAGCACGCCACAGTTGCACATTGTAGACTTAATCTAAGAACAGTCATTGCAACGTTATCTTTTAAGGAGCCAGCGTATGGAAACATATGAATCTACACCCTCTTCAAAAGGATAACTTTCTACCTTGTCCTAGGTCATAGCGAGCCCCAGTTACGAGCACGTGCAGAACCTTCTCCCCAGTATTCCTTAACAGTGTTGCCGTTTACAACCAACTTTTCACCTGGAGCTTCTTCAAATCTTGAGAAGTAGCGTCCTAACATAACAAAGTCAGCACCCATCGCCAAAGCTAATGTAATGTGATAATCATAAACAATACCACCATCAGAACAGATAGAATATAAATACTCTGTTTCTTCGAAGTACTCATCACGGGCTGCAACATCAATGACAGCAGTAGCTTGACCGCGACCAATACCCTTTGTTTCACGAGTGATACAAATAGATCCTCCACCGATACCGATCTTTATAAAATCAGCACCAGCCTCAGCTAAGTATCTAAAACCTTCCGCATCAACGACATTACCAGCACCTACCTTCAGAGTGTCACCATAGTGTTGACGAATCCACTTAATTGTTTCTGCTTGCCAGATTGAATATCCTTCAGACGAGTCAATAACGACACAATCTACACCAGCAGCTACCAATGCAGGAATACGTTCCGCATAGTCACGTGAGTTGATACCTGCGCCAACTAATAAACGTTTTTCACTATCCAACAACTCATTTGGGTGTTCCTTATGGGAATCATAGTCTTTACGGAATACCAAGTATTGAAGACATCATTTTCATCCACAACAGGAAGTGTATTTAATTCTGTTATCCCAAAATGAGATCATTTGCGGATGATAATGTTGTATTAGGCCCACCAACGATTAGATTTTTCACGTGGTGTCATATAATCCCTTAACAAGTTCATTGCCAGTCATACGAGATATACGGTAATCACGTGAAGTAAGAAGACCCATTAACTTTACCGTTTGGTATCCATCCTCAGTAACTGCAATTGTAGAATGTCCTGTTTTTCAATCAAAGCGTAAACTTCAGTGAACTTTGCGTCTGGTTTCACATTTGAATCACTGATAACAAATCCTGCTTTATGATTCTTAACTCGTGCAACCATAGCTGCTTGACTCTCAATTGGTTAAGAACCAAAAGATGAATGCCATTCCACCCTCTTTCGCAAGTGCGATACCTAAACGATCTCCAGATACAGACTGCATGACTGCACCTAATCATTGGGATATTTAAAGAAATCGCTGGTTCTTCACCCTTCTTAAAACGAACAAGTGGTGTTTTAAGTGAAACATTGGTAGGAATATTTTCAGGTCCTGTAAATCCTGGAACGAGTAAATATTCACTAAAAGTATGTGAAGGTTCATCATAGTATATGCCATTAACGTAATTCCTCCCTTTATAATTTTACTAATTATATCAATTAATAAAGTTATGTAAAATAATTCCGAACAAATATTCCAAAAACATATAAATACGCATGAAATATAACAATTTATGTATTTTGTATATATTTTATTTCAGATTAATGCATACAAAAATCATTCTAACATTCCTAAGATTTCTAGAATGTTAACTTTAGATAATATTCTATTTAAAGGCAATCTATGTTATAATCTTATGGGTTATAAGAGTGTATATTATGCGATTAAAAACAGTTATTTTCTACATTCACCATGAGAATGCGAAAGATGAAGATTCAGTAAGTTCAAATCTACTGGTACGTGCTGGCATGATCAAGAAAAAGCTCTGCAGGTGTGTATATGATGTTACCAATGGGTAATCGTGTCTATCTAAAATTTACTGCAATTATCCGTGATGAAATGAATCAAGATAGATTGCCAAGAATTATCAATGCCTTTCATTGATTCCCTGAGTAGTTTATGTATCTTCTGGAAGACGCGTTGGTTTTGGCAAAGGAATGTTTTCGTTAGAAGATCGTAAAGTGTCCCTTTAGTGTACCAGGTCCAATACATGAAGAATTATTTGTGATGGCTGCCAAGATGATTCGTTCCTGCCAAAGATATGCCATTTTTCTCTATCAAATTCAAACAAAGTTCCGGTGATGAACCGCGTCCACGTTATGGCTTTGGATTCGAGTACGAATTTACAATGAAGGACCTTACATTTGATAAAGATGAAGTTATAGGATTAGATATATCTTATGCAAAACAATTTAATGCATATAAGAATACATGAATCGTCTTCACTTAGATTATCGTATTGTTCGTGCAGATACAGGTGTCATGGGTGGTTTGTTGTCAGAAGAATTCCAGGCATCATCTCCATTTGTGAATACATCCTGTATTAAGTGATGATGATAGCTTTTGCAACAATACGAAGTCGCACCAGTTCCCCGAGAGATTGCAACGAAGGAAGACACATTAGAAACTCTCTACCCTAGTCGAAACACCGCATTCACGCACAATCGAAGAAGTACAGACTTCCCAAAGAAAAAGATGTAAAGAAGTTCGTTAAGACATTAATCTATAACGTTGACGGCAAAGCAGAAGCTGATGGTACGTGGTGATCGTGATGTTAATGAAACAAAACTCACGTAAACCACTTAGAGGCTAACTCTGTTGAACTTGCGTGATCCTGCAATGGTTTGGCAGCGACTAATGCTGAAAATTAGTTTTGCTGGTCCAGTCAACATCACCGCCTCTTTACGCAGATGAAGAAGTACTATACATGTATAACTTGTGGTAGGTGCAAACAAAACTGGTTACTACTACACAGGAGTAAAACCAAAAGATTTACTCTTACCGGACATGGAGATTTAAGAACATCCAAGAAGGAGATAAAAATCCAATGGTGAAGGAGTTGTACACTGCACATGGTATTGAAGTTGGTAATACATTCAAACTTGCACAAAAATATTCTAAAGTGTTAGATCAGTATCTTTGATCAAAATAATCAGTTGCAGTATGCTTGATGGGTTCGTATGGTATTGGCCCTGCTCGTGCAATGGCATGGCACTAGCAGAACAAAACAGCTGATGAAAACGGTATTATCATTCAAAAGATTTAGCACCTTTCCGGGTAGCTATTGTAATCATTTCCATGAAGGATGAAGAACAAGTTCGTATTGTAATGAACTACACGATACATCATGCTCCAAGGCATTGAAGTAGTACTTGATAACCGTGATGAACGTCCAGGTGTTAAATTTTAAAGATAGGAATTAATTGTATCCTTTTAGAATTACAGCTGGTCGGGTCAGCAGATGGTAAGTTGAATTACAAATCCGTCATTGGTGACGCTATAGTTCTACGAAGTTACGATGATAAACTAAAAGAATTATTATAAGAAAAAGTTCTATACGATTAAACGTATAGAGCCTTTTTACTTAATAATGAATTGACCCAATTTTACAGTTGTAGGTCAATAAATTGAATCGTTTGTGTATTTGTATTTGTTACACTAACATCGTACTCATATTGTACTTGCACGTAGTCTTTTAAATCAACCTTCAACAATTGATCTCCTGCTTTTACGCTATCATCACCCTGTTTCTTGGATATTTTAAACCATCACCATTGGCTTCTACCGTATTTTACACCATTAAATGAACAAGTAATTCCACACCATGCTTAGTAGTAATGCCAAATGCATGTCCTGTAGGGAATAAAACAGATAATTCACCATTTGCTGGAGAACATAGTACAACCTGATTTCACTCATCATATGTAAAGGCAACACTATCCCATCATCTTTTTCTGCAAATACTCGATTCCGGAACAGTTGCAACATCAATTAACTGACCATCCGCAATTGCAACAATCGCATCATCATTCACAATTATATTCTTTAATTCTTCTTCTTCTGAAAAATTGAACATTTTCTTCTCATCATTGACTCAATATAGTAGTAAGTTTTGTTTCTAGTGTCAACGACATTCAAAATCTATAAAAAGATTTCGTAAAACTTTTCTGTATCCAGTCAAAATGAGAACTACACAACAATGTTTCATCAAGATGAACACCCATCGGAATATGTCTTTTCTGGTTTATGGAAATCGCTTCCACCACTTGCATATAATCATTCTTTCACATAATGAAAGAGTTTAACCGATTCCTCTATAGGAAATACTTTGAGGAAAACATTCCATACCATCTAACCTATCTTTCACTTCATCAATATAGTGATTCTTTCGGGAATGCATCATATTCAAAATATGTGCCAAAATGCTCTCCCACCAGCACGATGAATCAAGTCAATCGTTTCATCGAACGAAAGATATGTATCCCTTCATTGATAAAAATGGACTATCAGGATTTGACAACCTTGTCTAAAGAATGCTTTTATATGTAGGGAAATAACTCAAAACATAGGGATTTTTATCAACTAGTTCCTGATACATCACCTCTTTGAAACCCTTTTTCAAATGAAATTTAATGAAAGCGTATTATCGAAAAGATAACCTTGTCTGCGCGCACATTCTTGAATTCTATTAAATAATAATTTTTCAATGTTCTAAGTTTTGCTCACTATAAAAATCTTTATACCATGCATTAATCAACTGATGGATTAATCCCATAACCTAATAGTTCGATAATCTCCTTTGTACTTGTGGCAATTTCTAGTACCTGAATGTATGGAATTGAGGTAATCAAAACACTCATACGCCAATGCGTGATTATGATCTGCAATACTAAAGGGTTGGATGGAAGATAATGAAGGGTATCAAGCATCTTCAATGCTTAATACCCCATCTGACTTTGTCGTATGAAGATGAAAGTCAAACATTAACCGAATAATTCAGTCACTTTCTCTCATTCCATCCAAAGAAGTATGTGATGATGAATGCAGCTACAATAGCAGTTACATAGCCAACTAGTAACCTAAAGCGCCACCTTCTATTAACAATTAAGAACTTAAGATACCAGATACACCCTGTGCAACAGAACCTTACATGGAATAAGGAAACTCATAATACCACCAAAACCAGCGCCTAATGAAGCTGTTAAGAATGGCTTACCTAATGGTAACATGCAACACCACATTACTGGTTCACCTGATACCTAAAATACTAGCAGGTACAGGTAGCTCAGGATAGCTTCAGATAACTTCCCTATGATTCTTCTTAGCTCTTGCAAAATAATGCGACAACAGCACCAACTTGATCCTGCACCAGCAACCTGTAAGATTGGTAATAAGTAGTTAACACCATGAGTAGCACCATTTGGATCATTCATAATTGTATGAATTGGAGTGAATGCACGGTGTAAACCAACAGATACTAATGGTAACTGTACGTGATAATGCATACGCACCAATGAACTTAACTTGTTTAATAATACATCAGCTACTCGCAAAGATAGCCTTTTGTTAATACAGCACCCAATGGC
>BNJU01003393.1_pt1 | contig 66525 bp, 106 predicted proteins | sample 8539281 | NCBI WGS metagenome assembly BNJU01 (sample SAMD00202456, study PRJDB9452) | human saliva metagenome | isolation source: human saliva | place: Japan
TCCAACCTGATAAAGTCTCTATAATAAAATTGATCCGTCAGACAATCTGTTAAAACTTGTATGGTATTCAATACAACTCATCTTCTAATCAGCAAGCAATTAACAACCTTATTTCGAAAGCTCTCTGATTAGCAGTTTCTTCCTCATCGTTTTAATCGCACCTATTTGTGAAGAAATTATTTGTCGTGGATTATTCCTACCAAACTCTTCCATGCGATGAAAGTTTGGCTATGTCATTGGTTGGCTGATTTTCCTCCTGCGCACAGACCTTCTAATCTCCTTCCTTCTTGATTTATGGTTGGATGTCTGCCGTCCTCACTTGGACTGCTTATCGTACACGACGTTTGGAAATGTCTATCTCGGTCCATATGCTACTTAATAGTATCAGCTTCATCTTACTGGCACTCTTCACAATTTTTTTATGAAGAATTTCGGTATCTAATAACTAACTATCCATTCCCTTAGACTAGAATGTTTCGTTCTCAGTCTATGGATATTTCAACAAACTTTTTCACCTCAAAAATCCAATTTTTCACTATCTCAAAAATAAAAATTTTTAAAAATATTTTTATGCACAAATTTTATAGAATATAAAAATAGTTAACTTAACATGTATATTTGTGAATATTCTTATAAAAATGTAAGAAAACCTTTTAAAATAGCCATTTTAAAGCCTTTTAGGCCTTATCATATCCCTTGTAATGCATATTAATTTGTGATACTATTAGCTTGTAAGCGATACCAATATCATTTGGTACACACGAGAAAAAAAGGAGGATCCACATGTCTTCACATCCAATTCATGTTTTCTCAGAAATTGGGAAACTGAAAAAGTTATGTTGCACCGTCCGGGTCAAGAATTAGAAAACTTGATGCCAGATCACCTTGAGAGGCTGCTTTTCGATGACATCCCATTTTTAGCAGATGCCCAAAGTGAACACGACGTCTTTTGCTCTGGCACTCCGTGACGAAGGAATCGAAGTGCTCTATCTTGAACAGTTAGCTGCCGAATCATTAACTCTCTCCAGAAATACGCGACCAGTTCATCGAAGAATATCTCAACGAAGCAAATATTCGTGGTCGACAAACTAAAAATGCCATCCGAAAACTGCTTCATGATATTGACGACAATCTTGAACTGATCAAGAAAACAATGGCAGGTGTTCAAAAAGTTGAATTGCCTGACATCCCTGAAGAAGGCAAAGGATTAACTGACTTGGTTGAATCTGACTATCCATTTGCCATCGATCCAATGCCAAACCTTTACTTCACCCGCGACCCATTTGCGACTATCGGGAATGCAGTATCACTTAATCACATGTACGCCGACAGCGCAATCGCGAAACACTTATGGTAAGTACATCTTCAGCATCACCCAATTTATGGTGGCAAAGTAGAGCTCATCTATAACCGTGAAGAAACTACTGGATTGAAGGTGGAGATGAACTTGTTCTTTCAAAAGATGTCCAGCAGTTGGGATCTTCAACGGACTGATGCCGCTTCTATCGAAAAACTTTTTGGTTAATATCTTCAAAAAGAAGGTTATCTAAGAAAGTTTTGGCTTTTTGAATTTTCAAACAGCCGTAAGTTCATGCACTTTGGATACTGTCTTCACCATGGTAGACTATGACAAATTTACAATCCACCCAGAAATCCAAGGCATCTTCGCGTCTATTCCGTCACTATGAAATGAAGAACTCAAGATTGTTGAAGAAAAGGGAGATTTGGCAGAGCCCTTGCTCAAAAACCTTGGTTTAGAAAAAGTTACACCATTCCTTGTGGTGATGGGAATATCGGCAGGCTGCTCGTGAACAATGGAATGATGGCTCTAACACACTTCGCTATCGCACCAGGTGTCGTAGTCGTTTATGAACGCAACACTGCGACCAATAAGAAACTTGAAGAACATGGACTCTCGTCCCATTAAGATTCGCGGCAGGAGTTGGTACGCGGTCGTGGTGGACCCTGCTTGTATGTCAATGCCGTTTGAACGCGAAGACATTTAAATTCTTCCTATTTCTGCCTAGCATCTGCTAGCAGAACTCATGCTTGTTAGAAAAGGATATATAGAATGATACATTCTAGTATTTCAAGGAAGAAGCTTTTCAGCTGAAAAAGATTTTACCCGTGCAGAGCCTCTGAATATTTGATTGGACTTTCAGCTCACTTGAAGGATCTCCAAAAACGAAACATCGAACACCGCTATCTAGCTGGTAAAATATTGCTCTTTTTATTCGAAAAACTTTCACCCTGTACACGCGCAGCCTCTCACAACTGCTGCAATCGATCTTGGTGCACATCCAGAATACCTGGGGCCAACGATATTCAACTAGGGTAAAAAGAACTCACGGAAGATACCGCAAAAGTTTTGGGACGTATGTCGATGGTATTGAATTCCGTGGTTTTAGTCAAGATATGGTTGAAGAATTAGCTGAATTTCTGGTGTTCCTGTTTGAAATGGCTTGACGGATAAATGGCACCCAACTCAAATGCTTGCAGACTACTTGACAGTACTAGAAAATTTTCGACATCTCTGAAGGTTTGACATTGGTTTACTGTGGTGACGGTCGTAACAATGCTGCCATAGCCTTCAGTAACAGGAGCAATCCTTGGTGTGAACGTTCATGTCTTTCTCACCAAAAGAACTCTTCCCAGATCACAGTTGTTGCACTGGCTGAGGGATATGCCAAAGAAAGTAAAGTCCTACATTCTCACTCACAGAAGATGCTGATCGTTGTAGGGCTGATGTCCTCTACACTGATGTTTGGGTATCTATGGGTGAAGAAGATAAACTCGCAGAACGCGTAGCTATGCTTAAACCTTACCAAGTCAATATGGACCTCGTTAAGAAAGCAAAATAATGAAACTGATCTTTCCTACACTGCTTACCAGCCTTCATGATACGAACACAATCTACGGCAGACAAGTAGCTGAGAAATTTGGCGTAAAAAGAAATGGAAGTAATTGATGAGGTCTTCCATAGCAAAATATGCTCGTCAGTTTGATCAGCAGAAAAATCGTATGCACACCATCAAAGCTGTTATGGCTGCTAGCACTAGGAAAATCTCTACATTCCTAAAGTGATACTGACTATAAGAAACAGCTTAGGGGCTGAGACTAGTGTTTTAGTCCAGTCCCTTTTGTAGTAGTTACGAGCTCTGAGTTGGAATTCATCACTAGTCACCATTCAAGCAAAAACCTCATAACAAGTAACTGCCTTCCAGTTATTCGCATTTCGAAATTCCAACTCAACTCGTCCCTACAAAATCTTTCTTCTCAACTTCCAAATCCAAGCCTTTTAACCAAAATTGGCTTTTTTGTTCATCCAAAAGAAAGGAGCGCTCATGTCTCATCGTAAAATCGTTGTCGCTCTTGGAGGAAATGCCATTCTTTCCACAGATCCATCTGCTCAAGCTCAAGAAGCTGCTCTGGCAGAAACAGCACGCCATCTCGTAAAACTCATCCAAAATGGTGATGAATTGATTATCACCCATGGCAATGGACCGCAAGTTGGTAACCTTCTCCTCCAACACCTAGCAGCCAATTCCGAGAAAAATCCTGCCTTTCCTCTCGATTCACTTGTTGCTATGACTGAGGGTAGCATCGGTTTTTGGCTCCAGAATGCTCTGGAAAATGCTTTACAGGATATTCATCTTGATAAAACTCGTCGTTTCTGTTGTCACACAAGTTGTCGTGGACAAGAATGATCCTGCCTTTCTCAATCCAAGTAAACCCATTGGTCCATTCTACTCAGAAGAAGATGCCAAAGTAGAAAGTGAACGAACTGGAGCTACCTTTTAAAGAGGATTCAGGTCGTGGTTGGCGTAAAGTCGTTGCTTCGCCAAAACCTATTCACATCAAAGAAATCGATAGTATCTCGAGCATTGCTAAACGCAGGTCAAGTTGTCATCGCAGCAGGCGGTGGAGGTATTCCTGTAATTAAAATGAAAAACGGTTACTCTCAGGGTAGAAGCTGTCATCGATAAGGATTTTGCATCGCAAATGCTTTAGTAGAGTTTAGTCGAAGCTAAGATCTCTTCATCATTTTAACTGGCGTAGATTAGTGCTTATGTCAACTATAACAAACCAAATCAAGAAAAATTGGAGCAGGTAACTGTTAGCCAAGTCCAAGAATACATCCAAGAGGGGCAATTTGCTCCTGGTAGTATGCTACCAAAAATCCAAGCTGCCATTGATTTTGTAACCAATCGTCCAGCAGCGAAAAAGCTGTCATCACTTCCCTCGGCAATTTGGGAGCCTTGATTGAATCTGGATAGCGGAACAATCATCGTGAAAGAATAATAGTTTAGTCATACCTTTCAAGAAAGTTTAGTCAGCACTCTTGCCACATCATTCGTTTTTATACTGTGTGACATAGTTTAGGAGGAAAAACAAATGAGTGAAAATAAAAAAAGGTTTCAAATGCCCTCATCATACACTGTTTTGATCATCATCATTGCCATTATGGCATTTTTGACCTGGGTCATTCCTGCAGGTAAGTATGATACCAATGAAGCAGGTAACCTCATCGCAGGTACCTATCAAACTGTTGACTCAAACTCGGCAGGATTTACGATGTCCCTCATGGCACCACTCGTGCCATGCTCGGTCACGAACCAACCAGCGCAGCAATCGATCGCTGCATTCTTTATCCTTATGGTCGGAGGTTTCCTTGGCGTCGTAAACGCTACTGGTACACTCGATGTAGGGATTGCCTCCATCGTAAAAAAATACAAGGGCCGCGAAAAAATGTTGATTCTCATCCTCATGCCCCTCTTCGCACTTGGAGGAACTATTTATGGTATGGGGGAAGAAACCATGGCCTTTCTACCCCCTTCTTATTCCTCGTAATGATGGCAGTTGGTTTTGACAGTATCACTGCCGTAGGCACTCATCTTACTAGGTTCTCAAGTTGGTTGTTTGGCATCTCACATTGAATCCATTTGCATACTGTTATTGCCTCTGATACTGCGGGAATCTCTTCTATGGATGGGGTTATTCTCCGTGTTATCTTCTGGTTTGTAATGACAGGTATCAGCACTTACTTTGTCCATCGTTATGCAGAAAAGATTCAAAAGATCCGACTAAATCACTCGTTTACGCTCAACGCGAAGAAGATATTAAACACTTTAATGTTTCAGAAAACGATGATGCACCATCTACCTTGAGCAAGAAACAAAAACATGTCCTCGCTTATTTGTATTAACCTTTATCATTATGATTGCAAGTTTCATCCCTTTGGGTTGATTTGCATGTTACTGTATTTTGAAGACTTCAAGAATTGGTTAATCGGTCTTCCTGTAATTGGAGGAGTTATCGGTTCAGATGCTCTATCATTTGCGTAGCTGGTATTTCCCTGAAGGCGCTATGCTCTTTGCCGTTATGGGGATTTTGATCGGTGTTGTCATGGTCTCAAAGAAAGCGAAGATTGTCTCAACCTTCCTAACTGGTGCTGCAGATTTGCTTTCAGTAGCCTTTGATTTGTGCGGTTGCTCGTGGTATCCAAGTTATCATGAACGATGGTATGATTACTGCAACCATCCTACACTGGGGTGAAGTTGGCCTTCAAGGTCTTTCTCCTCAAATCTTCATCGTATTGACCTATATCTTCTACCTACCTATGTCCTTCCTTATTCCTTCTTCATCTGGTCTTGCTAGTGCAACTATGGGTACTCATGGTCTCTTGGAGAGTTCGTCAATCGTTGAAAGTGTCTTATCGTCACTGCCTACCAATCTGCATCTGTGTCCTTAACCTGGTGACTCCTACTCAGGTATTGTTATGGGTGCTCTTGCTCTTGGTCGTGCAGCCTTTGAACTCAGTGGAAATTTGTTGGAAAACTTGTCATCGTCATTGTCGTTGCAAGTATTCTACTTCTTATCTTAGGTACCTTAGTGCCATTCTTATAATAAAGAGGGAAATACGGATGAAATCCTATATTACAGAATCAATCAAAGAGGATTTTCTTCAAAGTTTGAAAACAATCATCTCTTATCCTTCTGTTCTCAATGAAGGTGAAAATGGCACCCTTTGGTCAAGCACTCAAGATGTCCTGAAAACGCTGGACTTGATGTCAAGAACTTGGTTTGAAAAACCCTACCTTGATCCCAAGGGGCATTATGCATGAAGTTGGTGAGGGGATCTCTCTGCCATCCTCTGCCACCTAGATGTAGTTCCTGCAGGCGACTGACAGACTGGGAAACTCTCCATTTGAAGCTAGTATCAGAGATGGCATTTATGGTCGGGGTGCGCAGGATGATAAAGGACCTTCTTGCAGCCCCTTTACGCAGTCAAAAGCTTGCTTGACCAAGGAATTCAATTCAAAAAACGGGTTCGTTTCATATTTGGTACTGATGAGGAAACCCTTTGGCGTTGTATGGCAAGATATAATACCATTGAAGAACAAGCCAGCATGGATTTGCTCTCTGATTCATCGTTCCCATTAACCCATGCAGAAAAGGGCCCTTCAGGTCAAAACTTCATGGACCTGGATCAGAACAACTCGCCTTAGATATAGGTGAAGCCTTTTAATGTCGTACCTGATAAGGCAACCTATCAAGGACCACTTATGGATCAGATCCAGGCAGGCCCTAATATCCGCTGGTTACGATTATCAACAAAATGATCAGTCCCTTACTGTTCTAGGACCATCTAGCATGCCAAGGATGCCAGTCAAGGGATTAATGCAGTCATTCGACTAGCCACCGTCCTGATTCCATTCAACCCTATCCTGCACTTACATTTCTTTGCCAAAGAAGTTGGTCAAGATGGTCAAGGAAAAGGAATCTTTTGGTGATATCAGCGACCAGCCTTCTGGACATTTATCCTTTAATGTAGCTGCTTTTCAACCATTACTCCTGAAAGTTCTGAAATTTGGAATTGATATCCGAATCCCAGTCCTTGCAAACAAGGATACCCTTGTTCATCAGCTGATAGAGTGTGCAAAATCTCACCAACTTAGCTACCAAGAATTTGACTACCTAGCACCACTTTACGTTGCAAGAGATAAGCACACCTGTCACTACTCTCATGCAAGTTTATGAAGAAAAACTGCAGTGACAAGAGTCCCTGCTCTATCATCTGGCGGTGCAACCTTTTGCACGTACGATGCCAAACTGTCAAGCTTTTGGCGCCCTCTTCCCAGGAAGAGAGCAAACAGAACATCAAGCAAATGAATATGCTATCTTAGATGATCTCTATCATGCTATGGATATTCATGCTGAAGCTGTTTACCGATTAGTGACCTGAAAGACTTTCTAAACTCCGTCCCAAATCGGGACGGAGTTTTAGGAAAATTCTAAATAGCAAGCTACAACAAAAGCCAAGGAAGGGATTTTCTGGCTTTTTGCAATAGTTTTAAGGTAAGTTACCAACTCAGATACTCTTTTCACTACTGACACTGAGTTTGGCAAAATCGATTCTATTTGTCAAACGAAGTTAGTAAGGCAGGTAGCTAGAGCTCTTTTCTAACTATTACGAAACTGAGTTTTACAAATCGATTTTATTTGCCAAACGTAGTTAGTGAGACAGTCAGCTAGACCACTCCTAAATGTTACGACACGAAGAGGCGAAAATGACTATTTTTCGTCAATGAGTTAGTAAAGCAGGTAGCTAGTCCACTTTTTAACTAGTTACGACAGCAAAGTCCACGAATCAATACCATCCGTGGACTTTGCCTAGTGAAGCGTTTAGGTGAACTGCCATAACGGTTACCGTTTATTAAATTACGACACGAAGTTTGGCAAATCGATTATATTTGCCAAACGAAGTTAGTAAGACAGTTAGATAGTTCGCTTCCTTTCTGTTACGACGTAAAGTTTTACGAATCGATTATATTCGTAAAACTTTACTAGTGGAGCGCCTAGCCAAGTTCCATAGAAACTTGACGTTAGTTACTTAGATTGTTACACAATCAAGTAACTTTGGCGATCTACATCTTTTCTTCCAACTCCACATCTGGATACTTGTCCGCAAACCAGCGGAGGGCAAAGTCATTTTCGAAAAGGAAGACAGGTTGGTCAAAGCGGTCTTTGGCCAAAATGTTTCGACTTGAAGACATACGTTCATCTAAATCTTCTGGTTTAATCCAACGCACTGTCTTTTTACCCATTGGAGTCATGACAACTTCAGCGTTATACTCGCCTTCCATACGGTGTTTAAAGACTTCGAACTGGAGTTGTCCAACAGCACCTAGCATGTACTCGCCTGTTTGGTAGTTCTTATAAAGCTGGATAGCTCCTTCTTGTACCAACTGTTCCATTCCCTTGTGGAAGGATTTTTGTTTCATAACGTTCTTAGGCGAAACCTTCATGAAAATCTCAGGAGTAAAGGTTGGTAGTGGTTCAAACTCAAACTTGTTCTTCCCAACAGTTAGCGTATCTCCAACCTGGTAGGTACCAGTATCATAAACCCCGATAATATCTCCCGCTACGGCATTAGTGACATTCTCACGACTTTCTGCCATAAACTGAGTAACATTTGACAGCTTAGCTCCCTTACCAGTACGAGGGAGATTAACACTCATACCACGCTCGAATTCACCCGATACGATTCGAACAAAGGCGATACGGTCACGGTGACGAGGGTCCATGTTGGCTTGGATTTTAAAGACAAATCCTGAGAAGTCCTTTTCATAAGGATCGACAAGTTCACCGTCTGTTTTTGTGTCCATGAGGTTCTGGAGCAAACTTGAGGAAGGTTTCAAGGAAGGTCTGCACACCAAAGTTTGTCAAGGCTGAGCCAAAGAAGACCGGAGTCAAATCACCTGCAAGAATGGCTTCCTCTGAGAATTCATTCCCAGCTTCTTTAAAAGCTCAATATCATCCTTGACTTGCTCATAGAAAGGATTGCTGCCAAAAAGCTTGTCCCCATCTTCTAAACTTGCAAAACGCTCATCCCCTTTATAGAGTTCCAAGCGTTGGTTATAGAGGTCATACAAACCTTCAAAGGCTTTCCCCATCCCGATTGGCCAGTTCATCGGGTAGCTAGCTATGCCCAAGACTTCTTCCAATTCTTGCAAGAGATCTAGTGGTTCACGACCGTCACGGTCCAGCTTGTTCATAAAGGTAAAGACTGGAATGCCACGGTGTTTAACAACCTCAAACAATTTCTTGGTTTGGGCCTCGATACCCTTGGCAGAGTCCACTACCATGACCGCAGCATCCACCGCCATCAAGGTACGATAGGTATCCTCTGAGAAGTCCTCGTGCCCTGGAGTATCTAGGAATGTTGACGCGCTTGCCATCATAGTCAAACTGCATGACAGATGAGGTTACCGAAATCCCACGTTGTTTCTCGATATCCATCCAGTCAGACTTGGCAAAAGTCCCTGTTTTCTTTCCTTTTACAGTACCAGCCCTCACGAATCTCGCCCCAAAGTAGAGCAATTGCTCAGTGATGGTTGTTTTCCATGTCCGGGTGAGAGATAATGGCAAAGGTACGATTTCTTAATTTCTTCTTGAATATTCATAAGTTCTCTTTCTTTTGATTCTCTATTTTTCTTGTTTCAATGGCTAAGAATGATTTCTACATTGGATTTTTACCATTCCTTTCAACACTCCATTATATCGGATTTTAGCATTTTTTTCAATTTCTATTTCTTTTCAGTTCCGCCTCCCTTATTTATAGGAAAATATGGTAAAATAGAACAGATAAATAATCATCATTTCACGAAAGGATACCAGATGAAAATTACGCAAGAAGAGGTAACTCACGTTGCCAATCTTTCAAAATTAAAATTCTCAGAAGAAGAAACTGCTGAGTTTGCGACAACACTCTCAAAAATTGTTGATATGGTCGAATTGCTGGGCGAAGTCGACACTACTGGTGTTGAAGCAACGACTACCATGGCAGATCGCAAGACCGTTCTTCGCCCAGACGTAGCCGAAGAAGGAACTGACCGTGATCGCTTATTTAAAAATGTACCTGAAAAAGATAACTACTATATCAAGGTACCAGCTATTCTGGATGATGGAGGAGATGCCTAATGACTTTTAACAATAAAACGATTGAAGAGTTGCACAACCTCCTTGTATCTAAGGAAATTTCTGCAACCGAACTAACGCAAGTAACACTTGAAGATATCAAATCTCGCGAGACAGCTATCAACGCTTTTGTTACCATCGCTGAAGACCAAGCTCTTGCTCAAGCCAAGGCTATTGACCAAGCTGGAATCGATGCTGAAAATATCCTTTCAGGAATTCCACTTGCGGTTAAGGATAATATCTCTACAGACGGCATCCTGACAACTGCTGCCTCAAAAATGCTCTACAACTATGAGCCAATCTTTGATGCGACAACCGTTGCCAATGCAAAAGCGAACGGCATGATTGTCGTAGGGAAAACTAACATGGACGAATTTGCCATGGGTGGTTCAGGTGAAACTTCACACTATGGTGCGACTAAAAACGCTTGGGATCAAAGCAAGGTTCCTGGTGGTTCATCAAGTGGTTCTGCCGCAGCTGTAGCCTCAGGACAAGTTCGTTTGTCACTTGGTTCTGATACTGGTGGTTCCATCCGCCAACCTGCTGCCTTCAATGGGATTGTTGGTCTCAAACCAACCTACGGAACGGTTTCACGTTTCGGTCTCATTGCCTTTGGTAGCTCATTGGACCAAATTGGTCCTTTTGCTCCAACTGTTAAGGAAAATGCTCTCTTGCTCAATGCTATTGCTAGCGAAGATGCTAAAGACTCTACTTCTGCTCCTGTCCGCATTGCTGACTTTACTTCAAAAATCGGCCAAGACATCAAGGGCATGAAAATCGCTTTTGCCTAAAGAATATCTTGGCGAAGGGATTGACCCAGAAGTTAAGGAAACTATTCTTAATGCTGCCAAACACTTTGAAAAACTGGGTGCTATCGTCGAAGAAGTGAGCCTGCCTCACTCTAAATACGGTGTTGCCGTCTACTACATCATCGCTTCATCAGAAGCTTCATCAAACTTGCAACGTTTTGACGGTATCCGTTACGGCTATCGCGCAGAAGATGCAACCAACCTTGATGAAATCTATGTAAACAGCCGTAGCCAAGGTTTTGGTGAAGAAGTGAAACGTCGTATCATGCTAGGTACTTTCAGTCTTTCATCAGGTTACTACGATGCCTACTACAAGAAAGCTGGTCAAGTCCGTACCCTCATCATTCAAGATTTCGAAAACGTCTTTGCGGATTATGACTTGATTTTGGGTCCAACTGCTCCTAGTGTTGCTTATGACTTGGACTCACTCAACCATGACCCAGTTGCCATGTACTTGGCTGACCTTTTAACAATTCCTGTCAACTTGGCTGGTCTACCAGGAATTTCAATTCCTGCAGGATTTGTTCAAGGTCTACCAGTAGGACTCCAATTGATTGGTCCTAAGTATTCAGAAGAAACTATTCTACTGCTGCTGCTGCTTTTGAAGCAACAACAGACTACCACAAACAACAACCCGTGATTTTTGGAGGTGATAACTAATGAACTTTGAAACAGTCATTGGACTTGAAGTCCACGTAGAGCTTAACACCAATTCAAAAATCTTCTCACCTACTTCTGCCCACTTTGGAAACGACCAAAATGCCAACACTAACGTGATTGACTGGTCTTCTCCCTGGCGTACTGCCAGTTCTCAATAAGGGTGTTGTCGATGCTGGTATCAAGGCAGCTCTTGCCCTCAACATGGACATCCACAAGAAGATGCACTTTGACCGCAAGAACTATTTCTACCCTGATAATCCAAAAGCCTACCAAATTTCTCAATTTGATGAGCCAATCGGATACAACGGCTGGATTGAAGTGGAGTTAGAAGATGGTACAACTAAGAAAAATTGGTATTGAACGTGCTCACCTAGAGGAAGACGCTGGTAAGAACACCCACGGTACAGATGGTTTCTCTTATGTCGACCTTAATCGTCAAGGCGTGCCATTGATTGAGATTGTATCTGAAGCCGACATGCGCTCACCAGAAGAAGCCTACGCTTATCTAACAGCCCTCAAGGAAGTGATCCAATACGCTGGTATCTCTGACGTTAAGATGGAAGAAGGTTCTATGCGTGTAGATGCCAACATCTCCCTTCGTCCTTATGGTCAAGAGAAATTCGGTACCAAGACAGAGTTGAAAAACCTCAACTCCTTCTCAAACGTTCGTAAAGGTCTTGAATACGAAGTGCAACGTCAGGCTGAAATCCTTCGCTCAGGTGGTCAAATCCGCCAAGAAACACGTCGTTATGACGAAGCGAACAAGGCAACTATCCTCATGCGTGTCAAGGAAGGTGCTGCAGACTACCGCTACTTCCCAGAACCAGACCTACCACTCTTTGAAATCTCAGATGAATGGATCGAAGAAATGCGTACTGAATTGCCAGAGTTTCCAAAAGAACGCCGTGCTCGCTACGTATCTCAACTTGGTCTATCAGACTACGATGCTATCCAGTTGACTGCCAATAAAGTCACTTCTGATTTCTTTGAAAAAGCTGTCGCCCTCGGTGGTGATGCTAAACAAGTTTCTAACTGGCTCCAAGGTGAAGTCGCTCAATTCTTGAACGCCGAAGGTAAGACACTGGAACAAATCGAATTGACACCTGAAAAACTTGGTTGAAATGATTGCCATCATCGAAGACGGTACTGATTTCATCTAAGATTGCCAAGAAAGTCTTTTGTCCACCTTGCTAAAAAATGGTGGAGGTGCTCGTGAATACGTGGAAAAAGCTGGTTTGGTTCAAATCTCAGATCCAGATATCCTGATTCCAATTATCCACCAAGTCTTTGCGGATAACGAAGCCGCTGTTGCCGACTTCAAGTCAGGAAAACGTAACGCTGACAAGGCCTTCACAGGATTCCTCATGAAAGCAACCAAGGGTCAAGCCAACCCACAAGTCGCCCTTAAGCTTCTTGCCCAGGAATTGGCGAAGTTAAAAGAAGATTAATATATAAAAGAAACCAGCCTTGAGGTTGGTTTTTCTTGACAAACGCAAGGAAAGCGTTTACAATATTGCATGTAAAGTTTCCTAAAAGGAAAAACTAAAAATCGCAACAATAAGGAGTTATTCATATGGCTACAATGAAAGCAGCTCGCTGGCATGCAGCAAAAGATGTTCGTATTCAAGAAGTAGAAGTCCCTGAGGTACTTCCGCACCAAGTAAAAGTTGCTGTTAAATTCACAGGAATTTGTGGTACTGACCTCCACGAATTTTTAGATGGCCCTATCTTCATCCCAACAGAAGAACATGTCTATTCTGGTCAAAAAGCACCAGTAACACTGGGACATGAATTTTCTGGTGAAATTGTAGAAGTCGAAGCGATGTTACTCGTGTTAAAGTTGGTGATCGTGTTGCTGTAGAACCAATTCTAGCTAAGAATAACTTAGTTGGTAATTATAATTTGGATCCAAACCTTAATTTTGTCGGTTTGGCTGCAGACGGTGGATTTGCCAAATATTGTGTTTTAGACGGTGACTTAGTACATGTCATTCCAGATAGCTTAAGCTATGAGCAAGCTGCTCTCACTGAGCCAGCTGCTGTTGCAGTTTATGCAGTTCGTCAATCAGCACTAAAAACTGGTGATACTGCTGCTGTCTTTGGCTTAGGTCCGATTGGTCTTTTAATTGTAGAAGCCCTTCGTAGCAGCGGGTGCTTCTAAGATTTATGCTGTTGAACTATCACCTGAACGTCAAGCAAAAAGCTGAAGAGTTAGGAGCTATAGTTGTCCGTCCGGAAGAAGGTGAAACAGCTGTTGAAGCTATTCATCGTTTAACAAACGGTGGTGTAGATGTTTCTTATGAAGTAACGGTGTGCCAGTAGTTTTAGGACAAGCCTTTAGCTGCCGTACATAAAGCAGGTGAGTGTATGGTGGTCTCTATCTGGGAACGAGAAGCAAATATTAATCCGAATGAATTTTGCAATCCAAGAAAAGACACTAAAAGGAATCATTGCTTATCGTCATATCTTCCCTAAAGTATTAGAATTGATGGAACAAGGCTACTTCTCTGCTGAAAAATTAGTTACTAAGAAAATTAAATTGGAAAAATATCATCGAAGAAGGCTTTATCGAATTAACTCAAGATAAGTCACAAATTAAAAATTTTTGGTAGAACCAGAATAAAAATCAATCTTTTTAAGACAATACTAACAGGTCGGAGTAAAGCTTTACTCGGCCTCTTGAAATATAATACTCTTCGAAAATCTCTTCAAACCACGTCAGCGTCACATTACCGTATATATGGTTACTGACTTCGTCAGTTCTATCCACAACCTCAAAAACAGTGTTTTTGAGCAGCCTGCAGCTTTGCTTCCTAGTTTGCTCTTTTGATTTCCATTGAGTATGAGAAAAATATAGTGGATACTTTTAACATTAACCACTCCACCTGACTAGGCAATATTCTTTTTCTCCCCTACCATCTCCCATTAACTATTTTGACTTTATTTTCAGAAGATTTTATGGTAAAATGAAGAGTAATAATATTTATAAAAGAGGTAAAAACATGATTGAAGCAAGTAAACTAAAGGCTGGTATGACCTTTGAAACAACAGAAGGAAAATTGATCCGCGTTTTGAAGCTAGCCACCACAAACCAGGTAAAGGAAACACTATCATGCGTATGAAATTGCGTGATGTCCGTACTGGTTCAACTTTTGAAACAAGCTACCGCCCAGAAGAAAAATTTGAGCAAGCGATTATCGAAACAGTTCCAGCTCAATACTTGTACAAAATGGACGACACAGCTTACTTCATGAATACAGAAACTTATGACCAATACGAAATTCCTGTTGTGAATGTTGAAAACGAATTGCTTTACATCCTTGAAAACTCAGATGTAAAAATCCAATTCTACGGAACTGAAGTAATCGGTGTAACTGTACCAACTACTGTTGAATTGACAGTTGCTGAAACACAACCATCTATCAAAGGTGCTACTGTTACAGGTTCTGGTAAACCAGCAACAATGGAAACTGGTCTTGTCGTGAACGTTCCAGACTTCATCGAAGCAGGACAAAAATTGATTATCAACACTGCAGAAGGAACTTACGTTTCTCGCGCCTAATCTCTAGAAACTAGAAAGAGGTCATTCTATGGAATTGAAGAACAACTTGGCGAAATCGTCATCGCCCCCACGTGTACTAGAAAAATCATTGCTATTGCAACTGCGAAAGTTGAAGGCGTACACTCTTTTTCAAACAAATCAGTATCTGACACCCTTTTCAAAACTTTCTCTTGGTCGTGGCGTATACCTAAAAAGAAGCCAACGATGAACTTACAGCTGACATCTACCTCTACCCTAGAGTACGGTGTCAAAGTTCCTAAGGTTGCTATGGCTATCCAGAAAGCTGTTAAGGATGCTGTCCGCAATATGGCTGATGTTGAAATCACTGCAGTCAACATTCACGTTGCTGGTATCGTTCCAGATAAAACACCAAAACCAGAATTGAAAGACTTATTCGACGAGGACTTCCTCAATGACTAGTCCATTATTAGAATCAAGACGTGAGCTACGTAAATGTGCTTTCCAAGCTTTGATGAGTCTTGAATTTGGTTCAGATCTAGAAACTGCTTGTCGCTTCGCCTACACGCATGATCGCGAAGATGCAGATGTGCAACTTCCTAACTTCCTTGTGGAGCTCGTTTCTGGTGTCCAAGCTAAAAAGGATGATCTGGATAAACAAATCACTCAACATTTGAAAAACTGGTTGGACCATCGATCGTCTGACTTTAGTGGAAAAACTCTTCTACGCCTAGGGAGTTTTTGAAATTACTTCATTTGACACTCCTCAACTCGTAGCTGTTAACGAAGCCATTGAGCTTGCTAAAAGCTTTTCAGATCAAAAATCAGCCCGTTTTATCAACGGACTCCTCAGTCAATTTGTGACAGAAGAAGATTAAGTATAGAAAAAGTGTTTGACTCAAATCAAACACTTTTTTTATTTTCTATTACTAGCACTATCTAAAAAAACCGATAATATAGTAGATTGAATCTAGAACAGTACACTACAACTGCTAAAAAAATATTTCTAGAAATTAGTTTGACTTTCCTAATCTCTCTGTTCATATCTTATTTCAATCCACTATAGATAAAAATTATAAACAAATATCCAAATAGGTTTAGCGTGGTTGAAAAAGTTGAACAAACAATGACAAAGAATGGTCAATCGTAGATTAGATGTATAACGATAGACAAGAGCGAAAAAGAGACCAATCAGACTATAATATAATAAACTAATCGGATCTCGGTGAGATAGTATCAAATGACTGAGTCCAAAGATAAGAGCTGAGAAGATGACATCCAGATAATACTTGGACTTTGGAAAAAAGGTATTCATAAAATACCCACGATCAAGCGTCTCTTCCAAAATAGGACCAATGATGACTGCTAAGATAAAACTAAGAACAGTCGATAAAAAAGTTGGTCGTCCATTAGAAAGCACCATTGTATAAAGGTAATCATGAATATTCTTGTAATCAATCAAATGAGCATAGCGTTGCCAAAAGCGACCTAAAACTTGATTCACCACATAGCATGCAAGCAAGTAAAAGATCGTTGACCAGTTCCAACTCTTTTTTTCAAAGACAAAGAGCATTTTTTTCCTTTGTAACCACCAAACTAAAAGAAAAAGACTCAGCACTAACTCCATTGTTAAAATAATAGAATAGCTATCTATACCTAGACCTAAAATGATCGTCACATACAAACCAATCGTTTGTGGTAAATAGGTAGATAGGAAACTAATCAGCAAAAACATTCCAAATTGTCTTAGTTTTTTCATCATTACTTCTTTCTAATCAACAAAATTACCAAATCTACAGATCTTCTCAATGACTAGTCAACTCCAATTCACTACTATGCCTCAATAACGCTTTTGAAGTAGTAGAATAGGGCATCTGAAATTTTTCATTCTTTCTTCCTAGCCTAGTGACTAGTCCATCAGATTATCATTTCTTATTATATAATATACATATTTTTCGAACACACTCACATCTATTTCCTCAACTGCCAATTCTTAATCCCGAAATGCATACCTTACTGTTGAAGCATCTCTTAATCACTTAAAAGAGAGAGCTAACTTTCTTCGGGGAAGAATCAAAAGAGTGCTTGACTTCTGCCAAACACTTTTTCTTATTACTACTATCTTAAAAACGATAATAGATAAAATTATAAACAAAAAAATCCAGATGGGCTTTGCATAAATGAGAAAGTTGAAAAACTATGGCATAGGATTGTAATTTTCAGGTTCTTTGTCCAACGGTAGACAAGGGCATAGAAGAGACCGCCTAAACTATAAAATGATCAAACTGATAGGATCTCGGTGAGTTAGGATCAAATGACAAAGTCCAAAGATAAGAGCAGATAGGATAACATCCAGATAGTACTTGGACTGGGGGAAAAAGGTATTCATAAAGTACCCTCTATGAATCAGTTCCTCCAATATAGGTCCGACGACTACTGTTAAACTAAAACTGAGAACAGTTGATAGAAAAGTTGGTTGCCTATTGGAGTATAGGACCGAAAGAAGGTCTTGAAAGATATACTTGTTATCAATTAGATGATGAAACTGTAACTGAAAATCATCCACCAACTGACGATCAAAATAAGTAGCCACTAGACCAACTACAAGGTAAAAGATTCTTGACTTCTTTGAACCCTTTTTTTCAAAAATATAGAGCATATCTTTCTTTTTGAGCCAGTAGATAAATAATAGCAAAAGAGCTGTTACTTCAACTGTTAAAAAGATAGAATAGCCATCTATCCCCCATCCTAAAAACTTAGTCAGATGCATAATCCCTAACTCTGGTAGATAAACCGATAGAAATACCAGTAAGATAAAGACTCCCAAATGCCCTAGTTTGTTCATACTCACTCCTTTAACTTATCAATAACCAACACCAGAACCACGTCTAGTCACATCAGCAAGTATAGTTTTCTGATCTGTTGCTATACTAGGTCAAGTCCAAATTCTTTCATCAAACATCCAAATCATACCACCGCCTGAAACTTGCTCCAAGTCTTCAAACGAAAAGCTTGTAAATGTAGCTGTCAAGTAGCTTCTTAAATTATATGTTCCTAAATCTATATGTTCATTATACATATTTTTTTGATTATTTTTTAGCAGTTATTTCCTCAACTGTCAATTCTTAATCCTGAAATGTCTTTTTATAGAAGCCAAAAAGAGGCTGGGACAAAAGTCCTGGCCTCTCAATTATCTTTGGATTGTCGAGCAAGACGCAGTGGTTGAGTGGGCTCTACTACGCTGATTTCATCAGCTTTTACAGCCCTACTCAACTGTGCGGAGGTGGGACGACGAAATCGAATTCTAACGAATTACCGATTTCTGTCCCACTCTCTTTCTTTTTAATATTTTCTAAAGCGTTGGTAACGTTCTTCAATGAGTTGATCTAGCGGAAGCTTTGCCCAGTGCATCGAGTTCTGCTTGGAGTTGTTCCTTCACTTGCTTGATTAAATCTTTGCTTGAAAGACCAACTTCAGAAATAACCTTATCTACAACTTGCATATCCAACAACTCATACGAGGTGATTTTCATCAACTCAGCTGCTTCCATGGCGCGAGTTCCATCTTTCCATAAGATAGAAGCAAATCCTTCAGGACTCAGTACGGCATAGATGGAATTTTCAAGCATCCAAACACGGTCAGCTACTGCAAGGGCAAGGGCACCACCAGATCCACCTTCACCGATAATAATCGCAATGATGGGAACTTTTAAATCAGTCATTTCAAAGAGGTTACGGGCAATAGCTTCACCTTGACCCCGTTCTTCTGCTCCTACACCAGGATAGGCTCCCGCAGTATTGATAAAGGTAACAACTGGACGACCAAACTTTTCAGCTTGCTTCATCAAACGAAGGGCCTTGCGGTAGCCTTCTGGATGGGGTTGTCCAAAGTTACGGTTAAGATTATCTTGTAAACTTTTACCTTTTTGGATTCCAACTACAGTTACTGCTTGTTCTCCCAACCATCCGATACCACCAACCACAGCACCATCATCTCTGAAAGAGCGATCCCCATGTAGCTCCACAAAGTCATCAAAAATTCCTGTTGCGAAGTCCAAGGCAGTTAAGCGGGTTTGTTCACGTGCTTCTCTGACGATTTTCGCTATATTCATCAACGATCCCCCTTATGCAACCTTACTAATCGAGCAATCATATCTGGCAATTCTCGCCGTTTTACAATTGCATCTACAAAGCCATGCTCTAGAAGAAACTCTGCCTTCTGGAAATCCTCTGGTAAGTCTTCCCTTACAGTATTTTCAATCACACGGCGTCCAGCAAAACCAACAAGACTTTGAGGTTCCGCTAAGATGATATCCCCTTCCATAGCAAAGGAAGCTGTAACACCTCCAGTTGTTGGATCCGTAAGGATTGTCAGATAAAAGAGACCTGCATTGGAATGACGTTTGACTGCGGCAGAGATTTTGGCCATCTGCATCAAGCTCATGATTCCTTCTTGCATGCGTGCTCCGCCAGAAGCTGTAAACAATACGACAGGTAATTTTTCAGCGGTCGCATATTCGAACAAGCGAGTGATTTTTCTCACCAACAACTGTCCCCATTGATGCCATGATAAAGTTAGAATCCATGATGCCAAGGGCAACCTTCTCTCCCTTAATCAAAAGCTGTTCCTGTTACAACAGCCTCATCAAGACCTGTCTTTTCACGCATCAAAGTCAATTTTTTACGATAGCCTGGAAAATTCAAAGGATCCTGAGTCTCAATCCCTTTAAACATTTCCAAAAACGTACCCATATCAATGGTTAAAGCTAAACGCTCTTGAGCTGAAATACGGAAGGTATAGCCACAGTGAGGGCATATACGCTCACTCCCCAAGTCCTTTTGGTAAATCGTATATTTGCAACCTGGACATTGGGAGAAGAGTTCATCTGGAACCTCTGGCTTGATCTGAGGTTGATTTACAGTCGAACGATTGGGATTGATTCGAATATATTTATCTTTTTACTAAATAGAGCCATACATCCCCTTTTCGGTCTTATACTATTTTTATACTCAATTAAAATCAAAGAGCAAACTAGGAAGCTAGCCGCAGGTTGCTCAAAGCACTGCTTTGAGGTTATAGATAAGACTGACGAAGTCAGTCACATATATAATCCAAGGCGAAGCTGACGCGGTTTGAAGAGATTTTCGAAGAGTATTACATTATTCTTTTTCTTGATAGTGTGGTAAGAAAGTTTCCATCAAGAATGAAGTATCGTAGTCACCCTGCTATCACGCGACGATCTGAAATCAGATCAAGTTGGAAATCAACATTGGTGACGATCCTTCAATTTCGAGTTCATAAAGAGCTCGTTGCATTTTCATGAGAGCATCAAAACGATTTTCGCCATGAACAATAATCTTAGCAATCATACTATCATAGTAGGGTGGAATAGTGTAACCTGGATAAACTGCAGAATCTACGCGCAAGCCAACACCACCACTTGGTAGATAGAGATTAGTAATCTTACCAGGACTTGGTGCAAAATTAAAGGCTGGGTTTTCCGCATTAATACGACACTCAATGGCATGACCTTTTAGAACAATATCTTCCTGCTTCAAAGCCAATGGTTGACCTGCTGCAATACGAATCTGTTCCTTGACAATATCCACACCAGAAACAAATTCTGTAACAGGATGCTCTACTTGAATACGAGAATTCATCTCCATAAAGTAGAATTTACCACTTGCTTCATCCAATAGAAACTCAATAGTACCAGCATTCTCGTAACCAACAGACTCCGCTGCACGAACAGCTGCAGCACCAATTTCATTACGCAGTGTCTTTCCCAATAGCAATCGAAGGACTTTCTTCTAAAACCTTTTGGTTGTTACGTTGGAGAGAACAATCTCGCTCACCAAGGTGAATAACATGACCCATTTGGTCAGCAAGAATCTGTACTTCAATATGTCGAGCAGGATAAATCACACGCTCTAGGTACATAGCCCCATTACCAAAGTTGGCTTTTAGCTTCACTAGAGGCTGTTTCAAAGGCTGAAAACAAGATCTTCTGCCTTTTTCAACCTTACGAATCCCTTTTACCACCACCTCCAGCTGAAGCTTTCAGCATAACTGGATAACCAATCTTTTCGGCAATAGCAAGAGCCTCTTCAGCATTATGGACTTCTCCATCTGACCCTGGAATGACGGGCACGTTTGGCCTTAATCATTTGAGCACGGGCGTTAATTTTATCACCCATGACATCCATGACACGAGCTGACGGGCCGATAAATTTAATACCGACTTCTTCACACATGGTTGCAAATTTAGAATTTTCACTTAAAAAAATCCAAATCCAGGGTGAATGGCTTCAGCTTCAGTCAAGACTGCAGCTGATAGGATGGCATTGATGTTCAGATAAGATTCTGTAGCCTTCCCAGGGCCGATACAGATAGCCTCGTCAGCCAAAAGCGTGTGGAGAGCTTCCTTGTCAGCAGTCGAATAAACAGCAACTGTAGCAATTCCTAACTCTCGTGCCGCACGAATAATACGAACAGCAATTTCACCACGATTGGCAATTAAAATCTTACGAAACATGGAAAACCTCCCTAGTTTCCAATAGCAAAGGTCAGAGTACCGCTTGCTGCAAGCTTACCATCTACTTCTGCCTTCGCTTCTACTACGGCGATTGTGCCACGACGTTTGACAAAAGTTGCTGTCATGACAAGCTGATCACCAGGAACAACTTGTTTTTTAAATTTAACTTTGTCCATACCAGCATAGAAGACAAGCTTCCCTTTGTTTTCTGGTTTAGACAATTCCAAAACACCTGCTGTCTGAGCCAAGGATTCCATAATGAGGACTCCAGGCATAACTGGGTATTGAGGAAAATGGCCATTGAAGAAAGGTTCGTTAATCGTTACATTTTTAATAGCAACGATTGTATCTTCGCTGACTTCCAAGACACGATCCACTAAGAGCATGGGATAGCGGTGAGGCAAAGCTTCTTTAATTTCTTGAATATCAATCATTTGATACGTACCAAGCCTTTCCCGAACTCAACCATTTCTTCATTAGCAACAAGAACTTCTGTTACGACACCGTCTTTAGGTGCTGGAATTTCGTTCATGACCTTCATGGCTTCTATGATGACCAAGGTTTGACCTTTTTTAACAGTATCTCCGACTGAAACAAAATTAGGTTTGTCTGGTCCCGCAGCCAAGTAAGCAACACCGACAAGTGGACTCTCTACTAGATCTCCTTCAGCTACAGATTCACTAGCACTTGATTCTGAAACTACTTCTACAGCTGGTGTAGTTTGAGCTTGAGGTGCTGGACTTGCTTCTGAAACAAGTTTCGCTTCATTCTTACTGAAGACCAACTCGTCCGTTCCATTTTTATAAGAAAATTCTTTCAAGCTTGACTGGTCAAATTGTGCCATCAAGTCTTTGATTTCATTTAAATTCATCTTTACTTATTCTCCCAACGTTTGAAAGCAAGGACTGCATTATGCCCACCAAATCCAAAGGTATTTGAGACAGCATATGGAATTTCACGCTCCAATCCCTGTCCATAGATAACGTTCGCTTCGATATAGTCTGACAATTCTTTCGTTCCAGCTGTCATCGGTACATAGTTGTTACGGATGGCTTCAATTAGTTGCAATTGCTTCAACTGCACCCTGCTGCACTGAGCAAAGTGTCCAGTAAATGACTTGGTTGAAGATACAGGTACTTCCTTACCAAGAACAGCTACGATTGCTCCACTTTCTCCTTTTTCATTAGCAAGAGTTGAAGTACCGTGAGCATTAACATAAGCTACTTGATCTGGTGTGATCTCTGCTTCATCCAAGGCAAGTTTGATGGCTTTAATAGCTCCTTGACCTTCTGGATGTGGTGAAGTCATATGATAAGCATCACAGGTATTCCCGTAACCAACAACTTCAGCCAAGATAGTTGCTCCCCGTTTTTGAGCATGCTCTAAACTTTCAAGAACCAACATCCCTGAACCTTCACCCATGACAAAACCATTACGGTCTTTATCAAAAGGAATCGAGGCACGCTTGGATCCTCTGTTGTTGAAAGAGCTGTCAAGAGCTTGGAAACCAGCAATGGCAAATGGAGTGATAGAAGCCTCAGAACCACCAACTAGCATAACATCTTGGTAACCAAACTTAATGGAACGAAAGGCATCCCCGATTGCATCATTTGAAGAAGCACAAGCAGTATTGATAGATTTACAAATACCATTAGCACCAAAGCGCATAGCAACATTTCCTGATGCCATATTTGGTAAAGCTTTTGGCAGGGTCATCGGTTTCACACGTTTTGGACCTTTTTCATGAAGGCGAATGACTTGATCTTCGATTTCCTTGATTCCACCGATACCTGAAGCAACGATAACACCAAAGCGGTCTCTATCAAGAGCTCTACATCAAGATTAGCATTGTTCACTGCTTCTTGTGCTGCATATAGTGCATACAAAGAATAAGCATCAAAACGGTTGGTATCATTTTTACAAAATATTTGTCAAAAGGAAAATCTTTGATTTCTGCTGCATTATGCACTGCAAAGTCACTATGATCAAACTTAGTAATTTCACCAATTCCAATCTTACCAGTTTTTTAAGCTGTTCCAAAAATTCTTCTGGTGTGTTTGCCAATTGGAGATGTCACTCCATAACCTGTCACTACTACTCGATTCAGTTTCATTCTTCTACCTCTATTTTTAACTCTTATTGCATGGTTAGTCCACCATCAATTGCAATTACTTGTCCTGTTAGATAATCTTGACTAGCGAGAAAGGCTGCCACATCAGCAACCTGCTCTGCTTGTCCAAACTGTTTCATCGGAATTTGTGCCAACATGGCATCCTTTACTTTATCTGTCAAGACTGCGGTCATATCCGATTCAATCATCCCTGGCGCAATAGCATTTACTCTCACATTACGATTAGCAACCTCACGCGCTACAGACTTGGTAAAACCAATCAATCCTGCCTTAGAAGCAGCGTAGTTTGCTTGACCGATATTTCCCATCAAACCAACGACACTAGACATATTGATGATAGCACCTTCGCGAGCTTTTATCATCGGTTTCAAGACTGATTGTGTCATATTGAAGGCACCCGTAAGATTGACTTTTAAGACCTTCTCAAAGTCTACTTCTGTCATCTTGAGCAGGAGAGTGTCTTGGGTAATCCCGGCATTGTTGACTAAAACATCAACTGATCCCAACTCCTCAATCGCTTGGTCCACCATGCGCTTAGCATCTGCAAAATCTGAGACATCTCCAGAAATGGCTAGAACCTTGACACCGTATGGCTTAAATTCGGCTAGAAGCTCCTCGGAGATTTCACCACGACTATTCAAGACAACATTGGCTCCCAAGCTGGCAAATTTATGAGCAATGGCAAGACCAATTCCTCGACTTGAGCCTGTAATAAAGACATTTTTCTGTTCTAGTTTCATGTTTCTCCTTTCAGAACTTCTACCATTTTGGTCTAATTTTCTAAGAGTGCTTGTAAACTTGCTTGATCTTCCACATTAGCAAGTTGAGCGGTTTTATCAATCTTTTTGACGAATCCTGACAAAACTTTACCAGGTCCAATCTCGATAAAACGATTCACACCAGTTTCTTGCATAAGAGCAATACTTTCATAAAAGCGAACGGGTTCCTTAACTTGACGAGTCAGGAGTTCAGCAATTCGTTCTTTTTCCACGACCTTTGCTTCTGTATTGCCAACAAGTGGACAAACAAAGTCACTAAACTCAACATCTTCTAGGGCTTGAGCTAATTTTTGACTAGCAGGTTCCAATAAAGCTGTATGGAAAGGACCAGAAACATTTAGAGGAATCAAGCGTTTTGCTCCTGCCTCTTGCAAAAGTTCAACTGCACGATCTACCGCCACTACCTCACCACCAATAACAATTTGACTCGGCGTATTGTAGTTAGCTGGAGTTACAACACCAAGTTTAGAGGCTTCTTGACAAGCTTTTTCAATTACTTCAACCGGTGTATTAAGCACAGCTACCATTTTCCCTGATCCTGCTGGTGCCGCTTCTTCCATATAAGCTCCACGTTTAGCTACTAGAGCCACTGCATCTTCGAAATCCAAGGCACCACTAGCTACAAGGGCAGAATATTCTCCAAGAGACAGACCTGCCACCATATCAGGTTGGTAACCTTTTTCCTTTAAAAGGCGATAGATAGCAACGGATGTAGCTAGAATAGCTGGTTGCGTGTAACGAGTCTGATGTAGCTTTGTTTCATCATTATCAATCAAGTCACGAAGGTCATACCCCAAGACTTGGCTAGCTTGGTCAATTGTTTCCTTGACGATAGCATATTGGTCATAGAGTTCATGCCCCATTCCTAGGTACTGGGCTCCTTGACCTGCAAATAGAAAGGCTGTTTTAGTCATTTCTTGTAACTCCTGCCCAACGAGCAGCTTCTGCTTGAATCTTTTCAGCTGCACCGTAGTAAATATCTTTTAAGATTTCTTCAACAGTTTCTTCTTTCGAAACCAGACCTGCAATCTGACCAGCCATCACTGAACCGCCATCCACATCACCATGGACAACAGCCTTAGCTAAGGCTCCAGCGCCCATTTGTTCAAAGATTTCTAAATCTGGATTTTCTTGTTTAAAGGCATCTTTTTCAGCTTGTTCAAAATCACGAGTCAATTTGTTTTTAATGGCACGAACTGCGTGTCCAAAATGTTGTGCTGAGATAGTTGTGTCTATATCACGAGCTTTTAAAATCTTTAGCTTTGTAGTTTGGATGAGCATTTGATTCTTTAGCAACTACAAAACGAGTTCCTACTTGCACAGCTTCTGCACCAAGCATAAAGCCAGCAGCTGCACCCTCGCCGTCTGCTATACCTCCAGCAGCAATAACAGGAATTGAAACAGCAGCTACAACTTGACGAACCAAGGTCATAGTTGTTAACTTGCCAATGTCCCCAGCTTCCATACCTTCAGCAATGACGGCATCTGCACCAATTTTTTTCCATGCGTTTTGCCAAAAGCCACACTTGGGACAACTGGAATAACAGTAATCCCTGCCTCATGGAATCGTTCCATGTATTTACTTGGATTCCCTGCGCCAGTTGTAACAACCTTAACCCCTTCTTCAATCACAAGATCAACGATATCTTCAACAAATGGAGACAAAAGCATAATGTTGACACCAAATGGCTTGTCTGTTAATGATTTAATCTTATCGATATTGGCCTTAACCACTTCCTTTTGGGAGCATTTCCTCCACCAATGATACCCAGACCACCTGCTTTTTGAAACAGCACCCAGCCAGGTCACCATCAGCAACCCAGGCCATTCCTCCTGAAAGATAGGATATTTAATATTCAATAATTCTGTAATACGTGTTTTCATAGTGCCTCCATGAGTCTTGCTTAGGTAATAGTTCGACCATATTATACTTTTGACTGTCAAACTATTACCTGAACAAGAGGAGCGGGTTTCTACTCTTCCGTTTATTTTACTCAATGAAAATCAAAGAGCAAACTAGGAAGCTAGCCGAAGGCTGTACTCGAGTACGGCAAGGCGAAGCTGACGTGGTTTTGATTTTGATTTTTGAAGATATAAATTATTTTTGTTTGCTCTTCAACATAAGCAACCAAGTCACCAACTGTTTTCAAGTTGTCTTCTGCTTCGATTTGGATATCAAAAGCATCTTCGATTTCTAGAGATTACTTGGAACAAGTCCAATGAATCTGCTTCCAAATCATCAAAAAGTAGATTCAAGTGTTACTTCTGATGCGTCTTTTCCAAGTTCTTCAACGATAATTTCTTGTACTTTTTCAAATACTGCCATGATAGACTCCTTTTAAAAATAAATAGTTTTTTTATAACAATGTGTTCACTACATGATTACCTAAATTGTAACAAATAGCGTGCCCCATGTCAAACCTCCACCGAAGCCTGATAAGAGTATTTTTTTGGCTACCATTCAAATGGATTAAGCCTTCTTCTACACACTCTGAAAGCAAAATCGGAATACTTGCTGCACTCGTATTTGCCATACTTGGTCATATTTGCGGGAAGCTTGTCACGATCTGACACCGATTTTTCTAGCCATTTTATCCAAGATACGGTTATTGGCCTGATGAAGCAGGAGATAGTCTAGTTCTTCTGCAGATACAGGACTCATCTCTATGGTCTCTTTGATAGACTTAGCAACATCTCGAATTGCAAAGTCAAAAACTGCTCGGCCATCCATTTTCAAGGAAAGCGTCTGGCTTTTCTTGAACTGAAAATGGGGAAGTCAAACCTGTCTGTCCCATAGGTCAAGCACTCACTACGTGAACCATCGCTATTGAGACTCTCCGCTAGGAAATGTTGCTTATCACTTGCTTCTAACAAGACGCCACCAGCTCCATCTCCAAATAGGACAGCTGTTGAACGATCTGTCCAGTCCAAGGTTTTGGACATAGTTTCACTACCGATGACCAAGCCCTTGCCAAATCGTCCAGATGATATGAATTTCTCAGCAGTTGAAAGGGCAAAGGTGAAACCACTACAAGCAGCAGTTAGATCAAATGCAAAGGCCTTACGAGCACCAATACGAGCCTGTACACGTGCTGCAGTAGAAGGCATCATTGAGTCAGGTGTCATCGTAGCTAGGATGATAAAATCCAACTCTTCAGCAGAAATCCCTGACTTCTCTAGGAGTTGTTTTGCAACTGCCGTTGCCAAATCTCCAGTTGATTCTGTCTTAGAAATGCGACGTTCCTTAATCCCAGTTCGACTTGAAATCCATTCATCACTCGTATCCATAACCTGAGCTAAATCCTCATTTGTGACAATCTGCTCTGGTACATAATGAGCAACCTGGCTTATTTTTGCAAAAGCCATTATTTCAAATCCTCCAAAAATTGATAAAGATTGGTCAAACCTTTACTCATAACGTCCATTTCCTCTGGGCTCATGCCTTCGATAATTCTTTCGACCATGGCCTTATGAAAACGTTTATGGAGCCGATGTACCAAGCGACCTTTCTTTGTCAAATGCAGATGTACTACACGACGATCCTGATCTGATCGCAAGCGCTCGATATAACCTTTTCGTTCCAAGTTGTTTAAGCTAGTTGTCACGGTTCCTAGAGTTACCATCAACTCTTTGGACACTTGACTTGGAGTCACATCTGGAAACTTGCCGATCACATCAATCGTGTGCATTTCCTTGATGGAGATATCCTTGAAACGACTACCTCTCAAACTCACTTCCTCAATCACCAGGACGTTATTAAAAATAGATGTTAAATAGTCATTGATCCGTTGGTAGTCCAATTTTCTTCCCTCCCTCATCAAAAAGTTTAACTATCAAAACATTTGACAAAAAAAGTATATCAAACTTCAAAAGAATTGCGCAAGTATTTTATTATTTCCCCCAAAATTTTGGACGTCTTCTTTCAGAATGTGCACGAACACCTTCCTTAAAAATCTTCGGTATAAGATAGAGTTTCCTGTAGCTCCAGTTCCAATTTGGTATATTCATGCCACTGCTTAAACTCGCTTTCCCAGACCAATTTCTTAATGGCTGCGTAAGAGTTAGTAGAGCCTCTTCTCAACTTCTTCAACAGTTGCTCTCTTGTCTTTTCCAGTTGATCACTAGCACACATCCGATAGACAGCACCTGCTTCTAAAGCCTTCTCAGCTGTAAAAGCTTCACCGGTCATAGCAAGCTGCGTTGCCCGAGTCGCTCCTAGTGATCGTGTCAGCAAGAATAAACCACCCGCATCAGGAGCCAAGCCTACGCCTACAAAGGCTTGAATAAATTTAGCCTTGTCCGACGCAATACAGAAGTCAACAGCCAAAGCCATATTAGCCGCTGCTCCAGCAACTGCTCCATCCACTTCCATGATGACTGGCTTAGGAATTTGCTTTATTTTATAAGAAATGGCATTGACTAATTCTGCAATCTGAGCCAAGGATGCAATATCATCCTCATCGACAGCTCGTTTCATCTCTACCAAGTCCCCTCCGACAGAAAAAACTTTGCCTCTTGCATTATGAGAATATAGGAAACAGCACTATCTTTTTCAGCTAATTCTAAGGCTTCTAAAATTTCCTGACACATAGGAATATGAAAACCATTTGCCACCTCGGGACGATTCAGAGTAAGTATCGCTAGATCGTCCTGAACTTGATAGATAATATGATTCATAGCCACTCCTTTCAAATTAAAATGATGTTTAAATTATTTTATTTTCAAATTATATCTTTTTCAGCTTTTTTAGACAAGAGAAAAATCGACCGAAAGTGTCTCGGCCGATTTTAAAACCTTAGTTTGGTCTCTAAAAATACAGGAAAACCAGTACTTGTATCATCCATGAAATCATAAATCACTTCAAGCATTCGTCCTCCTTCTCTCTGATAGAGCTGTTCTTGGTTGGATCCCTTATGGTAGAATTCTCCTGAAACCATGTAAAAAACACGATTTGGATCTTCAAGGTAGGCAAAAAGATTTCCTGTAAAAGGAGCTTCCTTGTCTCCGTCCTTGTTGACCAGACTTGTAGCTAAGAGTTTTGTGATTCCTCTAAATTGTCCACTTTCATCTATTCGACAATAAAATTTGACTCTAGCTTCATAGTTAGGATTGACGATAAGCTTTTCAGAGAGAATTCGATAGGTCCTTGCCTTACTATCTGACAAGCCGATAGATAAGATAATTTTAGCCCTCTCAACTGAAATCTGACGCTCCTGCGCATACTCCATCGCTAATTCTTCTCCGGTCAAACGGCCACTGGGAAGAGGATGAGACCTTGCTCCGATATTTGTAGGAATCATCACGAAGGTAAGGACTAGTAAGATTAAACAAACTACTCTTTTAATCATCTTCCCCCAACTCCTTTCATTAGAAGAGTCTTTCATCCTACACCTTTATTATAAGCTTTTCTGATGAGACTTTCAAACAATTGTATAGGATATTTTTTCAGTTTGAAAAAGCCCCTCTTTCTGCTATAATCGTATAAAATACTTACTTTAGGAGTTCTTATGAAGGTTGTTAAAATTTGGTGGAAGCTCGCTTGCCTCTGCTAGTCAGTTAGAAAAAGTTTTAAATATTGTCAAAAGTGATCCAGAACGTCGTTTTGTGGTTGTATCTGCACCTGGTAAACGCAATTCTGAAGATACCAAGGTGACAGATGCCTTGATTAAATACTACCGCGACTATGTAGCTGGTAATGATATCAGTAAACGTCAAAACTGGATTATTGATCGCTATGCTGCCATGGTTAGTGAGCTAAAACTCAAACCAACAGTTCTAGAAAAAATCTCAAAAAGCATCCGTGCTCTTGCAACTCTTCCAATTGAAGACAATAAGTTTCTCTATGATACCTTTCTAGCAGCTGGAGAAAATAACAATGCCAAGTTGATTGCAGCCTACTTTAACCAAAATGGCTTGGAGGCGCGTTATGTTCATCCTAGAGAAGCTGGTATCGTCGTTACGAGCGAACCTGGAAATGCACGTATCATCCCATCAAGTTACGATAAAATCGAGGAATTGACAAATTCAACTGAAGTTCTTGTTATCCCTGGTTTCTTCGGTGTTACTAAAGAAGATCAAATTTGTACCTTCTCACGTGGAGGTTCAGATATTACTGGTTCTATCATCGCTGCTGGTGTCAAAGCTGACCTCTATGAAAACTTTACTGATGTAGACGGAATCTTTGCAGCCCACCCTGGTATTATCCATAAGCCACACTCTATCCCTGAATTGACCTACCGTGAAATGCGTGAATTGGCCTATGCAGGATTCTCTGTACTACACGATGAAGCACTTCTACTGCCTACCGTGGGAAAATTCCTCTTGTCATTAAAAATACCAACAATCCAGACCACCCAGGTACTCGCATTGTGCTACAACATAGCAGCGATAAATTTCCAGTTGTTGGGATTGCTGGGGATTCTGGCTTTGTCAGCATCAATATGTCTAAGTATCTCATGAACCGCGAAATCGGTTTTGGTCGTAAAGTTCTTCAGATTCTTGAGGACCTTAATATTGGTTGGGAACACATGCCAACTGGTATCGATGACCTGTCTATCATCTTACGTTCACGAGAATTGACTCCGATCAAGGAAGAAGAAATCCTTCGTCAGTTAGTCCAAAAAGCAGAGGTAGACCACGCTGAAATCGAACACGACCTCTCTATCATTATGATTGTTGGCGAAAAAATGAAACGTCATATTGGGGTAACTGCTACAGCTACTCGTGCCTTATCTGAAAACAACATTAATATCCAAATGATGTCACAAGGTTCTAGTGAAGTTTCTATCATGTTTGTTGTCCATAAAGACCAAGAAAAAGCCGCTCTTAAAGCTCTTTACCAAGCATTTTTCGGTGAAAATAAGGAAGATTAAATATGGCACAATCCCCTCAACAAGGTCGTCGACTTGCAAACAACTGGAACTTCCTATCTCTCCATTACAGGAAAAGTTGGAAAATTTCTGGTCGGAGATCATGCCTTAGAATTTTACGCAGACCGTAATGTCGAGGACTATATTCAAATTCCTTGGTCCAGCGTTAATCAAATCGGAGCCAATGTCTTTGGGCGCAAGGTCAGTCGTCATTTTGAAGTCTTTACAGACCAAGGAAAATTCCTCTTTGCTTCAAAAGACTCTGGAGCTATCCTCAAAATTGCTCGAGAAAAAATCGGAAACGACAAGGTTGTCAAACTTCCCACCTTACTCCAAATCATTGGCAAAAAAATTAAAAATCTATTTGCAAAAATAGAAAGTTTAGTATAATCATAGCAACGGATAAGTAGGTTACTTCCTTCTTTCAGAAAGTCTGCGGGTGCTGCGAGCAGATAGAAGATTTAATTGAAATTCTACCGTTGTTTTAAATCAAATACAGAATCAAGTGCACACCTGTGAAGTTGGATGGAACCGTGGCCCTGCCACTCCAACGCTTTGTCAGGTGTGCTTTTTTCATAAAGGAGTTTATATGTTAGATATCAAACGTATTCGTACAGACTTTGAAGCTGTCGCTGAAAAACTAGCTACACGTGGTGTAGACGCTGCTATCTTAAATGAGATGAAAGAAATCGACGCTAAACGTCGTGACATCTTAGTCAAGGTTGAAACCCTTAAGGCAGAGCGTAACACGGTTTCTGCTGAGATTGCCCAAGCTAAGCGCAACAAGGAAAATGCAGACGACAAGATTGCAGCTATGCAAACCCTTTCTGCCGAGGTAAAAGCTCTTGATGCTGAGTTGGCGGAGATTGATGCTAAATTGACAGAATTTACCACTACTCTTCCAAATATCCCAGCTGACAGTGTTCCTATTGGAGCAGATGAAGACGATAACGTAGAAGTTCGTCGTTGGGGAACTCCTCGTGAGTTTGACTTTGAACCAAAAGCCCACTGGGATCTTGGTGAAGACCTCGGTATCCTTGACTGGGAACGCGGTGGAAAGGTAACTGGAGCGCGCTTCCTATTCTACAAAGGACTTGGGGCTCGTTTAGAACGTGCTATCTACAACTTTATGTTGGATGAGCATGGTAAGGAAGGTTATACTGAAGTCATCACCCCTTACATGGTTAACCATGATTCTATGTTTGGTACTGGTCAATATCCAAAATTCAAGGAAGATACTTTTGAGCTCAGCGATACCAACTATGTCCTCATTCCTACTGCTGAAGTACCGTTGACTAACTACTACCGTGATGAAATCATTGATGGTAAGGAACTGCCAATCTACTTTACTGCTATGAGTCCATCATTCCGTTCTGAAGCTGGTTCTGCTGGTCGCGATACTCGTGGCTTGATTCGTTTGCACCAATTCCACAAGGTAGAAATGGTGAAATTTGCTAAACCTGAAGAATCATACGAAGAACTAGAAAAGATGACAGCTAACGCTGAAAACATCCTTCAAAAACTCAACTTGCCATACCGTGTAGTTTCTCTCTCAACAGGAGATATGGGCTTCTCAGCTGCTAAGACTTACGACTTGGAAGTTTGGATCCCAGCACAAAATACCTACCGTGAAATCTCAAGCTGTTCAAATACAGAAGATTTCCAAGCACGTCGTGCCCAAATCCGTTATCGTGACGAAGTAGATGGTAAGGTTAAACTTCTTCACACCTTGAATGGTTCTGGACTTGCTGTTGGACGTACCGTCGCTGCTATCCTTGAAAACTATCAAAATGAAGATGGTTCTGTAACTATTCCTGAAATTCTTCGTCCATACATGGGTGGAGCTGAAGTCATCAAACCATAACATTTTCAGATAAAAAAAGAGGAAGCTGAGCTCCCTCTTTTTAAGTGATACAAAAGAAACCGGTAGAAATCATGATTTCTACCGGTTTTTATTTATTTCTTAGTAACCACCCATCATAGATGGATCCATAGCTGGGTGCTGGTGCTACAGGTTCTGGTTTATTAGCCACAACGGCTTCTGTTGTTAGAATCAAGCTTGCTACTGAAGCTGCGTTCTGAAGGGCTGAACGGCTAACCTTAACAGGATCGATAATACCTGCTTCAATCATGTTCACCCATTCACCTGTCGCAGCGTTGAAGCCTGTACCAACTTCTGCATTTTTTTCAAACGATCGATAACGATTGAACCTTCATAACCCTGCATTGTAAGCGATTTGACGTACAGGTTCTTCCAAGGCGCGAAGAACAATGTTGCGTCCTGTTGCTTCATCACCTTCTAACTCCAAGGCAGCAACGGCAGAGATAACATTAACAAGGGCAGTACCACCACCTGCAACGATTCCTTCTTCAACAGCTGCGCGAGTCGCATTGAGGGCATCTTCGATGCGGAGTTTCATTTCTTTCAATTCTGTTTCTGTTGCAGCACCGACCTTGATAACTGCTACTCCACCTGATAATTTAGCCAAGCGTTCTTGGAGTTTTTCACGATCAAATTCTGAAGTTGTTGTTTCGATTTGAGACTTGATGACAGCAATACGGTTAGCAATTGCTTCAGGATTACCTGCACCTTCTACAATGACTGTGCTATCTTTATCAACAGACACTTTAGCTGCTTGACCAAGCGCTTCGATAGTAGCATCTTTCAATTCAAGACCAAGATCTTCTGTGATAACAGTTCCACCTGTCAAAATTGCGATGTCTTCCAACATTGCTTTACGACGGTCCCGAAACCAGGTGCCTTAACAGCAACTACGTTGAAAGTTCCACGAATCTTGTTCAAGACAAGAGTTGGAAGAGCTTCACCGTCAACATCATCAGCTATGATCAAGAGTGGACGGCTACTTTGAAGAATACTTTCTAGCAGTGGCAAGATTTCTTGGATATTTGAAATTTTCTTGTCAGTGATTAAAATATATGGATTTTCAAGGTCTGCAACCATTTTTTCATTGTCAGTGACCATGTACTGCGATAGATAACCACGGTCAAATTGCATTCCTTCTACAACTTCAAGCTCTGTTTCCATACCACGTGATTCTTCAATAGTGATAACACCATCTTTACCAACTTTTTCCATGGCTTCAGAGATGTACTCACCTACTTTTTCAGAACGAGATGATACAGCAGCAACCTGAGCGATAGCTTCTTTGTTGGCTACTGGAATAGCATTGTTCTTCAAGGCTTCTACAGCTGTAGCAACTGCTGCTTCAATCCCTCGACGGATACCGATTGGGTTTGCGCCAGCCGTAACGTTTTTGATCCCTTCACGAACAATAGCTTGGGTCAATACTGTTGCAGTAGTTGTCCCGTCACCAGCGATATCATTGGTTTTAGAAGCCACTTCTGACACCAATTTGGCACCCATATTTTCAAAATGGTCTTCTAGTTCGATTTCTTTAGCGATTGTTACACCATCATTGGTAATCAATGGTGAGCCGAATGATTTTTCAAGAACTACGTTACGTCCTTTAGGCCCCAAGGTTACTTTAACTGTATCAGCTAGGATATCAACACCACGGACCATTGCTGAACGTGCATCAGATGAAAATTTAATCTCTTTTGACATACTTATTTCCTCCTCTTATTCTTCAACGATTGCTAAGATGTTAGCTTCACCCATGATGACATATTTTTCGTCACCATCTTTGACCTCGATACCTGCATGAGCTTCGACTAAAACTTGATCTCCAACTTTTACACTTGGAGCGACTAGTTCACCGCTCAAGGTACGAACACCTTGTCCTGTAGCCACTACTTTAGCTGTTTTTGTTTTTTCTTGAGCTGATCCTGCAAGGACAAAGCCTCCAACAGTTTGTTCTTTTTCTTCAATTTTCAAGACCACACGGTCTCCTAATGGTTTCAACATCTGCTTTCCTCCATAACATAATCATATCGTTAGCACTCTTTGCAAACGAGTGCTAAACCATAGTTCTATTGTATCACTTAGTCAGAAATAGTCAAGAAAAAAACACCTCAAAATGAATGAGATGTTCCTTAAAGATCACTTTAGAATTATTAACTTTCGATTAAAATCATCGACGACTTTTTGGAGATTGATCCGTCCTCGATAGATACCATATCCAAAAACCACCATTCCCAATATTCCAACCAAGGCAAGTAAAATTCCGAAAATTAAGATTGGGAGGAAGCTTTTATGAAAGAGATAAATCAAGACCATACCTACACTGGCAATGATAAAGAGTAAGCTAAACCAACGGCCAAGATTTTCAATCATGTGACGTTGATACTTAATTTCTGTTTCATATCCATTAACAAGTTCTTGTTTTGTAACCATGAGTATCCTCCTGACAAAAATTGAGAATGAAGTGTAAGAGAAGGAGGTTAGTCTACTTCATTCTCAAAATTCTCTACTAGTAAATATGTGCTTTTCTTGAGCTTAGTAATTAAGATGTGGGTCAAAGATACCTAGAGCAACACCGACCAAAGCGACAACAACTAGAAGCAACATAACTTTGTTTGGTGAAACTTTTTTCTTAGACATTAACCACCAGCAAATAGTGATGAAAGTTGCTGTCAAGAGACCTGGATAAACACCATCAATCTTTTCTTGGATATTTAAGAAGACTTTGTCCTTCAGAATTCTCGAATTGAAGAGCTGTTGTAACAGATACCCAAGTTGCTGCTACCGCACCGATAACCATACCGCCGACAACGCTGATTGCTTTACGAAGGGCTTGTCCTTTTGGTCCTACAAGGAATTCAACGGCTTTATCCCCTAATTGATACCCTTTAAAGAAGGCAAAGCGCATACCAAAGTATACTAAGAGGTTCCATACGACGATGTAGAAGATAGCACCAGCGATGTTACCACCTTTAGAGAGACCGAGGGCAATCCCCAAAAGAACTGGAATCAAGGTCCCAACGACCAAAGAGTCACCGATACCAGCGATTGGACCCATCAAACCGGCACGCATACCATTGATGGTTTCACCATCTACTGCATCTCCATTTGCACGCGCTTCTTCCAAACCAGCCGTAATCCCTACAACGAGAGAGCCAAGTTGTGGTTCAGTATTGAAGAAGGCAGTATAGGTTTGCATAGCATCTTTTTGTTCTTCTTTTGTATCATACATTTCTTCGACGATTGGAAGCATAGAAGTCAAGTACCCAAAGGTTTGCATGTGTTCTTGAGAGAAACAAGTCAAATGACCATAATACCAATGATGAAATGCTTTTGCTAATGTTTTCTTTGAAATTTTCTTTCTATCAGCCATTTTAAATATCCTCCTCATCATCGTCTACGTAAACAACCCCAGCTGGAGCAGCTTTCATAGATTTGATTACTTCAAGTTCATAGTAGATTACTGCAAAGATCAATGAAACAACCGCACTAGCTACCAAGTTCAATCCTAGAGATTTAGCCAAGGTAAATCCAACAAAGAATGGAATGAAGTCAGTTGCTTTTGTAACAATTTGTTTCAACAAGATAGCAATACCGACACATGGGAGAAGGGCTCCAACTGTAAAGAGGGCTTTCATCCAGAAACCATCCATAGGAAGGTAAAGTTTCATCAAATCAACCATGTTTTCACCATATTTGGTGATAATCATAGTTGGAAGGAAAGAGAAGAGAAGTGAGAAATCCAAGGATAAACCCAGTCAACTGCGTAGAGTTTTTGAAGTTTCCTTCTTCAACAGCTTTTCCAACCAATGTGTTGCCAAAAGCAAGTTCATTGTAGCTGTACCGTGAAAAAGAACAGTACCGATTGTCCCAACGGCCGCACCGATTGGGGCTGCAGCTGCAGCAATTCCAGCTTCGTCTGTGATGTTATTTGCATGCACAAACAAGATAGCAAGAGGAACACCGATATAAGAGATGGCACGAACATCGGCAGATACGGTTCCACCAGGTGTTACCAAGGCGATATAAACGACTTGAAGGGCAACCCCGACCATAATACCGGTTGTCACATCTCCAAGAATTAAACCTGAAATCAACCCACCGATCAAGGGACGACCGAGTGTATAGTTCCCGATACTGGAACCTCCCATACCAGGCATTGAAGACAAGCTGGCGAAAACTGCAAAGCAAGATTGCTTGAATCCATGAAATTGTCATAACAAACGCTCCTTATGTTTGTAAATTTATTTACCTAACTAATAAAACTGTTAGGTTTAAAAACCAAATTTAGATTTGAAATCATCCCAGTAACCAATTGAAACATCCGGCAACAATTGGAATTTAACCTTGTAACCTGCTGCCTGAATAGCCTGAAAGGCTTCTGCTTCTTCCTGTGTGATAGATTGGTTATTCCCCAATTTCACTGCACCAGGTCTATCATTTGCAGGGCCAACGATGATTTCTTTAACATCTCCTGGGACAAAACCTTGATCCACCAAAATTTCCTTCATATCGATTGGGTTTTTTGGTAATCAAGAAGTACCGACTGTCAGATTCCGTTACTTTTTGCTGATTTTTCCTTTAAAAGGCTTCTTTTGTCCATACAAAGGTTTTTCTTGTCTGATGCGCCTTTGTAGCTTGGATCAAAACCTTGTTTGATGCTGCTGCATCGTTTACGGCAATCAAACCATCACATGGTTTTTCTTTTGCCCAGCGTGTGACTGTTTGACCGTGAATCATGCGGTCATCAATCCGTACAAATGTTACTACCATAAGGTACCTCCCTATTAAATATCGTCATCATCTTCTTCAGCACTAGTGGCTGAAACTTCAAAAGGTTGTAGTGCAGATTGTGCTTCTGATAAGATAGTTGCTGACAAATCGTCTCCATCCAACACATCCTTCATCACAACTGCTGTCAGGGCCATGGTCAGGTTCATCCCACCAAGAATCAAAGTTCCATCTAGCTTTCCAGCTTCTTCTAGGACACTGGCTGCCGTGGTTAATGGACTACCACCTACAATGTCTGCCAAGACCAGCACAGAATCATCTGCTGTCAATTCTGAAATGCTCTCTCTAAAATCAACTGCAAATTCATCGACCGATTTTCCTTCTTTAAGTCCAACTGCGATGACCTGATTCATCTTGTCACCAGCAAACATAGCTAGCGATGTTTTTAGTCCTTCTGCCAATCCACCATGACTGACTAAAATGAGATATTTCATTTTGCTACACCTCCTTTATTTGACTCTATTGTAGAATATTTGGAAGCGCTTTTACATTGTCAAATGTCACATGATAAACATGACATTTAGCAACAAAAAAATGACATCTGTCACTTGACACAATGTCATCTTATTTTTCTTTAAACTCCTACCTGAAGACTACTTTCAATTTCCCTCTGAATTTGAGGCAAGCGGTTCTCGACATCTTGATCGCGCAAAGCATTGCCAATCAAGTAGTCCAGCTTTTCCAACATTTCTTTAGAGACATTCTTGGGACTACTTTCAACAGCTTGTTCCATGATACGATTCAAGGTCTGATTGGTCAAGGAGTCCGTGCCAAAATCATCTACCTGTAAAAGATCTTTACTAGATTGACTTTGGACCACCTGTGGCATAACGGAAATCCCTTGAGATTGAGCAAAGAGGAGTTGTTGAATTTCTGGATCTTCTGTCAACAATTGCATCAATTCCCAAGCTAACTTGGAATGAGGAGTCCGAGCAGACATGGCAAAAGAAGTCGTCGTAACCAAAGTCGCCTTGGTAGTTTTTGACTTAGCAGGCATAGGGATACAGGTCCAGGTGAAGTTTGAATATTTTGAAACATGGTAAGGATAAGGTTTATAGGTTCTATATTGAGCCAAAGTCATGGGATAAAAAGCGACTTTTCCCTGGTCAAAATCTTTGGAACTCACCTTATAGTTCTTATTCAGCTCTTCCAATTTTTGTAAAAAAGTCAATGATTCTTTGACTTCTGGAGCCGTAAGTTTAAGCATCCCACCTTGAAAGAGACTACCCCCATTTGCTGCCAAAGCTTCTTTCCATGTATATTCTGTACTCCCAAACTGATCCAATTGACCATCTCCATTGGTATCTTTGGTTAGTTTTTTACAAATTGTATAGAACTCTTCCAAGCTCCAACCTTCCTTGGGAACCTCAATGCCTTCTTTATCCAGCAAATCTTTATTGACACACATCAAAATAGGATTACTTTCATAAGGTAAGGCATAGGATTGCCCCTGATAGACACCTGATTCAAATGCAACAGGATAAAAAGCAGCTTGGTCTTCTTGATTCATATAGTCATTTAACTTTTCTAGAACGCCACGCGCCGCCAATAAGGACAGATCTTGTTCAGAGACCATGAACACATCCGGCGTCTTTCCTGAAACAATCTTTTCTGAGAGCCAGTCTGAATAATCTGACTGTGGAATCCCATTTTCATATTCCACACGGACATTAGGATGGGACTTTTCAAATTTTTGAATCGCAAGATCCAAAGCATGGGAGCGTTGACTGGTCGGTACATCCCAACTAGATCCTGCATAAACGCCTATATGGAGCACGATCGGTTGTTGTTTCCACCAATAAAAACCAGTACTCAAAGAGACACAAAAAGGAGAACGATTCCCCAACAAAGATGCTTTCGGTTTAATTTCATTCCGTATTTCCTTTTGAAAAATCGCGTCTAGTCACTCCTGTTTGAACTGACCAAAATTGCTAATTGCGTTCGATCTCTTAGGTTTAATTTCGCCAAAAATCGTTGATAGGTAATTGCGCACAGTTCCTTCTGACAAGAAAAGTTTGGCAACAATTTCTGTTTGACTCGCCATAGCCGACTTCTTGAATAATTCGCCATTCTGTCGTGCTCAAATCCTTGACGTTGTCCTCATCCACAGCAATAGAGAAATTCGATTTGGCCATTTGAGAGAAGATCTGAAAGACCTTGCTTGCGATATTGGGGTTGATCATAGCTCCACCCTGATGCACCACCTTAATAGCCTCATAGAGCTCTTCTGTCGAGGCTCCCTTTAAGAGATATCCTGAAGCACCATACTTGAGTGCACTATAGATAAATTCATCATCGTCAAAAGTTGTTAAAATAATAATTTTGATATCCGGATAGTGTTCTTTTTACTTCTTTTTGTAGCCAAAACCCCCATCCATGCCTGGCATCCGAATATCCATCAGGATTAGAATCAGGACGCGTCTGTGGAATACTGGACAAGACATGATTCCCATCTTCCACTGTAGCTACTACTTCGATGTCGGAGTGAGCCGACAAAATAATTTTTCAAAGATTCTCGAATCAAGGCTTGGTCATCTGCCACCATTACTTTTATCACCATATCTTATCTCCCTTCTTTATATTTTGGTAAACTGACACGTGTGAAAAAAATCCATCGCGACTTTTCAAATTGAAGCTGGCCTCCTAGAATTGAAATACGCTCCATCATCTGTTTGAGTCCATAACCATAAGTTAAGGTTTCAAACCCAACTCCATTATCTTGCAAAGCGATCAAATAATTCTCTTTATCCTCAAAAAAATGGAGTTTTAGTTGGCTGGCGTGACCGTGGCGAACCGCATTGGTCATAGACTCTTGAATCACACGAAAGATCGTATCTTCAATCATGACATCCATATCGACATCTATCCATTCATAGTTTAGATCAACTTGTAAGTTGGAAAGAATTTGATACTCGCGGATGGTCTTTTCTAAAGCATCTTTGAGAGTTCGTCCCTCAAGGGCTCCCGGACGAAGACGATTTAGAGAACCTCTCACATCTTGGATTCCTTCACGGACCACTTCTGATACGTTTTTCACCTGCTCTTTTGCCCGATTTGGATCGATATCGATCAAGACCCCAACAGCATCTAAACCTGCTGAGATGCCTGTTAGTGCGTGCCCCAGAGTATCATGAATCTCACGAGCAATCCGCTTACGCTCCCGATCCTCCGCAATCTTCTCAGACAGGGCCATATAATTGTTCAACTCCGTATTAACCTTGGACACTATGGCCAATTCTTCCTCTACTTCGTGGTTCTCCGCAAGGACGTTCATAATATAAAACAAAAGTGAAATAATGAAAGTACCATATTCGAAGCATAAAGGGAATTCTTTAAGAAAAAGGCCAGAATGCGGATAGATTCAGGATAAAAATGAATATAGACATCTAAGGACGGAATCGGGAAGAAAAGCGAAAAGACATCTGAATTTGTCACAAGGAGCATCAAAAAGCTCACTAGGATAAAGGCAAACCAATACTTCCGATCTCTCTTGGTATTCAACTCTTTGGAACCATAGAAGATATCCGCAAAAACCAAGAGAATGAGCCCGTTATAAGCTACATTTTGAACCCACATCAGAAGCAGCATCAGGAAAATCTCCAGAATATTCCTCTTATCAAAAATAGACCATCGACTCGTTTGAGGCCGATATCGACTCATCGATATCAAAGCAATCCCAGCAAACAAAACTGCAGACAACCAAAAAGTCGTAGATGGAGCAAAGGGAATACGCTCTAGACGCTCTAATAATAGAGAAGCTTGGCGTTGAGCTATGATATAGTTGGTTGCTTGAAGATAGATGATACTGTTTAGCATAACAGCGATAAAATTGACGACCATAAGAATGGCCAAACTGTATCGAACACCTCTAAACTTTCTCATTACTGCCACCCATTCACATCAAACTGATCAATGTTTTTCCTTTGTCATCATTTCAACTGAATGCTCACCTCTTTGGTATAGCTCTTCCTTCAGAAATATCTTGAATGACCTCCATCACGCGGTCTCCCAGCTTCAAAGGAGACTGAGCAACAGTTCCCACAACATCATCCGTCGAGTGCAAACAAAGATTTTCATATCTGGTGAACCATCGATTCCATAAATCGCAATGGGGTAAGATTATTCCTTGCTCCTAATTGCAGCTAAAGCTCCTATAGCTGAGCGGTCATTTAAGGCAACCAAAGTATTGATTTCAACCCCTGATTGTAAAAATTCTGGACAGCCGGCATGGCGATTTCCGTTTGCCCTTTGGTTTCTAGTTCCGATACAATCTGATAAGAACTGTGCCCTCTATAGTGTCTTTAAAGCCCTGAATCAGGGTATCTGCTGAAACAGTCCCCTTATGTTCCAAAAAGGAGGACCCTGAGCACTAGAAGAACGTTTCATCAACTCTTTAGCAATCAATACTCCTGCTTGGTAGTTATCGGATACAATACTTGCATCTGGCATAAAATTCTTCAGTTGGGTATCGACTGCAATGATTTTAATTCCTTGTTTTCTAGCTTTTTCAAGAGCAGTTAAAATTGACTGGCTATCCCCTGACCGGATTGATCACTATCATATCAACTTTTTGAGCACAAAAATCATCAATCTGTTGGCTCTGTCTTTCTTCGTCCAATTCTGGATCTCGGACGTAAACAAGAGCTCCTCTTTCATCGGCAATTCGACTAATTTCGAATGAATACTTTTTATAGAACCCATTGTTCATGGTCATATAGGTGACACCAATTTTAGTCTGATCATGATGCCACTTGTTTGACAACGACCGAAAAACCCATAAGAGAACACAGACCACTGGAATCAGCAGTAATAGACGCTTTATCAGCCATTTCAACAATTCTATTTTCTCTTTATTATTCTTCAAATTTCATTCCTTTTCTGAAAATTTTGAATATATATTACTTTATTCTACTACTTTTTCAAAAGTGCTTGATTTTATTGTACAAGTGCATTTATTTGACCTATTTTAAGAATTATACTAGTCTAAAATCAAAAAAACATCTTATAATAGTAGTTATGAAAACTTACAAACGAAGAAATACAAAATAGAACAACTCCTAAGAGATTCATCATACGCCAAATATCACAAACGTCTACAGATTATTTATTTTCGCTCGAAAGAAAAGAGTTATATGGAAGGTTTAAAATGGTGAAATAAGATGTTAGAATACGAGAAAAATTAGAATAAGCAAAAGTTATCAAGTCTTAATTGAAATGCTTGATAGCTACTTCGGTCAAGATTATATTATCCGTAAAATTACTTATGATGATTTGGATCAACAAGTTTTGATTTTTCGCTTATCTGTAGACTTTCCCAAATTAAGGGGTAGATATTGGTGTTGGAAATAGCGGTCCACGGCAAATGTTTCGTATGGTGGTACTGAGTGTTATTAGCATAGCGGTTCCTAGACAAAATGGTATAAGTCTATTAACATCTGGTAAAAGAGGAGATGGCTTAGCAAAAACTTTAGGAAATACTAAGTTACGTTGAGAGTCGTGTAGATAATCTGGAAGAAGTTAAGTATTATTTTGATGCTTTCAAAAATACTATGATAATCTTTAAAAAGTGATAATGATGAAGATGCGAGAAAAAAATTAGAACGAGTAGAAACCTTTAACACTATGTATATTTCAAAAATTAGTATAATTTTATCTGATTTAATTTTCTGAATTTATCTAAAAGATACTATGCAGAAAATACAGAATATAATAAGGTGATAAGATTCATAACTTCGATACATGCAGAACAATTTATGTAGATTTAAAAATTAGAGAAACTATTTGGTAAAATACTAAAAACTATAAATTAGTTGACCACCTTACCTACTATTATCTTTAATTAATTCTACTCGAAATTATCTCTACTAAATAAAAAGATCTTTATTAACTCACATAAAATAGTAGGTGATAAAGAGTCTTTTAATAATACTATACTAAAATCAAAAAACATCTTATAATAGCAGTTATGAAACTTACAAACGAAGAAATACAAAAATTGAAAAAAACTCTAAGAGATTCATCGTACATCAAAATATCACAAAAGCGTCTACAGATTATTTATTTTTCGCTCAAAAGAAAAGAGTTATAAGGAAATCATGGATCTGCTAGATTGTAATAAAACAACTGTTTGGAGGAATTTGAAAAAATATAAGGAGTTTGGTTTAGAAGCTCTTCTTCAAGAAACCCGTGGTGGACGTCATCGAGAATATATGACTTACGAAGAAGAACAAGCATTCCTAAAACGTCATATAGAAGCTGCTCAGGCTGGAGAATTTGAAACTGTCAATCAGTTATTTGAAGCCTATCAAAAAGAGATTGGTCGCACTTCCACACGTGATGGTTTCTATTATCTTCTGAAACGCCATGGTTGAGAGCGGTCACTCCTCGACCTGAACATCCCAAAGAGGCAGACGCTCAGACAATTGAGACGTCTAAAAATAAAATCTACATTCGAGACCTTAAGTAAGCGCTTTAAAGAGGAAGGGACTTATAACAAAGTACGCTTGATGTACCAAGATGAAGCTGGTTTCGGGAGGATCAGTAAGATGAGTTCTTGTTGGGCTCCTCAAGGAATCCGACCTAGCATTCCTAGTCATTATATGCGAGAATATCGCTATTGTTATGGGGCAGTAGATGCTCAGACAGGAGATTCCTTCTTCCTTATTGCTGGAGGATGCAATACTGAGTGGACGAATGGATTTCTACGGCAAGTCTCACAAGCTTATCCAGATGATTATATTTTACTTGTAATGGATAATGCTATATGGTATAAATCAAGTACCTTAGGGATTCCAAGTAATATTGAGTTGGCTTTTATCCCACCTTATACACCAGAAATGAACCCTATTGAACAAGTCTGGAAAGAAATTCGAAAACGAGGTTTTAAAAATAAGGCTTTCCAAACATTGGAATCCCTCGTTGATAAGCTTCAAGAAGTTATTCAAGGACTGGAAAAAAGCAACCTTGTCCACTGTCAGCAGACAATGGACAAGGTTGCTTTTAGAAAACGTTTGAGTATTAAATTTGAACAATACCACAAAAAACAATAGAAAAAGCTGGTCTATAGACGAACCAGCTCTTCTATTTGATTGATACTAAAATGGAAGTTCCTCCTCTTCCAAGACCAGGTCTACCAAATCTTGGCCTGCATTATTTTCACGCATAGCACGTTGGGCACGACTTTCCAAAAGTTGGAATCCTGTACAGAGAACTTCAGTTACATAATTCTTCTGTCCATTCTTCTCAAAATTTACGGGTACGAAGTTCCCCATCCACAGAAATAGAGACTACCTTTGCTTCCATAACTAGCAAAGGTTTCAGCTAATTTGCCCCAGACACAATATTGATGAAGTCTGCTTCACGTTTCCCATTTTGATCTTTATAACGGCGATTCACTGCGATGGTTGCTCGTGCAACAGACTTGTCATTGTTGGTTTTGTGCAATTCTGGTGTACCACAATTCTTCCAATAAGAATAATTTTATTATACATTTTTCATCCTCCTACTTATCTATTCGAAGGCAAAAGAAAAAGTTACAAAATTTGTAACTTTTCAGAACGAGAGACAAATGTCATTTTTGGCGTTTGTCTTTTTACTTTCTAAAAATATGTCTCATCATCTGATATTCCATCCGAAAAATCTGTATTTGAGAAAAATAAAAAGGATATTTCTATCCATTTCACCAGTTTTTGATATTTAAACACGCCAAAGTAAGCCCAACCTGATCCTCTATTTTGGACTTTCCTTTCTCTCTAGTGTATCTCAAATTATGGTACTCCTTAGCCGTCCCAAAAAGCCGTTCAATTATTTCTTTGCGCTTCTTATAGATCTCTTTCATTTCTCTTTGGTGACGAATCTCCTCACAAAATTCAAGGGCATCTTTCCAGACATGTCTCGTTACTACTTTTGATGATTTTGGCTTTGGGTACAAACGGATAATAAAGGACAGGCAACACATACTTTGGGATTACTCTTATACTCACGGTAGCCTTCTCGAGTGGTAGTGCGATAATTTAATACTTGATTCTCTGGACAAATATAAGAGTCATGACTTGCATCATAAACAAAATTACTAGGCCTTAAGTTCCCCTTTACTCCCTTTGGACGAGTATAAGGGAAGACAGGGATGATATTACGTTCTAATAAATAATGGGCAATAGTTGGGGTTTTGTAGCCTGAATCCGCAATAATATAGCGTGGGGAGAAAGGCTCTAACTTTGAAAATAAGGCAGGGAAAGCCTGACTGTCATGAACATTTCCTGCTTCAACCGTATAAGCTAAGGCCCAACCATGCTTATCGCAAGCAACTTGAGCAGAATAGGCAAATACTTCCTTGTGTGTTCGCCCTTGTGAAACCAACCACACTCAGGATCTGTTGTTGAGATTTTTCTTTTCTTTGCCTCACTTTCTTTTGTGGGCTTTAAGGACTTTTTTTCGTGTTTTTTCCTGTCTAAATCAATCTCAACTGCCAATTGTTCACTCATAAATTTAGCTTGTTGGTCTACCATTTCCTTACGATACTTGTGACTATTAGCCGCCGCTTTGATATGGGTACCATCACAAAATATTTCAGAAGGATCAATTAAACCTGCATACAAAGCTTGGTTGAGAACTTGGGAAAAATCTCGAAATGAGTTCTTTATCTTGAAAACGACGACTGTAATTCTTACCATAGGTAGTAAAATGAGGAACCTTATCATCTAAAGTTAGTCAGAAACCAACGATAGGCCACGTTTACTTTCAATCTCTTTCATGGTTTGGCGCATGGAACGGATACCATAAAAACATTTGATTAAAGGATTTTTGACTAACATGACGGGATCAAGACTAGGCCGACCATTATCTGGACTATAGGTATCTTCTACCAAGTCATATATAAAGCCAAAATCAACCTTTGAATCAACTTGTCGAAGAAAGTGATCTTTGAGGGCCAATTCGTCTGTGTATAGAAACCATATTGCTTACGATTATAATCAGGATTTTTCTTTGTGAAACATAGGGGATTACCTCACAACTCTTCTTACCTCTATTATACGACTTTACACAAAGAAAAGCCCTTAGAAACTTGAGTTCTAAGGACTTTGTCTTCAATCTGAAAAAGTTACAAAATTTGTAACTTTTTAAAAATAATATTATTCTCTATGAATCATAAATCCAGTTGCTTGTTGATTGGCCATGATGGTCATATCTGTGATTTGTACACGTCGTGGTTGACTGGTTACATAGACAACAGCATCTGCGATATCTTGCGCCTGCAAGGCTTCGAGTCCCTGATAGACCGTTGCAGCCCGTGCCTCATCTCCATGGAAACGGACCTTAGAAAAGTCAGTCTCTACAATACCAGGCTGAATAGTCGTCACCTTGATATCTGTAGCTATGGTGTCAATCCGAATCCCATCTGAAAAAGTTTTGACAGCTGCCTTGGTTGCTGAATAGACTGCTGCACCAGCGTAGGCGTAAATACCTGCGGTTGAACCCATATTAATGATATGGCCTTGATTTGCAGTCACCATAGAAGGCAAGAGGCAACGAGTGACTGCCATCAAACCCTTGACATTGGTATCCAGCATGGTCAGCATATCCAACTCTTCATAATCCTGATAAGGAGCTAAACCTAAAGCAAGTCCAGCGTTATTGACCAATATATCAATCTGACCCACAGTTTTTAGAATATCTGAACAGACAGTCTTAACCATGCTCATATCCGTAACATCTAAAGGAAAGATCCAAACTTTTTGATTTGGAAAGGCTTCTGCGAACTCAGTTTTGAGAGCTTCAAGTCTTTCTGTTCGACGCCCTGTAAGAACGATATTTTCACCTTTTTCTAGATAGGCACGCGCAATAGCTTCACCAATACCTGATGTTGCACCTGTTATCACAACATTTTTTGCCATCTTACTTTCTCCTATCTAACTTAACAAATTTAAGCTGTCCAGTGTTTTGATGGGTCAAATGGTGTTCCGACAACTTGGTCTTCTGACAATTCAATGATCCCACGTTTTTGTGGAGCATTTGGTAAGGCAAGTTCACGAGGACTGCACATCATCCCAAAACTCTTTTCACCACGAAGTTCCCCTGGGAAAATGAGATTCCCTTTTGGCATCATAGCTCCTGGAAGAGCAACAATGGTTTTTAAACCGACACGCGCATTAGGAGCTCCTGCAACAATTTGCACTGTCTTATCACTCGCAACTGCCACTTGGCAGATATTGAGGTGGTCACTATCTGGATGCGCAACCATTTCTACAATTTCACCAACGACAAATTTGGGTTCCTTGTCATTGATGATTTCCTCAGCAAATCCTTGAGCCTGCAATTCTTGATTCAAACGTGCTACTTGCTCGTCTGTCAAAAATATTTGCTACGTTCCTCAATTTCGAATAAAGCTAGAAACTTCAAAAATGTTCCAAGCAACAGTTTCACCAGTTTCCTTTAGGAAAACACGTGCCACATTGCCTTTACGCTCAACATCTAGTTTGGCATCGCCACTGTTTTTCACGATGACCATAAGGACATCACCGACATGTTCTTTGTTATATGTAAAAATCATTCTTTCTTTTCTCCTATTTTAATTCTGCTAAAAAGTCGTTTATTTGTGCCTTGGTTTTACGGTCACGATTAACAAAGCGTCCAATCTCCTTGTCCTTATCTAAGACAATTAGACTTGGAATCCCGTATACATCCCATAGTTTTGCAAGTTCCATGTACTCATCTCGGTCTACTCGTATAAAGGTAAACTCTGGATTGGTCTCTTCAATCTCTGGCAGAGCTGGATAGATATAGCGACAATCGCCACACCAATCCGCAACAAAAAGGAAGACCTTCTTGCCATCCTGTTCTACTAGATTTGCTAATTCTTCTATACTCTTAGGAGAAATCATAAGACTTCCTCCTCGTAGATGAGATCTTCATCTTCGTAGACAAAGGTATAGTGACGACCATCTTCAAAAATAACACCACCAACAAGACGTTCTAAGCTACTTTCGTACACTTGGACATAGAGAGTTCCAATCTCACCCATTTCTGAAAAGTAGTCTCGCACAATAGCTGTCAACTCTTCCTGGTTCTTCATGAGTTTGTGATCATCAGCGACTTTCTTAGCACCAAAGGCAAGTGCTCCAAGCCCTACCACGACTAAACCTGTTTTAATAATATTTTTCGTTTTCATGCTAACATTGTAACACAAAAAGGCTCAAGGAACAATGAAAAAGAGAGTGGGACAGAAATCGGTAATTCGTTTGAATTCGATTTCATCGTCCCACTCCGCACAGTTGAGTAGGGCTGTAAAGTTGATGAAATCAGCGTAGTAGAGCCCACTCAACCACTGCGTCTTGCTCGACAATCCAAAGACAATTGAGGGCTAGGGACTTTTTGTCCAGCCTCCTTTCTACTTTCTAAACATTAATTTCTCTCACCAAACAAACCTTCTGGTAAATCATGGAATCCTTGCCTGTCTTGAAATTTTCAAACTTGCCTAGCAAGAACTGGTAGGCGTCCAAGCGGCTTTCATAGCGAATCACGGCATCTTTAGCACGCTCATCTTGATCTTCTTCATAGACCTTTTGGCTTTCCTTGAGCGCCATATCATTAATCATGATTTGGGTATTAACCCAGGCTTCAAATTCCTTCATAAATTCTTGTTCGTAACTCATTGTTTCTCCTTATTCTATTCCTCGATAATAATCTGTATCAATCTCACGGTAAGGCTGGATATCCTGAACGTACTCCAAGACTCCTTGAAATTCTCCATTTTCATCGTGTACAGCAGCATAAGTGATATGAATAAACTTGCCCCGTGATTCTGACTTGAACCACATCTCGTACTTGTCTTTTTTCCCTTCACGAAGACCTTTCATAATGGTTTTTACCTTATCCAAATACTTGGGCGGATGACATAGCTCAACATTTCGTCCAACTTGAGACGGTGTCCGCTTGAAAATCATCTCATCTGCTGGCGTATTGTCATTATAATACTGGAAGATATCATCCTTATTAACAAAGGTAATCTCCATAGGCAGGTGGTTGAGGATAAGATTAGCTTGTTCAACTGAAAGATAGCCATTGCCAAAAGCCTGCTGACTATTTCGGTCCAGCACTACTTCCTTTTCCTTAGGGGTAAAGGTAATGGTAAACTGTCCTTCTGGCGTATCGATAACTTGCTGAACTTGTCCATCTACAGTTTCTGGCTGACTTGGTTCTTCTACACTTTTCTCCTCAACAAAACTTTGACGCTCAGGAACCCATTTTTCAGATGGCCGGATGATAGCATAGCCATAAGCATCACTTTCCTCAGCAATCTGAATCCAGTCATCCTGGGTGAAGGATTCGAGCAGAATCATGAGGAGGATGGACTCTTCCTTGAAAATCATACTTTCAAACTCTGTCGCAAAAGCTTCAAAAGCTTCCTTTACAGTGCTAATTGGTATCTCTGGTAAGGATTTGACTGTCTCCATTGCTGTTTGAAAGAGTTCCCTGATCTGGTCATCAACTCCCCACATGACTTTTGGAGGCGAATCATGTCCATAACGCTCCATAATAGGAAAGAAGAGTTCTTCCTTGCGCTGGTAGTGACGGTCAAATTGACCTACAAGGCCCATCTGGCGAACCAAACCCTTACGCATCTCCGCAAGCATTTCCTCGTCTTCCATAGACTCATATGTATCTAATAATCTACGAACACGAATCAAGGCAGCACGGAGGGCTAGATTTTCATCCTTAAAGACACGCACGGGATGACCTGGATGCTCTGTATCTTCTACTTCGACACCCTTAACAGCATTTTTAAAGAGATTGGCATGGACATCACAGAGCTCCATGACGTCTTCAAAGGTCACACCTGAGTCCGAGGTTCATCAACTCATGCTCCATGAGAAATCTCGATAGCTGATACACCTGTAAAGGTTGCATCAAAGCGTTCCTGAACGGATTCAGGTGAGGCTCCATTATGCAATTCTAATAAAAATATCCCGTAGGGACATGAATTCGTTCATCTACCATTAGTCTAATCCAATCACTTCGTAACCATTTGCTTCCAGTGTACGAACAATCTTGTCCATAGGAGTTCCTTCGAGCTTAGATCCCTGTTTGAGCGATACTTTTCGTCCGACTGTATTTCTCATCAAAGGATTTGCAAGAGGTTTAAAACCAAGTTCTACTAGGATATCTAAAACTTCTGGATGCTTGTCCACCACTTCCAGCAACAGAATAGATACATCAATGATATTGTCCATCATAACCTCCATCATATTCTCTAACAGTTTTTTCTCTTTTATTATACCACAAGGGCAAAGATTAAAAAACTAGCAGTAGAAGACTTGCTAGTTTATTTCGTATCACTTCATTATTTCTAATTATATAGACTCTTCCTAGTAAAACCTCAAAGTCTTATCCTTACCATGATCATCAGAGAAGTTTGAAAAACCAGTCTATGATTTTGAAAAGAATCTTATAGAACAGTAATTGGAAGGCGAAAGAGATTAGGAACCAGAGTATTTTTATCAGACCAACAATTGGTGTTATAAAAAGAAGAGTAAAGAACCTCCAAAAAGATTTCATTCTTTATCCTCCGGCTTCATCAACCAAGTAGCTGTATCCATAAGCTTATCTACGAGAAATAATTTCCCCAAACTAACGACTGTGTTTTCATCTTTTTTTATGGTTTCTGCAACTTTTAAAGCTTGCCTTGTTAGAAGATAATTACCGTAGGTTTTGGCCAGTACTGTTATGATCCCCATGTCAATCTCCTTCTATGATTTCCACTTCTTTTCGGATAGTGGCAACATCTCTTTGATATTGTGCTTCATCGTAGTTAATCAATTTGGACAATTCTTTTTGCAATCTTTCTCCCATGGGTTTCATGGTCGCAAAGGTTAAGCCACCTGATAGGACTCCGCCTAAGATAGGAATAACTTTCCCCATCCCCTTAGCCAGTCCTCCCTTGGTCAGATTCACTCCAAAGATTTTCAGAACTCTTTCCAAAATTGGATACCAAAGAGTCTTTGTCAAAGCCTTTTTGTTTACGATTTTCATCACTTGCTTAGCAACTGTAACACCACCAGAACGAAGTAGAGCGCCCGCACCATTTACTCCCAACATCACTCCCAGATAGAGCAAGAGCGTATTTTTGGCTTCTTCACTCAATTCATTTCGTGAAGCCCAAAGATCATCATAGCCGTAAATATAGCCTAGCTCCTGAGCTAGTTTCAGTGAAAATGCGTAAAACTGGGCTACATCTGCTGGTATAGTAACCGCCATGGCAAGACCGCCAGGTAATCCAGCCAAAACAGATGTCCCACTTGCTAGTAAAACATTATCTTTAATACAGGCATTGGCCACTCGATCTAAGGTTTCCTGAGGTAATAAAGCTGTCGGCCCTTCTTCCAATAATCTAGGAATATCCTTTGAAGCCACTTCCTTAGATAATTTGTCCATTAAAAATTTTGATCGGTTCACTTTGACGACAGGAAGTTTTACTACCTGTTGCAACACTTGCATCGCCACATCTTCTTTAGCCATCTCTATCTCCATTTTTCATTCATATCAAGCTTTATCTTATCATATTTATGGAATAAATGATATTTTCAAGATTTATTTTATTTTCTGAATTTCTATTTATATAATCTGACTAGACAATGACCGACTTATAGCCACAAAAAGAGGGTTGCCCTCTTTCTGTAGTTTTTATCCAGATTGCGTAGCATCTCGTCAATCTTGTTTCCATATTCGATGGATTCGTCTTTGACGAAAGTTAAGTCTGGAATTTTATACAATTTCAAATTGTGACCAAGCTCGTTTGATAGTTCCAGTTGCTTTTTCAAGCCCGACTTGAGCTTTTTGATTATCTGAAGCAGGTTACTCAAAATAGTGTAGTAGACCTTAGCAACAGACAAGTCACCTAGCATCTGAACATCAGTGATGGTCACACCTTGGACACGCGGATCACGGACTTTCTTTTGCAAAATCTCATTGACTTCGCGCTTGATCTCCATGCCCACACGATCCGTACGGAAATGATTTGCCATATTTCTTCCTTTCTCTCAATTGAACCAAAAGCTAGGCCAGCAGACCTAGCTTTTCTTGAGTTATTGATAACCATTTCAAATTGAAACTATTCGCTTCTTTTCGCCGTGGTGAAAGTTATGAGGCTCATGGGTTTGCTTGCGTCCCTCACCACCTAAGAAAGGAGCAAAAATTATCTCTTGATTTCTTCCATGATATAGGCTTCAATCACATCATCCATCTGGATATCATTGTAGCCATCAATCATGAGACCACCTTCACGGCCGTTTGTAACTTCTTTAACGTCATCTTTATAGTGTTTCAAGCTAGCTAGAGCGCCATCGTAAATAACAACACCATCACGGATAACACGGACTTTTAGAGTCACGGGTAACTTTACCGCTGGTAACCATGAATCCTCGATTGTTCCCACTTTAGATACCTTGAAGGTTTCGCGGATGATCGCTTCACCAATAATTTTTCTCTTTAAATTCTGGGTCAAGCATCCCTTTCATGGCTTCTTCCATCTCTTCAATTACCTTGTAGATGATGCTGTGGAGACGGATTTCTACATCGTCAGCTTCTGCTTGTTGACGAGCTTGTGGTGTAGGACGCACATTGAAACCAACGATAAAGGCATTTGAAGCCTCGGCAAGAGTCACGTCAGATTCATTGATAGCACCAACTGCTGAGTGAACAATGGTTACTTTAACGCCTTCCACATCAATCTTTTGAAGTGATGCAGAAAGAGCTTCAACAGAACCTTGTACGTCTGCCTTGATAATGACGTTAACTGACTTGAGTTCGCCAGCTTTAAGGGTATCAAAGAGATTTTCAAGGCTGACACGTTGTGTAGCTTGACGTTGCTTCATAAGAGCACGTTTAGCACGTTCTTCACCAGCTGCACGAGCAGATTTTTCATCTTCGTAAACGGCAAAGTGGTCACCGGCCATTGGCGCTTCGTTCAAACCAGTGATCGATACTGGTGTTGATGGGCCTGCAACCTTCACACGACGTCCAAGGTCGTTGGTCATAGCACGAACACGTCCGAAAAGTATTTCCGACAACGATTGGATCTTGAACGTTCAAAGTACCTTGTTGAACAAGGAGGGTTGCAACCGCACCTTTTACCTTTATCCAAACGAGCTTCGATAACAGTACCGATGGCTACGAACTGTTGGGTCTGCTTTTGAGTTCTTGGATTTCAGCCACAAGAAGGACAGTTTCAAGAGTTCATCGATATTTTGGTTGAATTTGCTGAGATTTCTACAAACTCAGAATCGCCACCCTCAAGCTGTTGACATAACACCATGTTCAGCCAATTCACCGATAACACGTTCTGGATTAGCACCTGGTTTATCGATTTTATTGATAGCTACGATGATTGGGACATTAGCTGCTTTTGAGTGGTTGATGGCTTCAATAGTTTGAGGCATAACACCGTCATCTGCCGCTACGACCAAGATAGTAATGTCGGTAACAGAAGCACCACGCGCACGCATAGATGTAAAGGCCGCGTGTCCTGGTGTATCAAGGAAGGTAATCTTCTTGCCATTTTCCACGATTTGGTAGGCACCGATATGCTGAGTGATACCACCTGCTTCACCTGTCGCAACACGAGAGTTACGAAGGGTATCTAGGAGCGTTGTTTTACCGTGGTCAACGTGTCCCATGATAGTTACAACTGGTGGACGCTCAACCAATTCATCTTCATTGAGATAACCATCTTCGACAAAGAAACGTTCGATGTCGGCATTATCCACTTCAACTTTTGTTTGGCTTCGATACCATAATCCACCATGAGGAGTTCAATTGTTTCACCCATCAAGGATTGGTTTTTGTGGCCATGACACCCATCATGAAAAGTTTCTTAACGATTTCAGCTGGTTCACGTTTGATACGTTTTGCGATTTCCGCAACGGTCATACCATCTGTATATTCAAATTCTGTTGGCAATTCATGGAATTTACGCTCTGTAACAGGTTTTGGAGCCTGATTGCGGTTGTTCTTGTTATTGCCTTTTTTGTTCTTTTTGTTGTTATTCCAGTTACTATTTCTTTGATTTCTCACTTGATTTTGACTACTTCGATTCTTTTGTTGTTTTCTAGGACCATCTTCTTCGTGATCATAATCATCACGATTTTTTTGTCTGGTCGAGCTTGTTTTTTACGACGTGTATCCACTGCAGGTTCTGTTTTCTCAGGGACGACTTCAACCACTGCTTGAACTTGCTGTGCTTGTTACTTGTTCAGCTAATCTAGCCACTTCTTCAAAGATTTCCTCTGGCTCCTTGCGTTTTGTTTGCTTTGGGCCAAGGCTTCTTTAGCAGCCTGAGTCTGTTTGAAACGTTCCTCACTTGAACGTGCGTACTCTGCATTTTGTTCTGCTTTTAGGGCTGCTGCACGGGCTTTAAAGTCAATACGTGGAGCCGATTGATTTGGACGTTTGTCCTCTTGTTGACGGCGATCGTTTCCACGATTTTGCTGGCCTTGCTGTTTCTTAGCTTGGTCATTAAAGCGACGATTGTCGCGATTACCTTGACCTTGTTTACCACCATTACGGTTATCATTTTTGACGATTCCCATTTTGTTGATGGTCACGGTTATTACCCTTATTTTGCTTGCGTCGTTCAGCCTGCTCTTTTGCACGTGCTTCACGCTCAGCCTTAAAGTTTCGACTCTGCGGTTTTGCTGGTGCCACTTTTTCTTCTTTAGGGGCAACAGTTGCTGCTGGTTTTGTCTCTTCCTTAGTGACAACTGGCTTTGGAGCCACAGGTTTCGATTCTACCTTTGGAGCAGGAGCAGGTTTAAAACTTGCTACGATTTTTGAAGCAGCTGCTTCCTCCACACTTGATGAGTGGCTTTTTACATCCAAGCCCAACTCTTTTGCACGCGCTACAACTTCTTTACTTTCTTTTCCAAGTTCTTTTGCGATTTCGTACAATCTTTTCTTAGACAAATCATGTCCTCCTCTTCTATTCCATAAGAGACCTCATTTTCTTTGTAAATCCAGCATCTGTCACAGCCAAAAACTTTTCTTGATTTTTCCGACTGCTATGCTTTAATTCAGTGTTGAAAACACGGTAATAACTTCTACTTGATAATAATGACTTTTATCCTGAATCTTCTTGGCCAGGTTGGGACCAGCATCATGGGCGAGAAATACCAGTTTTACTTTCTGGTCTTGGATAGCCTTGACGACCATTTCTTCACCCGAGATGATTTTCCCTGCTCTTTGAGCAAGTCCCAAGAGATTGGCAATTTTTTGTTTATTCAAGTCCTAACTCTCTTCTTTTCACTTTGTGATCGACATAGGCAATCAACTCGTCATAAAAGCTTTCTTCAACTTCCATACTAAAGCTACGGTTAAAGACTTTTTCTTTTTGGCCTCAAGGGCTTCTGCATTGTCTAGCTTGATATAAGCGCCACGACCATTAGCCTTGCCTGTCGGGTCGATAAAGACCTGTCCCTCTTTGTTCTTGACAATACGGAGTAAATCGCGTTTATCAATCACTTGGTTGGAAACAACAGACTTGCGCAAAGGGATTTTTCTAGTTTTCATCCTTCCCTCCTCTGATCAGCTTTTATTCTTCGACCAATTCGTCTGTTTCTACCTGGTCAGCTTCTTCTGCTGCTTCCATGGCTTCAAACTCACTTGCAGACTTGATATCGATACGATATCCTGTCAAATGAGCTGCCAAACGAACGTTTTGTCCACGACGACCAATCGCAAGAGAAAGCTTGTTATCTGGCACAACGACCAAGGCACGTTTGCTGTCGTTTTCATCAAAGATAACTTGGTCAACTTCAGCAGGAGCGATAGCGTTGTAGATAAATTCAGCTGGATCGGCTACCCATTCGATAACGTCGATGTTTTCTTCGATTGGAACCATACGATCGCTCTTAGCATCGTAGCGAGCTGGGTGGAATTTGCTAGTAATTTTCTTGATGTTAGCACCACCACGTCCGACGATTGTCCCGATCGCATCCACGTTTGGATTGTGGCTACGAACAGCAACCTTGGTACGGTCACCTGCTTCACGAGCAACACTCATGATTTCAACAGTTCCGTCATAGACCTCAGGAATTTCTTGTTCCATCAAACGTTTAATCATTTCTGGATGGCTACGGCTCACAAATACGTTCACACCACGAGGATTGTCTTCAACCTTGTAGACATAAACTTCGATACGATCATGAGAAGCAAAAACTTCTCCAGGGATTTGGTCTTGTTTTGACAATTGGGCTTCGATGCTGCCAAGGTTGACATAGATAAAGCGATTGTCAAAACGTTCTACCGTACCAGACATGATTTCTTGCTCATGCTCTTTGTAAGTATTGTAGGTAATGGCACGTGTTTGCTTGCGCATTTTTTCCATGATGGTTTGTTTGGCAGATTGAGCTGCTACACGACCAAACTCACCTGGTGCTTCTTCAAATTTAATCTTGTCCCCAAGCTCGTAAGCTGAGTTAATGGCAAGAGCATCTTTTAAGCTGATTTCCAAACGGCTATCAAATACTTCATCAACTACTTCACGAACAGTATAAACTGTAAAAGTCACCTGTCTTTTTCGTTGAAATCAATGGCTACACTGTCTGATTGACCATAGCGTCTGCGATAGGCTGAACGAAGTGATTCCCACCACTGCATCAATGATGTCTTCTTTTTGATTCCCTTGTCTTCTTCCAAAATGCGGAAGGCCTCTAGCATTTCTTTTACTCATCTTCTATTCACTTTTGAATCTTCAAAAGCTTCCTTTCTTTACTATAATTTTACTGCTAAACGTGCTTTTGACACCAAACTGTATGGGATTTGGACCGTTTTCTTACGTGTCTTGTCCATATATTCCATAGTCAACTCATCCTCTTCAAAAGGCTAGCAAGGTTCCTTCAAAGACCTTTTTGCTTATCGATGGCTTGGTAAAGTCCAACATGGATGTATTTCCCAACCGCTCCAGCGACTGCTTCCTTGGTTTTTCAAAGGACGCTCCAATCCTGGACTGGTGATTTCTAGGAAATATTGTTCTGGGAAGGATCTGGCTTGATAGTATCTAGGACAGGACTGATAACTCTCGTCAAGTCCGCTGTGTCGTTCAAGGTAATTCCCTCTGGTTTATCTACAAAAATACTAAGAATCATGTCACTGCCAATCTTTCCGTACTCGATATCCACAAGTTCAAAAGGAGCTTCAATGACAGGTTCTACGACTTCTCTGACTAATTCTACGATAGTTGCGATTGCGTCCACCTCCTCATAAGCAAGAGGCGAAGATATTTCCTCGCCTCACTTTCTCATATTCTTACTTACAGTATAGCACTTTTGACTACTTATGTAAAGTATAAGCACTCAGAAGGCTTGATTTTAAGCTTTTTCTTAAAATTCTGCACGATTTTATAGAAAGATATCACTTTACCAAGCAATCTGAATTCCTTACAAATCAACTGTTCCGCATCCAAGCAGCTGATCCTTTTCTAGTCATCTCCTCTTTACTGCAAAGTCCCTAATATCCCCAAGTCATATTTCCAAGATAAAATACGTCTCACAGACTCATCAATACGCTCTTCTGTCAGCTCTCCTGAGGAGACTTTCTTTAATAAATAAGGAATTTGAGTTTGGTACGAAGATCCTAAAATCAAATCATTACCCGCTAAAATTGCTTGAAGGGCAGCTTCATCCTGATTGACAAAATCAGCCAATCCTGCCATATCGAGATCATCCGTCATAATAACTCCATTGAAGTGGAGTTCCTTGCGAAGAATATCATTGATTTTTGGTGAGATCGATGACGGAACAGTATCAATCTTGGATAGAATATTGTGCGAAACCAAAACACTATCCGCACCTGCATCTATGCCAGCTTGAAAAGGTAGCAAATCCGCTTGTCTTAGCTCATCCAAGGATCGATTGTCTTGGATAATGGCAGTATGACTATCTCCATTATCACCATATCCAGGAAAATGCTTCAAGGTTGACCCAACCTTGTTTTTTTGAAGTTCTGTTACAACCTGCCCAACATAACTTGCAGTTGTTTGGGCATCTTGTCCAATGGTTCGATCATAGATGAAGGCTGATGGATTGCTGGCAAGATCTGCAACTGGAAAGAGTCCAGCATTGATGCCAACAGATTTTAGTAGCTCTGCCTTTTCTGCCTCAGTATCAGAACGGATTGCCTCCATCCCACCCTTTTGATAAAGTTCCAAAGGAGATTGGAAAGGAGTCTCTAAAATCGAACTGATACGAGTCACGGTTCCGCCTTCTTCATCTGAACCAATCAATAAAGGAATCTTTGAAGCAGCTTGGTAGCGATCTGTCAAAGCCTTCATATCCTCTAGGGTTTGTCCTTGAAAAATCTCTCCCAAACAAGAGATAACCTCCAAAATGATAGGACTGAAGATCTTCTAGCTGATGACTAGAAGGAACCCTCAGCCCAGAACAACTGGCCTACTTTTTTCTTCCAAAGTCATCGAGACTATTCTTTCTTCAACAACCTTATTCTTCTCTGTTTCACTAGTTTGAGTAGTTTTTCTCAGTTTTTTTCTGCTTGCGACTCCACTTGTCTATGATGTTGATGGTCGGAAAAATCAAACCACCCTATCACAAGGAAAAAGAAAAAGATAGACGACAATCGGTTTTATTCTTCTTCTCATAACACCTTCATTATACCACTTATCCGGTTGCAAGTATACACTTACCAAAAATCTCAAATGAACCCTAACATCAGACTAAAAAAGGCTTAGCTCTATGTACAGAACTAAACCCTTGATAAAATTATATATCTAACTTTTTGGTTATGATAGAGTTTTTGATTGATATATTTTTTACATTAAAACTGAGCCTCAACTCGATAGATGACCTGACCCTTACTTGAGAATTTTTCTTCATATTCTGTCATGACATTGCCTTCAAAGTCGCTGGCGTGCAAATCTAACCAAACTCCATTGAGCTTCATGCCATATTGAGAAAAACTCACTAGGCTATATTCAAACAAGCCACGGTTATCCGTTTTGAAATGAATTTCTCCATTTTCAGGCAAGATACGCTTGAAGGTATCCAAGAAACTCTTATAAGTTAGACGACGCTTTTCATGACGCTTTTTAGGCCACGGATCTGAAAAGTTTAGGTACAAGCGATCAATCTCACCATCTTCAAAGTAGTCGGTCAAATCAGAACCATCAACCCACAACAACTTAATATTGGGTACAGCGACTTCCAAGACCTTGTCCAAAGCATAACTCAAAACAGACTTTTGAATATCAATCCCGATATAGTTGATATTAGGGTTTTGCTTGGCCATACCTGACACAAAGGCTCCCTTACCACTACCAACCTCAACATGGATAGGATTGTCATTTCCAAATAAATCTCGCCATTTTCCTTTGGCTTCTAAAGGATTTAAGACAACATACTGAGGATTAGCCTCTAGTAATTCTGTTGCCCCTTTACGATTTCTAACTCTCATCTTTCTTTCCATACTTGTCACGGAAGATGCGCAAGGCATAAATCTCCCGATTGACATTTTCTAGATCTTCATTTGTATAATATTTGGCAATCTGGCTCAAGAAGGATAACTGAGCATACCAAAATAGTTTGTTAATGACTGTTTGGTTGTATTTGTAACCGTAATAAGTCAACCACTCTTTCCACTGATAGTCTGGAATATAGTGACATAGCATATGCGCCACATCAAACATGCGATCCGTTAAACGAACGGAATCCCAATCCACTAAATAAACAAGACCGCTCTCTGTCTCAATCCAATTACTATGTCGTACATCTCCATGAACGATCGTTGCATAATCTTCCCTAAAGTTTGGCAAACTTCCTCGCAAATCCTCTACTACCATTCTTAGATATTGATTGTTCTTCAAGGATTCTGGAGCATCTTTTAACCAAGCCTGAAGCAAGTCAAAAGGTGTTTCTAAAGAATAGCCCAAACGAGTCAATTGCGTCATCAAAGGACGCGAACGATGCAAGCGGCTCAAAATATTGATAATCTGCTTGCGATTCATATCATAAGGGGTCAAAATTTTTACCATTCAACCATTCTTGGGCACACATATCACGCCCATCCGATAAACGGCGAGTCCATAATAATTGAGGAGCGATTTGTTCCTTGGCTAAACCAGGTAGGATTGGAGAGGTGTTCATTTTTACAAAGATACGCTTCCCATCAGGATAGCTACCCATATAAGCCTTGCCACTTTTCCCAGGTATGGGAGTCAGTGTTAGCTCATTATCACCCAAATCCATTTCTCTCCTCCGTATAAAGTTTCCTTACTATTCTACTAGTTTTTAGCCTATTCGTCAACCGCTCCACACCCGATTCTCAAAGAAAAGCCTCTGGATTGGCTTAGGTATCATTATAGAAAGAAAAGGCAAGCACTATCTTCTGCTTACCTTTTCATGATGTTTAGAAATAAGTTAAGAGTGGCCAAGCATTGTAAAACATGTGAACTAGAGTAGAAACCCATAGGTTTTGGCTCTTTTTATAAGCAAAGCCCAGTAACAAGCCCCCAAGTAGATAAAAAATAAATGAAGGGACATTAGAAGGTCCATGCATGAAAGAAAAGAGAGAGGAAGTTAGCACAAGCCCTAACCAAGAATTGTCAAAAACGGCACCTTGAAGAAGGCCTCTGAAAATGAGTTCCTCCTGGATGGGTCCAAAAACTGAGGAAGTCAAAATCAAAGACAGAGAAATTCCTCTGCTGACTTCCGACAAGTGTTGAACTCCTGCGCCAGAAGAAACAGCAAAGAAATGAATATAAACCAGTGTCTCAAGTACACTTAGAAGAAAGATTACAACGAAAAGCAAAAGTTCTTTCTTGCTTAACATCCCAAAAGAAATCATTTCAAACTTTCTAGCATAAGCAACACTCAGCGAGGTTACTAGAAAACTTACAATAATCAATGCAAGCTCATTTTGAAAAAAATCCCCGTGGTTAATCGTATAAGGAACTGTAATGACGATTAGTAATACTAAAAATCCAAAACACAAGGCATGAAATTTATCAAAAAACTCCATCAAATTATCCTCCTCAACAAACAAACTTCCCTACAAGTCATCCTTGAGCTCTAATCTTTCCAAAACAAACCATTTGAGTAACCAAAATCCGACCACATAACCAGCTCCTAAGAAGATAGCCATTAAAGCTAGCATGGGATTTAGGAAATAAAAGAACACAACAGATACAAAGGTTAGCACAAAAACATTAAATGCAATGGTGTCAGAAGCCAAGACTAGAATATAGGGGGTCAGCCAGTCTAAGGTTTTTGAATCTGATAATTTACAAATCCTCTTATCAAGAACTTTTCATGATGTTTATAAATAAGTTAAAAGTGGCAAACTGTTGTAAAACATATGGACTAGAGTAGAAACCCATAGGTTTTGGCTCTTTTTATAAGCAAAGCCAAGCAACAAGCCCCCAAGTAGATAATAGAAAAACGAAGGCACATCATAAGGATCGTCATGAAAGAAAAAGAGAGGAAGTCAACACAAGTCCTAACCACGAATTGTCAAAAACCGCACCCTGAAGAAGTCCTCTAAACAGGAGTTCCTCCTGGATTGGTCCAAAAACTGTGACACTGACAATAAAGGAAAGCGAAAGTCCTTCACTCGTTTCCTCAAGGTGTTGAGCCGAAGCACCAGAAACAACTGAGAAAAGGCATGATAGCCTATATTTACTAGCACCATGAGAAGGAAGATTCCAATGATAAGCAAGAGTTGTTTCTTACTTAAAATCTCAAAAGAAATCATATCAAACCATTTTGCATAACCAAAACTAAGGAAAAGCAAGAGACTCTTTATCATAATGAATGTACTGGTGTTGAAAATAATCTCCTTGATTGATGGAATAGCCCTGCATGCACCAACGATTGCAAATACTAAAAATCCCAAAAATAAGGGCATGACACTTATTGAAAATAGCCATAAAAATTATCCTCCTCAACAAACTTCCCTCACGTCATCCTTGAGATCTAGTCTTTCCAAAACAAAACCATTTTAGTAACCAAAATCCGACAACATAACCAGCTCCTAAGAAGATAGCCATTAAAGCTAGTATGGGATTTAGGAAAGAAAAGACCACAACAGATACAAAGGTTAGCACAAAAACATTAAAGGCAATGGTGTCAGAAGCCAAGACTAGAATATAGGGTGTCAACCAGTCTATTGTTTTGGAATCTAGGAAAAATAAGTGTTTATACATGATAACCTCTCTATGGCTGAAAAGATAGACTCTTTGATTTTACCCCAAGACCCTATGTAGAAAAGTGAGCAAAAATGGTAAAGTCGCTACAATATTATTAATCACATGCACCGCATAGGATGGATAAATGCTCTTGGTATAGCGGGTCAAACCAGCAAAAATGATTCCAAATGTTGTAAAAACGAAAATATCTAACAGACTAGGCAGACTTAAAAAATGAGGAAGAGCAAACAGAATGGAAGGAAGAAGTAAATCAAGGCCAAATCGCGAATGTTTAAAGAAAGCATGTTGCAACAAACCCCTATAGATCAATTCTTCCATCAGTGGCACTAGAAAGAACAAGGTTATATAGATACCTAGCTCGGCAAAGTTGGTCCCACTATAACCGATCAATACGGCCCAACCTTCAGCAGTTGACTGAGCATGTTTAGCTGTCTGAACGTTAAAAGAGATATGGAGCACTACCACTAATACTGTCAAAATCGAATACCAAAGCCATTTTTTTCTTGGAATGTGAAAGAGATAGCCATGGCCTGTCTTAACCAGAATCCAAATCATGACTCCGCTAAATAGCAAACTCAAGATATTTCGAATCCAGAAGAAATTTCCTATCTGAGAAGAAAATTGCCAATAATTTTGGACGATAAGCGTTAGCTGAGAAAGGCCAAATACGAAAAATAAGTAAGACAAGACTGCACTTATTTTGAAGAGAAGCTGATACTTTTTCATATAGATTCTTCCTACTATCTACAAAACAGTGACTAGCCTAATACCTCCTCTTGCCAGACCATAGACTAGTCGCATATATAGCCACCTACTTTTTATAATACTTCAAGCCCCAAATGAGCAGAAGCATGATAAGCAAGCAGAGAATGGCACCGATATAGGCGATTAGTTGTTGGTAGAATTTTCCTGCTGTGATACTTCTATACAAACAAATAATAGACATCAATCCTGTCAAGCCAATAAACATGAGTTGATTAGTTCTAGGACTAACCAAATCATCATTTACTTCTATTTAAGAGTATCTCTTTTATGTTAATGTATGTTAACACTAAAAACTAGTCAGGCCAATAATATTTAAAATGAACAGTAACAGGGTTAAGTCTCTAAAAAAATTATTCACTGACACTACAAGAAATACTATAGTCGAAACTATTTTTTTCTTATCCATAATAGCTAAATCAATCATTTTTTTCTCCTTTTTGTATTTCTTATAATTAACATGACACGATATAATGGAAGTAATAATTAACACACCTCCAATAATAAAGTTTAATAAATCCTGATGCTCTACAACCACGTACAGGCCAAATAAACATAGGCCAAAATGCGAAATACAGTTTTGAAATTTCATCAAGCCCCCACCCCCATTTTACAAAAATTGATATACACTCTAACTTGGTCCATACAATATACCTTATAAGTATTTACTATGAATAAAACCTATAAGATTAATACATTTCTTTTTGTCCTCTTGCAACTTTGACAAGTTTAGTATATCACTGTTTATTAATTTTTCATCCTAATCTTGAATTGTCATCAAGACATCTTAAATTGCAAAAACTTCATTAGCCACCTACTTTTTATAATACTTCAAGCCCCAAATGAGCAAAAGCATAATAATCAAGCAGAGAATAGCTCCAATATAGGCTATTAATTGTTGATAGAATTCTCCTGCTGTGATTCCTCTATACAAACAAATAATAGACATAAAACCTGTCAAGCCAATGAACATAAGTTGATTGGTTCTAGGACTAACCAAATCATCATCTTCAAACTCTCTTATCCTCATTTCCCTAGTCAGGTAAACAGTGACCAAAATAGAAGCCAGTTAATAACCACTAAGAGAAATTGAAAACCAAGGAAAAATTTAAAAACTGACGAGATAGAAATAGATAAGTAGAGACAAGCAAGGGCAACTGCCCTAGGAACAATCTCGCAAGGAAGATGTTCAGTTTTTTTGCAAGAAAAGCTTTCATTTCTTTGCTCCTTTCTTTTTAGTTAAAGCAACATAGATCATAACTGCAATCAAATAGGCTATGGTATAAAATAGCTGATACCAAATACTCTCCCTAAGCGGATAAAGAAAGATGGACATAATCAGATACAGAACGAAAATGATAAGTATTTTTCTCTTCATAAGATATCCTCCTAAATGTATGCTTTATCTTATACTCAATGAAAATCAAAGAGCAAACTAGGAAGCTAGCCGCAGGCTGTACTTGAGTACGGCAAGGCAACGCTGACGTAGTTTGAATTTGATTTTCGAAGAGTATTAGTTGAGCAAGAACCTTTACACTGTTAGTATAGTACTCATTTTTGACCTTGAATCACTCAAATCATAAATGGTCATCAAAAACATCTTGAATTGTAGAATTTAAAAAAAGCAAGCATGAAAAACATACTTGCCCTAAGGGAATTTAACAATGTAAAGACCTAAAATCGAAAGCTATTCACCCTCACTTCCGTCTGTTCTGATAGATTCTCATGATCGCAACAAGGATACAGGCTGTCCCACTTGCCAAAACCAGGAGGGTAATGATAATGTTGAGAATTTCAGGCGTACTCTCCATTCTGTTGATGAGACGGAGTAGAGATATAACTGCTAACTGAATCAGGAGTATTGATTCTACTCTTATCAATGAAGTCAGTTGGTTTTCAACTGCATATAAAAAGGCTGGTAGCAAAACACAGGCTATAGCAATCACAAACAGATTGCTCCCCGTTTCTTCTCCCTTGTTCACTACAAATAGCATAAGAAGATTCGATGCTATGATCAACGCAGAACATGATGATAAAAAGGATTTCTTATTCATATAGGATACTTCATAAACTAAAGTATATATTATTTTTGGTTTCTGAATGATATTCATTATTTTGGTAGGAGAAAGTTCTTTGTTCAATTCAAGATATTTCAATAACCATTCAAGATTTGGATGAAAAATTTTTAAAAATAGTACTATACTAAACTTGTCACATTTGTAACATAGCAAGAATCTATATTCGAGGCAAGTAATCATGAAGAACAAGATTTATTATATATCCAATATTTTTTTATGGAATATTACTATTTTTCTATTGGATTAACATCAAAAAGTATTTAGTTTTAGCAGTTTAATGTCCATAATTTTAATAACTCTATCTATAATAGGATTATTAAAAACTAAAAATAAAAAGTAGATATAGCAGAATTAAATTTCAAAAATTAGAAACCTCTCCCGATGGTTGATGATAGAGAAAAATTATTTTATACAAGCAATTTACTGTAACTCAAAAATTACTTTGATTAACTATTCAGCTATACAGACCGAGAAACAAGAATTCTCGGTCTTATTTTTCATCATTCTGTATGTATCATAGTAAGC